>Ga0265295_1000907_pt1 | contig 55944 bp, 47 predicted proteins | sample Munlansysbiofilm_FD_192503 | JGI IMG/M metagenome (GOLD analysis project Ga0265295, IMG submission 192503) | Leachate microbial communities from a municipal landfill in Southern Ontario, Canada - Methane capture system biofilm | ecosystem: Engineered > Solid waste > Landfill > Unclassified ... | reverse complement strand
AAGGCCTCCAGGTGGATCCCCAGGCGACGGAGGGCCGGGAGCGCCCGGCGCAGCGCCTCCGCCCGATCGAATGGGACCTCGATCTGCACCGGGACGAGGAACTCCTGGGCCGGGACGGTGGACTCGGTGTCGGTTCGCTCGAACAGGACGCGCTCGTGGGCCGCGTGTTGGTCCACGATCTCCAGGCCGTCCGCTCCCTCGACGACGATGTAGCTCGCCTGGGCCTGCCCCACCACCCGCCACGGTTGACCGGCCGGGCCGACGGGCGGGGCGAGGAGGGGGACCGCGGGGCCGGTCCGCGCGGGGACCACGACCCCGCTGCTTGGCCCCGTACCTGACTGCTCCAGCATCCCCCGCCCGCTGAGGGAGCGCAGGGCAGCCCGTCGGAGGAGATCCATCACCGCCCGCTCTGATCGGAACCGCACTTCCTCCTTCCGGGGGTGCACGTTCACGTCCACCAGCTCGGGGTCCACCTCGAGGTAGAGGAAGAACGCCGCGTGCTGGCCCCGGGGGAGGTAGCGCGCGTAGGCCTGCGCGACCCCGAGGGCGAGGGCGCCGGGGCGGATGGCGCGTCCAGAGAGGAACAGGTGCTGATCCACCCGCGTCGGACGGGCGAGCTCCGGCGGGCCAAACCACGCCCGCAGCCGCAACCCCGGCTCGTCCATCTCCACGGGGACGAGCTGGGAGGCGAACGCCTCCCCATACACGTGCCCGATGCGCACGGACGGATCCCGCGCCGGGGGCACGTCGAGGAGGGACCGGCCCGCGGAGCGTACAGTGAACCCGACCTCGGGCTGGGCGAGCACGATCCGGCGCAGGGTGGAGAGGAGGTGCCGCGCCTCGGCCGGCGGGGAATCGAGGAACTGGCGCCGCGCGGGCACGTTCCAGAACAGATCCCGTACCTCGACCGTCGTCCCCACCGGCCGCGCCGTGGGCCGCGCCCCCGTGATGAGCCCCCCCTCGACCCGGATCTCATGCCCCTCCTCCCCCCCGGCCGGGCGCGACGCGAGCGTCACCCGGCCGACAGCGCAGATCGCGGCCAACGCCTCGCCGCGGAACCCAAGGGTCCGGATGTGGCGGAGGTCCTCCTCGGTGGTGAGCTTGCTCGTGGTATGGCGCTCGATCGAGATCCGCATCTCGTCAAGAGCCATCCCCACGCCATTGTCGTCCACGCGGAGGAGGTCAATCCCCCCCCCCGCGAACTCCACCGCGATCTGCCCCGCGCGGGCATCGAGGGCGTTCTCCACAAGCTCCTTCGCCACCGAGGCCGGACGGTCCACCACTTCCCCGGCCGCGATCTTGCGGATCACCGCCTCCTCCAGCCGCCGAATCGGCATTGCGGGGCAAGGCTACCCCCCGCGGTCCCCAGTTGCCACGGCCGCTTCGCGGTGCTACCCTCGCCCAAGACAGGACAAAAGGAGGCAAATCCGATGTATACCGTGCCTGAGCTGGTCACGTTGGTGGGCCTTTCGACCGAGAACCAAGTCCGGAACAGGATCGAGGCGATCCGGGACCTCCTCCTGGGCTCGCTCCGGCGGGGCCCTAACAACCAGATCCTCGTCACGGAGGAGGGCCTTCGTCTCCTCCGTGACCTCCAGGCGTTGTGCGAAACCGGGCATACACTGACCGAAGCGGCCAACCTCTTACGCTACAAGATGCAACGGGACGAAGATAAGTTCTCTGGCGGTTCACCGACATTGGTCCACGGCGAGGCGAAACAGAACAAAACGGAGGAGACGGGGTGGGCGGTGCTGGTGGAACACCTCGCGGCCGAGGTGCGCGAGCTCGCGCAGCGGGTTGCTGCCCTGGAGGCCGCATCCCACCGCGGTGGCCCCCCCCCGGCCTGGTGGGAACGGTGGCGGTAGGGACAATGCTCCCATGACCAGCGAGACGAAACTTGCTCAGGTGAAGGAGGCGATCGCCCGGTCGCAGCGACTGCGGACCCTGTCCGCGTGCTCGAACATCACCGCGATCGACCGCCTCAAGATCAACGACCACGGGCCAACCCACGTCCGGATCGTGACCCGGATCGCGCTGCGGATCCTGGAGCTCCTCCACGGAGCAGGGGTCAGGCTGGGGGTGACGGACCACGGGCTCGGGTACGAGGAGGCGCAGGTGGTGGTCCTCCTCGGGGCCGCGCTCCACGACGTGGGCCACGCCATCCACCGCGCCGACCACGAGCTGTTCTCGATGATCCTCGCGCCAACCCTCCTCGATGAGCTCCTCACGGGGATCTACGACGAGCCGGTACGGACGGTGCTCCTCGCCGAGACGATGCACGCCATCTGGGCCCACCGCGCTGCCGTGCGTCCCCTCACCGTGGAGGGGGGCGTCCTCAAGGTCGCGGATGCCCTCGACATGGAAAAGGGGCGCGCCCGGATTCCGTTCCGGGTCGGTGAGCCCACGATCCACAGTGTGTCCGCCCTCGCCATCGAGAAGGTAGAGATCAAGCCGGGGAGGGAGAAGCCGGTCCACATCCACGTGCGGATGACGAACTCCGCGGGGATCTTCCAGCTCGATAGCCTCCTCAAGGAGAAGCTCATGACCTCGGGGCTGCGCGAGTACATCGAGGTGTCGGCGGAGATCGAGGGCGAGGAGAAGAAGATCATCGACCGGTACACCCTCGACTGAGGGGGCCGTAACTGGCCTCCGCGGGCGGGGGGACGGGGAAGAAACCCGCGCCGGTCGATGGGCGGCCGCTGTGGCCCTCTGGGCGGGGCACTTGACAAAAGGTCCCTTTTGTCAAGTCGCCCCACCCCAGGACGGCGTTCCGGGCACGGTTTGACAGGCCGGTCGCCCTTATGTAAAGTGCGATGTTCCAAATGTAAAGTCTGAGGAGGGGTGCCGATGCCGCTTGAGCTCACGCAGGAGGACTTCCTCACCCCGGACCAGGTCCGGCGGCTGAAGGCCCATGCCCGGCGGGAAGCAGACACAGCTCGCCGCAACGGGCACAAGGGACCGGTGCGGGACTGGGCAATCCTTCACGTGGCCCTCGATGCCGGGCTGCGCGTGTCGGAGATCGTCGCCCTGCGGATCGGGGATCTCCTCCTCGAGCCCGGGCACTCCGCGATCATCGTCCGCCGCGGCAAGGGCGGCAAGGAGCGTGGGGTGGACATCGGCCAGGCCCTGCGCGACCACCTCCGCGAGTACATCGCGTGGAAGCGGACGGCGGGGGAACCGGTGGGGCCGGAGGACCTCCTCTTCCTCTCCCCCCGCGGAGGCCCCCTCACCCGGCAGGCGGTCTACCTCATGTTCAAGCGGTTGGCCCGCGCCGTGGACCTCCCGTCGCGGTTCACGATCCACTCCTGTCGCCACACCTATGCCTCGATGCTCTACCGGGCATCCCGGTTCAACCTCCGCCTCGTCCAGAAGCAGCTCGGTCATGCCTCGATCCGCACGACCCAGGTCTACGCCGACGTCCTGTCATCCGACGCGCTGGAAGCGGTGAACGGCCTCCCACAATGACTTGGCTCGCCTGGACCGTTCTCTGTGCGGTAGCCGTGGCGCAGCCGGGCTGGGCAGAGGTGCAGGTGGGGGGCGAGGTGGGATGGCAGGGGCAGGCGGTGCTGGGCGAGGTCAACCCGCTCACGATCACGGTGACGAACGGCACGAGCTCCGTCCTCTCCGCCACGCTCCGCGTCGAACAGCGTGTGGGATCGGGGTGGCGGGGCGCGGGGATGCAGCGGCTGCGGGCCCCGCTCCTCCTCGCTCCGGGGGGCCGGGCACGGTTCGCGTTCCCGTGGCCGGTCGAGGCGGGCTCCGCGCCGGTGACGGTGGTCGTCGAGGAAGATGGAACGGAGCTCGCGCGGGCCACGCTCCCCCTCCGGTTGATGGTGGAGAAGCCGATTGCGACCGTGGGGTCGGTCGTGGCGTACCCCGCGGGAGGGCCGATGATCGCCCTCGCCCCGGAGGACCTCCCCGAGGACCCGTTCCTCCTCAGCCCGTTTTCGGAAGTCCGCCTAACCCGAGGAGCCGTGGTGTCCGCTCCCGCGGCGGAGGCGCTCGCGGCGTGGGCCGCGTTCGGCGGCGGCCTGGTCCGCGACGGGGAGACCCCAACTGTGATCCCGTCGCTATCGGCGGCGGATCTCGCCGACGCCGTGGCGCGCCATGGCCCCCGTCCCCCCCCGCGGGGCCTCCTCATCGGGGGAACCGTGCTCTACCTGATCGCGCTAGGGTTTGCGCTTCCACCTCTCTCCCGCCGCGGCCGGCCGTGGGGGATGGCCGCCCTCATCTCCGTCGTCCTCGCGTTCTCCCTGTTTTATCCACTTTTCTTCGGATCCCCACAAGCGATAACAATGCTACTATACTCGCTTTCCTCACGTGATGTTTCACGCTTTTCTTGTGATACGCTCGTCATCGTCCCCATCCGGGGGGGGATCCAGGAGGTTTCGGGGTGGTGGGTGGAGCGGGTTCCTCCGGGAACGGAACGGTCAGGGATGGATATCGAGTGGGCGTGGGGACCCGATGGGCCACGGACCATCGTTGCGGCGAATCCGGGACAAACCATGATCCTATGGAGATATGGGCGGGCGTGGGCCGCCGGCGGGACCCGGCACGTGGTGGGGAGCGTGGCGGTCGACGCTGGGTTTGCTCCGCTCCTCGCCGCGGTGGGACCGGTCGCCCGCGAGGGGGACCTTGTGTACACGGAGCGGATCGCGGAGCGCCAGGGGGGCGCTGCGCGGTACGAGTACCGGCTGAGGTGGGAGCCCGATGGCTAGCCTGTCCGAGCACCTCACTAATCCATACCATGCGTTCGTCATCCTCGTCGGGAGTGCGTTCGCCGCGGCGATCCTCTGGCCGGAGTCCGCCCCCGCGGCCCTCGGCCCGCTGATGCGGGGACCGTTCCTTCCCCATGCGGTGGCGTTCCTCATCGGGTTCCTCGCCCTGGCGATCGGGGAGGCGGAGCGGGGGTACGGCGCGTACCGACCTCCCCGGCGGGCCGCGCGCCTGGGAGGACTGGTCGGGTTCGGGTTGGTGCTCGTCCTGCCGTTCCTCCTCGTCCATCGGGTGGAGGCAGGGCTCCCCTGGCCGCAGTTCGCGGCGATCCTCGGCTTCCTGTACGCCTACGGGCTGGCCTGGGCGCTGGTTGGCCACGGTGCAGCGGCGGTTGTACACTGGGAGGGGCTTCGGTTTGTGCTCGAGTACGGGGCCCTCCTCGCTGTCATCGTCCTCCCGGCCGGCGCCGGTCTCCCCATCAGTCCCATCCCCGCGATCGGCGGGCTGTGGGCGGGCACGGGGGGCGGATGGGGGGGGCTCGCCCTGTACGCGGCGTTCGATGCCGGGGCGCTGGGAGCGTGGTTATGGACGAACGGGCGATCCTCCGGTGCGTGAGACGATGGGTCCGGGCCCGCAACGGGCTCCGGGCGGGCTTGGTGGCGGTGGCGCTCGTCCTTGGGGCGGCCCTCGCCGGCCGCCTCCTCGGCCGGTCCTTGCCGACCGTGGTGTGGCTTGCCGTCCCGGCCCTGGCGGCGGTGGGGTGGGGCTGGCCCCTACCCTGGGAACGGCTCCTCCTCCAGGTGGGACGCAAGCTCGGGGTCGGGGAACGGCTCGCCGCGCTCGACGTTGTGATCGAGCGCGGTAGTTCCCCCCTGGCAGGCCCGCTCTGCGCGGAGATCGTCGCGGCCCATCCCCGAGGGTGGCGGCTCCTCGCCGGACCGGTGGAGTACGGGGCCTCCGCGCTCGTCGTGGCCCTCGCGGTTGCGATGGGGTTCGCCTCCCCCCTCTCGGGAGCTCCGCCGCAGGCGGCGGCGCCCGCTGCGGAAGAAGTGGTTGGGACCGTGCCCCCTCCGGACGAGGCCGCGGGCGAGGCCCCGCCCCCCGTCATGGAATCCCCTGCGGTCTACCCAGCTCAGGCGGAGATCCCCGCGTACTCCCCGTATCACGACCTCCTCGCCTCGATCCTCGGGCTGGAGGACGCCCTGACGGGCGGGTTGTCCGGGGACGAGGTGGCGGCCCGGCTCGCTCAGGAGGAGGGCCTTCTTCGCCAGCTCGCGGAGCGGATCGCCGCGGCCGCGCCGGGTGGGCTATCCCCCTCCGAGCGAGCGGAGCTCGCGCCTCTGGCCCGTCAGGTGGCACGGCCCGATCTCCGCGAGCGGCTGAGCGAGCTCCTCGACCAGGGGGGGGAGGTGCCGGCCCGCGAGGCCGAGGAGGCCGTGGCCGCGGTGCTCGCCGCGGCGGACCGAGCGAGCGAGGACGGGGAGCACGAACCCACGGGGGCACTGAGCGACGCTCCAGTTGCCGGAGCTGGCTCGGGCACGACGACGGGGGCGGAGGGGAAGGGAACGGTGGCGGGCCCGCCCGCCCCCCGCGACGCGGAGCTCGATGGGAGCGATCCGTTCGCGGGGGGAGAGGAGGGAGCCGACTTCCCGGGGACGGTCGGCGGCGGGCCGGTTGAGTCCGGCCCGACCGGGGACTGGGCTCCCACCCCCGGCGAAGAGGAGCCGAACGTGGTGGTGGGAGGGGAGGGGGAGATGCGGGCGTACATCGTCCCCGGGATCCCCGGGGAGCCTTCCCCCAGTGCCGGGAACGCCCCCACCGCGCTCACACCGCAGGATGTGGAGGTGACCCTCCGGGCGCGAGGGATCCCCCCCGAGCTGCGGAGCCTCGTCCGCCGCTACTTCGAGCTCATTGGAGGGAACCCGTGATCACAGAACGAGACTTGATCGAGGCCCGGGAGGCATTTCGCCTTCTCCGGGAGAGGATTGCAGGCGTCATCGTGGGCCAGGAGGAGGTCGTCGAGATCGCGCTGTGGGCGCTCCTCGCCCGGGGACACGTCCTCCTTGAGGGGGTGCCGGGGCTGGGGAAGACCCTCCTCGTGCGCTCGCTCGCCCGCGCGCTCGGTCTATCCTTCTCCCGCATCCAGTTCACCCCCGACCTCATGCCGGCCGACATCGTGGGCACGAACGTGTTCTCCGGGGACGGATTCCGGTTCCTGCCCGGGCCCGTGTTCGCCCACGTCGTGCTCGCCGACGAGGTGAACCGAGCCACGCCGAAGACCCAATCTGCCTTGCTGGAGGCGATGCAGGAGGGACAGGCCACGATCGGCACGGAGACCCATCCCTTGCCGAACCCGTTCACCGTGCTCGCCACCCAGAACCCGATCGAGATGGAGGGGACCTACCCCCTCCCCGAGGCCCAAGTGGATCGGTTCCTGTTCAAGGCCGAGGTGGGGTTCCCCGACGAGGGGGAGCTCGTGGAGATCGTGCGTCGGAACACGGAGGGCGTGGGGATCCGCCTTCCCGAGCCCATCCTCTCCGCGGACGCCGTGCGGCGCGCCCAGGCCGTGGTGGCGGAGTACCCTGTGCCACGGCCGCTCATGGAGTACGCGGCGGCCCTCGTCCTCGCCACCCATCCCAAGAGCCCCACCGCGCCGGAGGCGGTGCGGCGCTACGTCCAGTACGGGGCGAGCCCCCGGGGGGGCCTCGCCCTCATCCTGGGGGCCAAGGGGCGGGCGTTCCTCGCCGGCCGGCACCACGTGGGGGTGGAGGACATCCAGGCTGCGCTGCGGCCGTCGCTTGTGCACCGGGTCATCCCCAACTTCCGCGCCGACGCGGACGGCGTCGGGGCGGGCCAGCTCGTGGATGAGGCGGCCCGGGCGGTCCGCGTGCCATGACCGATGGCCCCCTCTCCCCGTCCGAGTTGCGGGCTCTGGCGCGGGCCCGGATCACCCTCCGCCGGCCGGGGGGAACCCTCCCCGGTGGCCACCTCGCACGGCGCAAGGGGACATCCGTAGAGTTCGCCGACTACCGCCCCTATCAACCGGGGGACGACTTCCGCCTCATCGACTGGGCCGTGTACGCCCGCCACCGGCGGCTGGTGACGAAGACTTTCGCCCACGAGGTGGAGGCACCGCTGTACCTGTTCCTCGACACAAGCCGCTCGATGGGGGAGGGCAACAAGGCCTCGTTCGCACGGCGCCTCGCCGCGGCCCTCGCGTTCGTCGCCTACCGCGGCCAGGACCGGTTCGCGATCTACCCGTTCCGCGACGCGCTCGTCGCCACCCCGGCACCGCGCCGGGGGAGGGTTGCCCTCTCCACCGCGTTCCAGTCCCTCATGGAGCTCCCCCCCGCGGGCGAGACCGACCTCCCCCGGTCCCTCGCCGCGTGGGCCGAACTAGGGCCTGAGCCAGGCCTGTGCGTCCTCATCTCCGATTTCCTGTGTCCGGATGGGTACCGGGATGGGCTCCTCGCCCTCCGCCACGGCCGACATGCCGTGGCTTCGGTGCAGGTCCTGTCCGCGGCCGATCTCGATCCGCCCCGGTGGGGGGAGGTGCGGCTCCGCGACGTGGAGACCCACCGCGGGAAATCCCTCGTCCTCGGGGCAGGCGCAGCCCGCGCTTACCGCGCGGCACTCCGGGAGTGGAACGAGGGACTGGCCGCAGCATGTCGGGAGCTACGCATGGCCTACTTCCTGTTCCGGAGCGATGCCGCGCCGGTCGAGGCCGCGTTGACCGTCCTCGCGGGGTGGGGCCGGTGAGGTTCCTCCTTCCGTGGGGATGGGCCTGGCTCACCTCCGGGCTGGTCGTGGTCGCCCTGTACCTCCTCCGGCGGCGGGAGCGGGAGGAGCCCGTGTCCGCCCTGTTCCTGTGGGAGAGGATCCCCCCCGATCGGGCGAGCCGCATGGCACGGCTGCGCGCCCGGTTCGACCTCCTGCTCCTCCTCCAACTCCTCGCGGTGACCCTGTTCGCAGTCGGCCTCGCCCACCCCATCGTCCGTGTCCCCCGCACCGCCGGGGCGACGGCGATCGTCCTCGATGGCTCAGCGTCGATGGCCGCAACGGGCCGGGCCGACGCGGCACTGGCTGAGGCCCGGCGGCTGATCGGGGATTCCTCTGGCCCGTGGTCGGTCGTGGTGTGGGCCGACCCGCCGCGGGTCCTCGTCCCGCGCACCGCGAACCGCGAGGAGGTCCTCGCCCTCCTTGGCGCGTACCGCCCCACCCTTGGCGCCCGACCGCCCCTCGGCGAGGCCCTTGCCCTCCTCCCCAGCGGGTTCGGCCGCACCGTCGTCATCACCGATGACCCGCTTCCCGACCCCGGCGTGGAGATCGTCGCCCTCCCCGCCCTGGACAACCTGGCGATCGTCGCGTTCGCGGCCCGCTCAACCCCCGACGGGTCGGGGTACGAGGCCCTGGTGCGGGTCCGCAACGACACGGACCGGTACCAGGATGTCCAGGTGGCCGTCCACACCGGTGCGGGGACGTACCTCGGGTCGCGGCTCCTCTCGCCGGGGTCCGAGGATCGGTTCGTGTTCCAGATCGGGCTCGTCCAGACCTCGCTCCGTGCCGAACTCCTCCCCGAAGATGGGTTCCCATGGGACAACGTGCGCTACGCCGCCCTTGAGGGAGGAGCCACGGTCCGCGTGCGGTGGGTGGGCGAGGAGGACCGCTACCTGTGGGCCGCCCTGCAGGCGGCGGTCCCCGTAGAACGGGTCGGCTCCGGGGGTTGGGATCTCACCGTGGCCGTGCGGACCGAGTTGCCCGTTGCCCCGCCCGGGCCCCTCCTCCTCGTCGGGGCGGGCTCTCCCGAGGCCTCCCTCGGCGAACCCGAGCCGGCCGGGCCGATCCGGGGCGAGGCATCGCCCCTCCTCCGCCACGTCGTCCCCGAGGAGTTCCGTGCCAGCGCCGTGCATCCGCTGACCCTCCCCCCCGACGCGACCGTGGACCTGTGGGCGGGGGATGCCCCGGCCCTCAGCCACTGGGAACGCACCGACGGGCGCCGGGTCCTCCTCACCCTGGACCTCCCCCGGTCCAACCTCCCCCTGACGGTGGACTTCCCGATCCTCCTCCGGAACGTGGTTACCTGGCTCCTGCCTTACCGGCCGCGGCCGACCCTCGTCGTGGGGGAAGCGATCGAACTGCCGCCGGGGACGGAGGTGAGCACCCCAGCCGGCCCGGTGAGTGGGGTGTGGATCCCCGACCGACCTGGGCTGTACGAGCTCCGCGGGGCGCGGCGGGAGGTGATCGCCGTGAACGTGCCGTACGAAGAGTCCCTCCCCGGCCGGGTTGCGGTTCCCACCGCGGTCCCCATATCCAAGACCCTGGCTGATCTCACCGCCTGGCCGTGGCTCGGGGCGGCGGCCTTCCTCGTCCTCACTGCCGAGTGGGGCCTGGCGCGGCGGAGGGGGGTCTGATGCGCTTCCTCACCCCGTGGGCCCTTGCCGGGCTCGTGCCGGCCGTAGTCGTGCTCATCCTCTCCCTCCGCCGGCGGGCCCTCCTCGGACGGGCCGTGACGCTCGCCCTCCTCGCCCTCGCCCTCGCCGGCCCGGAGGTCGCCGTCCGCCAGACCGGGGAGACAGTCCTCTTCCTCGTCGACCGATCGGCGAGCGTGGGCGAGGAGGCAACGAACGCCCTCCCCGAGCTCACTTCCTCCGTCCTCGCCCGCGGGGGGGAGGTCGGGGTGATCTCGTTCGCCGACGGGTCCCAAGTTTCGCAGTGGCCGGGGGTGGGCGAGATCCCGAACGGGGGAGCGTTCTCGTCGTTCGGGACCAACATCGGGGCGGCGGTGGACCTCGCGCTCGCCCTGGCCCCCGCTGGGGCGCAGATCGTGCTCCTGTCCGACGGCCGCGCGACAGGGGGGGACCTCCTCGCCGCTGCGGCGCGGGCCCGCAGCCAACGGGTTCCGATCCACGTCTGCTCCGTCGGCCAGACTGACCTCGTCCGGTTGGCTGAATTCACGGGTCCCCGCGAGGCGCCGCTGGGGACGATCGCCCTCGCCGCCACGGTCGAGGCTTCGCAGCCGACCGCGGCCACGGCCCATCTCTACCGGGGTGGTGAGGAGATCCGGGCCATTCCCCTCGACCTCCCTGCCGGGCGGACGCGCCTCTCCCTGGCCGATGCGCCCCCCGAGGCCGGGTTCTGGAGCTACCGGGTGGAGGTGAGGGCGAACGGCGATCGGATCCCTGAGAACAACGCCCTTCCGTGGGGGGTAGCCGTGGGCGAGCCGCCGGGGATCGTCGTCGTTGGGTTGGGTCCGACCGCCACCGACGAGCTCCTCACCGCGGCGGGGCTCACGTTCCGGCGGCGGGAGGCCCTCGCGGTGGAGGATTTGGCCGGAGCGGGGCTGGTGATCCTCGACGACTACCCCCTCGCGCTCCTCGGCACCCGCACCCTCGACGCGCTCCGGTCGTACGTCGCCGGGGGGGGCGGGCTCCTCGTCATCCAGGGTCGCCAGGCCGTGGCCGGCTACCTCGGCCCCGTCGAGGAACTGCTTCCCGTGACCTACACCGTCCCCGAGCGGGTCCAGGAGGCAACGGCAGCGGTGGTGTTCGTCCTCGACCGGTCTAGCTCGATGTCCGCCCAGGCCGGAGGCGCGACGAAGATCGACCTTCTCAAAGAGGCCGCCGCGGCCGCGGTGGAGGCAATGCCGGGGGAGGACATTGTCGGTGCGGTCGCATTCGACCGGTATCCACAGTGGATCGTGCGCCCGGGCCCCGTGTCCGAGGTCCGCGAGGAGCTGTTTGAGGGGCTGCGCAGGCTGACCGCAGACGGGGGGACGTACCTGTTCACCGCCCTCGACCAGGCGGTGAAGGCCCTCCTCCCGCTCGAGGCCCGCGTCCGCCACGCGATCGTGATCTCCGACGGGAAGACGATCCGCGACGAGGCCGCCCTGAGCGCGCTCCTCGCAGAGGTGAGCGAAACGGGGGTCGGCGTGACGACGATCGCCATCGGGACCGATCCCGATCCTGAGGTCCTCCGCACGCTGGCCGAGGTGAGTGGGGGGCGGTCCTACGAACTGGCGGCGATGACCGATCTCCGGCCGGTGCTCGTGCAGGAGACGGAGCGCGTGTCCCGCCCCCGGTTCATGGAGCGGGAGACGGCCGTCCTCCCCGGACCGGGGGCTACCGCGTTCCCTCTATCGGGGGAGCTCCCCCCCCTTGCCGGCTACACCCTCACCTTCCCCAAGCCCACCGCCGACGTCGCGTTCCTCTCGCCCGCCGGCGATCCCCTCCTCGCCCGCTGGCGGGTCGGCCTCGGGCAGGTAGCGGTGCTCAACGCTGACCTGTCTGGGATCTGGACGAGGGATTGGCTCCGCTCCCCCCAGCTCGGCGAGCTGTGGGGCCTCCTCCTTGGGCATCTGTGGGGCGAGCGGCAGCGCGTGCGCGTGGACTGGGAGGTCGTCGGGCCGACCCTGCGCCTGGGGGTGGAGGCGGCCGAGGGCGGGCGGTGGACGAACCGCCTCGAGCTCACTGGCGAGCTCGTCGGTCCCCGCAGATCGTGGTCGCTTTCCTTCGAGCAGGTCGCACCGGGGCGGTACGAGGCCTCCCTCGCTACCCCTGGGTCCGGGGCGTACCTCCTCACGGTGAGCGAGCCCTCCGGCCGCTACGGGGGGTCGTTCCCGGTCGTCCTCCCCTACTCGGCCGAGCTCGCCGCGTTCGGTCCCGACCTCGACGCCCTGAGTACGATCGCGCGCCTGTCAGGGGGCGAGTTCGTGCGCGACGAGCTCCTCCCCCCCTCATCGGGGGCGGGGCGAGCGTGGACCCCGATCGGCCGGGCCCTCCTCTGGGCAGCGGCGTGTTCCCTCCTCCTCGATCTCGCATTGCGCAAACTTCTCGTGTAGGTACGGACCTTCTGGCCTACGTCCCCCCACGCTCGGCTGTGAAGCCACGGCTGCGGCAACCCACCATTTGACGATCCGGCATCGTCCGCTGTATGATCTCAACCACGGGCAACGAAAGTCACAAAAAGGGGGTTGAGAGCAGAACCAATTAGCTTGTGGGAGTTCACAGCGTCTGGAGATCGTTCAAGTGCAGGCATACAACGCGATCTAAAGGAGGAAACGATGAAGTGGGGAGAGAAGGTTACGCAGAGGCTGGGCGTTCGTGGGTTGTACGTTGTTCTTGCCATTACGCTCCTCGCCATCCTGAGCGGGGCTCACCACAAGTGGGGGTAGGGTAGCCTACAAGGTCACAGGTAACCCAGGTTGATGCCAGGGGGGGTGGTGACCCCCCTTACTTCTTTCTAGGCTCCCAGGGTGACAGCTTTGCCTCGGAAAGCCCGCGTATATTGGGGTCTGGTTGTGGCGGCAGGCTTGGTATGCTGCGTCTTCTACCTGAGTCAAATCAAGCTTACTTCCGAGTTTGTCCTGACCTGGATCTTGCTTGTGGTCGTCGACTTCCTTGCCGAGATCTACGAGGTGGAGTTGATCCCGGATAGAAGGACGTCAGTGGCTGTATCGGTTGGCGCCGCCGCCGTTTTCATCGGCGGAGCTCCGCTAGGGATCGCGACGTTATGCGTCGGGTCGCTGGCAGCTGAGGTTCTTCTGCGGTGGAACAAGCTGGCCCGGGGGCCGGGGAAGTTCTTCACCTTTGTCGGATTCAACCTCGGCCAACTCATGATCTCGGTCACGGCGGCGGGCCTCGTCCTCGAAGCTATGGGTGGAGCTCCTCCGCCCTACGCCTCCGGGACAGACTTCATCCCTCTGGTGGTGGCGTTCCTGACCTACGACATTGTCAATGCGTCACTCGTGGCGATGATCCTCCACCTCACGGAGGGGGTGCGCTTCACCTACCTTCTCCGGTTCGACCTTCGTCATCTCCACGTTCAGTTCCTAACCTTGGGAGTACTAGCGATCCTGATGGCGATCGTGTATCCCCTCTCCCCATGGTACGTGCTCCTCGTGGGGAGCCCGCTCATGGTCGTCCAGGTTTCCATCCGCAGCTACGCACGGCTGCGCCAGCAAGCCAAGGAGGCGTTCGAGAGGATTACCCGGATCGTCGGGGAACGTGACTTCTACACCGGGACCCACTCTGCGAACGTGGCCGAGCTCGCCGTGAAACTGACCCGGAAGCTGCGGCTGCCGGATGAAGTGGTGGACCAGGTCGAGGCCGCAGCCCGCGTCCACGATCTGGGCAAGATCGCGATCCCGGACAGCATCCTTCTCAAGCCAGGGAAGCTCACCGCGGAGGAGTGGGCACTGGTGAAGCGCCACCCCGTCGTCGGGGCGGACCTCCTCCAGGGGCTAGAGATTTACGAGGAGATCGCGGATGTCGTGCGGCACGAGCACGAGCACTGGGATGGCGGGGGATACCCCGATGGGCTGAGCGGGGAGAAAATCCCCTTGGGGTCGCGGATCATCGCCGTGGCCGATGTGTGGAGCGCCCTCACCACCGACCGCCCCTACCGCCCAGCCTACACCGCAGACGAGGCGCGCACGATCCTCAAGGCCATGGCAGGGAAGGAGCTCGATCCCAAGCTCGTGGACCTCTTCCTCACGGTCGTGAACTGAGATGCGTCACGTGCCTCGCCCAGGGGAACCCCGACCAGCACGCCTCGTGCCCACCGACGGTCCGGTGGGACGGTCCGTCAGCTCAGACGCCATTGCTCACGAGGTGCGATGTTCCCGAGCTCGAAGAGCGGAGGCCGCGGCGGGGACCGCGGGATGAGGGGATGCCGCTCCTCTGGGCCGTCGGGATCGGGATCGTGGCCGGGCTCATCCGCCGAGGGAACTTGGCGAACCTCGGCCAGCTCAGGCTGCGCGCTCCCTGGTTGATCCTCATCGCCCTCTTGATCCAGGTCCTCATCTTTCCCGTGGGGACCAGGGGCCCCCTCATCCCCGGGGGCACAGCCTACCTTCACCTCGTCTCCTATGCCTCCCTTGCGGCATTCATCGGACTGAACCGCCGCTACTCGGAGTTCCTCATCATGGGGGTGGGGCTGGCCCTCAACCTGATCGTGATCGCCGCCAACGGGGGATACATGCCGGCCTCGGCGACGGCCCTCGACCGGGCCGGGCTGTCCGAGGTGGCGGCCGCCCTCCAGGAAGGAGGCCGGTCGGGAAACACGATCCTCATGGGCGAGGGAACGCGCCTCAACTTCCTCGGGGACTTCCTCTACCTCCCGGGGGGGGTCCCCCTCGCCTCAGCGTTCAGCATCGGAGATATCGTCCTAGGCCTGGGGTTGGCCGTGCTCCTCGCCCGGCGCATGGTCAACCGGGCTAGACCCAACCATCAAGGGACAGGTTCGGATCCGGCACCAGGGTGAGGGAGCCGGGGCAACCGAGCGCGGTGAACCGATGGTGGGCGCAGGCGGCGACGATCGCTGCGTTGTCCGTGCACAGCGCCGGAGGAGGGAACGCGACTTCAATCCCGCGCTCGCCGGCGCGTAGGGGCAGGACCTCCCGCAACCGACGGTTGGCAGCAACGCCCCCCACGACCACGATCCGTGTGAGCTCAAGCCTCCGCGCCGCCTGGACCGCTTTCTCCGCGAGGACGTCCACCACCGCCTCGAGGTAGCTTGCGCACAGGTCGGGGACAGGCGTGGACGGGTGATCCCGCAGCCAGTACACGGCTGCGGTCTTGAGGCCGGCGAAGCTCATGTCGAGGCCCGACCCGATCATCGGTCGGGGGAACGCGACCGCGGTGGGATCTCCCTGGCGGGCCAGTTCGTCCATCCGCGGCCCGGCGGGGTACCCCAGGCCCACGAGGCGCCCCACCTTGTCGAGCGCCTCCCCCGCCGCGTCGTCCCGCGTCCCACCGACGACCTTGTAGTCCCCCCACTGCCGCACCCGGACGAGGAGGGTGTGTCCCCCGGAGGCGACGAGCCCCAGGAACGGTGGCCCCGCTGCCGGCTCGCTCAGGCGCTGGGCGAAGAGGTGGGCGGCGAGGTGGTTCACCCCGATCAGGGGCACGTCCCGCGCCACGGCGATCCCCGCGGCATGGGACATCCCCACGAGGAGCGGGCCGACGAGGCCCGGCCCGTAGGTCACCCCGACCAGTTCGATCCCGTCCCAGCCGATCCCCGCCGTGGCGAGGGCTTCCGCGACGAGGGACGGCAGCTTGCGCAAGTGGTCCCGCGACGCCGCCTCCGGCATCACCCCCCCATAGCGGGCGTGGAGGTCGGTCTGGGAGTAGACGAGGTTCGCCAGGATCTCGTCGCCTCCCCGGAGGATCGCCACCGCCGTCTCGTCACAGGAGGTCTCGATACCGAGGGCGATCATGGTCGGGGGATCGGTGATCCGGGAACGGTCCACGCAGTTCGCGAAGGCTTGTTACCCGTCACGGATGCATTCCGGCTTGAGGATGGCCACGAACGGGAGGTTGCGGTACACCTCCGCATAGTCGAGCCCATATCCCACGACGAACAGGTTCTCCGGGAGGACGAACCCCACGTAGTCCACCGTCACCTCGACCTCCCGGCGGTGCGGCTTGTCGAGGAGGGTGCACACGCGGAGGGTGGCCGGTCCACGGGCGGACAGGCCAGCGAGGAGGTGGTGCAGGGTGTGGCCCGTGTCCACGATATCCTCCACGAGGAGCACATCGCGGCCGCCGATCGCACAGTCGAGGTCCTTCAGGATCCGCACCTCGCCGGGGCTCGTGCCGTTGCCATAGCTCGACACGGCCATGAAGTCGTACTCGATCGCGAGGTCAAGCGCGCGGATGAGGTCAGCCATGAACGGCATCGCCCCCTTCAGGATCCCCACCACGAGGAGCGGTCGGCGACGGGGATCCCGCCCTGCGCCGCCCCGGTAGTCGGCGGCGATCTCCCGCCCGAGGTCCCGCACCCTCCGGGCGATCTCGTCGGCCGAGATCACCACCCGTTCGATCTTGTCCATCCACGCTGTCTCCACGTGCCCTCCCGAGGAACACCCTCCCCGCCAGATTCCGAACGGGGAGGGTCCCAGCTTACCGCGGTCGCGCTCCACCCGTCAACCGCTCGCGAGGGACGAGAGGTCGATGAGGAGGTTCCCGGAAACGCGACGCCGGTAGTCGGCCGAGGCCCGGAGATCGGAGATCGGTCGCACCGCGGACGAGAGGGCATCGCGGAGCTCGGCCAGCGCCTCCACCGTGAGCGGGCGTCCCACGAGCGCCCGCTCCACCTCCCGCGGCCGGAGCACGGTGGGCGCCACCGACCCGAGGGCCAGACGCGCCTCGCGAACCGCCCCGTCCTCCACCCACACCAGGGCCCCCAGCGAGGCCACAGCGATGAGGAGGGCCTGCCTCCTCCCCACCTTGCGGAAATAGGGGTGGGCCCCGTCCTGCGGCAGGGGGATCGCGAGGGAACGGATGAGCTCCCCCGGTTGAAGGGCGGTCCTCCCTGGGCCGAGGACGAACTCCTCCACGGGCAACGACCGCTCCCGAGCTGGTCCCACCACGTTCACCCGCGCCCCGAGGAGGTACAGGGGGATGAGCCCATCCCCCGCCGGAGAGGCGTTGGCGACGTTTCCCCCCAGGGTTCCCATGTGGCGAAGGGCGGGGGAGCCGATCGTGCCGAGGGCGAGCCTGAGGATCGGGAGCTGGGCCGTGGCTGGGGCAGAGAGGATCTCGGCGTGGGTCGCGGCGGCCCCGATCTCGACCCCACCCTCCGTCGTGCGGATCCCGCGGAGCTCGGGGAGCTCCCCCACGTAGACGAGGAACGGTGGGCGTTCGGCGCCCTTCCGCAGGCGAACGAAAAGGTCCGTTCCGCCAGCGAGGGGCTTGCCCCCCTCGCCGGTGAGGCGGACGGCGTCCGCAAGGTCCCGCGGCTGGACGATCTCAGGCAGGCCCACGATCCCTCACCCTCCCCGGGAGATCCTCCGGAGCGTCCACGTCCCGGACCACGCCCGGATCGTCCCACGGGATGACCTCGCAGTCCCCCACGAGGCCGCGCGCCCCGCGGTCCCCGGAGAGCTGGAGGAGGGCGGGCCGCAGGGAGGGAGGTAGGTAGACGGGGAACCCCCGTCGTCCGCGGTAGGCGGGCGCAACCGGACGATCGCCCGCCCGGCCGAGGACGGCCCGCGCCGCGGCCTCAGGGACCCACGGCATATCCCCCAGAAACACGAGCATCCCGCCCACCACCGCTTCCGCCGCTCGGCGGAGGGAGCTCCCCATCCCGTCATGCCAATCCTCGTTCACGATCAGACGCCAGGGGAGGTGAGCCCCCTCTCCCCAGGACGGGAAGAGCGCTTCCCGGATGGCGGTTGCCTCCGCGCCGAGGACGATCAGGCGTTCGTCCACGGGAAGCCGCTCCACGAGGTCCACGACCCACGAAAGGAGCGGCCGGCCCTCCACGGGAAGGAGGAGCTTGGGGCGCCCCATCCGTCGTCCCTCCCCCGCGGCGAGCACGACCCCGGTCATCGCCTCCGCTCCGCCGCCCGGAGCACCGCCTCCACCACCTGCTCGTACCCCGTGCACCGGCACAGGTTCCCGGACAGATGCTCCCGGACCTCATCGGCGGTCGGGGAGGGGTTCTCCGCGAGGAGGGCCTGGGCGGCCATGATCAACCCCGGCGTGCAGAACCCGCACTGAACACCCGCGGTGGCGAGGAACGCCTCCTGCAACGGGTGGAGCTGGCCGGAGGCGGCGAGCCCCTCGATGGTGAGGACATCCCTCCCCTCCACCTGGATCGCCGCGGTGAGGCAGGAAAGGCGAGGCTTCCCATCCACGAGCACCGTGCATGCCCCACACTCCCCTTCTCCGCACCCCTCCTTCGTCCCCGTCAGGCCGAGGTCCTCGCGGAGGAGGTCAAGGAGCCGCCGCCCCGGCGGCACGTCCACCGTGACCGGGCGGCCGTTCACGCGGAACGAGAGGGTCATCCCTCCACCACCTTCGCCACCGCGGCGAGCGTGGGCGGGATGGCCCGTGGCATCTCCACCCCCCGCAGGGCGCCCTCGGGATCCTTGAGGCCGGAGCCAGTCACGAACAGGACGACGCGGGAGCCGGGGGGGATCGTCCCCTCCCGCAGGAGGCGGAGGAGCCCGGCGTAGGGGGCGGCCCCAGATGGCTCCGCGAACACCCCCGTCCGGCGGGCCAACTCCTGCCCCGCGGCCACGATCTCCTCGTCGGTCACGGTCACGAACCCTCCGTCTGTCTCCGCAACGGCGAGCACGGCGCGCAGGGCGTCCTGGGGGTTCCCGACGCGGATCGAGTCGGCGATCGTCTCCGCTCCCTCCGCGGCGGGGAGGACCGGCTTCCCCTCCCGGTAGCGGGCGAAGGCGTGGGCGATCGCCGCCGCGCCAGCCGCCTGAACCCCGTACACCCGGGGCGCCCGCTCGGCAAGCCCCACCTTGACCAATTCCTGAAACCCCTTGGCGATCCCCGCCACCACCGCCCCGTCGCCCGCCGCGACGAGGGCGAAGTCGGGCAGGTCGCAGTGCAGCTCCTCCCCCACCTCGAGGGCTCCCGTCTTGTTCCCCTCGACGACCATCGGGTTCTGCCCGTCGGAACGGTTGTACCACCGGAACCGGTCCGCCGCCTGGACCGCAAGGCCGTAGGCCTCGTCGTACGTTCCCTCCACCGGGAACACGGTCGCCCCGAACGCGAGGAGTTGGGCGAGCTTGGCCCGGGGGGCAGCCTGGGGGACGAAGATGGAGCACGGGATCCCCGCCGCGGCGCAGAACCCGGCGGTGGACGTGGCCGCGTTCCCGGTGGAAGCGCACACGAGCGCCCCCCGCCCGAGCATCCGCGCCGCGGCGATCGTGACCGCGGTGCCCCGATCCTTGCACGAGGCGGTGGGGTTGGCCGTATCGTCCTTCACCCACAGGGAACCGAGGCCGAGCTCTGCAGCGAGGGTGGGGCAGGCGTAGAGCGGCGTCCACCCCGCCCGCAACGGTACACCGTACTCCGCGGCGAGGGGGAGGAGGGGCTCGTACCGCCACAGGGAGAACCGTCGCCCCGCGGCGAACGCCCCCGGATCGAGGCGCCGACGGAGGGAGCGGTAGTCGTAGAGGACGTCGAGCGCGCCGGCCACCGCTCCGCAGCGGGGACAGACGTGATCCACGGTCCACGGCGCGTACTCCCGCCCGCAGGTCAGGCAGCGGAAGGCGATCGGTTCACCCATCGGCCCCCCCTCGGATCAGGAACGAAAGCGAGCCCGTCACCCCGCGGAGGAGGACGAGCATCTCCGCGGCCGGCCGCAGCGACCTCTCCCCGGAGAACGGCCTCTTCAGGGTCTGCTCCCGCACGCGAAGGTCCGGCGTGAAGGCCACGGTCACGAAGGGATCCTCGAACGCCACTTCCCCCTCCCCCACCGCAAGGGTGGACTCGACCCCTCCCTCCCGACGGCGGACCGACCCGTGGCGGATGAAAAAGGCGGGACCCGCGTCGCGGGCGAACGCCTCCTCGTCCAGGAACAGGCGGGGCTTATCGCGGTACGGCTTCCCCTCGTGGACGCAGAACGTGGCGCAGTTCCCGCACTCGTTGCACAGGTCGTCCAGGTGGACGATCTGCCGCCCCTGCCGGACCTCGAACGCCTCCTCCCTCACGGCCACGAGCGTGCCGTGGCGACAGGCGAGGACGGGGAGCTCCCACCGAAGGGGGTCCACCGCGTAGGCGAGGTTACTTCGGTTCGGGCAGACCTCGACGCACTTGTCGCAAAACGTCGCGCACTGAACGCAGCGGCTCGCCTCAGCCCGCGCCTCGTCTTCGCCGAGGGTCGCCTCGACGAGGTCGAACCCCGTGCGCCGCTCCCGCGGGAGCACGGCCGGACTGCGGCGGGGGAGGATCCGCGCCCGCGCCCGTTTGGCCCACCCCATCTCGTCCCGGGAGAGGGCCAGTCCTGGGGCTGGCCATGACCGGAACGGGATCCCGAGCTCCCGGCAGATCGCGGCCGCCGCGCGCCGACCGTCGGCGCAGGCCGCAACGATCGTCGCCGGGCCCCGCACCGCGTCCCCTCCCGCGTACACGCGCGCCGGTCCGGCGGCCCCCGTCTCCGGATCGGCGGCGATCCGCCCGTCCTTTCCAATTTGGATCCGGCTCCCAGCGAGGAACCCCATCTCCGGGCGTTGGCCCACGGCGACGAGGACCGCCCCCGCCGGGACCTCGAACCCACTCCCCGGAACGGGGATTGCGCTCCGCCGTCCGTCCGGCCCGGGCGCGCCGAGGGTCGTCTTCACACAGGCCACCCCCACCACCCGGCCGGAGCGGCGCACGATGCGCTCGGGGGAAACGAGCTCGAGGAGGGTGTTCCCCTCGGCGAGGAAGTCCTCCACCTCCTCCCACTCGGCGGGCATCTCTGCCCGGCTGCGGCGGTAGAGGACGGTCACCGGCTGCCTGGTCAGGCGGTGGGCGGTCCGCGCCGCGTCCATCGCCGTGTTCCCCCCTCCGATGACAACGACGGGGGATCCGAGCGCGGGTTCCCTCCCTGCGGCCACGGCACGGAGGAAGGAGAGAGCTCCCCACACCCCCTCCCCCTCCTCGCCCTCGATCCCAAGCTTCGCCTCCCCTTGGAACCCGCACCCCACATACACCGCGGCGAACCCGTCATCGAGGAGCCCCTCCGGTGGCCCCGCGACCGGGTGGTCGAGGACGATCTCCACCCCGAGGTCCCGGATCCGTTGAATGTCCGCTCCCACCACCGACCGCGGGAGCCGGAACGGCGGGGCGAGGCGAAGCATCCCCCCTGGTTCGCCCTCCTTCTCGAACACCGTGACGCGAACCCCACTTAGGGAAAGGAAGTACGCCGCGGAGAGCCCGGATGGACCGCTCCCCACAATCGCCACCTTGCGGCCGGTGACGGACGATGGCGGAGGGAGGACGGGGGCCCCCCCCCGTTCAACCGCGAACCGCTTCAGGGCACGGATCCCTACCGCCTGCTCGTAGTTATTCCGCGTGCAGCGGCGCTCGCAGGGGTGGGGGCAGACGTAGCCCGTCACACCGGGGAGGGGATTCTGGTTCAGGATCCCCGCCAGGGCCTCCCCGGCTGCGCCGCGGGCGATGCGGCACGCGTAGCTCGGGACGTCCTGGCCGATCGGGCACGCCTCCGTGCACGGGGCGGTGACGCAGTCGAAGAGCTCCAGAGCCGATTCGACCTTGGGGAGGCCGTCGGGAAAGTAACCCTCCTTGTACCGCGGCGCGGCGAGGGCCTCCTCCGCGGCCCGATCGAGGGTTGCAAGCTTGTCCTGCGCCAGCTCATCCAGGTTCCGCGCCCGGCGGGCGCGCATTGCCCCTTCCAGGTTCTCCAGCCACCCGCCGAGGCGGGCGTACCCCCCTGGCTTGAGGAGATCGGACGCCGCAGTGACGGTGCGGGCCCCACAGGCGAGGATCGTTGGGACGTTCACGCTATCGGCCCCTCCAGCGTAGGACACGGCGAGATCGCCCCCAAACTCCCGGGCGAGGCGCCGGAAGAGGGCCATCGTGATCGGGTACAGGGCCCGCCCGGACATGTAGACCTCGTCCCCGGGAAGGGTTCGCTTGTGGTTGACCATGGCCAGGGTGTTAGAGAGCTTGACCCCGAAGGTCAGCCCTTCCCGGCCGGCCACTCCGTCGAGGGCCGTGATGAGCTCCACCGCCCGGTCGTACGGAAGGTCATGGTCGAACACACGGTCCGGGATCGCGATCTCCCGGAACCCAAGGCGATCATGGAGGATCCCGAGCACCTCCTCCTTGCCGAGGAGGGTCGGGTTCAGCTTGACGAACGTGTGGAGGCCCCGCTCCACGAGGAGGTGACGCCCGATCTTCTCGATCTCGTCAGGTGGGCAGCCGTGCATCGTGGACAGGGTCACGTTGTCCGTGATCCGGGATGGGATCTCGATCTCGGCGAAACGCGGGAAGTTCCTCCGCAGGGTCTGGCGCAATTCCGCGATCTCCGGCGACGCATCGGTCAAGCGGTCCATGAACGCGGCCATGCGCGGGCTCCGAATCCCCGCAAGGTCATAGCCCACGCTCATGTTGAACACCGTCCCCACCGGGCCAGGGAACCCGAGGGCGTGGTGGAGGACGTGGATGAGGACCCAGGCCTTCACGTACTCACCCGCGGACTGGTCGAGCTTGAGCTCCTGGGACCACTCCACGTTGTACCCCTCGTCCGCCATGTCGATGCACGGGCGGGGGATCTGGAGCTCGTCGTTGGCTTGCACCGTCTTCAGCTCGATGAACCTCCCCCCACAGAGCCAGGAGGCGACGATGTTCTGGGCGAGCTGGGTGTGGGGCCCGGCGGCGGGGCCGATCGGCGTCGCCAGAGGATGGCCGACGAACTCCCCGCGGTACGGGGCATCGGCCCGGGGGACGTGGAACAAGGACCGCGGGATCCCGAAGATGGCATCCTTCTCCTTGAGCTCGCCGCGCGCCCATCGGAGGAGAACCTCGAACGGCTGGACCCGCATCCGATCAGACATGCCTCGCCCCTACACGCGCGCCCACAGCCGCTCCGCGGCGCCCCGGGCAGTCGCGAGGGCCGCCGTTTCGTCCAGTCCCAGGACCTGCCCCTCCCGGAGGCGCACCTCCCCGCCCACGATCACCGCCCACGGCCGCAGCCCCTCGTTGATCGAGCCGAACAGGAGGTGGGCAAGGAGGTTCCCCGCGTCGAGGGGGGTCGGCGGGTCGTAGTCCCACACCACGAGGTCGGCCGCGTAGCCCGGGGCAAGTTTCCCCAACGGGACCCCGAACGCGCGTTCGGCGAGGGCGTAGTTGTGGTGGACGAGGGAGAGGAGGGCGGGATCCCCAAGCGCCGTCGGATCGCCCGTGACGTGGTGCGCGAGCAGCCGCGCCGCGAGGAGCTCCCCCACGATGTCACATCCGAACCCGTCCGTTCCGATCCCGACCCGGACCCCGCGGGCGAGCATCGCCCCCACCTGGGCCGCCCCCACCGCGTTGTTCATGTTCGAGCGCGGGTTGTGGATCACGCTCGCCGGCCGCTGGGCGAGGAGGGCGAGCTCGGCCCCCGCGAGGTGGACCCCGTGGATGAGGAGCGTCCCCTCGGTGAGGATCCCGAACCGGTCCAGCCTCTCTGCGGTGCGAACACCGTGTTGGTGGAGGGCGTCCAGCGGGTCCTCCTTCCCCTCGGCGAGGTGGATGTGGAACGGAAGCTCGAGGGGAGCAGCCGCCTCCCCCGCGCGGGCGAGGGCCTCATCGGAGAGGGTGAATGAGGCGTGGAGCCCCATGTGGGCAGCAAAGTGCCCCCCCTCCCTCTCCTCACGGGCGAACCGGACGTTCTCCGCGATCCCCTCCTCGCGCTCCCTCTCCCCGCCGCGGTCCGTGACCTCGTAGCAGAGGTCGGCCCGCAGCCCGACCTGGGAGATGGCCCGTTTGAGCTGGGAGAGCGACCCCGTGATCGCGGCCGGAGACGCATGGTGGTCGAACAGGGCCGTCACCCCGCACCGGAGATGGCCCACTGCCCCCACGAGCGCCGACTGGTAGACCGTGTCTAGGTCGAGGGCCCGGTCGAGCTTCCACCACAGCTGGTCCAGGATCTCCCGGAACGAACGGGGGGAGAAGTGAGGGAGGGGCATCCCCCGAGCGAGGGACGAGTAGAGGTGAGCATGGGCGTTGACGAGACCGGGGGTGACGAGGCGCCCCCCCGCATCGATCCGCTCCGCCCCCCCGACCTCCGGCGCCGGGCCAGAGCCTGTCGCCGCGATCCTATCTCCCTCGCTGAGGAGGTACCCGGAGGGGTGGCACGTCCCCCCCAGGTCGGCAATCCGCGCCCGGTCAATGATCAAGGCCATGCCACAAGTGTACCGGCTCCCCTTGCAGGGACCAACGGCCTCACCCCTCCCGGAACAGGGGGATCGTGGAGCCGGATTCCACGTCCACAAGTCCCTGATCCGTGAGGCGGAGGGCGGGGATCACGGGCAGCGCGAGGAGGGAAAGGGTCATGAACGCGTTGGTGAGCGTACATCCACACCGGCGGAGGCCTTCGTGGAGGGCATCCATCCCCTGCGCCACCTCCTCGGCCGACCCGGTGGAGAGGAGCCCGGCAATGGGGAGGGGGATCCACGCCAACACTTCCTCGCCCCGGACGAGGCATACCCCCCCGCCTTCCTTCGCCACTTGGTTCCCCGCGCGGGCCATCGCCTCCCGATCGGTGCCGACGACGAGGAGGTTGTGGCTGTCATGGGCGACCGTGCTCGCCAGGGCGCATCCGGCGGCGAGACCCAACCCCCGCACGAACCCCTGCCCGATCCGGCCGCTACGCTGATGCCGTTCGACCACCGCGGCGTACGCCACGTCGGGGACGAGCTCGACCGTCCCCTCGCGCACGGGGAGGCTCATCGTCACAGCGCGGGTCGGGGCCTGGTTCTCGATGACCTCGATTGCCCATACCTCGACTTCCCCGTCGGGGGCCTCTACGGCGAAGTCAGCCGCGACGAGGGGACGGACGAGCCGCACCGTGTTCTTCGCCCACGCCGGCTGGGGGAGGGAGGCAAAGGGGTGGACGGCTGTCCGTCCCTCGTCCACGACCTCCCCCCCCGCGATCACCATGTCAACGGAGAACCGGCCGAGGTCGGGCACGAGGAGGATATCGGCCCAGCGCCCCGGCGCGATCGCGCCCACGTCCCGCGCCACCCCGAAGTGCTCCGCTGTGTTCAACGTGGCCATCTGGATCGCGACCACCGGGGGGATCCCTGCCTCGATCGTCAGGCGCACCACCTCGTCCATATGGCCGTGGGAGAGGATCGTCTCCGCATGACGGTCATCGGTGCAGAGGAGGACGTGGCGGAGGTCGATCCCCGCCTCGCACACCCCGCGCACCCCCGCCAGGAGATCCTGCCAGGCTGAACCCTGGCGGAGGATGGCCCGCATCCCCTGCCGAACCCGGGCCAGGGCATCCTCAGGCCGCGTCCCTTCGTGGCAGTCGGCCGGCCCCCCGGCAGCGTAGGCGTGGAAGGTCGGTCCCAGGTCGGGCGATGCGTAATGCCCCCCCACGACCTTCCCCGCTACCAGGGCGGAGGCGATCTTCGCGTGGACCACCTCGTCCCCCGCGACCACCCCGGGGTAGTTCATCACCTCTCCCAGACCGACGACCTCCGGCCAGCGGAGCGCCTCCGCCACCTCCTCCGGGCCGAGGGCAGCCCCGGCCGTCTCCAATCCCGGCGCGGCGGGGACACACGACGGGACCTGGCCGTAGACCCGGAGCGGGGTCCCCTGCGCCCCGTCGAGGATGAGCCGCACCCCGCGGAGCCCGAGGACGTTCGCGATCTCGTGCGGATCAGCGAACACGCCCGTCGTCCCGTGGGGGAGGACGGCCCGGGCGAACTCGGGCACGGTGAGCATCGAGCTCTCGATGTGGACATGCGCATCGAGGAGGCCGGGGACGAGGTACCGGCCCCGGGCGGGGATGACCCGCGTCGGCGGGCCGATCAGCGCCTTCGCGTTCGGCCCGCAGTAGGCGATACGGCCCTCCACCACAGCGATATCCGTGTGGTCAAGGATCTCACCGGAGTGCACGTTCACCCACCGGCCGTCGCGGACCACGAGGTCCGCCGGGCGACGCCCCATCGCCACCGCCACGAGATCCCGCGTCACTTCATGGAGAGGCCTGCGGGAGCCGTTCATGATAGGAAAGAGGGGCGGCCACGGTGGCCGCCCCCCACACCCGCGTCACGCCCCTTACGGCTCACCCGGCCAGGGGCCGACCACGCCCTCCACCGCCCACTCCAGGGTGATGAGGGCATCCACAGACATCCACATGCCCTCGGGCACGCGCAAGATCCCCTGCCGGTCGTAGATCGGGCCCTGGAACGGGTCGAAGGTCACGCCCGGGTCGGCCATCTGGTTGTAGCGCGTCATCACGAGATCGTAGGCGGAAATCTTGTCGAAGACGGGATGGTCTACGCTGTAGGCCTTAAGGTCGTCCTCGAACACGGGGTTGATCATCATCCCCGGCTTGGCCCCGACCTCCACCGCCTTCTGGGAAAGGAGCCACCAGTAATCCACATGCTCCAGGTTCTCGTTGGTGTAGATCCCGTCGTGGACCTTCTGGAGGAAGTCGAGGTAGATCGCCTCCCAGTGAACGAGCTGGCCGGACACCACGTAGTCGGGGGCGAAATCGTACATCGGGGAATAGTGGCCGAAGCTGGGCAGGCCATGCTCCGCCGCCACCTGGACCACGGTGGGGGAGTCCTCGGTGAACGCGAACACGTCACACCCCTCGGCCACCAGGGCCTCAGCGGCCTCCTTGGCCGCCGCCGGGTTGAACCACTCGTAGATCCAGCGCACATGGACCTCGGCCTGGGGGTTGACCTCCCGGACCCCGATGGCGAAGGCGTTGAGGTGCCGCTTCACTTCCGGGATGGGGAACGCGCCCACGTAGGCCACCTTGCCCGTCTTGGTGAGCGCTCCGGCCATGAGGCCGTTCAGGTAGTAGACCTGGTAGAAGTCGGCCATGTAGGTGGCGAGGTTCGGGGCCCTCATGAACCCCGAGCAGTGGGCGAGGACCACCTCCGGGTAGCGCAGGGCGGCGGCGTAGGTCCCATCCATGAACCCGAAGCTCGTGGTGAAGACGATGTCACAGCCCTGACGGACCAGCTGGTCGATGTAGGTCTCCACCTCGCCCTCGGGCACCGACTCCACGTACACCGTCTCCAGCCAGGGGAAGTGCTCTTCGCAGATCTCGCGGGCCACGTTGTGGGCGTGGGACCAGCCGTAGTCCCCGATGGGCCCGACGTAGATGAACCCCACCTTCATGGTCTCCGCGGCCAGGCCAAGGGTGGAAAGACCGGCCACCGCTGCCACGATCACCGCTATCTTCAGTCCCTTCCTCACTTTAACCTCCTTGTATGCTCTGGCTCGTCACCCATGACTCCTCGCTGATCACCGATTCATCCCCGGTTCTCACCCCCCGTTCACTTCTCTCCCCGGGCATACGGGACGCCGAGGGCCCCCGGTGCTCCCCGGCGGCGCTGGGCGCCCCCGAGCCCCACAAAGGTCAGAACAATTATAGCGGCAGCGTAGGGCATGAGCTTGAGGAGCTCCGGGGCCACCCAGGGCTGCAGCCGATAGGACAGGTGATACAGGGCACCGAACAGGACCGCCCCCCCGATCGCCTGAACGGGGTCCCAGGCCACGAAGATGGTGAGGGCGATCACGATCCAGCCCATCCCCCCGGTCATCCCCTCCGTCCAGGCGGGGCGATACTCCACGGACAGGTACCCCCCGGCCACCCCCGCGAGGATCCCCCCGAGGATGACCGCCAGGTACCGCACCAGGTACACGTTCACCCCCAGGGCATCGGCGGTGGCCGGGGACTCCCCCACCGACCGCAGCGTGATCCCCCACCGGGTGCGGTACAGGAGCACCCACAGCACCACCGCCAGGACCAGACCCAGGTAGGTGATGATGCTTTGGTTCTGAAAGAGCATCGGCCCCAGCACCGGAATCTCTGCTAGCCCCGGCACGGTGACCGGGGACAGGGGGTGCTTGAGGGGGATGCCCTCCCACCCCCGTCCAAGCAAGCCCGAAAGTCCCAGGCCGAACATGGTGAGGGCGAGGCCGGAGACGTACTGGTTGGCCCGCAGGGTCACGGTGAGGAAGGCGTGGATCAGGGCGGCCCCGCCCCCCGCTGCCGCTGCCACCAGGATCCCCAGCCCGGGGTTCCCGGTGGATTGGGCCACGGCAAACGCGGAGAACGCTCCGATGGCCATCATCCCCTCCACCCCCAGGTTCACCACCCCGGACCGCTCCGCGTACACCTCCCCCAGGGTCCCCCACAGGAGCGGGGCCCCGTAGGCGAGCGCCCTCCCGATCGTGCTGATGAGCCACTCTTCCCAACCCATCTCTCACCCCTCGCTCTCGGCCCTCTTAGGTGCCCAGCGGACATGCCAATACATGAGGAGTTCACTCCCGATCAAGAAAAATAGGATCAGTCCGTTGAACACGTCCGTGACCTGGAACGGCATCGCCAGCGCCACCTTGATCACGTCCCCGGCGGCGAAGATGAGCCCAAACAGAACCGCGGTCACCACGGCGGCAAGGGGGCTCCCCCTGGCCAACCAGGCAACGATGATTGCGGTGTAGCCATAGCCCATGGAGATGTGGGCCGGGCTGCGCAGCCGGTAGTGGACCCCCGCCATCTCCCCCGCCCCGGCCAGCCCCGCCAGTCCCCCCGAGATGAGCATCACCCAGAGCGTCACTTTGAGGAAATCGATCCCCGCGTAGCGGGCGGCGTCCTGGGACTGCCCCACCACCCGGGTCTCGTAGCCAAGCTTCGTCCGGGAGAGGAGGAACGCGCAGGCGATAGCCATGGCCACCCCCACCGCCAGGGTGATCCAATGGATGCGGGTGCCGGGGATCAGGGGCAGGCGCGCCGCTGGGGGAAAGAGGTCGCTATAGGCAAACCCACGGGCGGTGGGTCCCTTCCAAGGGCCATGGACCAACCACTCCACGATGTACATCATGACGTAGTTCAGCATCAGGGTGGAGATGACGTCGTTCACTTGGAACTTCACCTTGAGCAGGGCGGGGATCATCCCCCACACGGCGCCGGCGAGGAACCCGGCTAAAAACATGGCTGGGAGGAGCCAAGGATCGGGGAGGCCGGAGAACAGGGCTACCCCGGTGGCGGCCACCGCCCCGGCGAGGATCTGCCCCTCGGCGCCGATGTTCCAAAACTGGGCGCGAAAGGCCACCACCAGCCCCACCCCACACAGGATGAGCGGGATCGCCCGCCGCACCACCTCCGCCCACCCCTGGGGGCTTTGGAGCGTCCCCTGGAAGATGACCCGGTAGGCATGCCACGGGTTCACCCCGTAGCCCCAAAAGATCACCGCTGCCACCAGAAGCGCCAGCACCACCGCGAGCAGGGAGATCCCGAGCACCGCCCCCCGCGACGGGGCAAGGCGCCTCTCCACCACGAACGGTCCAATCCTCTTCATCGCGGATCACCCATCACGGGTCTTGTGCCGGCCATCATGAGCCCGATCTCCCCAAGCTCTGCCTCGGAAGCCTCGACTATCCCCATGATCTCCCCCCGGAACATCACGGCGATCCGGTCAGCGAGCGACAAGATCTCCTCCAGGTCCTCTGATACGAGGAGCACCCCGGCCCCCGCGTCCCGCTGCCGGAGGAGGAGCTGCCGGATGAGCTCGGTGGCCCCCACGTCGAGGCCATAGGTGGGATGGGCGGCCACCACCAGCCCTGGCTCCCCGGAGAGCTCCCGGGCGAGGATGAGCTTCTGGATGTTCCCCCCGGAGAGGAGCTTGGCCGGGGTTCGGGGGGAGGGCGTCATGATCTCATACTCCTCGATCGCCTGCTCGGCAAACTTCCTCACCTCCGCCAGCCGCAGGAGCGGCCCACTGGAGAACGGGGGCCGGTGGTGCTTCTTCAAGATGAGGTTCTCCTCCACGGTCATCCCCGGGACGATCCCCATCCGAAGGCGCTCCTCGGGGATGTGGGCCACCCCAGCATCGGCCACCGTTCGCGGCGACCTGTTGGTGAGGGGTTGCCCCAACACCACGACCTCCCCCCCCTGGGCCCGCCGGAGGCCGCAGATCACCTCCACCAGCTCCCGCTGCCCGTTCCCCGCCACCCCAGCGATCCCCACGATCTCCCCCCGGCACACGGTGAGGGAAATGCCCCGGAGGGCGGGAAGCCCCCGATCGTTCAGGGCCCGAAGATCTCGGAGGACGAGGGCCTCCGTCCCCGGCGTACACTCTGCCTTGGAGATGCGGAACACCACGTCCCGCCCTACCATCATCCTCGCCAAGGAAGCCTTGTCCGTCTCCGCCACGGGCAGGGTATCGATCACCTTTCCCCGGCGCATCACCGTCACCCGGTCCGCCGCCTCCATCACCTCGTCCAGCTTGTGGGTGATGAAGATGACCGCATGCCCCTCCTCCTTCATGCGCGCCAGGACCTTGAATAGCTCCGCCGTCTCCTGGGGGGTGAGGACGCTGGTGGGCTCGTCCAGGATCAGGACATCCGCCCCGCGGTACAGGGCCTTCAGGATCTCCACCCGCTGCTGCTCGCCGGCGGAGAGCTGCCACACCCGGGCCTTGGGGTCGACGGGGAGGTGGTAGCGGTCACCGAGCTCCCGGAGGCCCCGCTCCACAACCCGGGCCGGGCCGAAGAATGGGGTCCCTTGAAGGCCCAACGCCACGTTCTCCGCCACCGTATGGGGATAGACGAGCTTGAAGTGCTGGTGGACCATGCCGATCCCGCACGCGATGGCATCGCGGGGGGAGCGGATGTTCACCTTCCTGCCCTTGACGTAGATCTCCCCTGCATCCGGGTGGTAGAGGCCGTAGAGGATGTTCATCAAGGTGGTCTTCCCGGCACCGTTCTCCCCGAGGAGGGCGTGGACCTCGCCGGGACGGACGTCGAGGGTCACCCGGTCATTGGCCACGACCCCCGGGAACGATTTGGTGACCCCCTCGAGGAGGATCAGAGGCGGGTAGTTCTGGTTCCCATCGAGATCGCCAGCGCCCGGCGTGGCCGCCATGAGGGGCCAGTATAGCGACCCCCCGTTGCGATGGTCAAGTTGCCTGACAGGTTGGGCGGCTGCTATACTGCGCCCGGTGAGCTGAGGTGCACCTGACGGGGATTCGCCGGTTCCACTTCGCCCGGGATGCAGAGGAAGCCCTTTCCCTCCTCGCCGCCTACGACGGCCGGGCGGCCCTCCTCGCGGGCGGGGTTGACCTCCTGCGCTCCCCGCGGGGCAACATCGAAGGGGTCATTGACATCACGCGGATCGGCCTCTCCTACGTTCGCGAGTCCCGCGGCGGCCTCGCGATCGGGGCCACGACGACCCTCACCGAGGTCCTCGCCTCCGCTGCGGCCCCCGCGTACGCCGGGGGCCTGCTCGCCTCCGCCCTGAGCCAGGTGGCAGCCCCCCCGCTCCGGAACATGGCCACGCTCGGGGGAGCGCTCGTGTCGGCCCATCCGTGGGCCGACATCCCGACCGTCCTCGTTGCCCTCGGGGCGGAGGTCCGCTGGCAGGGGGAGAAGGAAGGGAAGGCGCTGGTTGAGGAGCTGTACGGGACCTCGTTCCGCGGGTTGTTCCGCCGCGCCGTGGCGTTGGAGGTGGTCCTCCCACCGTGGGAGGGAGCCTTCGTCCACGAGAAGGTCTCCCGCACCCGGTACGATATCGCCCTCCTCAACGCGTGCTGCGGCGTAGGGCTCGACGGGGAGGAGATCCGGTGGGCACGGGTCGCCGTCGGAGCACGGCCCAACCGAGGGGAGAGGCTCCCCGGGGCCGAGGAGGCCCTGATCGGCCGCAAGCCCGGAGAGGATCTATGGAACGAGGTTCAGAGGCTGGTGGAGAGCCAGGTTGAGGTGGGAGACGACCGCCGAGCAGGGGCCACCTGGCGCCGCCGCACGGCGGGGGTCCTCGTTTGCCGGGCCCTCGCCCGCGCTGCCCAACGGGGTGGGATGTGACGATTCCTTTTCAGCAGGACCAGGGTGAAGATAGGATGAAGCTCTCCTTTGAATTGAACGGAATCGAGCACTACCTCGATGTCGAGCCGGGCGAGCCGCTCCTCTCCCTCCTCCGTCGGCTAGGGATGAAATCTGTGAAGGAAGGATGTGGGACCGGAGACTGCGGGGCGTGCACGGTGCTTTTGAATGGGCGGGCGGTGCGGTCGTGCCTCATGGTCGCCCCCCAAGTCCAGGGGAAGCGGGTCATGACCCTCGAAGGGCTGGGCACGGTGGACGATCCTCACCCGCTCCAGGAAGCGTTCCTCGAATGTGGGGCTGTGCAGTGTGGGTTCTGCACGCCGGGGATGATCCTCGTCGCCTATGAGCTCCTCACCCGCACCGGCGATCCCACGCCCGACGACGTGCGGAAGGCAATCGCAGGGAACCTGTGCCGGTGCACGGGGTACGTGAAGATCGTGGATGCGGTCCTCCGCGCTGCGGAGTGGAAGCGGGAGGGAAGATGGCGGTAGAGACGCAGCAGAGGGGGGCAGTGGGCCAGAGCGTGCGCAAGGTGGACGGGCCGTCCCTCGTCGCGGGGAAGCCCCTGTTCACCCTCGACCTCGACATCCCGGGATCCCTCGTGGGGGCAATCCTCCCCTCCCCTCACGCCCACGCCCGGATCGTCAGCGTGGATACGTCCGAGGCGGAACAGGTCCCTGGGGTGCGGGCGATCCTCCACCACGGGAACGTGCCCCGTGTCCCGTACACCACCGCCGGGCAAGGGTGGCCGGAGCCCTCCCCCTACGATACGGTCCTGTTCGATACGAAAGTCCGTTTCGTCGGGGACCGGGTAGCGGCGGTGGCCGCGGAGACGGAGGATGCGGCAGCGGAGGCGCTAGCTAAGATCCGCGTGGAGTACGAACTCCTTCCCCCCGTCCTCTCCTCCGAGGAGGCCCTCGCCGCCGGAGCCCCGATCATCCACGACGAGCCGGATGCGGAGGGGATCTACGATGCTGCGCACAACATCGCCGCGGCAGTGGACATCCCGATCGGGGACGTGGCGGCGGCCCTCGCCGCGGCCCCGGTGACGGCCGAGGCGACGTGCGAGATCCCGTACTCCCAGCACGCGACGATCGAGCCTCACTGCGTGATCGCCTACTTCGACGACGCGGGGCGGCTCATCCTGCGCACCTCGACCCAAGTCCCGTTCCACGTCCGGCGGATCGTAGCGAGGGTCGTTGGGCTCGACCCGGCCCGGATCCGGGTCGTCAAACCCCGCATCGGCGGGGGGTTTGGGTCCAAACAGGAAGTCCTCCTCGAACCGGTGGCGGCGCTGCTTGCCCTGCGGACGGGCCGACCGGTGCGGATGACCTACACCCGCCAGGAGGTGTTCGTGGCGAGCCGGACCCGGCACCCAATGAAGGTCACGGTGAGGTTGGGGGCCACCAAGGACGGAACCCTCCACGCCCTGGAGATGGGCGTCCTCTCCAACACCGGCGCCTACGGGGCCCACGCCCTGACCGTGCTCTCCAATGTGGGATCGAAAACGCTTCCCTTGTACAACAAGGCCCCTCACGTCCATTTCCACGGGAGGGCGGTGTACACGAACCTCCCCGTGGCCGGTGCCTACCGCGGGTACGGGGCGACGCAGGGGTACTTCGCCCTCGAGGTGGCGATGGACAAACTCGCCGAGAAGCTGGGCCTTGACCCGGTGGAGCTCCGGAGGAGGAACCACATCCGGGTCGGGGAGACGTCGCCCATCTTCGAGAAGATCGGGGAAGGCCGCGAGGGAACGGCGCAGATCGTGCGGTCGTGCGCCCTCGAGGAGTGCCTCAGGATCGGGGCGGAGCGGATTGGGTGGCGCGAAAAGCGGGGCCAGCGGCGCGAGGAAGGGCCATGGGTCCACGGCCTGGGGATGGCGTGTGCGATGCAGGGATCGGGGATCACGGGCGTGGACATGGCGGCAGCGACCCTCGTCATGCAGGACGACGGGAGCTTCCGGCTCCTCGTGGGGGCCACCGACCTCGGGACGGGGTCGGACACGATCCTCGCCCAGATCGCCGCTCAGGAGCTCGGCGTGCCGGTGGACCGGGTCCTCGTCTACTCCTCGGACACCGACTTCACCCCGTTTGACACCGGGGCCTACGCCTCCAGCACGACCTACGTGTCGGGGAACGCCGTCCTCCGGGCCGCGTCCGAGGTGCGGGCCCAGATCCTGGACGTAGCAGCTGCGGCCCTAGGGGAACGCGCCTCCGCCCTCGAACTCGCCGCGGGCGTGGTGCGCAGCCGCAAATCGGGGAAGTCCCTCACCTTGAGCGAGGTCGGCCACCGCGCGATCTACGTGGCCGACCAGCGCCAGATCGCGGCCACGGCATCCTTCGCCTGTCCCGAGTCCCCGCCCCCGTTTGCCGCGTTCTTCTGCGAGGTCGCGGTGGACCGCGAGACGGGCGTGGTGCGGGTGGAGCGGTTCGTGGTCGCCGCCGACTGCGGGGTGGCGATCCACCCCCAGGCGGCGGAGGGACAGCTCGAGGGGGCGGTCCTCCAGGGAATCGGCCATGCCCTGTGCGAGGAGATGCTCTTCTCCCCACGGGGCCGCTGCGTGAACGCCGGGTTCTTCGATTACAAGATCCCGTCATCCCTCGATGCGCCCGCGATCGAGGCGATCCTCGTCCCGAGCGAGGAACCGACCGGGCCGTGGGGGGCGAAGTCCATCTCCGAGGTCGGGATCAACGGGCCGCTGCCTGCGATCTCGAACGCGATCTACGACGCGGTGGGGGCGCGGATGGTCCGTGCTCCGTTCACGCCGGAGCGGGTGCGGTTCGTCCTCGGCGCGGTCCCCTAGCCGGGCGCGGACGGCCCCCTACCGGCGGAGGCGCGCCCGGCGGGCGAACCGGGATGAGCCAGGCCGCGCCTCACCTGCCACCGCCCCGCCGTAGTCGAACCCGGAAAGCCGTCGCGACTCGATCGGCTCCCCCACCGCCTTCTCCACCCAGCTCCGCAGGAGGCGGTCCGCCGGCGCAGACAAGCTGAGGGCGTGGCCAGTCTTGGCGAGCCGCCCCGTGCGGCCCACGCGGTGGGTGTAGGCGTCCACGCTGTCGGGCAGGTCGAAGTTGATGACGTGCGTGATGCCCTCCACGTCAATCCCCCGCGCCGCGACATCGGTCGCCACGAGGATCTCGTACTCCCCGGACCGGAACCCATCGAGCGCTCCCTGCCGGTCCCGTTGCGACATGTCGCCCTCGATCGCCGCCACATTGAGTCCCGCGCCGGACAGGAACGAAGCAAGGCTCTGGGCGCGGCTCTTGGTGCGCGTGAACACGAGCACCCGCCCCGTGGCCGGGCCGCGGAGGAGGGCGAGGAGCAGGTCCCGCTTCCGCCCCTCGGTGATCGGGTAGAACGTGTGGGACACCGTCTTCGCCGGGACACCCGCGTCCACCTGTACCGTAACCGGAGCGCGGAGGATCCCCTGCGCCAGGCGGCGGATCTCGGGGGGCATCGTCGCCGAGAAGAACAGGGTCTGCCGATCGTTGGGCAGGAGGGCGAGGATGCGCCGGATGTCGGGGAGGAACCCCATGTCGCACATCCGGTCGGCCTCGTCGAGGACGAGCACCTCGACATGGGAGAGGTCGAGCGCTCGATCCCCATCGAGATCGAGGAACCGCCCGGGGCACGCGATCACGACGTCCACGCCCCGCCGGAGCGCGGCCGCCTGGGGCCGCTTCTTCACCCCGCCGTAGAGGGCGACACTGCGAACGCCGCTGTCCCTCCCGAGCAGGCGGGTCGCCTGGTGGATCTGCTCGGCGAGTTCCCGCGTCGGGGCGAGCACGACCGCGCGCACGTGGTCCCCCGGCCGCTCTGCGAGGCGGTGGAGGATGGGGAGCATGAACGCCGCCGTCTTCCCGGTTCCGGTCTGGGCGACGCCGATCATGTCATGCCCCTCCAGGATGACGGGGATCGCCTGCTGTTGGATCGGAGTAGGGTGGGCGTAGCCAGCGGCCTCGATCCCGGACAGGATCCGGGGGTGAAACGCGAAACTTCTAAAATCCACTGAAAGCCTCCTTGGCCTTCGTGAGCCAAGTCGCACTCTCAGCTCAGGGTCTCGGTTGGCAACCCCGCGATTGGGGTATGCGATGCATCGTTTGGGTTTTCTTGGACGAAAGTATACGCGCTGTTGCCGGATCCGCCAGTCGCAGGCGCCGCGGGCGATCCTGCAGGGCCTGCTACCGACCCTCGGCGGCACGGCGGGCGAGCGCGTCGGCGCGCTCGTTCTCCGCATCCCCGGCGTGGCCGGCGAGCCAGTGGAAGTGCACCCGGTGCATCCCCGTCAGCTGATCGAGCTCCCGCCACAGGTCCTCGTTCGCCAGCGGGAGGAGCCGCTTCCCCTCCCGCCGCCGCCAGCCCTCCTCCTTCCAGCGGGGGAGCCATTCCGTGATCCCCCGCTTGAGGTAGACCGAGTCCGTGAACAGGTCCACTTCCGCTGGCTCGCGCAGGGCACGGAGGGCCTCGATCGCCGCCCGGAGTTCCATCCGGTTGTTCGTCGTCCGCTCCTCGCCTCCGGAGAGCTCCTTGCGGTGAGGGCCGGAGAGGAGGACCGCCCCCCATCCACCGGGGCCGGGGTTCCCGATGCACGCGCCGTCGGTGTAGATCCTTACTTTCTTCACAACGGGAATATATAGCTGGTCCCCCTTCTTCTGTCGAGGTCGCGGGGCGCCCCACGGGGCCCCATTGCCCGCAACCGGGTACGATGAGGGGTCGGGGTGGGCCCGTGCCTTCTGCCCGACCAAGGAGAGGAGTATGAGGGAAACCGCTGCCTGCCTGTTGGTGGCCCTGGGAATTGGGCTCCCCGCCTTCGGGAGTGGGGAAGGGATGCCTCCGTTCGACCTCACCGGAACGTGGGCGGTGATGCAGGTGACCTCGGACATCGTCGTCTACCCGTTCGTGGGCCAGCGCATCCGCACCACGACCCTCATCCTCCACGTCGAGATGAGGCAGACTGGGAGCATCGTCACGGTGTCGGAGACCCACTGTCTCGTGGATACCGACGACGGGACGGGCATGGTCGTCACCGAGATCCCGGACGCCTTCCTCCGCTCGCTCGGCACTGTGGACCGGATAGCCACGCTGGAAGGAACGGGCGAAGGGTGGCGGTTCGTCGAACCCTGGCCGACCGAGGTCCACGGGGCCCGACTCGCCGATCCCGTGAGCGACCCGCTGCCCACGACCGCCGATGATCCCCGCGTGTTCGACCAAGACGGGGATGGCCAACCCGGGATCACGGTGCGGGTGAGGGTCCTCGGCCTCATCTCGGGTGAGGTGTACGTTGTGCAGCGCCTGTCGAAGCTCCTCGACGGGCAGGTGCTGGCTCCCGACCTCATCCGCGGGCTCCTCACGTGGACGAACGAGCAGGTGACGCTCGGGGCGAGCAACCCATTCCTCAACGCGGGCGGGGAGGCCCAGGTCGACCCGGTGCGGGAGCGGAGCTACTTCGTGGCGATCCGCGTCCCAGCGGGGACGACCTGCGCGGATCTCACGGCGAACTGGCGGACCCTGTTCGATCGCTAGCGCGGATCGTGCTCGACGTGGATCTCCCGCCCCTTCCACGTCCCGCGGCCCCGCAGGTGCCAGAGGAGCGATCGCAGGGCGATCCCGAAGACGAGGAGGATCGTCACCGGGTAGAGGAGGACCTGAACAAGCGGCAGCCGGAACCGCACTGCGGAGAGCACCCACGTGACGAGGGACAGTCCGATCGTGGCCGCTGCGGGGACGATCATCCTCTCGTCCACCCTGCCGCCCACCGCATTCAAGATGAGGACAAGCGGGGGTTGCCAGGCGAGCCACAGGAGCCAGGTCCACACGAACAGGTATAGCGGGACGTTGTACCGGAACACGGGGAACAGGTTCTTCGCCAGGCCCCGCGCCGTCTCGTTCCACCCCTGGTACATCCGCGTCGTGACCCGCCCGGATCCGTCGAGGAACGCCCAGCCGAGGCCTGCCCGGTGCACGTTGCGGGCCAGGGCGAGGTCGTCCACGACCTCGGACCGGATCGCGGCGTGGCCCCCGACTGCCTCGTACGTTCCCCGCCGGAAGAGCATGAACTGCCCCACCGCGGTCGGTGTCCGTCGGGGGAGGATGAACGGGACAAACGTGTGGATGGCCCACGCCAGGACCGGGATCACGAGCCTCTCGCCCCAGCTCCCCACCGCCTGGCGGGGGAGGACGCTCAGCGCGCCCGCCCCCGCCGCGTGGAGGGCCCCCACCGCGTCGCGCAGCGCCAACGGATGGTGGACCGTGTCGGCGTCCGTGAACAGGAGGAGCTCGCTCTGGGCAGCCTGGGCGAGCTGGTGGCACGCCCAGTGCTTCCCGAGCCAGCCAGCGGGGACCGGCTCCCCGGCGAGGACCCGCACCCGTCCCCCGGACCGCGCCGCGATCTCCTGGAGCAACGCCCATGTCCCATCGTGGGAGTCATCGTCGAGGACGATCACCTCGAACTGCGGATAGTCCTGGCGGAGGAGGGACTCCACGCAAGCTTCAATGTTCCGCTCCTCATCGCGGGCGGGGACGAGGATTGAGACCGCGGGGTACTTGGACAGAGTGGGGTGCCTGCCGAGCCGCCGCATCGCGACGAGGTTCGTGAGGGAAATGCCCGCCAGGACCGCCATGAACACGGCCAGGCTCCACTCGTGGGAGACCAGGAAGCTCACGTCGGCTCCTTCCTGCGGCGCCACCGCGGCGGGGAGCGGAGCTCACGGCGGTGGGTCCAGACGAGGAGGGCAAAGTTCGCTCCCAGGATCGCAAGGAGCCACGGCTCGGCCCGACGCAGGATGAGGTACACGGCCACAACGGGGAAGGACAGGATCACCGTCCACCCGTCCACCGCCTGCACGGTCCGGACGAGGGCAAACGAGAGCCCGAGCACGGTCGGGACCTCCCAGTACGTAAGAGCGGACCACGCCCCGAATGTGGATGCCACGGCCTTCCCGCCCCGGAAGGCGAGCCAGGGAGAGAACGCGTGGCCGAGGAGGGGGGCCAGCGCCACCGGGAGAAGGGCCCAGCCTCCGAGGCCCCCGCGCGAGCGGGCGAGCGCGACGGGGAGGGCGCCCTTGGCCACGTCGAGGACGAGGGAGAGGAGCCCGACCCGCCACCCCTCCGCCCGCCATGCGTTGACCGCTCCCGGGTTCCCGTCCCCCCGGGCGCGGACATCGGTCTTGGTCCAAATTTTCCCCACCCAAACTGCGAACGGGAGCGATCCCAGTCCGAAGCCGAGGAGAAAGAAGAGGAGGACCGTCATCCTCACCCCCCGGATCGGCATGCCCCTGCGCGATCGGCCATCGCCGGAGTCTACGCGATCCCCGCCAACAGGGGAACCTTGTCCCACGGAAGGGAACGGGCTATCCTCCTTGGGCACTAGGGCGTAGCCAAGTGGCAAGGCAGCGGCCTTTGGAGCCGCCATTCGGAGGTTCGAATCCTCCCGCCCTAGCCCATCTCCACGGAACTGCCGCACCGTCGCTCCACCATCTCCATCCCAGCGGGGCACCCTCGTCGCGCCTCCCCACCAGGAGGAAAGGAGGAACGACGATGACCGAATGGAATGCGGTTCTCCTGACAGGGCTTGCGGTGTTCACGTCGGGCATGTCCGTCGCCCTGCTCCGCTGGGCGTGGAGGAGCTCTGCTCTGCGGCCGGTCCGCGCTCCTGTCCCTCGGGGGCCCTCCGTAGCGAGCGAGAGAACCCCGCTCGGGAACGAGAGCATCCTGTGCCCGGCCCCGCTCCTCGCGCAGCAAGGAGGGGTTCCCGGTCCCCCCCGCGGCGAGTCCTAGCCTCTCCCACCGGCGCCGCGGGGCCCATCCGCCCCGTGGCGCCATTTTCTATCCGCCCACCGCTAGAACACGTTCTCCGCAAGCCCCTCGTCGTCGCAGACGATGACGGTCGCCTTCTCGACGAGGGGGTAGGCGGACAGGGCGCGCGAGAACGCGACAAGGTCCGCATCCCGCCGCGGCTTCACGAGGTAGGTCAACTCCACACGCTCCCCGTCGCAAGCGGAGCGGGTGCCGATGAGGCGACCGGACTGAAAGTGGCGGTCAAAGGCGTCGCGTGGGTAGGCAGGCTCTCCTCCTCCGCTGGGGATGGTGAACTTCACCAGCGTCTCACCATTGGGGCGCTTCCCCAGGCGGAGGAACCGGACAGCGATCATGCATAGCCCGATGAGCCCCACGCCCGCGGCCGTCTCGGCGTACATCCCTACCCCAGCCCCCATCCCCGCCGCCAGGCCGAGGCTGACCCCGACCGCCGCGAGCACCGGCAGCATGTTGCCAAGAAGCGGTTCAGAGGAGCTGAGCATGGGCCCCTACCCCCTTCGTTGTGGCTGAGTTAAGAACGACATGTTCGATGCTCGCGGCGTATTTGGAACACGCCTGCCAGAGGAGGGAAAACCGCCGCGTGAGCTCGCGCAGGGTCCACGGGACCACACCGCTGAACTTGACCTCGAGGATCGCCCACCGGGTGAGGAGCGGACGGAGGTCCCCCTCATCGTACATCTCCTCGAGGCGGGGGACCGCCTGGGCCCGGAGGTTCCGATCGAGGGTGATCCTCACCATATCCTGGTCCGCCCATTCCACGTACGCCTCGCGCTCGTAGGCGATGAGCACCGTGGGGACGAACGCTTGGCGGTCCATGAGGTAGAGGAGGCGTTGCACGACGGTCGGACAGCCCGCCGCGGCTGGGGAGCCCAGCCCATCCCGTGCGGCAAGACATCCCAGCCAGGCGTCGTTCAGCCGCGCCTTCTCCTTGCGGTAGAGGTGTCCCTGACGGGCTTTGCGTTCGAGAAAGATGGGGGCCGACCCCGGCTCGTTGTAGGTGCGGACGCGGTACTTCTCCCGGACCGGTGCGCCGTTCTGTTTGGCGTGGTAACAGATGAGGCCGGGGGAGTCGAAGTACACGCTGCGGGCCGTGGATGAGCACGGTCCCCCCCGTCATCGCGATCGAACCGTTGACGTCAAGCCCGTCTCCACCGGAGTTGATGGCAACCCATCCCCCATTCACGAACAGCCACGTGCTGGAGGACGAGGCCATCCTGGGACGGCCCAGCGGCATCGCCGCCGCCCCGCCGGAGGTGGCGTTGATCCCATCGTCGGTGGAGGTGATGCGGATCTCGCCAGAGTTGACCGTGATCGTGTTCCCCTCCACCCCCTCGTACGACGTCTTGACCTGGATCTGCCCCCCATTGACGGTCACCGCCGCGTCGGCGCGGATCGCGTCGTCGCCCGAGGCGAGGGTGAGGGTTCCGCCGTCAATCGTGATCGTTCCATTCGAGTGAAGCGCATCATCGGCGGAGTCAACGAGGATCGTGCCGCCGGTGATCGTTAGGTCCATACCGGCTTTGAGCCCCTTCATGCTCGGGAGGCTCGTGGCCGTTGACGGGGGCCGCCCGGGAAACTCCATCCCGCTGACCGGGTTCTGTCCAACGTTGTTGGCACTCCCGCCCCCCGACAGGACTTCGATCGTCCCGCCGTGCACGACGAGGCGTGTCTCGGCCTGGATTCCGTCCTCCCCGGATGTGATGCGGATCGTGCCGCTCTCGATCGTGACCGTGCCGCACTCTGGATCCTCGTCGTTATTCGATTGCATCCCGTCGGCGCCGGCGCGGATCGTGATCGTGGCCTCACTGACGGTGATCGAGTCCCGGCCCTTGATCCCGTCGTTGACCGCCGCCACCGTGACCGTCGCCCCGCTGAGCGCCAGGTCATCCTTGCTCTGGATCCCGTTACTGTGGTTTCCGTTCACGGTGAGGGATCCGGTCCCGGTGATCACGAGGTCGTCCGCACTGAACAAGGCAGCGTTCGGCTCATCGGCCCCCGCAACCTCGTACAGGTAGGAGCTCCCGTCCGTGAGGGTGTTGTCCGTGCCCGCGGCCAGGCTGATCACGACGTCCTTGGCCTGAGCGATGTAGATCGGAGAGCTCGTCGAGCAGGTGATCCGCGCCCCGCCGAGGACCAGGTTCACGGGACGGTTGTCCGCCGAGGAGACAACGACCTGGCCGTCATCCAGGGTGCCGCGGATGTGGTACGTCCCCCCGGCCGTGATGAGGAGCCGGGACCCTTGGGCAACGGCCCCGGTCCCCGTCACCTGGATCGCGCTCCCGGCGAGGACGATCTCGGTCACGGTGGGGCTTGTTGAGGCTGCGGCCAATGCGGCCGTGAAGCCGCTCCCCAATGCCAGAATCGCAGCCCCTCCCGAGGCGTCGGCCGCCGCTTGGTCCGCCCCTTCCCTTCCCCGCTGCGTCACGCCGCCGGCGACCGCGGCCGCCAGGGTGAGAGCGATCACGCCAACCGTCCACTTCGATCGGTGCATGGTCTCGTACCTCCAAGGCCGGGGAGGGTAGCCGCGACGGGTCGGTGCATCGGGGCCGGGTTGTGGCTACGGTGTGAAGGTGCCCTCGCCTCCATCGGGGGCGAAACGGCGACCCCGTAGGCTGACCCGCCGACTGTAGGGTACACTTTCCCTTGGTTGTTTCGTTCCCCCACTGAGAGCGTACACCCAAGGAGGGAGCCGGTACCCATGACCGAACCGACGACGCGCACCCGCGCGAGCTCCGACGGCGCGTGGAAGCTCCGGGTCAACCTCTTCACTCGAGTCCTCCTCCTCACGGTAAAGCTGGGCGCGTTCGCCTACACAGGGTTCCTCATCATGCTCAGCGAGGCCCTGAACAACCTCGTGGACATCGTCGTCACGTCGTCCCTCCTCCTCAGCCAACGGATGGGGCGCCGCGCCGCCGACCGCGAGCATCCATTCGGCCATATGCGGTTCCGGTACATCGTTTCCCTCATCGTGTCTGTTGCGTTCATCACCGTCACCGGGCTACAGATCCTCCGCGAGGCGATCGCGCGGCTCATCGCCCCGGTACCGCTTGAGCACCCGGAGATCGCGCTCTACGTGCTCGCCTTCTCGTTCGTGGTCAACCTGATCCCCCTCGGGCTCATGCTCGTCGGTAAGAGGCGCGACATCACGGTGAAGACCGCGCTCTACGACAACATCAGCGACGAGATCACGATCCTCGCGTCGGTGATCGGCGTCCTCGCGGCCCAACGGGGGTTCCCCCTCGCGGATCCCATTGCGGCGATGTTCGTTGCCGGACTGATCGGGGTCATGGCGGGCAAATTGATCCGCGAGAACACGTACGTACTCCTCGGCCTCTCGCCCAGTGCGAAGTTCTACGAGAGGGTGAAGTCGGTCGCCCAGAGCGTGGCCGGAGTGGCGGGGGTACACGACATGATCGCCGAGTTCATCGGCCCCGACGCGATTCACCTCGATCTCGATCTCGAACTGGCACCTAACACCACGGTTCAGGAGGCCGATCGGCTTGTCGCCGAGCTTGAGGAAAAGCTGCGAGAACTCAACGTAGTTCACTGCACGATCCGACCCTGCGCCCACACCGGCCACGAACGGCACATCAGCGACTAAGGCCCGCGTCCGCCGTGATCGCCCGACACTCCCGGCTGTACTCGTCCACCACCGTCAGCATCCGCACTGGCGCGCACTCTCCGTCCGGTCGTGGAGGAAGTCGTAGGTCCACACATGGTCCTCGTGGGTGGCCCGAACCGGGACGCCCCACCGGCGCTGACGCTTGCGCTTCCGTGGCTGCGTCAGCCCTGCCCCAACCGCTGCACCCTCTTGTGGTGATCCCACACCCTTCCCGACGCAACATCGCCCACGCCGTGCGGTAGCCGGTTTGAGGATGCTCCCGGGCAATGACCTGCAGCCGTGCCTCAAGCTCCTCGTCCTCCTTCCGCTTCACCAAACGGCGCTGGTAGGCAGAGCGAGGCATCCCGACCAGTTGGCAGCTACGCCGCTCCGGCACCTGCAACTTCACAAGCTGCCCCCACAGTTGCGTCGCGCCGGCGGCGCTACAGTTTTTTCGAATCACCTCCTTCATTGCCTCGATCTCAAGGTCGCGGTCAGCGATCATCTTCCTGAACCGCGTGTTCTCCTGCCTCAGCCGCCACTAGTCCCGCACCTCGTTCACCCCCATCCCCCGAAACCGCTTCCGCCAGTTGTAGAACGTCGGCTCGGACACCCCATGCGCCCGGCACACATCCCCGATCGTCTTCTCATCCCGATCGGCCTCGGCCAGGATCGCCACGATCTGCTCCTCGGTGAACCGGCTCTTCTTCATCCTCGATCACCTTCCCTCAACCTCGCCGATCCTACCGCTTACACCGGTCCAAAACCGTGGGTGCACGCCCGACCGGGGAGCGTGAGCCGCGACGAGCACGAGAGGGAGCCCACGGAACCGGGCGCGGAGTTCCCAGCGGTCGCCCAGGAACTCGGCGCTCTCGATCTCGGCGGTGAATGGGGTCTTCGACCCCCGGGAGAACGGTCGCGCTTCTCGTGGTGGCGAAGGGCCGTGATCGTCCAACAAGGTGGACCAGCCCATCACTCAACCCCAATAACGAGGGCTGACCGCGACGCGCTGCTGCTGGCTGTCTGAGCCCCCCGTCTGCAGACGGGCGTCGTAGATCGACGCCCTTTCGCGTGAGCCTTGAGGATGGAGTCCTGGCTATCGTTATCTGCGCCTACCCCCACGCAGCTCCGCCTAATCTGCTTGCACACCCGTACACCAGGAACAGACACTCCGCATCCCTGGCGATACGACAGAACGTCACATGCTATGGTCCGTGGCCGTATCTTCTTGTTGTATCTCCAGTGTCGCGGTATAATGAGGACGCTCAGCTCTGATGCTTCATAACCTGATGCTGAGCGAGGAGTATGATCACGTTATGAAGAAGCGAGAAAGAAGTACGGCCTATCCGGCCTTGCCGTTGGACGCAGTGATAGATCTGGCCAAGACGGTCCGAGAGAAGCTGGGGAGTGGAGAGATCACCCGGGAACAGATCGCACAGGCGATCGGCCACCAGAGTGTCACGGGACCCGCCGCCCAGAAGGTGGCCGCGATCGCGCACTACGGTCTGCTGAGCAAGGGCAGGGGTACGTACCGCATCAGCGAGCTCGCCACGAGAGTCCTCTACCCGGTAGGAGAGGAGGAAAGAGCTGAAGCAGTGCGCGAGGCAGCTCTCACCCCAAGTGTCTTCGGCCGCATCTACACGAGGTACGAGCCGGAAGGTACGTTACCGTCAGCGTTGGATGTGATCATGCACCGCGAGTATGGTCTGACATTAGCGGCCTCCAAGATCGCGCACGAGAACCTGGTCCGGACGTGGGTCTATGCAGGCCTGCTCGACGAGACTGATCGATCGTTCATTGCGCCGGCGGGCAGCGCCGCGGTCGCTAGCGACCCTGACGACGGGAGCACACCAAGGACCCAAGCCTCAGACCAACGCCATGAGAGCCCTCGTATCTCGCGGCAGCAGGCATACGAGTTGCCCATGAGCGGCGGGAAGGCGACCGTGACCCTGCCACCAGAGCTGACAAAGCGCGATTATGCTGCACTTGAGAGTCTAGTTGGGCTCATCAAGCACTTTGTGTGTGATGGGATGACGGATAATGGCGACACCCCTGCGGAAGACAAGTAGGAGGGCCCTTATCTCGTATCTGCAGGCGCTTGCGCACATGGGCGGCAGCGCGAGCGAGAAGCAGCTGAGCACGTGGCTTGGCAGCAGCTCCACTACGGTCCGTCATGCAACGCAGATCATCCAGCACTGCGCCCTTGTTGAGGTCGCGGACGGGCTTGTCACAGCAACCACGAAGTTGCCACACCCGCTGACTGCTGAAGCGGCAGCCAATCTGCTCGCAACTGCGCTAGCTTCGAGAGACTCGTTCGTCGAACTCGCGGCACTCCTGATGGCAGGGCACGACGCCGACGACGCGGTACGCCGCGCCTGCATGGTGGAACACGCTATCGCAGATGAGAGTTCGGGCACCACGATTCTGGCGGTAGCTCAGGATCTTGAGCTGCTGGACCAGTCGGCTGATGGGAAGTACTCGCTGGCGGCTGCATTCCAGACGCCCGCGGCCGAGTATGTGGCTGCGAGTATGGCAACTGGGAGTGCCCAGTTGGCCCTCCGGCAGATCCTGGGGGCGGACGCATTTCGGGCACTCGAACGCACTGAGCGTGATCGATTGGGCCTCGCGATCCAAAGCACGGAGGCGGACCCCGAGAAGGCATGCGAGGATGCCGGTAAGGCAGTGGAGAACTACCTTCGTCTGGTAGCTTCGGGGAATGGCGTTGATGTGTCGCGATGCAATGGTCTGGCAGAGGTGGCAGACGCTCTAGCTGCCAAGGGAACGGCTTTGATCCGCCCTCAGCATCGAGTGATGGCTCAGACCGTGGCGATGTCTCGGAACGCATCAGGCCATGATCGGGACAAGCACACGCTGCAGAGTTGGCTGAAGACACCTGCGTTCGCTCGCGCAAGCGTCCTCTTGTCCACACGGCTGATCGCCTCCGTCCACGCGTGGATTCGGGAGGGGAAGCAGACGCTCTAGGGCGAGAGCGGGGCCGGGCGAATACTGTAGTACCGTAGGGGTCGGACCTTCATTCTCGGTCACGTCCCGTCAAGTGGTGTAGATTGGGTTCCTCGTCGGTAGTGACGAGCTAGACAGCGATCACCTCCTTCGGGACCCCCAGGGCGGGGGCTTCGAACTCCTCGGGGGAGCTCCCGTAGAGGGCGGCCATCGACCCCAGGCTGAAGTAGCGGCGCACGGCCAGCCACTCATCCCCCTGTTCCTCCAAGACCGCCCCGATCAGTCGTAGCGCCGACCGTGCGTTCGGGAAGATCCCCACGACGTTGCATCTCCTCTTGATCTCGCGGTGCAACCGCTCGAGGACGTTCGTCGAGTGGATCCTCCGCCAGTGCGCCTGTGGGAACGCCATGTGCGTGATCACGTCCTCCCCCGCCTCCCGGAGCAGATCCGCTGCCTTGGGGTACTTCCCCTCGAGGCTCCCGGCCACCAGCTCCAGCTGCTCCCGCGCTGCCTCTTGGTCCGGCTGGGCGAAGATCGTCCGCACCCACGCCCCCACCAGCTCCTGCGCTCCCCGCGGGACCAGCCCCAACAGGTTCCGCATGAAGTGCACCCGACATCGCTGCCAAGAGGCCCCCGCCAGGACCTCGGACAAGGCTTGCCTGAGGCCGACATGAGCATCGGAGATCACGAGCTTCACCCCGGAGAGTCCCCGGCTGGCGAGTCCCCGCAGGAACGAGACCCAGAACCCGTAGCTCTCCGCAGCCCCCACGTCGAACCCCAGGACCTCCCGCTCTCCGGTCTGGGTCACCCCCACGGCGACCACCGCCGCCATGTTCACCACCCGGCCCCCTTCCCGAGCCTTGACCACCGGGGCCCGCACGAGGTCGTCCACCTTGCGCGTGCTCACCCCGTGGACGTACGCCTCCTGGACCACCGAAAGAAGCGCCTTCTCCGTCCTCCGCCGGGGCTCAAGCAACGCCGGAAAGTAGCTCCCTTGCCGGACCTTGGGGATCCGGAGCGTCAGGGAGCCCACCCGGGTGTCCCACCGCCTCGGGCTGCACCCGTTGCGGTACGTTCGCCGGCTCTTCGTTCGCTCGTACCGCTCCGCCCCGGTCTTCTCCTGTACCTCCGCCTCCATCAGCTCTTGGACGAGGAGCACCAGGCCCTCCTTGAGGGCGTCCACCTCCGTGTCGCCCCGGTACTTGCGCAGAAGCTCCCTAAGCGCGATCCTCACATCGGCCATCGGTTGGGTTCCTCCTTCTACACTGAGATAGCTCCAAAGGAACCCTCGGTGGCCTTCTCGTCAAGCCCGCCTTGCCCACCTGCACGGCACAGCGCCCTCACGCCACCTGATCTACACCACGTCCTGGGACTCTACCGCGGCCGACGGGGTCAGACCTTTGTTCATAAGATCCCCACCTAACTGCACCCGCCCCTTCTACTGCCGCCCAGCACACTCCGCCCGTCCCTGCTAGCGGTTGTGGCTCGTTGTCGGACAGCTGGCGAGACTACTGCCGGCGGATCGCCTGAGAGGTCGGAATCGCGAACGAAAGTGCAGTGCTCGCTCGGGGGTCTTGGGCTGTGATAAGCACGAGGGGGAGGTCGCGAAAGCGGGCGCGGAGTTCCCAACGGTCCCCGAGGTACTCGGCGCCCTCGACCGCGGCCACGAACGGCCCATCTCCCAGGTGCACCCACTCCGGCCGGAAGAAGAGGAACACCTCGTCCCCTTCCCTTGCCTCCCCGCGCTCGGCGGGAAACCTCCCTCCAGCGACCTCGACCAGAGCCCGGTCGCCGTCCACGGACACGACCTTGCCCGGCCAGAGGTTGGCCCGGCCGAGGAAGGCAGCCACGAACGGGGTCCGCGGCCGCGCGTAGAGCTCCGCCGGCGGGGCGACCTGGTCGAGCCTCCCCTCCCGCATCACCGCCACCCGATCGGCGAGGGCGAGCGCCTCCTCCTGGTCGTGGGTCACGTAGAGGGCAGTCATCCCAAGCTTCCCGAGGAGCGCGCGCAGCTCAGCGCGGAGATCTTTCCGCAGCGCGGCATCGAGCGCGGACAGGGGCTCGTCGAGGAGGAGGATCCTCGGCTCGGGGGCAAGGGCCCGGGCCAGGGCCACCCGCTGCTGCTGCCCGGCAGAGAGCTGATGCGGCTTCCGCCGTTCGTACCCGGAAAGGCCGACGAGCGCGAGGAGCTCCTCTACCCGCGCCACCCGATCCACGCCCCGCCGGAACCGGAGGCCGTACGCGACGTTCGCCCCCACCGAGAGGTGGGGGAACAGGGCGTAGCTCTGGAACACGAGCCCCACTCCCCGCCTCTCCGGTGGCCAGTCGGTGGCGTCGCGGCCGGCGAGGAGGACCTGACCGGCATCGGGCCGCTCCAGGCCCGCGATCATCCGGAGGACGGTCGTCTTCCCGCACCCGGACGGGCCGAGGAGGGCAACGGTCTCCCCGTCGGCCACGGCGAGAGAGAAGTCAGCGACCGCGGTCACCTCCCCGAACCGCTTGGTGAGCCCGCGGACCTCAAGCACGGGGTCCCCCCAGCCAGCGGGAGCCGGCGCGGTCCCACGCCCACGCGGCGAGGGCGGTGGTGACCATGAGCACGGTCGCCATCGCCGACGCCGCCCCGAAGTCGCGGCTCCCCAGGAAGTGGTAGATCGCCATCGGCATCGTCATCACGCCCGGTCCAGACAGCATTGCGACCGCGGTCATCTCCCCCAACGAAAGGGCGAACGCGAAGGCGCCCGCGGCGAGGACCCCGTTCCCGAGCAACGGCAGGGTCACGGTGCGGAACGCGCTGAGCGGGCCCGCCCCGAGGGTCCGCGCGGCCTCGGCGAGGGTGGGGTCAAGGGAATCCCACCGGGGGCGGATCGCCCGCACCACAAACGGGTACACGATCAACGTGTGGGCAAGGACGATCGCCCATCCTCCCCCGAGCGCGGAGAGGGGCGGCCGGCGGAACGCGAGGAGGAGCGCAAGCCCCAGGACGACCGACGACACAGCCAAGGGGGCCATGAGGAGCGTCTCCAGGAGCCGCGACCTCACCCGGCGCAGGACAGCGCTCACGCTGATCCCGAGGACGAGGGCAAGGCCCGTCGCCCCGAGGCCGACCAAGAGGCTCATCCGCACCGCGCCCCGGGGGGAGGACTCGATGAACGGGTTCCAGGCCGGGGAGGCGATCATCCGGTACCAGTGGAGGGTGGGGGACGCGCCACCGGGAGCGGGGTGGAGGAACGAGTCAGCGATCACCGCCCCGATCGGGCCGAGGAAGACGACCGCCGCCGGGAGGAGGTAGAGGAGCCACAACGCCCGGACGGGCCGGTCCCGGGAGAAGAGGGGGACCGTTGGGGCGGGCCGGCCGCCGTCCTGGGGAGCGGAGAACGCGCCCCCTCCCCACAGGTGGAGGTAGGTGAGGACGAGGGACAGGCCGAGGGTGATCGTGGCCAGCGCCGCCGCGCGGGGCAAGTCCATCAGCACACCGCGGGCGTAGAGGTACACCCCGACCTCGATCGTGGCGTAGCGCGCCCCACCCAGGGCGAGCGGGATCGAGAACGAGAGGGTGCAGAGCATGAACACGAGGGCAAGGGAGGAAAGGAGGGAAGGGAGGAGCAGGGGAAGCGTCACCGTCGCGAACGCGCGGGCCGGCCGCGCGCCGAGGGTCCGCGCCGCCTCGACCAGACCTGGGTCAGCCCCCTCCCACGCCGCGTTCACAAACCGCGCCACCACCGGCGCGTTGTAGAACGCGTGGGCGAGGACGACCGCCCATAGGGTGTACAGGACCCGGATCGGTGGCTCCCCAAGCCCAAACAGGCCCATCAGAAGTCGGTTGAGGTGCCCGGAGCGGCCGAAGAAGAGGATGAACCCGAGCGCGACCGTGATCGAGGGGAGGACGAACGGGACGATCGTGAACGCCCGCAAGAGCCCCCGCCCAGGGAACCGGTACCGGGTGAGGAACCAGCCGAGGGGGAACCCGAGGGCGAGCGAAAGGAGGGCGGACAGGGCGGCCTGCTCCAGGGTGAACAGGATCAGCCGCTGCACGTAGGGGTCGGAGAGGGCAGCGATGATCCGCTCCCCACTCCACCGCCCCGCGACCTGGAGCCCCGTACGGAGGACGTCCCCCAGGGGCCAGAAGAACGTGACCCCCAAGAAGAGAAGGGGCAGGAGGGCGAGCGCCCATCCTGCCCCATTACGGAAGCTTATGGCGCGCCGAGGATCTGCTGCCACGTGGTGATCCACTCCTCGAGGTGGTCAGCGGCATCGGTGGGGAGGATGAACACGGGGTGCGGGGGGAGCACGGCGTAACGGGCGAAGTCCGGCAGGAGCTCGACCCCATCGTGGACGGGGAACATCCACTGGGACATAGGGATCAACTCCTGGATCTCCGGCGAGAGGACGATATCCAGGAACGAATGCGCAAGATCAAGCTTCGCTGAGGTCCGCACGATCCCCATCCCCTCGATGAGACGGTACCCCTCCCCGTCGGGGGTGAGCACGTGGTAGGCCGCCGCGCCCCCCGTGAGGTAGGAGTAGGCCGCATCGGTAGAGTAGGAAAGGACGATCGGCGCCTCGCCCGCCTCGAACATCGCGAACGCCTCGCTCCACCCCTTGGTGATGGTGAGCGTGTTGGGGAGGAGCGCCTTCCAAAACGCGGGCCAGTCGTCCCCAAAGTGGGCCACCGTCCACAGGAGGAACGCGAGCCCGGTGGTGGAGGTCCGTGGGTCCTGGAGGATGATCTTCCCCCGGAGCTCGGGCCGGAGGAGGTCAGCGAACGTCCGCGGGAGGAGATCGGCGGGCAGGGCATCGCTCGCCACAAACGCGACGTAGCCATGATCGAACGGGAGAACCCGTCCCGTACTGTCGAAGTGGAGGTCCTCCGGGATGTGGGCGAGGTTGGGGATGAGGGCTGGATCGTAGGGTTGGAAGGCCTCCGCCGCGAGGGCCCGCGGGAGGTCCATCGCCGACACGCCGAGGAACAGGTCGGCGTCAGTTTCCCCAACGGCGAGCTCGGCCAAGAGGCGGGACAGCATCTCCGCCCCGCCGCCCGGGGCAACCCACACGAGGTCCACCCCAGGATGGGCGGCCTCGAACACCTCTTCGATCGCGGCGGCTGGCCCGTAGCGCACGAACGACCGGTACGTGTACACCACGAACTGCTCCGCCCCGACCGCGGTGCTGACCACGGCCAGGGCCACGATAAACCCGACGAGCTTCTTCATGGGACGCCTCCTTGGGGACTGGGGATCGGATCGCCCCACGGGGCGCACAGATGAAAACGCGGGGTCCCGGCGGGTGCCTGGACCGCGGTGAGCCTCGTTCTCATGGGTAACCTTTCCTCCGCTGGCATGACCCAGATCAGGTTCTGGGGTCGAGGCGTGGAACCTCCTCTCAGCCCCGTACGGGCTCCCCCAGTTACCCCGGAGCGATTATAGGAGACGTGGCTCCCCGTGCCACCCGGGGTCCCTCTCCCCCCAGGGAGCGGGCTTATGCGGCTGGTCCCGAGAAGTGCCGGAACCCCCGCGGCGCGAGGGGGACTTCCTCCCCCGTGGGGAGGACGAGCCAGCGGCCCGCGTGAACGGGCAAGACCTCCCCCACCACGGACACGGGTGTGCCCGTCTCGCCGGAGATCCGCTCGGAGAGGGTGCGTGCTGCCTCGGACGGGCAGGTGAACACGAGCTCGAAGTCCTCTCCGTGGAACAGGGCAAGGTCCCACGGCGCTTCCCCGGCGAGCTCCGCCACCCGCGCCACGGCCGGGGGCACGGGGAGCCTCTCCGCGTGGATCCGCACTCCGACCCGGCTCCGGTCGCACAGGTGGCAGACGTCGCTTCCCAGGCCGTCGGAGACGTCAACCATCGCCGTGGCGAGCCCGGACGCGGCGATGAGAGGGCCTTCCCTCACCCGCGGGATCGGGACGAGGTGGCGGGCGACGAGGGCCTCCCTCTCCGCGGCGGGAACGGGGAGGTCGGCGCGCTCGCTTACGATGAGCCCGGCCGCCGCCTCCCCCAGGGAGCCCGTCACCAGGACGAGGTCCCCCGGCTGGGCCCCGGCGCGGGTGAGGAGGTGCGCCCGGGGCACCCCTCCCACGAGCGCGAGGTCGAGGACGATCCCGCTCGGGGACCGGGCGACGTTCCCCCCCACCACCGCCACCCCGCACCGCTCCGCCTCCTCCCCGAGGCCGCGGTAGAGCTCCTCCACCCACGCCAGCGCCAGGTCCGGCGGGAGGATGAGGGAGACGAGGGCGTGGGTGGGCCGGCCGCCCATCGCCGCGATGTCGCTTGCGTTCACAGCGAGGAGGCGCCGGCCAAGGAGGTGGGGGGAGATGCGGTCGAACACGAAATGGATCCCCTCCACCTGGCTATCCATGGTGAGGAGGACGAGGCGGTCCCCCCCGAGGTCGAGGGCGGCCGCATCGTCGCCGATCCCCACAACCACGTCCGGTCGGGCGGAGGCGACGATCCGCGCCAACCGCGCGATGAGCGGGAACTCCCCCACGTCCGCGATCCGCATGCCCCTCATCCTAACGGGAAGCCGGGGACCCTGTCGCCCGCAGCGGGGTAGCGCATCCAAGCACCGCTCAGGTCGCGGATCCCGCCTCGCGCGATGGCTCCCTCAACCCGACGGCAAGGAGGGTCGCGGGGACGAGGCAGAACGTGAGGAGGCCGAGCGCGACCTCGAGCCCCAGGAGGTCGCCGAGGTAGCCGACCACACCGATGAGGAGGGCCCCCACCCCCCAGGCGAGCCCCATCAGCACGCCGGAGACGAGGCCCTTCTGCTCGGGGACGAGCTCCTGCCCGAGCACGACCGACACGGGGATCGAGCCGACGAGCACGGCGCCCGCCAGGGCGAGGAACGCAAACGACAGTCCCCCATCGGTGAGGAGAAACAGGTAGAGGAGGGGGATCGCCCCGCCCACCGACCCCACGATGACCCGCTTCCGGCCGAACCGGTCGGAGAGCCGCCCCCCGACGAGATCCCCCACCGCCCCGGCCAGGGAGTACACGGTGAGGGAGAGGCTGGCCATTGCCAGGGAGGCCCCGCGCTCGGTCCACAGGACAGCGAGGAACGTGAGGTAGGATGCGCTCACGAACTCCCGCAGGGCGGCGATGCCCCACAACCGGGCGAGCTGGCCCGTGGCGCGGTGGTCGCGGAGCCGGGGCTGCCTTTCCCGCACCGGCCGCGCCTCGCGGGGCAGGGCCCGCACGAGGAGGGCCACGACGCCCGCCGCGGGGAGGAGGAGGAGCGGGGTGAACGCCAGGCCCAACTTCCCCACCACCCCCGCGATGAGGAGGGGCCCGCACGCCGATCCGAGGGTGCCCCCGGCGGAGAAGAGGGCCATCGAGATCCCCCGCCGGCCATCCGTTCCCGACACGAGGGACGCCCCGGCGGGGTGGAACGCCGCTGTCCCGATCCCCGCCGCAATGAGGGCCGCCGCGACCGCCCAGTACGTGGGGAGGATCCCGAGGAGGCCCATCGCTGTGCAGGTGAGGGCCGGACCGAGGATGACGAGCCACCGTGCCCACCCTCGGTCGGCGAGCGCCCCGAGCGGGAGCTGGCCGAACGCTGACACGCTCGAACGGAACGACGACAGCACCCCGGCGGCAGCGAGGGAGATCCCGAACCGGCTGATGAGAAGGGGGAGCAGGGCCGCCAGGAACGCGCCGTACCCGTCGTTGAGCCCGTGGCCGAGGGCGAGGGGCCACGTGGGGCGACGGCGCGGCGCGGGTTCTTCTTGGATCACGCGCCCTTCGCCACCAGGTCCAGCACCCGCTCCGGGATCGCCGGGTACGCCCGCAAGCGGCCCCCGGTGGCCGACGAGACCGCGTTCGCCACCGCCGCGTGGGACGCCATGAGCGGGACCTCACCGAGGCCTTTCGCCCCGAACGGCCCGCCCGAGTAGGGGGCCTCGACGAACGCAACCGCGATCCCCGTCGGCACGTCGCGCGCCGTCGGAATGTGGTAGGAAGTGAACGAGGGGGCGAGGATCCGGCCATCGCGGGACGGGAGCTCCTCCATGAGGGCGTACCCGATCCCCTGCGCGATCCCGCCGATGACCTGCCCGCGGGCGGTCGCTGGGTTCACGATCCTCCCCGAGTCGTGCACGGCCCAAAACCGGTTCACGCGCGTCTCCCCGGTGAGGAGGTCCACCTCGACGAGGGCGATGTGGCAGGCGTAGGAGTACACGAAGTAGGCGTTGCCGTGGCCCGTGGCGGGATCCCAGTCCACGGGCTTTCCTTCCGCCCAGCCCGTGACCCCCATGTCCCAGTTGCGGGTCCACATCCAGCGCGCGACCTCGGCGAACGACACGGACCGAGCGGGGTCCTGCGGGTGGCAGAACCGATGACCCGCGACGGTGAACGTGGGGCACCCCAGGATCGCGCGGACAGCATCCTCGATCCGCAGCCGCAGCCGCCGCGCCGCGTCGAGGACGGCCATCCCCTGGACGGTCGTCGTGCGCGAGGCCACGGTGGGACCGGAGTCGGGAACGCGCGACGTGTCCACCGGCGCAACCCGGACCATCCCCACCGGGACCCCGAGGCCGTCGGCGGCGATCTGGACGAGCACCGTCTCCGCCCCTTGCCCCATCTCCGTCGTCCCCACGGCGAGGGTGACCGACCCGTCCGCCTCCAGCTTGAGGTAGGCCCCCGCCTTGTCGAGGAGCGGCGCCTTCGCCCCCATCCCCACCCCGTACATCACCGTCGAGACCCCGACGCCGCGGCGCTTGAACCGCTCCCGGCGGTTGAACGCCGCGACCTCCGCCTGCACCTCCTCCCAGCGGGAGATCTCCCGCGCCTTCGCGAGGCACGCCGCAAGTCCCACCGACTCCGTGAGGACCTGGCCCGTGGCCGTCTCGTCCCCCACCCGCAGGGCGTTCTTGGCGCGCAGTTCGAGCGGGTCCATCCCCAGCCGGCGGGCGAGCTCGTCCATCTGCGACTCGTGGGCGAAGATGACCTGGGGGGAGCCGAACCCGCGGAACGCCCCGCAGGGCACGGTGTTCGTGGCCACGGAATAGGCATCCACCTTGACGTTGGGGATCCGGTACGGGCCGGGGGCGTGGACCAAGCCCCGCCACAGGACGGCGCTCGACAGGGTCTGGTAGGCCCCCGCGTTGTAGTAGAACTCGACCTCGACCGCGGTCAGGGTCCCGTCGCGCTGGGCCCCGGTGCGGTAGCGGAGGATCCCCGGGTGACGCTTGGAGGTGGTGGCGATGTCCTCGGACCGATCCAGGACGAGCTTCGCTGGCCGCCGAAGCTTCCAGGCGACGACGGCCGCCAGCGCCGCGAGGTGGCTCGGCACATCCTCCTTGCCCCCGAACCCGCCGCCGGTACAGGTCTGGACGATGCGGACCCGGGCCAGAGGCAGGCCGAGGACGTTCGCCACCGCGTTCTGCACGTAGAACGGGCACTGGAGGGTCCCGTACACCGTCATCCCCCCGTCCTCCGGGACGGCGACCACCCCCTGGGGCTCGAGGTACGCATGTTCCTGGTACCCGACCTCGTACTCCCCCTCCACGATCACGTCAGCCGTGGCGAACCCTTGAGCGACGTCCCCCTTCCGGAT
>Ga0265295_1000906_pt1 | contig 55957 bp, 51 predicted proteins | sample Munlansysbiofilm_FD_192503 | JGI IMG/M metagenome (GOLD analysis project Ga0265295, IMG submission 192503) | Leachate microbial communities from a municipal landfill in Southern Ontario, Canada - Methane capture system biofilm | ecosystem: Engineered > Solid waste > Landfill > Unclassified ... | reverse complement strand
TGGCAAACGGCTCGTAGGACTTGGCAATCGCGCTCTTCATAGGATCGAGCACGTCAGCGGCAGGAAGGATGACAGGATAGGTCGCGGTGACCTTACCGTTCTCAACATGCAGCTGCACAGCACCGACGCTTCTCAGACCGCTGTCTGCGCGCACGATGAGTGTGCCGTTGACCATCTTGGCCATGGCGTCGCCGTTTCCGTCGACAAACAGGTCAATACCGTCAATGTTCTGGCAAACCATCTCGCTGCTCAGGTCACCTGTGCTTCCAAGATCCCCAAGGACCACGATGTAGTCGACAAGGCCCTTGGCCATATCAACGGCATACTGTGCGTTGGAGAGGATCAGGTCGCTGGTGAAGGAGACTCCCTGGATCGGTTTCGGGGAGACAAGTCCCACGACCCCAACCTTGAAGCCATTGAAGTTGTACACCTGGTAGGGCTGGGCAACAAGGTAGCCGTCTGCATCAAGGGCGTTTGCACTCAATGGGAGGGCCTTCTTGGTGCCGGTGATGCCGGTGGCCAGCTGCACTGCCTGCGGGGTGTAGGCGTCATAGCCGATCCAATCGACCAGACCTGCTGCCACCATCGCCATGTCGGCGGGGATGTCACCTACATTACCAGAGTTCAGCATCAACCAGTTGTCGGTCAGTGCCTTGCCTGCGCCTGCCATAGTGGAAAGCCTGGCAACACCAATACCGCCATTCTGCGCGTAGATGTTACCGTTCAGGTCGTTGGTATGGACTATGAACAGGTCAAATACCTTGGCCCCTTCACTCTTTACAATTTCCTTAACACCGTAAGGAAGAACGGCTTCTGCCACAACAGGAGCTACTGGCTTGGCGGGCTCCACAACCTTTTCCTTTACAGGAGCGGGTGCGGGGGCCGGAGCCGGAGCTGGAGCTGGTGCGGGAGCGGGGACTGCTGCCTTGACGACGGGGGTAGCACCAATGAGGGATACTACTGCTGGGTCTTCAGGGACAGTGGTCATGAGGGTGTACCCCATTGCTCTGGCAAACGGCTCGTAGGACTTGGCAATCGCGCTCTTCATAGGATCGAGCACGTCAGCGGCAGGAAGGATGACAGGATAGGTCGCGGTGACCTTACCGTTCTCAACATGCAGCTGCACAGCACCGACGCTTCTCAGACCGCTGTCTGCGCGCACGATGAGTGTGCCGTTGACCATCTTGGCCATGGCGTCGCCGTTTCCGTCGACAAACAGGTCAATACCGTCAATGTTCTGGCAAACCATCTCGCTGCTCAGGTCACCTGTGCTTCCAAGATCCCCAAGGACCACGATGTAGTCGACAAGGCCCTTGGCCATATCAACGGCATACTGTGCGTTGGAGAGGATCAGGTCGCTGGTGAAGGAGACTCCCTGGATCGGTTTCGGGGAGACAAGTCCCACGACCCCAACCTTGAAGCCATTGAAGTTGTACACCTGGTAGGGCTGGGCAACAAGGTAGCCGTCTGCATCAAGGGCGTTTGCACTCAATGGGAGGGCCTTCTTGGTGCCGGTGATGCCGGTGGCCAGCTGTACTGCCTGTGGGGTGTAGGCGTCATAGCCGATCCAGTCGACCAGACCTGCTGCCACCATAGCCATGTCGGCGGGGATGTCACCTACATTACCAGAGTTCAGCATCAACCAGTTGTCAGTAATTGCTGCTCCAGCTCTTGCCATAGTGGAAAGCCTGGCAACACCAATACCGCCATTCTGCGCGTAGATGTTACCGTTCAGGTCGTTGGTATGGACTATGAACAGGTCAAATACTTTGGCCCCTTCACTCTTTACAATTTCCTGGACTCCATAGGGTAGAGCAACCTCTGCCACTTCTGGCACCATTTCCTTTGCTGGAACTACTGGCGCAGGCACCTTTTCCTCTACAGGAACTACTGGTGCAGGCTCCTCAGCAGGAGCGGGTACTACTGGCTTCTCTACAGCCTCTGGAACTGCTACAGGCACTATTGGCTCTGGCGCAGGTTCTACAACAGGGGCCGGTGGAATGGGCTCGACCTTTGCAGTACTCTTACAGCCTACTAGGGAAAAAGCCAACAAAGCTACCAGCATTGCTGTCATAATTGTTCTTGAAAGACGTTTCACGTGTTTCCTCCTCATGACGTTCTCATGTGTCGTTGCATACGTACTCAACAACACTATAACACACACTACTAAAATCGGATACACCAAAAATACGTAAATAAGGCTAAATTAAGCGCTTAAAGAGAGAAAAAGAACGCCTGTGACAACATACATCACAGGCGTTTCCTTTTATGTTCGCATTGGACCCGCTTACATCAGGTCTTTAGGCTTACGAGCAGTATTGCCAGATTTCTCGCAATATGCAACATGGCGAAGTTTGCCATTCTCGAATATCGCCTTCATTTTGATCACACCGCCCCAGCGGCTTGTCAGTGCCTTTGCACCATCACGGCGCGCATTCTTGGAAACATGTCCTGCCATATAACTATCCCTCCATAGGTAACAATTTCTTCGTCACTATAACGAATTATATAAGGGAAGTCAAATCCCCGATACCAATACTATAGCCACTTATTGCACAATTATCAATCCACCCGTATTATCAGGGAATGATACGTAGCAAGGAACAAGCCCACGCACTTCTCAAAATGGTATTTCTGATCCCTGTATACCTCTACAAAGGACTGCTCTCACCATTTTTTGGAAGCAGCTGCATCTACCATCCAAGCTGCTCCTCCTTCATGGTGGATGCGGTCATGAAACACGGAATCCTCAAGGGAACTGTCATGGGCATGGCCAGAATCCTGCGATGCAGCCGCCTTTTCATGGGGGGGGACGACGCCGTCCCCGAAACCTGGTCCTGGAAACAGATTAAGGAGGGCTTCATCCTCTATAGGAGAAGAAGATAATCAGCGTGACAATTCCTTCACAAAAGGTATGAGCACCGATAGGGCATTCTCATTATGCCCCCCTTCGGGAATGATGATGTCAGCAAAAACCTTTGTCGGCTCGATGAAGTTGAAGTGCCCGGGTCGGACCACCTCCAGGTACTGGTTGCACACGCTCTCCACAGTCCTGCCCCGCTCGGCTATATCCCGCTTCAAGCGCCTGATAAACCTGATGTCATCAGGGGTATCGACATACAGCTTCAGATCCAGTAGATCCCTCACATTTTGCTCATAGAGCACCATCAGGCCCTCAATGATGACCAGTGGCTTGGGCTTGACCAGGACAGACTCGTCCTTACGCCTGTGATGCACAAAATCATAAAGAGGCATCTGTATCGGCTTGCCCTCCTTGAGCAGACAGAGGTGCTCATAGAGCAGTTCCATGTCAAATGCATCGGGATGGTCAAAGTTGAAGGCTGTGATGTTCTCATTGCTGATATACGAAGCGGAACGATAGTAGTTGTCCTGAGGGATGAAGACAAAATCCGAACAGACCTCACCTATCTTCCTCACTATGGTGGACTTGCCCGAACCCGATCCTCCGGTAATGCCGATGATCTTCACTTCCCTCATCTCTGGCTCCTTAGCATCATGCAACTCTCAAGCCCCTCAAAGGGAGGCCTCTTGGGAAAATACTCCAAACCGATATTGCCTGTATAGCCCAAACCCTCAAGAAACGAGAAAATCCGGCGGTAACTCAACTCACCGCTGTTGAGTTCAGCCCTGCCGGGCACACCCCCTGCACGAATATGTCCGATCCAGGGCAGATACTTCTCCAGCCTGATGCATATGTTCCCTTCGCTTATCTGCTGATGATAGATGTTGTAGAGCATACGCACATGAGGATCATCGACGATTTTAAGCACTGCGGCAGCATCTCCGGTACGGCTCAAGGCGTAGCCCTTGTTGTCGATACGGGTGTTCCTCGGCTCGATAAGCAGGTGGCACCCATATTTTTCCAGCAAGGGAATGCAAAGTTCCAAGCCCACGACCATCGCCTCAAGCTGGGCCTCATGGCTTTCCTCGGTTGCAGAGCCCACACCACACACGACCAGACGGTTTCCAAAAACCTTGGCCATCTCCAGGGCCTGGTGAAGATGTTCGACAAACTGGGTGTGCTGCGAACTGTCGGCAAGCGAACTCTCAGCCATACCCATCGCATGGCATGCAAGCGATGAGTTCTTAAGAAGGTCGACCAGAACAGAGCTCTCCTCCTGGGGGAAAGCCTTCCATTCCACATAGCGATACCCCATCCCATGCAGCTTCTTCAGCTGCTCAAGGGAGGGGACACTCTGAAAAATCGTATCCAAGCTTACACTGTACTGCACTATTTAACTCCAAATGAGAACTTGGTCGTGTGTTTGTAGACTGAGGTGCTCTTTAGCAAACACGAGGGGAAGTTGGGATGGTTCGGGCTGTCGGGGTAGTACTGTGTCTCAAAACAGACCCCCCCATGCTGCGGATATGCCACCCCAGCCTTGCCGATGGTCTTTCCATCAAGAAAATTTCCTGTGTACATCTGCACTGCGGGAAGCGAGGTGCTTATCCGCATTGTACGCCCCGAAGTCGGGTCATATACCTGGGCAAATTCAAAAAGCTGTGAGTTGTGCTTGGCAAGCACAAAGCAGTGGTCATATCCGCCGACCTCCTCAATATCCCTTCCCAAAGGTTTCTTCGTGGTAAAGTCAAAGGGGGTTCCCTCCACATCGCGCACCTCCCCGGTAGGGATGAGATGCTCATCAACAGGCAGGTACCGGTCACAGTTGAGCAGGACCTCATGCTTGAGGACAGAGCCGCTGGCAGCCCCTCCCAGATTGAAATAACTGTGGTTGGTAAGGTTCATCAGGGTTTTCTGTGTGGTGGTAGCCTCATACTCGATGACAAGCTCCCCACTTGGACGAAGCAGGTACGTGACCGTACAGTTCACCGAGCCAGGCATGCCCCCATCCCCATCAGGGCTGTACAGGCTCAGGACAACCCCTGGGGAGCCTGACCACTCAAACGGCTCCATATGCCAGTTCTTCCATCCGAAATTGCTTTTCCCGCTGTGCAGCGAGTTCTCCCCGTCGTTGGTCTCCATCTGATACTCCACCCCGTCGATGGAGAACCTGCCCTTTGCAATCCGGTTGGCAAACCTGCCCACTATCTGTCCAAAGTAGGTGGTGGAGGTAAGGTTGTCCAATGGGTTGTCAAAACCCAGGACAACATCGCGAACCGAACCATAGCGGTCAGGGACCTTAAGCGACTTGAGAACCCCACCCAGGCTAAGTATTTCAGCAGAGTAGGCGCCACAGGCCAAAGAGACCAGATAGATATTCTCGCCCTCTTTTGTCGTTCCAAAAACTTGTTTTTTCAGCATCTTGAAGCTCCCTGATGATCATAGGTATGTATGGATGAGTATACACCCCCTTGAAGGAGGCAACAACCAACAAATGCGCAAAAACGGCTAGCCCAAAAAGGCTGGCCCAAAACAGCTGGCATGTGGCCGCCCTGATCACTAGCTGCATATATATAAGGATAGGGCAAGCGGGTCTGGAGCATACAAAACCCAACCTGCCCCCACTACGGAGCATGAGCTCCCGCATAGAAGGGAGCTCATGTATCCACAGGACTTTGCTAGGGGACAAGAAACAGGTCGGGTCGGTTGCACCCCCTAGGAAGAGACCTCGTCACTTTTGAGGACGGCGAGGAAGGCACTCTGGGGAATCTCAACGTTTCCTACCATCTTCATGCGCTTCTTACCTTCCTTCTGCTTCTCCAGCAACTTGCGTTTCCTGCTGATATCACCTCCATAACATTTGGAAGTGACGTCCTTGCGGAAGGCGGTTATGGTCTCGCGACTTACAATAGTGCCCCCGATGGTTGCCTGAATCGCTATCTTGAACTGCTGGCGGGGAATCTCGCCACGCAGGCGGTTACACACCTGCCTGCCGCGAACCTGGCTGTTGCCCCTGAACACCAGCTGGCTCAAGGCGTCGACGGGCTCGCCGTTGACCAGGATGTCCAGCCTGACAAGGTCAGTCCTCTTATAGGCCTGCACCTCATAGTCGAAGGAAGCATAGCCGCGTGAGATGGACTTGAGCCTGTCGTAGAAATCAAACAGGACCTCAGCAAGAGGCATGTCATACACCAGCTCGACACGCTTCTCATCGAGATAGTTCATCTCCTTCTGATTTCCACGCTTCTCGAGGCAGAGGTTGATGATCGGGCCCACGAACTTGGTCGGGGTTATCACGCTGGCCTTGATGTACGGCTCCTCGGCATAGTCTACCTGCATCGGATCCGGATATTCCAACGGGTTGTCAATATATTTGGTCTCACCGTTCTTCATGTGGACAATATACTTTACCGAGGGACTGGTGAACACGATGGAGAGGTCAAACTCGCGCTCTATGCGCTCCTGGACAACCTCAAGGTGCAACATGCCCAGGAAACCACACCTGAAGCCGAAGCCAAGGGCTGCTGAGCTGTCCTTCTCGTAGATCAGGGAGGCGTCATTGAGCTTGAGGCGCTCAATGGAGCTTATCAGCTCTTCATAGTCATTCGTATCCACAGGATAGATGGAGCTGAAAACCACAGGCTTCACCTCCTTGAATCCCGGCAGGGGAACTTTAGCCCCCTTGACCGTTGAGGTTATGGTATCACCGACTCCGACATCACTGATGGTCTTGATGCCCGCTATACAGTAGCCGACATCCCCGTACCTGAGCTCGCTCTTCTTTACCAGACCAAGCTGGAAGACTCCAAGCTCCTCGATCTTGTACGTCGAGCCGCCGTGCATGAACCTGACATCCTGCCCCTCGCGCATCATCCCCTCAAAAATCCTGAAGTGGACGATGACACCACGGTAGGCGTCATAGTGGGAGTCAAAGATCAGCGCCTGCAAAGGGGCGTCTGAGCTCCCCTTGGGGGGCTCTACGAACTCGACTATCGCTTCGAAAAGCGCGGCTACCCCCACCCCGGTCTTGGCACTGACCTGCACAGCCATGTCGCTGTCCAGTCCCAGATCATTATCAATCTGATGCAGGCAGGCCTCGATGTCCGCAGAGGCAAGGTCAATCTTGTTGATGACGGGGATGATGGTCAGGTTGTGCTCGACCGCCATGTAGAGGTTGGCAATTGTCTGCGCCTCGACACCCTGGGAGGCATCGATAAGCAGCAAGGCACCCTCACAGGAGCTGATCGCCCGGGAGACCTCATAGGAGAAGTCCACGTGCCCCGGGGTATCGACCAGGTTCAGGGTATAGGTATTGCCATCCTTTGCAGTGTAGGGGATGCAAACCGCCTGACTTTTGATGGTAATCCCGCGTTCGCGTTCAATATCCATATTATCCAGCATCTGGGCCTGTGAAGGCCCGCGTGAGGTGCCGAACTTGGCTGTTTCGATAAACCGGTCGGCAAGGGTTGACTTGCCGTGGTCAATGTGGGCAATGATACAAAAATTTCTCGTAAATTTGGAGTCGGTTGGCATAGGTATCCTTATTCTTTGTCTGTCTCGCTCTCATCTTTTGGCGGAGCTTTCTTCTCTGCGGCCTTAGTCTTCTTCTTGGCTGGGTGCTTGACCTGCCTGGGGGTGGAGACCCAAGGCTCAAACCCAAGCAGGATGCGAATCTGGGCATCATCGAGGGTCTCTTTGTCGACCAGCTCAAAGGTAAGGATGTCCAGCTCCTCGCGCTGTTCTGAAAGGATTTTCCTCACGTCCAGCATAGCCTCATCAAGGATCTTGTGGATCTCAATATCGATCTGGTTTGCCGTCTCGTTGCTGTACTCCTTGCGCTGGGATATCTCCCTACCTAGGAACAGGGGCTCGGACTCATCGGCATAATTGACAAAGCCCAAACCACTCATCCCCCACTCGGTGACCATCCTGCGTGCAAGGTCGGTGGCCTGCTTGATATCGTTGCTGGTCCCTGTTGTGGTCTCGCCATAGACAAGCTCCTCAGCGACATAGCCGCCCATCGTCACCTTGATCCAGTCAAGGAGCATGGAACGGTTCTTGGTGTATGCATCACGTTCGGGAAGGCTCACCGTCAGGCCAAGGGCCCGACCATGGGGAATGATGGTCACCTTATGCAAGGGGTCCAGATTCTTCAGATAGTAGTGCAGCAGGGTGTGCCCTGCCTCATGGTAGGCGGTGGCAAGCTTCTCCTCTTCACTCATGGCGCGGCTCTTTCGTGCAACACCGAGCAGAATCTTATCCTGGGCATCCTCCATGTCAGCCATGGAGACGGTGGTCTTTCTCTTGCGGGCGGCAAACAGGGCCGCCTCATTGACCAGGTTGGCCAAGTCGGCGCCACTTGTGCCGGCAGAGCCCCTGGCGAGTCTCTTCAAATCCACATCATCTTCTAACTGCACCTTTCGCACATGGATCTTGAGAATCGCCTCACGCTCCTTGATATCCGGAAGGTCCACCACCACCTGGCGGTCAAACCGGCCGGGGCGCAACAGCGCAGGGTCAAGGACATCGGGGCGGTTGGTAGCTGCAATGACGATGACTCCGGTTGTGGTGGAGAAACCATCCATCTCAACGAGGATCTGGTTGAGGGTCTGCTCACGCTCATCGTTTCCACCGCCAAGGCCACCGCCACGGGTGCGTCCTACAGCATCCAGCTCATCGATAAACAGGATGCAGGGCGATGTCTTTCTGGCCTGCTCAAACAGGTCGCGCACCCTAGCAGCTCCCATGCCGACGAACATCTCCACAAAATCAGAGCCGCTGGTATGGAAGAAGGCAACGCCGCTTTCTCCGGCGACAGCCTTGGCAAGAAGGGTCTTACCTGTTCCGGGCGGGCCGACAAGCAGTACACCGCGGGGAATCCTGGCCCCAGCCTTGGTAAAGCGGTCGGGACTCTTGAGAAACTCCACAACCTCCTCCAACTCGTACTTGGCCTCGATCTGACCGGCGACATCCTTGAAGGTTGTCTTGGTATCCGTATCAAGGTACTCCTTGGCACGGCTCTTGCCCAAGTTGGACATCATCTTTCCGCTCATGCCGCTTGACTGGCGGTAGAGCATGATGGTAAAGCCTATGAAAATGATCCAGGGCAACAGTTGCAACAAGACCTGCAGCAGGGAAATTTCCTGCACAGAACCGGTGACTGTAACCTTCTTGCCCTTCAAGGTCTCCAGCAGACTCTCATCAAAATAAGGGATCCGTGTCTTTGCAGCTATGCCGTTCCTCAGCACGAAACTGATCTGGGACTGCTCCTTGATCTCCACTGAGATAACTTCGCCGGCGTTGACGTAGGAGATGAAGGTGGTATAGGGGACCACCTGCTCCGCAGCTGTGGCGCTGTTGAAAAACATATAGGCAAACGTAATGGCCAGCGTGATGAAAACCATCAGGGCAAATCTGTTTTTCGGATTGTTCTGTGGCTTGAAGGAGGGCTTTTTCCCATCTCGGGAAGGGCCTTGCCAATACTGGTTATTGTCCTTATCGTCTTTCCTGGTATCATTATCTCTGTCGTGGTCTTCTTTTGTAAGTTTCACTGCTCTCGTTCCTTTTGCTAACACTATATATATTTGTTGTTCTTCCGGCAAGGGGAGTTTTGCTCCTAGTGCACAACCTGTCCTTTCCACCTAGAAACCGCCCAAACACAGCAACTATGCCCCCAACGTCCTCCAGGACAGGAACTTGCTTGTGCAGAGCGGGAAAAATCTTCCACTCAGAAAAAAGCTTGCTCAGCAGTACCGTCTTGCCCTCGAGCTCTATGCGGTCACCTTCCATCGGGGAGCGCAAGAGAGGGTGGACCAGGCCATCCTGTGCAATGCGCAACAGCAGCGGATCATCACTGTCGCTTTGCACCCTGAATACCGCCCCACTTTCCAGCTCAACTTCACCCTGATCTCCAATTGTATCGAGAGAAAGGCAAAAACTAAAGGGGAGCACAACACGTTCCAAGGAGAACACCCCCTGAGAAAGCGTGGCAACCATCCCTGCGCTGGACAAAGACCATCGAGAAGAGGCACCGCTACCCTCAAGGTCAGTACGGACCTGCCGCACCTTTGCATAGGAGAGCCTCGTCTCCTGCCCCACGGCGATGTGGGAGAACATGCCTAGCAAGACAGTATCGCGTATTGCCCCATCCAAGGCAAGGAAGTCATCCAAGGCGATCTGAGCACCGTCGGTTAGGATGACTTTTTTCATGGCCTCGGAGGTGAGGCGATCAAGGAGGTGCGAAACCTCCCGGGCACGGGAGGTGAGTCGCCCGATGCCTGCGTGCGCCTGGGGGTAGAGCGAAATGATCGCAGGGCTGAGGTTTTTTCGTATCGCATTGCGCTCGTAGCACTCCATCTGGTTGGTGGAGTCCTCAGACCAGAGGAAACCCTTCTCCTCAACATACTTCTGCAGGAGTGCATGCGTCAGGCCCAAGGTTGGCCTCAGGATGGTTGTAGGGGAGGAGAACCCACTCTGAATGCGCACTATCCCCTCCAAGGAGGCAATGCTGCTGCCCTGGAACACCCGCTTGAGAATGGTTTCCATCTGGTCGTCGGCATTGTGTGCGGTAGCCAGATGACAGCAATCCAAGGCAAGGCACGCCTCTTCAAGCTTGGCATAGCGCGCCAGGCGGGCCGCATCCTCAATGCCCGAGCCCCTCAGGCGTGCAGATTCTGCAACTGAGCCTTCGGGCAGATTCAGCACCGTTAGGACGAGGCCCAAGCGTTCGCAGTTCTTGCGGTTAAGCGAAATCTCCCCGTCCAGCTCTTGGGCACTGCGAAGGCCATGGTTCACATAGAGGGGGAAAACACAGGAAGACCCGAGCAAGTGCACAAGAGCTACTAGCAGAGCCAGCGAGTCGCTTCCCCCTGAAAAGGCTACAGCAATGCGCGCACTGCGATCGAAGCCACACTCATCAAGCAGGCTTGACACTTCATAAAGGACCGACTCTTCGATTGTAGGCATGAATCACCTCCTTGATGCTCGTCCCCTCCACAAGGGCACAAAGGGCCTGGGAAGCAAGTTCTATCCCCACTACAAAGCGAGGGTCATCCTCGCAGGAGAGCACATGGTCCACGACAGGTACTCCGGGAGCCGGGCGACCGATACCGACGTAGATGCGTACAAAATCACTACACCCAAAATGCTCTATCAGGCTCTTCAGTCCATTATGGCCGGCAGAGGAGCCACCCTCCCTGATCCTGATCATCCCCAGGGGCAGGTCCATCTGGTCAAGGACGACGATCATGTCGGAGCACGCCTGGGAGGGAAAGTATTTTGCTATCGCCCCACTGTTATTCATAAAGGTCAATGGTTGGACCAATAGGGAAGCCCTATCATGAGTTGTGATGTTTGCATACCTGTACAAACGGAAACAGCGTTTTTTCAGACGAACCTGAAAAAACGCTGCACACATTTCAATCACGGCAAAACCTACGTTATGGCGCGAGTGTTCGTACTTGGTACCTGGATTGCCCAGTCCAAGGATCAGCCTCATTTCTTAGCCTTGTCTTCCTCGTCATCAGCAGGAGCTGCATCGATGACTTCAACTTCCTCGGCCTCTTGCTCATCTGCAACAACCTCTTCCCTGATAGCCCTCACGGTAGCTACGGTGCCTTCAAGATCGCCATGGACCTTTACAGCTACGGGGAAAACGACATTCTTAAGGTGAAGGGCTTCGTTCAGGTCCAGGTGGGAAACATCAGCTTCGATGGCATCGGGAAGGTCCTTGGGCAGACATTCGATTTCAACTTCATAGAGGATCTGCTCGAGCACTCCACCTTCTCGGGTGCCGATGGGGCTACCGACAAGGGTGATGTTGACCATTGCCCTGAGGGCCTGCCCACGGGTAACTTCATAGAAGTCAACGTGCTTGATCTCCCCGCGCATCAGGTTCTCCTGATAGTCTTTCATCAGACACTCGTACTTTGTCTTGCCGACGGTGATCTTCAGCAGTGCAGTCTCTGAGAAAAAGCGTACCTTATTGTGAAACTCCCTTGAATCGAGGGTGATGTGGATCGGGTTCTTCTTCTTGCCGTAGATTACGGCAGGGATACGTTTGCTGCGCAGCACACGGCGCGCTCCGGCGGAACCGAAATCGGTTGTTCTTCTCTCAGCGGAAAGATTTCTCTTTTCAGACATACAATTCTCCTTGTACTCTCATTGGCTGCCATTGTGGCACCAATTACCATAACATAGGGGCATCAAAGACACCCGACAGTCTACCATACTACCCGATTCCCATTATGGGGGACAAGAGCTTTGCCTCCAAATGTATGGGCAAAAAAAAGCAACCCGCACTCAATAGGGATTGCTCCAAGCAACTGGGAAGGAGGGATTCGAACCCCCGATGCCGGCACCAAAAACCAGAGCCTTAACCGCTTGGCGACTTCCCAAGGACGGATATGACAATATCCTAAATATAATCCTTTGTCCAGCGGTTATTCTTCAGCGGGGTTTTTTATCTCCTCTCCAACATCTGAAACATACGCCTCCATCACTACCTGCTGGAGGTGGTCGCGAAAGGCGCTGCAGATGGGGTGTGCAACATCCTTGAACTCCCCATTGGCGAGCTGACGGCTTGGCATGGCGATAAAGTCCCCCTCACGGCCTTCGATAACCTTTATATTATGCACGACAAATTGATTGTCGAATGTTACGGTCACGTAAGCCTTGAGCTTCCCAGCCTGGGTCACTTTTCTTATCCGCACTTCTGATATGTCCACAACAACCTCCCGCTACTCTCTTCATGAAGCAAATCACTATATCAGCTTAGTGCACCAAAGCTGCACACTATCCAAAAACCGACTATGTAACTCCCTAGATAATTCTAGCACACTTTTGTCATCTTCACCTACAAAATACCAACAAGAGCCGCTTCCGGACAAACTTCCATATCCTACATATCTGCTTGCAATACGGGCAACTGCCCCATAAAACTCAGGATAGTCCAGACATCTCTCAAAATCATTGAAGAAAGCGCCCCCCCATTCGTGGCTTTTCCTCTCCAACGTGGCAAGGACTCGTTCCAGGGGAACCCTCTGTCCAAGGCCGCCTTTCACAAGCAGGGTATCAAGGAGGGCATACGCCTCCTTGGTTGATACCGAGTATCCCCTCGGGTGGACCAATAGGATAGGTTTGGGAGCTACAGAGAGGGCGGTGATGCGCTCCCCCCTCCCCTCGACCAGGGCACAAGAAAAACCGGACAGGAAAAAGGGAACGTCGCTGCCGACGCCCAGGGCAACCTCTTCAAGCTCACTAGGGGCGAGGGCCCCCGCACCGGAGGCCTCCTGCAAGAGCAGCAGCAGTGCAGCTGCATCGCTGGAACCTCCGCCCAAGCCCGCCCTGACGGGGATGTTCTTTTCACAATGGACTTGTAAGGATAGGGGAAGGCGGCTTCTCTCATACCAGAGGACGGCAGCCTTGCTCAGGGTGTCGCCACCTTTTTCGCAGTAGGCTTCCAAGCCGGTGACCTCGATGGAGAAGGCGTCGCTTTCGCTGTAGCTCATATCAATGCGGTCAGAGAGATCCACCAACGAGAAGATGGACTCGATGGGGTGATACCCGTCTGCAAAAGGGGATCCGACAGCCAGATGAAGATTCACTTTTGCGTAAGCCTGACGAGAAAGCAAGTCACCCATGACAGAACAGTATCAAAGCAAAAGTGAATTGTCTAGCACGATTTATAAAATTCCATACTATAAGCCATATTACATCCCCATAATCTGGGCTTAGAGGGCATATTTATACAGAATTGAAGAAATGTAGCACAAACAAATCAACCTTAGGACCAGACCCCCAAGGAGACCAGCTTCTCGGTGACCTTTTCACTCCAGCCCTTGTTGGCCTGCGGGTTTCCCGGACTCGGATGGAGGATGGACGACACCATATGCCCCTGCTCACCTGAGAAAAGCTTCTCTAACTTTTTCTCAGCATATTTGCCCACTCCAATGAGGTTTTTGGGCTTCACCAGACGGACCACATCTATAAGATAGCTGTCGCAAATGGTCTCAAGGGCAACGCGTTCGGTCTTGGGAAGCTTGTCGGGTGTGATGTTCCTTCCAGTAGGGCCGCGATCCATAAAGACCAGGGGGCAATAATTGACCACGGTCAGGGAGGAGAAGCACGATTGGGCAGAGCCGTAGCGCTCACTGAAAAGGGCCCAGAGCCTCCTGCCGCTGACTTCACTGCGCTTGCACTCCATACCCAGGACAGGGCGTGCCGGATGCTCAAAGGGGGGTTTGCCCACCTCTCCGTCCAGATGCAGGAAATCCCTGACCGCATCAACCTCCCCGAAGGGGACGCCATTCTGAGCCATGCCGAAGGGCCCGGGGTTCATGCCCAGGAAGATCGTATCAACCTGCCTGTCCACATACATGCGAATATACTGCTCGTGGAGGTCCCACGCATAGAGCAGGGGGTTGTAGACCACGAAGTCTGTGGAGAAGCGCAAGGACTCGACCTGAGCCCTAAACTGAAGCGTACGCTGCACTACCTTGGTACTTATATCATTCATCCTGTAATCCCCTAGCCAAAAGTTGCTAAAATCACGTAAGATACCAAAACATGACACAAAACGAATATAACCTCAAGGGAATAGTTTTCGATAAGGATGGGACTCTGTTCGACTATGCCCAGGTATGGGCGGAGGTGCTCAGCGAGGCCATAACCACAGCCTTCGCAGAGATGGGGAAAAACAAGAAAAAACACAAGCCTGCCCAGCAGGCGATGCTACGCCTGATGGGAATTGATGCAGAGGGCAACACCCTTGCAAACGGCCTGGTATTCACCCATAAGAAACAGGTCATCATCAAGCGCTACCTTCTGTACTGCATGCGCTACCGCATCCCCGTGATCAAGACCTTCCGCGTCTATAACCAGAATATCAAGAACAGCGAGTTCCTTGTCGGAGAGAGGCTGAAGACCCTTGACTTCTCCATGCAGCAACAGCTGTTCGCCCAACTCAAGGAGAGTGGATATCGCATAGGCATCATCACCAGCGACACAGAGTCATCCTCAAAGACATTCCTCTCGGTGATGGGCCTTGAGCACATGGTCGACTTCCTGAGCACTCGCGACAGCAAATACCATAAGAAACCCCACCCCCAGGCATTTGAGGCCTTCTGCTCCCGCTTCTCCTTGACGAGTGCCGAGGTCGCCATGGTAGGTGATACGCAAACTGACATGCATATGGCCAGGAAGGCAAAGGCCGGATATACCATTGCCGTATTGACCGGAAGCAATGACAAGAAGATGCTCAAGCGCTATGCCGATGTCATATATGAGGACATCTCCTCACTTTCCTGTGATGCGAGGCTCTTTCCCACCAGCTAGCTGACTCAGCAGATCACAAGCCGCCATAGCCGATCCCGCCGGAACAAAAACATGATCATGATAGTATCCTGCAACTATATTCGCACGTATTCCTGCATCAGAGAGGATGGTTGAGACCTGTGCCGTCAAGCCCACTGCATACAGGCTCGGATGCACACGCATTGTGATGAGCCTCCACACTCCCTCATAGGAAAAACCCTGCAGATCTGCTTCTTCCTGCCTCATGATCAGCGTCCTACCCTCTTGCTCACACATGCATGCCCAGACAGGAAGATCCGGGAGATGGGGATAGTCAAGAAAACAGTATACATAGCTCTCCACTGAGAGTATGGGCTGCAGATTCGCCAGCATTTTCTCGAGATTGGTTTCACCGTGCGTGATGTGCATGTACCCTCCAAAACTGATCTTCTTCTCCCAGCATATCATATACTCACCCCCAAACCACCATCCACCTGGAATATACTTCATGCCTACACAAAAGCCCTTGGTCAATTCTTCCTGATTCATCTACAATAGTAGAAATCTACTAGCTTTATAAACCCTATCGAGACAACATCTTATCTAAGATATTGACATTCTGTCCAGTTTCTGTAAAAATCTCCTTTACTATCATATGACAGGCATATAGTATGTTCCTATCATATGATTCCAATTGGGAGATCGTACCATGCAACACTCTTGGGAAGAACTAGATCAAAGTCGGGGCACCCTGTTTGCCGGAGATTGGCCCACCATCATTGAGATGTTTTCCATAACCATGGAAAAATTCCCCCACCGACCCTGCTTCACCTCTTTCAAGCCTGAGCGAAGCACCCTCACCTATGCCGAAGTCGAGTGTTCGATGGTGCGTGTCAGCTCCTACCTGCAGGAGCTTGGGGTAAAGCCTGGGGACCGTGTGATAATCAATGGCAAGAATAGCCCCTCCTGGGCGATAGCCTATTTGGCGGTGCTTCACGCAGGGGCCATTGTCGTCCCACTGGACAACCAGATGCCCTCTCGCCGCATGGAGGACCTCAGCTCATTCTGTGAAGCCTGCTTTGTGTTTGGGGACAAGGGTGTGCTTGAGGCCCTTAACCATGAGCTGCCCTGGTTCAAGGGTCTCAAGGGAATGGCCACCCTTCTGGGTGAGAGTGACCTCTACCCTTCCATCGAATCGCTCCATGCACAAACCGAGTATCAGAAGCACAGCAGCACGTGTGAGGATGTTGCAGCGATCCTGTTCACCAGCGGGACCACAGGACGCGAGAAGGGAGCAACGCTTACCCATACCAACATCGTCAGTGATGTCTACCAGGCCTGCGACGGGATCTTCCTCAGCCTGGACGAGACGGATGTGCTGTATGCACTGCTTCCTCTGCACCACTCCTACTGCTGCACCGCTGTCCTGCTTGAGACACTCAAGCATGGAGCCGAATGCGTCTTCGGCCAGGAGATAGCGGTCTCGCGCATGATCGCGGACATGACCAAAGGCCAGGTCACCATCTTCATGGGCATACCCATGCTCTACAACAAGATCCTCACCGGCATGATGAAGCAGGTCCGTAAGAAGGGCCTGGTCACATACGCACTTGTGCGGACCATGATGACCATAAATGGCTTTACAAAGAAACATCTCAAGGCGAACATCTTCAGGGGAGCCTTCAACAAGATGCTGCTGAGCAAGGTGGGCCTGGACCAGAACAGGATCCTCATCTGCGGAGCCGGCCCCCTATCGCCGGTGGTATTCAAGCAGTACCAGCAGCTTGGGCTGGACTTCATCCAGGGCTACGGCCTTACCGAGACAAGCCCGATCCTCACCCTCAACCCGATAAGCCACTTCAAGATAGAGTCAGTGGGCATGGTCTTTCCCATGGTGGATATGAAGATCGGCAACCCTGATGCCAATGGCATCGGGGAGATCCTGGTAAAGGGGCCGAACATCACACGCGGGTACTGGAAGGACGAAGCCCATACAAAGGAGCTCTTTGACGAGGATGGGTATCTGAAGACCGGTGACCTGGGGTATCTGGACCGGGAGAACTACCTCTATCTCAAGGGCAGGGCAAAGAATCTCATCATCACCGAAGGGGGCAAGAATGTGTACCCTGAGGAGATAGAGGATATGTTCCAGCTCTATGCCCAGGTTGAGCAGGTGCTCATCCGCGGCTATCAGGAGCATAAGGGCAGCCTCTCTGAACTGATCGAAGCGGTCATCCATCCAAACATGGAGTACTACACAACCCATGACGTGCAAGAGCAGACAGACCTCGAATCCATCATCAGGGAGATCAACCAAAGCCTCCAGGGGTACAAGAAGATCTCAAAACTGACCATTGTGCATGAGCCGATGGAGATGACCAGCACCAAAAAGATCAAACGGAACAGAGTGACTGCATAGGAACAATATGCTACTATGTCGCTATGAAAACAATAATTTCCAACGCCCTGATTGTTCCCATGAGAGAAGAAGGGGAGCATCTGTATGGCGATATAGGCCTTGAAGGAACAAAGATCGTGTTTGTCGGAGAGAAGCCTCCAGGCTTTGTCCCCGACAAAACCGTGGATGCGACCGGGATGCTTGCCATGCCTGCCCTGGTCAACGCACACACCCACCTTGCCATGCAGTTCATGCGCAACTACAAGGACAGTGCACCGAACCTGCAGGCCTGGCTTGCAGAGATCTTCCCCATCGAGGACAAGCTATCCCAATCTGATGTGCTCGCCTCCGCCCGTTTGGGGGTCATCGAACTGATCCAAAGCGGTATCACAACCTTCAACGACATGTACTTCTTCCCGGAGTCCACAGCCCGCGCAGTCAATGAGGGGGGCATACGGGCAAACCTCGGCCTGACCCTCTTTGGGGATCTCTCATCCTCCAGGCTGAGGGTCAGGGAGAGGGAGAAGCTCACCGACTCTGCAATGGCCTCATCAGGGGGTAGGATCACCCTCGACATCGCCCCCCACGCCATATACACCTGCACCACAGAGACCTACCAGTATGGGCATGACTGGGCAAAGGCCAACCACAGAAACCTGCATACCCATCTCAGCGAAACAAAAAAAGAGGTCGAGGATTGCCTGAAAGAGCACGGCAAGACCCCTTTGCACTACCTGGAATCCATTGGGGCACTAAAGGACATCCCCTCGATACTGGCACACTGTGTCCACCTCACCCCCAGTGAGATCGAGCTCATGAAAGGTCTCAACGCCTCGATAGTGCACAACCCCAGCAGCAACTGCAAGCTCGCCAGCGGGGTCGCCCCCATATCCGTCTTCCTGAAGAACTCCATCAACGTGGCCATCGGCTGTGACGGCTCGAGCAGCAACAACAACCAGAACCTCTTTGAGGAGATGCACATCGCCTCTTTGCTCAGTTCGGTCCATTCGGGGCACCTATGCAACCTCAAGCCGTATGATATGCTCAAGATGGCGACCATCAACGGGGCGAAGGCCTTGGGCCTCGATGCGAGGATAGGCACCCTCGAGGCGGGCAAGGAGGGTGACATACTCCTCCTGGACCTTTCCAAGGCCCATCTGACCCCCCTTAACGACCCATTCAGCGCCTTGGTCTACGCAGCCCAGGCCTCCGATGTCGACACGCTCTTCTGTCAGGGCAAGATGGTCATGGAAAAACGCAAAGTCCTTGGCCTTGACCAGGGAGAGATCCAAAAGGATGTCATCTCCCGGTGGGATGCCATTCGCAGCAGATGAAGCAAAGGTAGAAAGCAAGTAAGAAAACATTGAATATCACATAAGGAGAAGCTACCCATGGATGAATCGTTCATTACCCTTGAGTTCAAAGAAGAGGCCCTCTTTCTGATCGACCAGAGGGTCCTGCCGGCCACCTACACCTACTTCATCTGCAAGACGTACCAGGATGTGGAGTTTGCCATCCGGGACATGGTTGTCCGGGGAGCTCCGGCCATCGGTGCCACCGCAGCCTACGGAGTCTATCTGGCAGCAGTCCAGTATGCTGCCAACAGGCAGTTCAGAGCAGAACTCAGAAAGGCTTGTGACTTCCTGTCCAAGAGCCGCCCGACTGCAGTGAACCTCGAATGGGCGATAGAGCGGATGTGGAAGGTTTTCCTGAAGGTTGAAAAGGATCCTACAGAAGAAATCCTCTCCGCCCTGAAGGCGGAAGCTGATGCTATAAGAGCCGAAGATATCCAGACAAACAAGACGATGAGCAGGATTGGCAACAGCGTCGTCCCACAAGGGGCGACCATCCTGACGCACTGCAATACCGGAGCCCTTGCCACCGCAGGCTGGGGAACAGCGCTTGGTGTCATCAAGGAAGCGTTCTATGACAACAAGAACATCTTCGTCTACGCTGACGAGACACGCCCACGCTTCCAAGGCGCCCGCCTGACAGCCTGGGAGCTGATGGAGGCGAAGATCCCCTCAGCCCTGATCCCGGACAGCGCTGCCGCCACCTTGATCCGTGACGGCAAGATAGACTTGGTGATCCTAGGCGGGGACCGCGTCGCCGCCAACGGGGATGTGGCCAACAAGCTGGGCACCTTCTCGCTATCGGTGATCTGCAAGCAGTACGGGGTGCCCTTCTACTCGGTTGTGCCGATCTCCACCATCGACTTCAACCTCGCAGACGGTTCGCTCATCCCCATCGAGGAGAGGGACAAGAGCGAGGTCATCTTCGTAGGTGATACTCAGGTAGCCCCTCTGGATATGGAGGTCTTCAACCCTGCCTTCGATGTGACACCGCACCAGAACATCACCGGCATCATCACAGAAAAGGGTATCATCCGTCCTCCATTCAAGGAGAACATCGAGCGCTTGCGAAAGGGCGAAAGCCTGTAGGAGGCATGATGGAAGATGCAATGTGACTGCCAAAGGGCTCCTTGAAGAAGGAGCTCTTCACTAGTTGTCACAAGGCATTTGGAAAGAAATCCTATACAGAAAAAGGTACAAAGCTGAAAAGATTGAAAAACATAGGGCAGTAAGGCAGGAGGGACAAAAAAAATACTGTTTTTCTCCCTCCCCTCCTATGTTTCTTGTTTCTCATGCATGGGGCAACACGCACCCCGCCCCTTTGCGGTCCTGCTCAAAATAGGCCCTTTTCTGTTAGTTCCTACGCATACCGCAATATTTACCCTCTGTTTTTATCTTTCCCTAAGCGCTTTACCAAGTGCCAAGGTTTCTATATTGTTATATACAGCTTCTTGCATAATTATGCACCGAAGCTGAGGAGTTACCCCATGCATGATGCAACCCAACGAGTGATGGACCGTGTGATCCAGCTCGATGCAAACCAACCCGAATTTATCCAAGCTGTCACCTCATTCCTATCTTCGATCGACAAGCTCGTCGATGATATTCCCCAGATACTCTACCACAAGGTGCTCGACCGCATGGTGGAGCCGGAGCGGGCCATCTTGTTCCGCATCCCCTGGTTTGACGATGACGGGACAATGCAGCTCAACCGCGGCTTCAGGGTTCAGATGAACAGCGCACTAGGGCCCTACAAGGGAGGAATGCGCTTCCACCCCTCAGTCAACCTCTCCATCCTGAAGTTCCTCGCCTTTGAGCAGACCTTCAAGAACAGCCTCACCGGCCTCTCTCTCGGCGGCGGCAAGGGGGGAAGTGATTTCAACCCCAAGGGCAAGAGCGATGGGGAGGTCATGCGCTTCTGCCAGAGCCTGATGCTTGAGCTGGGCAGACACATCGGCGAGGACACCGACGTGCCCGCCGGTGATATCGGTGTGGGCGGCAGGGAGATCGGGTACATGTACGGACAGTACAAGCGCATCCACAACAAGAGTGTGGGCATCCTCACCGGCAAGCACCCCTCCTATGGCGGATCATTCATCCGACCTGAGGCTACAGGCTACGGCCTGGTCTACCTCTGCGCTGCAATGCTCGCGGCCCAAGGCAAGAGCCTTGAGGGCAAGAGCTGCCTGGTAAGCGGAAGCGGCAACGTGGCGCAGTTCACCACTGAGAAACTGCTCACCATGGGGTCCAAGGTACTCACCATGAGCGACTCAAGCGGGGTGCTCATCGATCCCACAGGGATTGACGAACAAAAGCTTGCCTACATCAAGACACTGAAGAATGTCAGGCGGGGACGCATTGCAGAGTATGCTCAGAAATACAAGGAGGCTACCTACATCCCCCACAACGGTTCGGCGACATCGAACCCCTTATGGGATGTGAAGGCAGACTACGCCTTCCCCTGTGCAACCCAGAACGAGATCAACGTAGAGGATGCAAAGAACCTTGTAGCCAACAAGATCCAGCTCGTCGGTGAAGGTGCGAACATGCCCACCACATTGCAGGCAGAGGAGATCCTGATGGAAGGGGGAATCCTTCTCGCACCGGCCAAGGCCTCCAATGCAGGAGGAGTTGCCGTATCCGGCCTGGAGATGGCCCAGAACAGCCAGAGGTTGCAGTGGACCCCAGAGCAGGTCGATGCACAGCTGTTGACCATCATGAAGAACATCTACAGCACCATCAGCCAGGCTTCTGACAAGTACAGCACGAAGAACAACTTTGTCGACGGTGCCAACATTGCAGGCTTCATCAAGGTCTCCGATGCCATGATAGCCCAAGGGTATGTCTGACAATGGAGAAAGCACCTCATTCACTATTCGCTGTACGGATGGCCATTTTTTTAGTATACTGGGGCTAAGGAGACACAAATGAAAGATCAAGAATTTTACATTTGCAAAATTTGCGGGAACATTGCCTCTAAAGTCGTCGATAGGGGACCTACCCTATCCTGCTGTGGAGAAGAGATGACTACCCTGACGGTAAACACCGTTGATGCATCCAAGGAAAAGCATGTTCCTGTTGCAACAGTCGAGAAGAACATTGTTACTGTAAACGTCGGATCAGTAGATCATCCCATGACAAAAGAACACCACATCAGCTGGATCTATCTGGAGACGGAGAAAGGTGGTCAGAGGAAGAATCCTGTCATAGACGGCAAGCCTCATGTTACCTTCTGCATTGATGATGACAAGCCCATTGCGGTCCTTGCCTACTGCAACCTGCACGGACTTTGGAAAGTTGCCCTGTAGAGACCAAAAAGGCTACCCGGCCTTGCCTCTGTAGAGAGGGAGGCTGGGTTCGTACCATTCCCCGCTGAGCGGGGAATTTCTTTTGCCCGAAAGAGTCAGGTTTTATTCTAAGGTGAAAGGCTCCCCTTGTCCCTTCTCACCTGAAGGCTAGGAAAAAGAGGACAGAAGAGCAAAGGGATAGAGATAGAGCAAAGAGAAGAGTAAGAAGAAAAAGATCGAAGGAAAGCCCCACCCCCCTTGGCAGATGCCAAGGGGGGGTGGGGCCTAAAGGGTTGGAAAGAGGTTTCCCAAGGAGGGGCTCTTTATCTGACCACTATCCGGAAGTACCGTTTCTTGCCAGCCCTGAGTAGGATCTCACCTTCCTCATCGAGGAAACTGAGGTCTATTACGGCCTTGGGATCGGTGATCTTGGTCTCACCAACCCACGCTCCACCACCACTGACCAGACGCCGGGCATCGCTATTGGTCGTTGCAAGGTCAGTTCGGGCAAAGAGGGACAGGACTGGGATACCGGCCTCGAGCTCGCTTCTCTCCACTTCAAGGGAGTTCATCCCATCCCTGCTTTCAGAACCGGCAGCGGCAGAGCCGAACATCGCCTGAGCGGCGCTCTGAGCCTTGTCAGCCTCCTCAACGCCATGGATGATCTTGGTCTGCTCATAGGCAAGGCGGATCTTGGCATCATTGATGTTGACCCCATCAAGCTCATACTGGGCTATCTCCTCAAGGGAGAGGAAAGTGAATAGCTTGAGGAACTTTACCACATCCTCATCATTTACGTTGCGCCAGTACTGGTAGAAGTCATAGGGGGTGAAGAGTTCGGGATCAAGGAAGACAGCCCCCTTCTCGCTCTTGCCCATCTTCTGCCCGTCAGAGCGTGCGATGAGGTTGAACGTCATGCCATAGCACTCCGCCGATTCGGTCTTCCTGATCAGGTCGATACCTGCAACGATGTTGCCCCACTGGTCATCGCCTCCGATCTGCAGGCGGCAGCCATGGTCGCGGTAGAGGGTCAAAAAGTCATAGGACTGCAGCAGCTGATAGTTGAACTCGATGAAGGAGAGGCCCCGTTCGAGCCTGGCCTTGTAGGATTCAAAGGTAAGCATCCTGTTTACCGAGAAGTGGCGCCCGATCTCACGAAGGAAATCGATGTAGTTCAGGTTGGTGAGCCAGTCTGCGTTGTTGAGCATGATGGCCTTGCCCATACCTTCAGCAGGGGTTTCGGAGAAGTCGACCACCGTACTCAGCTGGTCCTTGATGGACGCGCAGTTGGAGGTGACCTCCTCTGGGGTGAGCATCTTGCGCAGCTCGGTCTTTCCTGAGGGGTCTCCGATCATGGCGGTGCCGCCCCCTACCAGGGCGATGGGGTTGTGTCCGGCAAGCTGCAGGTGGTGCATCGCAAAGAAGGGCACCATATGCCCGATGTGCAGGCTCTTTCCTGTGGGGTCCGCCCCCACATAGAAGGAGACCTTCTCTTTGTCCATCAGCGCGCTCAGTGCATCCAAATCGGTGAATGCCTTGATGAACCCGCGGTCCATCAGGGTCTTTAGTGCCTTGTTCATACCTATGCCTCTACTCTTTTGTACTCTTTGGTCGCCTTGATGATGGTCGGCACCAACTCGGCGATGGGGACGCGAACCTGCTCCATGCTGTCGCGCATGCGCAAGGTCACCGTATTGTCCTCGAGGGTGTCATAGTCGACGGTGACGCAGTAAGGGGTGCCGATCTCATCCATGCGGCGATAGCGTCGCCCGATGGCACCGCTGACATCAAAGAAGGTTACAAAATCCGACCTGAGCTCCCTTTCCAGCTTGGAGGCGAATTCGGCAATGCCGTCCTTCTTCACCAGGGGCAGGACCGCCACCATGACCGGGGCGATCGTGGGGTGGAAGTGCATCACTGTGCGCACATCCCCCCCTTCCAGGGTCTGTTCCTCATAGGCATCACTGAGAGCCATCAGGACGTTGCGTGTCAGCCCTGCTGAGGTCTCCACCACGTACGGGATGTAGCGCTCGTTGGTCTGGGGGTCGAGGTAGTTCATCTCCTTGCCGCTGAAGGTCTGGTGTTGGGTAAGGTCATAGTCGGTTCGGTTATGCACACCCTCAAGCTCCTGCCACCCCATGGGGAAGAGGAACTGGATGTCATAGGCGTCCTTGGCGTAGAAGGCGAGTTCGTCAGGACCATGCTGGTGCCAGCGCAAGCTGGAGGCCTTGATGCCCATCTTCTCATAGAAGGCCATCCTCTGCTCTTTCCAGTAGGCAAACCACTCTTCGTCACTGCCGGGCTTGCAGAACCACTGCATCTCCATCTGCTCAAACTCACAGGAGCGGAAGATGAAGTTCTTTGTGGTGATCTCGTTGCGGAAGGACTTGCCCACCTGTGCAATGCCGAAGGGGATCTTCACCCTGCTGGACTGCACCACGTTCTTGAAGTCCACATAGATGCCCTGTGCGGTCTCCGGGCGGAGATAGATGGTCGAGCCAGAATCGGCATCCGCCCCTATATGGGTGGAGAACATCAGGTTGAAGTTCCTTGGCTCGGTAAAGCTATCCTTGGTGCCGCAGGTGGGACATGCACCGTTGAGGTCGATCTGGTCGGCCCTGAAACGGGATTTGCACTGCTTGCAGTCCACCATGGGGTCGGTGAAGTTCGAAACGTGCCCGCTCGCTTCCCACACACGCGGATGCATCAGGATCGAAGCATCGAGCCCGACGATGTCGTCATGGATCTGGGTCATCTCCTTCCACCAGAAGTCACGGATGTTGTTCTTCAGCTGCACACCCATCGGACCGTAGTCAAACGCACCACTCAATCCGCCATATATCTCACTCGACTGGAAAATAAATCCCCGACGCTTACACAGCGAGACAATCTTGTCCATCGTTACTTCAGCCATATTCTCAACCCTCACTCTTCAGCACTGACAATGCTGTCTCTATTCTTGCACATGTTTTTTCCTGCCCAAGCAGGGAAATCGAATCAAACAGGGGGAGGCTCACCGAACTGCCGGTAATAGCCACCCTCAGGGGCATGAATACCCCATTCACCTTGATGTCCAACCTGGCGGCCAAGTCGGTCATCGCCTGCTCCATCTCCTCGGTGGAGTGCTTCTCCCCCAGCCCCTTCTTCAGGATCGCATACGCCCCTTCCAAGGCAGAGAGGGCAACAGCAGGCTCCACATTCTTGGCCACAAACAGGGAGCGGTCACTGTATTCTGGCTCCTCAAAGAGGAAGCGCGAGAGCGGGACCACATCGCTGAGGGTCTTCAGGCGCTCCTTCACTACAGGAACCAGGGCATCAAGTTTGGCCTGGACCTCAGAAGAGAGAGGCTCAGCCATAAAGTTGGCCTCCACCATATAGGGCAGCAACAGCGCCTTAAGGGCATCATCGCTCATCTGGCGGATATACTGGCCGTTGAACCAGTCAAGCTTCTTGTAGTCGAACACCCCTGGGGCCTTGCTGATCTTCTCCAAGGTGAAGAGCTCCTCGAGCTCCCCCTTGGTGAAGAACTCCCTCTGCCCGTCATAGGACCAGCCGACCATGCTCACATAGTTGGTCAGGGCCTCGGGCAGGTACCCCTTCTCCCTGAAATCCTTCACGGAGGTGGAGCCATGGCGCTTGGAGAGCTTTTGGCCATCCTTGCCCATCACCATCGGAAGGTGACAGTACAGCGGGGCCTCCCATCCGAATGCCTCATAGAGCAAGATGTGAAGCGGCCCTGAGGGAATCCACTCCTGGGCACGCATGATGTGCGTGATGTGCATCGCGTGGTCGTCGATGACGTTAGCCAGGTGATAGGTAGGAAAGCCGTCGCTCTTGAGGAGGATGGGGTCAGGGCTCACATCCCGGTTGCGCCGGGTTATGTCACCCATGAGCACATCGTGGATGGTGGTCTTGCCCTCGAGGGGGACCTTGAGGCGGATGACACTGCCAAGGCCCTGCTTCTCAAGTTCAGAACGCTCCTCGTCACTAAGGTTGGAACAGTGGCGGTCGTAGCCCTGTATCTCGCTCTTGGTCGCCTGCTGTTCAAGACGGAGGGCGTCAAGGCGCTCGGAGGTGCAGTAGCACCTGTAGGCTTTGCCATCAGCTACGAGCTGCTCGGCATAGCTCTTGTAGAGATCAAAGCGTTCGCTCTGGATATAGGGTCCGTAGGGACCGCCGACAAGGGGACCTTCATCCCACCTGAGGCCTAGCCAGTTGAGCGTATCGTACAAATCCTGCAAGGATTCGTCGCTATACCGCTCCTGGTCGGTGTCTTCCACACGAAGAATGAATTTTCCCCCGTTGGCACGGGCAAAAAAATAATTGAACAAAGCTGTGCGAACTCCACCGATATGTTGCAGACCGGTTGGAGAGGGGGCGTAACGTACTCTAACTTCCATCAGGATATACTCCTTCTCATTGCTACTGTTGTACCGTAAAAACGAGATAATGGCAACAATCCGCTGAACCGGTGCAAAGGGGGCCGCCATACCTCCACACAGGAGTCCAACCATCCAATCCTGCCGGATTTCAGAATATCACCCTCGGCATGTATCTTGAAAGTTCTCCTCAACAAAACGGATCTTTATAGACCATTTCGCTTTGGAAAGAGGTTTTGGCATTGACCCTAATTCCTAATTTGGTATAGAGTTCTAACAATTATCCTTAGGAGGACCACCCTGTACGCTATTCCCACTAAAACTGCATTCGGAAACGGCAACCACAGAGAGCTGAGAAGACTTTTCACCATTCCAGCCATCCTGCTGGCCATGCTCTTCATTGCAGACAGTTTCGCATCAAAGCTTGCTCTGTATTCGAGCAGTTCCATGATACTTTTTCTGGTCATATCCCAGATCTGCCTTTTACTGGCCTACCACCTGCACAGCTCGATGGTGCGCATAGGCAGAATTCCCTTTCTCCTTGCCCGTCCCCAACGCAAGGAATTCATCAGCCTCGTCGATGACATTCTGCGAAATCAGGAGTTTTGCAAGCTCAAGGGGTTTTTTCACCACACCAACCACATCTATGACCATGTCATCCGCGTCTCCTACATCTCGTACGTGATAGCCAAGGCGCTGCGCCTCGACTACCGCTCGGCTGCCAGGGGAGGCCTCCTGCATGATTTCTTCCTGTATGACTGGAGGGAGCGCAAGGCAAACGACCTGAAAAGATCCCTGCATGGACGGGAACACCCGCACATTGCCCTTGCCAATGCCAGAGAGCAGTTTGTGGTCACCGACCTGGAAGCCGACATCATAGTCAAGCACATGTTCCCCAAGACCATGCCGATACCCCGGTACAAGGAAAGCTTTGTTGTCTCACTAAGCGACAAGATTTCTTCGGTCTATGAGTACTATGAGCTGCTGAGGGGACGCCTTGTATCCCGTAGACAGAAAAGAGCGTAAGGACAACATCCTTACGCCCTCCTAGGGTTCCTGCCACTTGGGTCAATCGGCACCTACTCCTTCAACAACCATGACACGACACTCTCCATAGCCTTGTTCTGTGCAGGCATATCCTTGTCATAGGGCATGAAGTGGGAAGCTGCGGGAATATGCAGGTGCCTGTTCTCCCCCCTGCCCCGCTCCATGACCAGGCGGCTGGCCGACTGGGGGACTGTCTTGTCCAGCCCGCCGCTGATGATCAGGGTGTCGGCCTTCAGATGATCAAGTGCCGCTACAGCCTGACGGCGCACCCTCTCCAGCTGCCATACAGCCGGTGGAAAGACAAACGACCAGTACTGCGATCCGAGAAACTCATCATCGTCCTCGTCACCCTCATAGTAAAATTGGTACTCAGGATCACTTTTCCACGCCACCTTCTGTCGTTTGACCATGTGGCGAAAAACCCTGAGCTTCAAAACGGGTATGGAAGGCACCAGCAGAGCCGGGGCCAGGAGGGCAAGGCGCTTGGCATCAAAGGCATCAGCGATGATGGTGGCTATCGCCCCACCCATCGAATGCCCTACCAGATAGACACGCCCGTACCTGGTGGCGAGCAGGGCATAGGCATCGTAGATGGTGCCTATCCAGTCCTCAGCCTTGGAGGCCAGAAAGTCGTCCCCACTGGTGCCATGTCCGGGCAGGCGGGGTGCATAGCAGTCAAAGCCCGCCTCATAGAGATCCATCCCCGGCCTGACGACCTCCCCTGGATACCCGCTGAAGCCATGGACAAGCAGGACAGCCTTTTCAGGGCGGGTCTGATGAACCATCTGCCAGGACCGGGCACACTTGCGCACAGGGGCCTTGTCCTGGTAGTGATTCTTATTCCAGGCAAACACATCATAGGAAATTTGCATCTTGGGTCTCCTTACCACGATTGCTTGAGTAGATTCAGCAAGTCTATTCTACTGCGTACCTTTGTCTTGGAGAAGATGTTGGCCACGTGGTTGTTCACCGTATTGGCACTGATGCCAAGGTCAGCGGCTATCTCCTTGTTCGTCATCCCATTGCTTACCAGCTGGATCACGGCAAACTCCCTCTCAGTGATATGATAGGGGCCAAGGTCCTCCAGGGCAAGGTCCTTCTTTCCGATGGCCCCCTCTCTGGCCATCCTGACGAACTCCATGAACAGGAACGTCATCACGGTGATGGAGAAGGCAAGGAAATACACCCCGTACATCAGAGGCTTGATGGTGGGGAATACCAGGGAGAGCAGGATGGAGGGCAGCATGGCGGCACTGACGATGATGATGGTGATGCACGTTGCCCGGGCGGTCTTGTTCTCAATGGATGAGAGGTTCTTGAGCATGATGACCAAGCAGAACCCCACGACAAACACGAACAGCAATATCATCAGGTCATCGAGGGTCTTTATGCCTGTGATGGCATGGAAGACTCCCAGCACAAGGTAGACCAGTGCAAGCAGGATAAAAATTGTCTTGTAGGGGTTGCGCCAGGGGTGTGCTATCACCCAGGTGGTGAAAAACGGCAGAAAGACCGTCAGGAATGTCACATCGGCGATGAAGACCGACCCGATCACGTAGCCCACCACCACAGAGGCTGTCCCCGTAAGGAAGAGTGCCGAGATGAACTGCAGGGCAAGGAGCATCATGCATCCCAAAAGGGATGCATGACAGATAATGAAGAATTTGGTCCACTGATGGGAGGTATGCATGCTGTAGACGATGGCAAGTGCCAGCGTCATACAGCCCAGTGCAAACGAAACCATGTAGACCAGTAATGTCAGTCCATTCACCGTCCCTACCCCTTGTGCATACCCAACTGCTTCTGATTATGTGTAAGGTCTGCAAGCCCGCAGATCTCGGTAATGTCATTCAGCAGCGGTACCAGAGATATGGCGGCAAGCCCAAGCTCCTTCTCAACCAGACTGTTATAGTTACTTGCATTGAGGGAAGCCTTCGCCTTGGCAGGATAGAGCTTCAGATGCAGATACATGCCATCGGTCAGGAGGTAGGAGGCGTCGCCGGTGAAGCCCGGCAGGGACTTTTCCAACGCGCTCGTTATCAGAGCCGGATCGCCGACAAAGCCCCGGGGAGTCTGCAGGTGCAACAGATACCATAGAGGCATGGAGGGGTTGGTCCAGGAGAGGGAAACCCTCTTCTTTTTTGCATGAGGGAGCAGCCTCTTCACCTCAGAAGGGGCGATGCCGAGATCGGCAAGGCCGAACAGGACCCAGACCACCGAGTAGTTGCCCGTGTTGCGGTAGCGCGAGGCAAGGTTGATCAGATTCTCAAGATCCTTGAACTCCTCCTCCCACACCACGGTGAGATTGGAATAACGGCAATCCTTGCGCATCTGGGAGAAGTAGAGGGCTTCAGCTTCGGTGGCTGTAACTATCAGGATAGTCCTGCGCGGCTTGTTGGATATTTTTTTGCGTGCCATGGTCAGACCTCCTTGTCCGTATTTTCGTCAACAAAGTAAAACTCTGAAAGGATCGGTAGCGAACCAAAAGCCCCGTTCATGTACTGGGACTGGGTCTTGTCCCTGTTCTTGGAGTACTTGTAGTTTGCAAGACTGTAGTAGACGGTTGCACTCTCGCTGTTCTTCTCAGCAAAATAGATGCCATCACGCCTCATCAGGCCGGGCTGCAGCAGCGAGGGGTTGCAGTCGACGGCAAGCATCTGCGATCCATAGCCGGTATTGCTCGCCTCAAAGATCTCCACGATGTGCGCCAGCACATAGGGGTGCAGCAACATGCCGAAGTCATCGATGATCAGGGTCCTGGGCTTGATGAAGCTCTCAAAGAAAGCAACACCGACCAGGCAAAGGCGCCTGAGGCTCAAGCTCTCCAAGGAGAAGTATGATGCGTAGTGCTGGGTGACGTTGGTGTGGACAAAGATAAGGCGGTCATCCTTGATCTTGATGTCGCGGATGTCGGTGATATCCACACTCCACAGGAAGTTGGTCAGCTGTTTTACCCAGGAGGGGTGCTCGGTAAGCTGGGCGATGAGGTACTTCTCACTGAGACTGGAAACGCCCATGGGCAACAGGTGCAGGCACTCGTTGATCCAGGTGTAGAGTGGAAGGGTTGTCTCACTGCCCTTTTCCATCGAAGCGGCCAGGAAGGAGTGCTTTTCGTCAACCTTGTCTACGAGGCGCTTCTTCTCCCCACGGTAGTTCTTGCCGAAGCGGTACTTGTAGGCGAGGTCCGCATCATCGAGCAGCAGGGAGGCCTCATTGAGCTTGCGCTCGAACATGAGCCGCTTTGACCGACCGATCATGGAAAACATGGACTCCTCATAAATCTTCTCCCGGTCAGCGACCAGGGTATAGATGGCAATGGTGGAATCCTGCGTCTCATCGCCCCGTTCCATAACCACCCGGATGATGATGGTGGCCGGCTGGCCCTTCTCATCAGAGTAGGCAAATGAGGTCCCACTGAGGATCTGCAACGGGTTTGCAGTATCTTCAGATGCAGTCACTATCCCTTTCAAAGCCTCGAGTGCCCGAACAAAGGAACTCTTTCCAGCTCCGTTGGGCCCTATGATGGCTGCAGTCTTGATAAGCTTGAGCTTATCGTTGACTGAAACCACTTTTGACTCGGGAAACCTATTGTCCCTGACAGCTTCAAACGAAATAGTCTGTGCAGACTGTACGGACTTGAAGTTCGCAATAGTCATATCAAGCAGCATTCGCTACCTCCTTACTTCACCCATCGGGTGAATATCATACAATCATCTCTTCCATCTTCTTGTAAACCCCCGGCCACTCATTCAGGACAGCGAGCATACGATTAGGAAGCGTCTCATCACCATGGTTATCCGTTGCGATCAGATCCACCAGGCCCGCTTCAAGATAGGGCAGGGCGGTACCATCCTCAACGGCCTCGACATTCACCTGCAACAGAGCCCCGATGGCCAGAAGGCGCTCCAACGCAGAGTTGGAGGGTGTGAGCCACCGATACCTCTCCACATGGGCGAGTACCAGCGTAAGGCCCTCCCCTGTCAGCCTCTCCAAGCGGGGGATAAGGTTTGCAGGAGGAAGGGAGAGGCCAAACTCGACCAGGCAGTATTTGTCTGCAATCGGAATGCACTTCAACACCTCCTGGGTGCCTACAAAAAGCTCGCTACCCAGATATGTGACCATCCCCATATCCAAGGCCACCTTGGAGGCCCATGCGAACGTCTCGCGCAGTGCCCCTATATCGGTAGTCACATACGGATTGTAGATATGGGGCGTAAAGGCAAGGGTTGAAACCCCACTCTCTTTGTAGAGGCTCAACATCCGGGAGAAACCCTCAAGAGCGACATAGCCGTCATCAATCTGAGGTAATAGGTGACAATGGAAATCACAAAGGCCCATATGAAACTCCTGCTTGTGATTATACCCAGAAATAGGCGTTTGTGAAAGGATAAAGATGAGAGAGTTGTAATTTAGGCTATCAAGGGGTCAAAACTCCACCATAGGGGCCGCTTGGGAGCCCTCAGAGTACATATGATGCTTAACCATATGCACTTCACTGACCATATCGGCTATCGAAACAAGGCAGGGAGGAGCATCGCGCCCGGTAATGACGAGGTGTGGGAACCCCTTCTCAGCCTTGTGATCCTCCAGCCAGAGGCAGACTTCCTGTGCATCGAGGTACCCCAGGCTTAGGGTGTAGGTGAACTCATCAAGGACTATCAGGTCAAAGGCGGAGGTGGAGATCCACCTCTTCACCTGTTCCCATCCCTTGAGGGCGAGCGCCGCATTGGTCTTTGCATTGTCCCCAACCCAGGTAAACCCACTGCCGAAATTCTTCCACACGACTCCAAGCTTCACAGCTGTGCGGTATTCACCGCTATCGAGGCTTTGGGGATCGTTCTTGATGAACTGCGCAACAGCGCATGTGCCACCATGGCCCAAGGCCCTCATCAGCTGCCCCATCGAAGCGGTGGTCTTGCCCTTGCCTTCCCCCGTATATACCAGTATTCGTGCTTTTCTCATCACTGTGCCGTCACTATCTGTGTCTTGACCATCTTCCCATCGACAAGGCCTGCACTGCCGTCGATCTGCTTCAGAGCCTGCTCCTGCTGGCTGGCGACCCCTTTGAGACGTATCAGCTGGTCATGGCTCTTTGGGTCCCCGCTTTTGTTGTACACCTCGTTCATCAGGGCGAGAGCTTCGTCACACTGGCCCAGCCCCTCAAGCAACAAGGCTGCATTGTATCCGCTCGGAGTGTGAAGACTTTGTTCCCACATCTGGTGAAACACTGCAAAGGCACCTCTGAGATCACCCTTTTCAGCCATCTTGTACGCATGTGCAACATCAGCCTTGGGTTTGTTTGCCATCAGGGAGACGCGCGATTCGTTCCATGAGGGGGCAAGCTGCATTGCAATTGTTGTGGGGATCTCCTTGACCATCGCATCAAAGAGGGGGAAGAAGGAGGGAGCGAACCCACTGGAGTAGCAGCGCTCACTCTTATCACGGCTGTCGGAGCCTGACCCGAAGATGGTCTTACCCAGGCAGGTCTCCTGGGATTTCTGTGAGGTGAAGCTTCGCGCAGCAAGTATCCTATTGGCAGCAAGGTCTATGAGGCTGTAGGTGAAGGTGATCGTTGCCTTCTGCTCAAGATAGTACGAGCGGCCTGTCACCTTCTCAAAAGAGATGACCTTCGATGTTGCGGTAGGGTCATTGGGGTCAGGATTTTCCGTGACCCACTCCTTGATGTCCCTTCCTATGATCTGCTCTTCGCAGTTCATGTACGTGATGGAGCTCGTAAGCAGGGCATCAACACCCTTCTTCCTGAGCATGGCATAGGAATCCTCACCACTCTTTGCCAGGGTAAGGTAGGCATCAGTGGTCTCATGGGGCATGATGGTGAAGTAATTGGTGTTTACCATGGCATCAACGAGGTATGCTGTGCTTGCTTCGGCCACCTTAGCGTTGACGTTAGGATTGAAGCCGCTGCTGAGGGTGAAGGAGGTGTCGCTGGAGCCCTTTATCCAAGGAGGGAGCGTCGAGCCCCTGGGGAAGGTATACATGCCGGTGGAACCGATGGCAATGTTGCGGTGGTGGCTGACATCGATATCACTGGGGACGAGGTGTCGTACCTGTATTGATGTTGCGCACGAGGTGAGGACCAGGATCGCCACCAAACTCAGTATACCGAGAATTGTTCTTTTCTTCATGAAAGCCCCTCCTCAGAAGCCAGATACTCAGAGGCGACCTGTATGGCCCTGGCCATGCCCCGGTTATCAGCTATGCCCTTGCCCGCTATGTCGAATGCCGTGCCATGGTCCACACTGGTGCGCAAGAAGGGCAAACCCCAGGTGATGGATATGGTCTGGTGAAAATCCAAGGTCTTTGCCGCAATATGCCCTTGGTCATGGTACAGGGAGATGGCACAGCTGTACTTGCCCACTTTGGTCTGGTGGAATACCGAGTCGGCCCCGATGGGACCAACCACATTGACCCCCCTGGCCCTTGCCTCGGCAATGGCAGGCTCGATGGCCACACCTTCCTCATTGCCAAAGAGCCCGTGCTCCCCACAGTGGGGGTTGAGCCCGGCAACCGCCATGGGCAGTGCCTTGTCAAAAACGCTGTTCGAGGAAACTATGGCATCGCACAGGAGGATGGTCTTCAAGAGGCTCTCCTTGGTGACAGCCTTGCACGCATCGGAAAGCGAGAGGTGCCTGGTGTGGAAGAATATCTTCATTCCCAGGGTATCGAACATGGTCACCGCCTCGTTGGAAGAAGTGAGGTGGGCAAGTATTTCCGTATGGCCGATATGATCGATCCTGGCAGCCTGCAACGCCTCCTTATGAAGCGGTGGGGTAACGATCGCCTTGCAGTACCCCCCACTGACCAGCGTGACGCACATGCTGATAGCATCATAGGCGGCTTTGCCACACATGGCGCTGACCTCTCCATAGGCGAACAGGGTGAGGTCCACCCCACCGATATCGTAAAGGATGCGCCCGACACCTTCGCTTTGGGCGCTCTGCAACGAGGCATGGCTAGTCACCACAGCATCAAAAGCACCCCCAAGGTGCAAGTCCTTTGCACTTTGTGCGAACAGGGGTGCCGATCCCACCACTACAACGTGCAGTGATCCTGATGCGCCGATCAGTGTTTTAAGGAGTATCTCAGGTCCAATCCCCGCAGGATCGCCCATCGGAATGGCCAAATATCCATCTCTGTTTCTCATATGGGCCAATCATAGCAGTGTGAAACAGGGCTGTCCAGAGTTACTGCAACTATGTAGGAATGACCAATAAGCAATTGACAAGTGAATGAGCTTCTTTTACTGTTGTACGTATAAGGGAAGAGACGTTTTTCAAGGAGAAGGAACATGGCTAAATACCGTGATGAAGAAGAAGACCTCGATGATGAGGAAGATCGTTACTTCAGCAAGCTCGAAGACGAGGAAGATGCTTATTTGGCAGACCTGTATGATGCCCCGGAGGTAATTGAATTCGGTGATGATGACGACGAGCCTCTTGACGATGTGGAGGACGAGGACGAGCTCATTGACGACGCTTTCATGATCGATGGTGATGAGTCGTTCGAGGATGTGGTCTTCGATGAGGAAGATGAGGATGATTATTCACTCGACGACCTCGATGATGATGATTTCTAAAAATCTAGAGAGATCAGGCACACCTTTGGACAAAGACCAACCCCCTCCTTGTGGAGCAATCCACGAGAAGGGGGTTGGTTTGTAAGGAAGAGCCCCACCTGGAAGTGGATGCCCTCACCGGTCCTTGAAGACAAGTGAGGGCAACACCCCTTCGCAATTGTTTTTTTCCTACAAAAGAAAAGGATGTTGATCGCAAGGAGGTCCCCGTGGCAAACTATCCAGAATGGGTTGAGCGGTGCAGGAGAAAAGGAACGGTCATACTCCGAAACAAGGAGGGGTACTTCCTGTACAGCACACAAAGCCACCGTATCCCGGGAAAGAAGAACCCTCAGGTAACAAGGAAATATATCGGCAAGATAACCCCACAGGGGCTTGTGCAACGGCTAGAGGTCAATGTCGACCATAGTGAGATCAAAGTCTACGAATATGGCTTCAGCCATGCCCTGCTCTCCCTCTCCCCCGAAAAACCTATCTCTGGAGATTGGGAGAGCATGGTCAGAGCCATAGCACTCAGTGAATCCCCAAACAGCTACTTCACCTTAGGGATGGGAGAGAAGAGGGAAATCAAGGATACCTTGTATGAGCAGGACATTACCGCTTACAAAGAAAGGTTCATCACCCTAACGGGAGTGCAGCTCGAAAGCCTCGAATGCCTCAAGAGCCTCTATCTTGTCCTGATAGGCGGAACAAGGGTATTCAACGCCTTGGATGATACGCAGCGTGCACTGCTGCAGAAGTTGGGGGTGACGATACCATAGGAGTGAAGAGACGGGAAAACGAAGAGAAGACAAGGAAGGGAGGAAGATGAGGAGAAAATAAGAGGAATCAAAGAAGAAGAAAGTTTTTTTCATGTTTCTATGCAAAGATACTTGCACTCCTCCAAGTTACTATGTATAGTAACACCATCACAAGGAGAACAGCCATGAAAAAACTTGCCATCCTCATCATCGTCCTCATAATCCCCACCCACCTCTTTGCCCAGCCAGCCGCTGAGACCAAAAAGGTGGGATTTGCCATCGGCATCTCCAAGATGGTCTCCCACCCCGCCCTCGATGAAATCGAGCAGGGAATCCAGGACTACCTCAACAGTACGGGCATCAAGGCAACCTTTGACCTGCAGAACTGCAACGCAGAGATCAGCACCGCCATCGCTATAGCTCAGAAGTTCAAAAGCGACAAGAAAGACCTAGTCATAGGGATAGCCACCCCGCCAGCCCAAGCCCTTGCTCAGGTGATTACCGATAGGCCTGTTGTATTCGGCGCAATCACAGACCCTCTGGCTGCAGGTCTGGTTGCAAACTATGACAGGACAGAACCAACCAACATCGCGGGCATCTCAGACCTCAACCCTGTCGAGCTGCAGCTGGATACCTTCTTCTCCATCACAAAGGCTAAAAGGCTGGGGATGATCTACACCAGCAGTGAAGCAAACGGCGTTGCCATGATGGAGCTTGCCAGGGACATCTGCAAAGAGCGCGGCATCGAGTTTGTGGCGGCGGCAGTAAGCAACTCCAGCGAGGTGAAGATGGCAGCCCAGTCCATCATAGGACGCATCGATGCCATGTACATCGCCATCGACAATACAGTGGTCAGCGCCATCGCAGGAGTCAGCGATGTCTGCAAGAAGGCATCCATCCCCCTTTTCAACACCGATACCACCAGCAGTGAACAAATCGACTTTCTGATGAGCTGGGGCTTCAACTACTACACAGTAGGAGTGGAGACCGGCAAGGTAGTGGAAAGGATCCTCAACGGCGAAGATCCCAAGGAGATCGGGGCGGTCTTCTTCGATGACCCCACCCAGTTCGAACTCTGGTTCAACCTTGATGTGGCAAAGAAACTTGGCATCACCATTGATGAGAGACTGCTCTCTTCTGCAGCAGTGTTGATCAAGGATGGGAAGAAGATACAGCGAAACTGATGTATATCGTGTTTGACCATGAGGTAGCATCTGTTCACTTCTGCATGGAGTTAGAGACACCTTAAAAAAGTGAGAATCTGGACTATCCAGGTTCTCACTTTCTGGTACTCTCCTACCAGGTTTCTCCTTGACTCTCCCTCCCTCTTAGTTTTATGTATGAAACTGGTAACGGGATATTCTGAACCCTGCTTGATATGACCAATGCTCATCCCTTTATCACTCTGGGCTAACTAAAAGGCATCCTCTTCTTTATTTAAAAAGGGGATGCCTTCGTATTGCCTAGGATGAAACTAAGAGGAAAAGAAAGCGAGAAAGATGGTAGTTGTGGCATGCAGTTTCAAAGCTGTACACCACATACTTGATTTTACGCTCTCTCTCTTAACACCTACCAGAGTAACTCATAGAAGCCCCCAATGTTGTTTTTAAGGGCCCTCCCATAGAGGGTAGTCAGGGTGTGTTTGGTAAAATAACTACTCTGCTGATTATACTCAAATTCATCACCACCCATATCACCTTTGTTAAACGTCATACCCGTCTTCAGTTCAATAGGGGCTTTAGAACCAGAGATGAATTTGATCTGATCAAATGTTTTCGTATACACACTTGCATTTGTAGAGGCCAGTAATCTAGGTTTGCCATTTTCTATCTTATACACATGATAGATATTGTTTGCAGTCTGTTTCAGGGTGACTGTAACTTTTTTGTATGTACCTGTAGCTAATGCATTTCTAGCTTCCATGTTATTGGGGTCTTGCTTGAGCTGTGTTTCACGCAATGATCGTTCTAGAGCATTTGCAGTTGAATCGACGGTAATCTCATTACTCATCTTACTGTCATAATCAAGAGCGACCTTTCCAAAATCTGCATCGGGAACCAAGACATATGTATGAGAGGTGGGTACTTTGATATTCAGCGTTGGGAAATACTCATACTCAACCTTGATCGTCTTAGGATTCTTATCCTTTACATTCAGCGGCCATGAAGGGGTAGTTTCCTGAGGTGATGTGAACGTAATACCAGAACCAGGTCCGACACAGACAAGAATATCGGCTGTCAATTTCTTCTCAAGCTCGGCTTCAAGGTACCCATATTTGGCCCCTACAGCACTTCCAAGACTGCCATAGCTTCGTAGGGCTTCATTGAACTCTTTATAGGTCTTGCCATTCTTGAGGGCATCCTGAATGGAAACAACTTTTGCCATGATGAGTTTTTCTTCAGCAACAGCAAGCTTGTCTATAGCTTCTTTATTCGTCCTATCAAGAGTCAATGCCTTAGCGTAATATGAAGTTGCTGCTTCAACATCACTGAGTTTTGAAGATGCTGCCTTGATATCACCAAGTCTGATATATATGCTGATGAGAACCTCTTTTCCCTCTGCTTCATACGCATTATTCAGCTCTATAGCCTTTTTGAGATATGAGGCGGCACCAGTTAGCTTCTCATAATCGTCTGATGTCTTACTTGCCTGCATCGCGGCCTCGAACAGGGCTTTGCCTGCTTTCTTGTCCAGATCTTTGACCAGAGAAGTATAGTCAACAGCTGAGGTAATGAGCATGCCATACTTTGCCTTGACAGCCTCATACTCAGTAGCCAGTTTTGCGTAATCAGCATAGGGCATACCTACATATAGGGAAACATCCGCTTGTGCAGCAGCAATAGATTGCTCTGTTTGCTGATATGCCAATACAATTTCAGCATTGAAAAGCTCAACAAGCTTTTCATTGACGCCCTTCCCTTCTTTCGTTGCCTGGATTTGCTGTGCCCCACTTATGGCTTTTGCCACATGGGTTTTTCCTTGTAATGAAGGACCAAACAGAGAACACCCTGCCACCATAAGCAGTAGCATCGCTACTGCACCAAAAGTCAAAACTCTCTTACACATATTCATCAAACATTCCTCCAACATAAACCAGCAGCGAATTCTTAAGCTTCCAACTGGTTATATACTTACTACTTATAGAAGCGGTTACACCTGCACTCCCATACCCTCTTACCTGATAGTGGTTCCCTATTTTTTACTGCCGTGCAGATGATGCTCACAACCAAGGTGAGCTACCCTGCTACTTCTGAATAAAAACATACCCTATGCCCCTTATTGTCTGTATGTACTGCATCTCATCCTGTTGGTCATTGAGCAATTTTCTTAACCGTCGTATGTAAACATAGAGGGTGCTGACAGGTGCATCACAATCCACACCCAGTGAGAGATGGTTGCATAGAAAATCAGAGGTAAGCACTTGGTGTGGATTCTTGACAAACAATATCAATAGGTTACATAACTGGTTCTGCATGGGGAGTAGAACGCCATGTTTTCTCACCTCTCGTGAGCTCATGGTAATTTCAAAGGGGGGGTAGAGGATCTTCTCATGGATGGGTGACCTCTCCAGTTGGATACCATCGTTTCGTTTGAGCATCCTCTGTATTCGTGATCGCAGTTCCGCATAATAGAAAGGTTTTACCAGATACCCGTCACAACCAATATCAAAGCCTTCTACTTGGGTAGTGGTACTAGAAATGGAGGAGATGATTATGACCGGTAAGAATATATCGTGGCTCCTGATGGTTTTCAATATCTCCATGCCTTCATCGCCATTTCCCAGATTCAGATCCAGCACCACCAGATCTACTTCAAAGGTTTTCAGTAGGGAGAAGGAGCTATCCTGGTCTAAGGCTGAGTAGACAATAAATGCATCATGAGCAAGTTTTTTTGACAGATACGCATTGAGTCTTGTATCATCATCAATTACTAAGATAGTTTTATCCATGCGTCTCCTTCATAGGCTTTACAAACTGAGACCTTTATCATTTTCAGTATCATGCCTATATCTTACATAAACCTTACACCAAGGAATTTCTTCATCCGAACCCACTTGCATAGAAGCACTATCGAAAGACTCCTAAGCATACCCCGGAATGCATGATTTTTACAGGTAAAATTCTGCATTACATAGAAAAGCGTAGAAAAATCCTGTGAAATACTGTAAAAAAATGCTAATGAGTATATATTTTGGAACAGTGCTGAACCTAAGGAAGAGAGAAAAGAAGGAGTAGTTGGTCTGATCTCGTATAACAAATTTAGGAATGCGGAAAACACACGAGATGTAAGAATAAAGTAAGGTTAGGAGAATAAAATGTATTAAAAACTAACAAAAGGAAGTCTCTGATGAACATGAATAAAACCCTAGGAAAACTGATCGCACTCGTATTGCTATCAACAATTTTCATCTCATGTGCCTCGCTATTCGGGCCCCCAACCGTAAAATATATGGTAGATGGGAACTTGTATCATACCTATACGTTGCCTGAGGGAGGGTTGTATGCCCAGCTACCACCAACTAATCCGTCAAGACCCAACAATGAATTCTTGGGATGGTATTATGATGATAAGGGAGATACACCCTTTCTCGAGACGGATGTTCTTGTGAGCGGGAAAAAAGTATACGGGGTTTGGAAATATTATGACATCCAATTCGATGATGGGCATGGCAACGTAGAAGTGCTCAGACAGACAGTACAAACAGATGTACTGCTCCCCGCTGATCCAACTCATCCCCAATTTACCTTTTACGGTTGGAAAGACCAGAAATCAGAAAAACGCTTTTCAGAATTTACTGATTACAGAGGGACCAAGTTTGTTGCAACCTGGGGAAATGTCGTATTAGCAAAACGCTCTGATGGAAAATGGAAGGTGACAGGAGTGACGAATAAAAATCATACTGCCATAGTCATACCTTCCCAACATGAGGGATCAAACGTGGTTGAAATTGTAGAAAACTGCTTTAAAAACAATGATATCATGCGAAGTATTGTAATCCCCGATACCGTAGAATATTTAGGAAAGTCTGTATTTGAAGATTGTGATAGGTTGGAATCCCTGACGATACCAAAAAAGATGAACTATATACCCAACAAGTTCGCGTATAGCTGTGACAGTTTGAAAACAATTACCCTTCCCTCATCATTGTACAGTTTGGGGTCTGACCTGCCCTATATAGAGGGAAGAAGCCCTCAACCCAACGAGTTCAATTACGAGGCTTATCACCTTGACTGTTTTACCGGGTGCCCCATTGAATCAATTACTCTCCCAAACTATCTGCTGGTGATTGGTCATGGAGTTTTGGCTGAAACCAACCTGAGAAGCATTACCATTCCTTCTAAAGTAACATTTATTGACCAGTTTGCACTACGAAAGAATAATTACTTACGCAGTATTACCATACCAGCTACAGTAAATAAGATTGGGCAACGGTTTCTGGACAACTGTGAAAATCTCACGGAAATGATCTACGCCTCAGATGCCATCATTCCCTATAGGGCTTTTGACAACAACCAAAAACTATCGACCGTTCGTATTACAGGCAATCCCACAATTATCCGTGCTCAGGCTTTCAGGAACAATACAAGCTTGAGAAGCATAGAGATCCCACAATCAGTGACAACCATAGAAAAACAGGCCTTCTTAGGGTGCACTGCCTTGCAAGAGGTTATCTTCCTAAACAGTGACCCAGCTTTGGTCAAAAGGATGGATGGAAAAGCCTTTAGCCAAGGTGGTGGGTATGATCGAGACATTGTTAAAAAGGTAACTGAAAAACTCACTAAATTATTTTGATTTGGTATATCTGTAAGGCCAAATCTTCCTGTTCAGGAGGTGAGTAGCCCTAGCAAGTTCAACGTTCATAAAACTGAGAACGATGCTGACTACCCAGATGGTATCAAGCTCCCAAAAGGTATCCATATGCTTATCGCAATGGATACCTTTTTTTCTTTTACCCTTGCTCTTTTCGATGATGAGACAAGCATGGAATGTATCTTATTCGGGCCAGCACCCGGAAAGAGGGGGAGATTTTTCCTTGACAAATGCTAGCTAAAATTCAACAATCACCCATACCCACTGAGCAACATCTGCAAAACCAATAGAGATGAGGTCTTTACATGTCTTTCAGGAATTTTACAATAAGGTCTGCCCACTACCGAATAGGTTCTATCTTTCTGGTAGTGGTGAGCATCTACGTAAGTATCCTGGTGCTCGCCCTGGTTTATGAGATATATCCCAACACGAAGACTTCGTCTTTTTTCCTCTCTTTTGTATCTTCAAAACATGTTCTTCACGCTGTGGATCGTGAAGAAAAAATGTTTGTACCGCACGCACAAAAGGCCACTCCTATCACAAAGCACAGTGAGTACGGGTACTGCCAACTCACCATAGAAAACCCTGAAACCATGGGTAAAAACTATGTCATCGTCCATGATGGGCGTGTAAGTTCCCTCCATCTTTTACAATCTATCCAAGGCGATCTCACAAAGATAGCAACGAATACCAGAAAGAGCATCATCCCAACCAAGAACTTTTTTATTGTTACGGTACCCCCAGATGATAGTGCTACGTTTATCCTAGAGTATGTCGACAAAAAGATACCGTTCATCAATCCCAAGGTAGTGGAATATGAGCAGTGGGGAAAATCTATAGGCCTGGAATATGCACTTTTCTTTGGTGCAAAGATGGTGTTGATCATCTTGGTGCTCCTGCTCCTTGCTCTTAGCTTGGCTACATGTAGGATAAAGGTCACATATGGCATTACTGAAAAACATACCATGCACAAATCCCTGGTAGGCTGGTCCCTGGCTCCCCTTTTCTTCCATATGGCTCTCTGCTGTATCGGGTACTATGCTCCTCCATTCCAAGGAAAGATTTATGGCAACGTCCTGCAAGTTTCCCTCCTTTTCTCCCTGTTAGCAGCAACGGGATTATACCTCTATGGCAGCTTTAGGTATTTTTTGGTTGTGTTGCACCATCAGAGGAGAACCCAACAATCACATATCAAGGAGCTTACAGCATTACAAATACAGAAATTGTCCATGATAGAACAGCTATCAAAGACCATCGCCAGTGAAAATCTAGGTGAGTTGTTCAATTTTCTCGAAAGTATCGCTTCATCAGCGAGTCTCATCACCGAAGGTATGTCTGGTGCAGGCATACTGAGCTTAGCCCAATCGATCGAACGCCGTATCAACGAGTTTATCGCTACGCTCCAGCATACATACCACGCTTGTATCCCCACCGACAGGATCAGTGACCAGCAAGTGTATCGGTACCATGCACCCTTGTTTGTAGAGGAGAAAGCATGTACCCACACCGTAGCTTTTTATGATTTTGATCCGATCAGCATTGCGAACAATACGAGTATTCTTCAGGCACATGCCATCAAAGGCATACAGTATTCTGATCAAGACAGTTTGGTTCAAGATTTCGAGAAGGGTGAGATAGAACTGCTGATACTCAATCCTGCAAGTACTGGAACAGACTGTTTTACGCTATGCAAGAAAATTAGGGCGACCAAGAGCGCTCTTGAATTCCCCATCCTGATGATTACCAACTACTGCTCATTTTTTATCATGCAACAGGGCTATGATGCAGAGATCAATGATTGTATCATCAGCCCCTACTCCAGCTCTGAGCTTGTCAGCAGAGTGCATGCATTGATAGGACAACGATCTATCTACGAAAAAAATGCGGAGCTCACTATCTCTGAAAATGAAAAAAAGACATTCCTCTACTTTATCACCCATAATATCAATAGCCCTCTGACATGTATCGTCAACCAAGTTGACGATATCATCGAGTCAGAACACGTATCCTCTGATACGCTCGGTGCAATAGAAGCAATCGGTCAGGCAGCTGATGAGATAAACCTGATCATTCAGAATGTACTGACTTCCTACATGTTGCATGATGGGTATTTCATCTGCATGCCCCAAATGGTTGTCTTTGAAGAGTTACTGGCCTTACTGGTGAAAGGCATTGAGCATAAGGCAAAGGGTAAAAACCAAACTGTTGTATGGAGTGTACACGATCTACCGAAGACCATCACCTATGATAGAACGTCCCTGTGGGGAATACTTAATAATCTGCTTGATAATGCAAGCAAGTTTTCACCCGCTTCTTCCCAAATCATGTTTTCTACCAAAAAACACCAAGGAGATCTCCTCTTACAGGTAATCGATCAAGGCCCTGGTATTCCACAAGCAGAACTCCCCTATCTGTTCACTGCTACAAAAAAAATCTCCAACAAGCCCACTGCAGGGGAAAATTCAATCGGTCTTGGCCTCCATGTAGCATACCGTTTGGCGCGGCTAAACGGGAGCACCCTCTCCTATCAGAGCCAAGACGGTGGTGGCAGTTGTTTTACCCTATCAATACCCCTCAAAGAGGCCGTTGAATGAAGCAGAGAACGAAGAAAGCACTCTTTATCCTCCTTGTGCTGCTCGTCATCCTCTATCTGTGTGTAGTAACAGCTCAGATGTTCTCCTATGCCCAAAACACCGCTATACCCAATATTGCCCTCATCTTTGACATGTACATCCAGTCTATCGGCAACCAGTATAGAAATCTTGCACAGGAGATACAAAAGGACAGGATTATCGATGCTTGGCTACAAAAGCCTACCCTTACTCAAGAGGAGCTTGTAGCGTATCTACAAGTGTTGAGCCATCGATACAGTCTGGAACATGCTAGCCTCATAGAGGATGCGACCCTCACCTATTATGGGACAGATAAGATTCTCCCCCTCTCCTCTGATGAGCAAGCAAGGGATGGCTGGTATTTTTCCTATAGGGATAGAGCAAAGCCCTCCCTATACAACAACTTTTTTTATATTGAGAAGCAGCAGGATGGACCGCTCACTATTTTCATCAATATCCCTCATGTTGATGAGGAGGGGGCCTTCCTTGGGCTTTCAGGTGGGGGCTTTGTCCATGAGTCATTTGAAAAAGACCTCTCACAGCTAGAACAGCTCAGTAAGGTGCATTTCTATCTGGTTCAACATAACGATCTGGTATATGCAAATCCCTTGTATGGTGCAGAACACACTCAGGATTTTATCACCCGTATTCACCAGGAAAGCATCATGCAGGCATTTGAGAGGAACAAACATCTTTGGTATGGTTTCTCTTTGGACAGAAAGGTCACCGGTGGTGTATACAGGGCAAAATATATTCCCGAATGGGATTGTTATGCAATTACCGGTAAAACAAACAAGATGGTTGGCCTTCAAATCTTGAAAGCCATGTTGCCAAGCATAATAATTTTGCTCAGTTTTCTCGCAATCCTCTATGGGGTTCTCTTCACCCATAGGGATTCACCGCTACACACTCCAGAAGACCACCTGCTATCTGAGTTTGCAAAGATGCAAACTCACCTTGAGCACATACTCGGTATGCATGCACAGAGTATCGATGGAGTAGCAGACTCGAATGCAGGGGCCGGGGATATCCATAGCTATACGCAAGAACTCTGTGCATCACTTTCACTGATTCTTACCAAGGACCTCACACGAGAGTTCTGCAATCCTATCCTATCGATGAAGAGGTCACTTCTGCTCTCCCTACCCGCTAAACTCAAAATGCCTATCGATATTGATATGCGCCTATGCAGTACCAGTGATCTGACAGTCTATACGAACAAGGCTTTATTCGAAAAACTTATGGAAGTCGTAGCCATCACCACCTATTTTCAGCATGAAGGCAGTAAGATAGTCATCCAGGCAAATGCAGAAAAAAAACACCCTACCATCAAGTTCATTGCAACAGAAAATACCGATGCTACCAGCCATCATGATGAGTACCACAGCATATTCACCTATCTCTTTTCTAAGATTAATATTACCTATAGTGCGATACCACTGGCAAAAGAGAGCTCTCCATCCTGCTCCTTTGAGCTACAATTCTCCGGAGAAGCATGAAGCAGTAGGTTTTGCTCCAACTTGCAGTGCTACCTACTACAGAGTACGGTATACTGTAGGGAGGAGGCTCATTGAATGCAACAAAAACAAAGAAACAGATGGATACTTTTAGGGCTACTAGTCGCCCTCACCCTCTCTCTGAGCTCTTGTCTGCCCGGAACTCTCATACCTACAGATAACCAAAGGGCTGGTTTCTTCCTGGGCATCTGGCATGGCTGGATCGCCCCCGTATCCCTCATAGTGGGCTTCTTCGATCCCGCTGTTCGCATATATGAGGCGTACAACAGCGGCTGGCTCTATGACTTTGGCTTCTATATCGCCATCATCAGCGGCTTTGGAGGCATCTCATTGGCAAGAAGGAAGTCAAGAAGGGACTGACAATCGCTGCTTGCGATATAGTGTAGGGAACCTGACAAAGCTCTCCGGAGATGCCTTCTGGAGAGCTTGCATGTGTGCTCTTGTTTGTTCTCTATCTGCATAATTTGGTTACTGCTCAGTGCCCTGGAATACTCTTATTCCAGTGATCACTCCCCTTTAGCTCACACAACTAAGCTCCTGGCATCCCATGTGTATAGGGACAAAATATCCGGTCTGTTACTTTTATAACAACTCATGTGCATAAATTATGAATTAATATTCATTTATATGCATAATACGATTTACAAAAGACAAAAATAAGGCTATAGTTGCGCAATCGCAGTTTCCACATATCGGGAGGATACCTTATGAAAATCACACTTCGCACGCTAGCCTTATTGCTCGTCATACTTCTTAGCACCGCATCTTTTGCTTTTGCAGCGGGTACCGCTGAAAAGCCAGCCCCATCAGGATACAAGGTAGGGGTATCAAAGCTTCTTGCGCACCCAGCTCTGGATGCGGCAGAAAAAGGGATGATGGATTATCTTGCAACCACAGGCCTGAAGGTCACGTATGACCTGCAGAATGCCAATGGTGACATCTCCACTGCATCCTCCATCGCCCAGAAGTTCAAAAGTGACAAGGTAAACGTGGCTGTCGGTATCGCAACCCCCTCAGCACAGGCCCTGGCCCAGGTTTTCCCGATCACCTCTTCCACCCCCGTGGTATTCAGTGCAGTCACCGATGCCACTGAAGCCGGTCTGGTAGCGGCCAACATCGCAGGGGTTTCGGACAAGAACCCGGTCCAGGAGCAGATCAAGCTTTTGGTTGACCTCACCGGTGCCAAGACAATTGGAAACATCTATGCCTCAGGGGAGGCCAACGGCGTCATCCTTATGGAGATGGCCAAGGCAGCTTGTGCAGAACTTGGCGTAGGCTTTGTCTCTGCTGCCATCAGCAACTCCAGTGAAGTCAAAATGGCAACCCAAGCCATCATCGACCGCGTAGATGCCATCTACATCGCTACAGACAATGCTGTCATCAGCGCACTCGCCTCTGTAGACGATGTCACAACCAAGGCCGGCAAGCCCTTGATGAGTGCCGACCCCTCGGGAATCGACGGGCTCAATGCCATGATCGCATGGGGCTTTGACTACTACAGCATCGGACTGGAAACAGGCAAAGTGGTTGAAAAACTACTCAAGGGTGAGAAAGCCGGATCCATCGGAACCGTCTATATCACCGATCCTACCAAGTTTGAGCTTTGGTTCAATCTTGATACAGCGATGAAGCTTGGCTATACTATTCCTCAGTCACTGCTGGACAGTGCAGCTGTGCTCATCAAGGACGGAAAGACCATCAGGCAGAAATAGTCTGGGTCATTGCAGAACCGCCACTCTTGTTTGAGAGCGGCGGTTTTTTCATGGTAAGGGGTTTTACATGTTAGAAGGAATTTTCGTAGATGGCCTGGTCTTCTCGCTTATGGTCATTGGCATTCTCATCTCCTACAGGATATTGGACTTTGCCGACCTGACGTGCGACGGATCGGTTGCAACAGGGGCGGCGGTGGCAACGATGGCCATCGTCAACGGCCTGCCGATATCGCTTGCCCTGCTGCTCTCCTTTGTTGCGGGGGTACTGGCCGGCATGGTGACCGCTGCCATACACAACAAGCTGAAGATACCCGGCCTCCTGGCAGGAATTCTTACCATGACGATGCTCTACTCGATCAATTTACGCATCCTTGGCAACAAAGCTAACGTACCTCTTCTACGCGTTGAGACACTCTATTCCAAGCTACCCAAGTTCTTCACCACCCTTTCGCCGGAATGGGCATCCCTTGTGGGGACACTGCTGGTGGTCCTATTTATAAAGGTACTCATCGACATCTTCTTCCGCACCGACTTGGGGGTCTCCATGGGTGCTATGGGAGGCAACGAGCAGATGGTCATCAGCCAGGGCATCAACCCAGAGGTGCTCAAGCTCATGGGCATTGGCCTGTCCAACGGCCTGATCGCCCTTTCGGGGGGACTGCTAGCCCAGTACCAGGGCTTTGCGGATGCAAACCTCGGCCAGGGCATGATCATCCAGGGCCTGGCTGCCATCATGCTCGGAGAGTTTCTCTTCTCCACCAACCGGATATCACTGCTGACCCTGCGCGCCATCTTTGGCGCCATCATGTACAAGGCCCTCATGTTCTTCGGACGAAAATACGGCTACCTGATCCATATCACCCCCAATGACTTCAAGTTGCTTACAGGCATCCTGGTCATAGCCTCCCTGTTCATAGCCCAGACCAGAAGCCTGGCCTCATCCAAGGGAGCCAAGAAAAAAGCCATTGCACGCTCCATAGCCAAACATGAAGCCACCCTGAAGGAGGAGAACTGATGCTTGAAATAACCAATATGACCAAGGTCTTCTACCCGGGTACCGTCAATGAGAAGATGGCCCTCGATGATGTGAGCCTGCATGTGAAAAAGGAAGATGTCATCTGTGTGGTAGGTTCCAACGGGTCGGGAAAATCCACCCTGTTCAACCTGGTCTGCGGAACCTACCCCCTGACCAGCGGCAAGATAATCTTCGACGGCACCGATGTGACCAACAGCGCAGAGTACAAGCGTGCGATGACCATCGGAAGGATATTCCAGGATCCAACCAAGGGAACAGCAGCAAACATGTCCATCGAGGACAATATGATCACAGCCGCTACAAAGGGCATGAAAGGACTGCGCATCAGCCTCAACAACGAAAAGCGTGAGATGTTCCGCCACCTCCTGGAACCCATCGGGTTGCAAGACAGACTCAAGGACAACGTAGGACTCCTCTCTGGAGGTCAGAGACAGGCCCTCACGCTGCTCATGACAGTGATGAGCAAGCCCAAGATGGTTCTCCTTGACGAGCATACGGCGGCCCTGGATCCCCGCAATGCCCAGATTGTCATGAGTCTGACTGAACGGTTCATCAGCGAGTACAAGCTTACAGCCCTGATGGTGACGCACAACATGCAGTTTGCCATCGACTTCGGCAACCGCCTGATCATGATGGATGAGGGCACCATCATCCTGGATGTCGCAGGCGAGGAGAAATCCAAGCTTACAGTCAGCAAGCTTGTCAGGCTCTTCAAGAACCTCAGCAACAAGACCTACGACAGTGACCAGGGCCTTTTGACAAAAAACTAGGTTACATTTCATGGACAAAGGGGTTTCCCTCCCAGGCCCCCTTGTCCCTACAGTTTTTACCCCCTATGATAGTGCCGAGGTTCTTGTCAGTGAAAAAAACAGAACGCCGATCCTTGGGAGAGCCCCTGTTCTCCCCCCAGTTTCTTCGTAGGCTCATCCTGCCTCTGATCGCAGAGCAGTTTCTTGCCGTCACCATCGGTATGGCCGATACCATGATGGTCTCATCAGTAGGGGAGGCGGCGGTGAGTGCCGTCAGCATAGTCGACGGCATATCCTACCTCATCATCCAGCTCTTCGCCGCCTTCGCCACAGGAGGGGCGGTCGTAGCGAGCCAGTACCTGGGAAGAAAAGACCGTGTTTCGGCCAATGATGCGGCCAAACAGCTGTTCATCCTCTCGATGGTGGTCTCCACCTTGCTGCTCATCCTGTGCATTCCAGTACGCAAGAACATCATCATCCTCATATTCGGCTCGCTGGAAGCGGATGTCCTGGCCAACAGCACCGTATATTTTCTCTATATCCTCCTCTCCCTGCCATTTCTCGCCTCCTACAACGCCTGTGCGGCCCTGTTCCGCTCCATGGGCAACAGCAAGGTCTCCCTCATCGTCAGCACCCTGATGAACATCATCAACATCATAGGCAACGCCTACTTCATCTTTGGCCTGCATCTTGGGGTTACCGGGGCTGCGCTTGCCACGCTGCTGAGCCGGATGGCAGCGGCCATCATCATGGTCATCCTGATCAGCAACAAGGCGAACATCATCTTCATCCATAAGATATGGAAGTTTGAATGGCACTGGGAAAAAGTAAAGAAAATCCTGCAGATCGGAGTCCCCACAGGCATTGAGGGGAGCATGTTTCACATCGGGCGCCTGATGGTCCAGGGCTTCATTGCCTCATTCGGCACCGTTGCCCTCGCAGCTAACGCCATCGCAGGCTCTGTCGCCTCGCTGGCCAATATCCCGGGAGGAGCCATAAACATGGCGTCCATAACCATCATAGGGCAGAGCCTGGGGGCAAAGAAGCCTGACCAGGCGGTCCACTACGGCAAGTGGCTGCTGTTGATAACCTATGCCTCCATGGGCATGATGACCATCCCCATCTTCATCTTCACCCCCCAGATAGTCCACCTCTTCAGGCTCTCCGCCGAAGCCTCGACCCTTGCAAGCGACATCATCAGGACAGCTATGGTCGCAACCGCCGTCATCTGGCCGATGGCCTTCACCGTCCCCAACTTCCTCAGGGCGGCAGGGGACGTGAAGTACACCATGATCGTCTCGATGTTCACCATGTGGGTCTTTCGGGTAGGCTCAAGCTATGTGCTCTCCTTCCAGTTTGGCTTTGGCGTCTATGGAGTATGGTTCGGCATGTATATCGACTGGTTCTTCCGAGGGGTGCTGTTCATCATCCGCTTTATCAGGGGAAAATGGAAATCAATAGAGGTGATCTGAGGCCATCGGGTTTCTGCCCCTTGTTATAACCTCAGATCAAACCTATGATAGGAATGAGGTCCCAGTTCGTGAAATCAACATCACTTCGCCCAGAGGGTGAGAGCCTATTCTCCCGACGGTTTCTCTTCATGCTCATCGTCCCTTTGATAGCAGAGCAATTCCTTGCCATTACCATCGGCATAGTCGATACGGTGATGGTTGCCTCTGTCGGCGAAGCGGCGGTAAGCTCAGTGAGCATCGTCGACAGCATATCCCACCTCATGGTCCAGCTCTTTGCCTCCTTTGCCACCGGAGGTGCAGTCGTTGCCAGCCAGTATCTGGGAAGGAGAGACCACGCTGCAGCCAATGATGCGGCAAAGCAGCTGTTCACCCTATCATTGAGTGTGGCCACCTTGCTGCTCATCCTGTGCATGCCGATAAGAAAAGGTATCATATCGGTGATATTCGGTTCCATAGAGGCTGACGTGCTTGCAGGCAGCACCATCTACTTCAAGTACATCCTCCTCTCCCTGCCCTTTCTCGCCTCCTACAACGCTTGTGCGGCCCTGTTCCGCTCGATGGGCAACAGCAAGGTCTCCCTAGTCGTCAGCACCCTGATGAACATCACCAACATAGCGGGCAACGCCTACTTCATCTTCGTCCTCGGCATGGGGGTTGGGGGAGCGGGCCTTGCAACCCTGCTCAGCAGGATGCTAGCGGCCACCATCATGGTCATCCTGATAAGCAACAAGACCAACATCATCTTCATCCATAAGATATGGAAGTTCGAATGGCACTGGAGCAAAATTAAAAAAATCCTCAAGATCGGCATCCCCACAGGGATAGAGGGGAGCATCTTCCATATCGGGCGCCTTTTGGTACAGAGCTTCATCGCCTCCTTTGGCACAGTGGCTTTAGCAGCTAATGCTATTGCTAACTCGGTGGCATCGCTAGCAAACATCCCAGGAAGAGCTATTAACATGGCATCGATTACCATCATAGGACAGAGCCTTGGAGCCAAGAGACCCGGCCAGGCTTCCTTCTATGGCAAGAGGCTGCTTATGCTCGCATATGCCTCCATAGCCATGATAACGCTGCCGATCTTCATCATCACCCCCTCTGTGGTGAACATCTTCAACCTTTCACCTGAAGCCTCAATCCTGGCGAGCAACATCATCAGGACTGCGATGGTGGCAAGCACCCTGGTCTGGCCCTTTTCCTTTACCATCCCCAACTTCCTCAGGGCAGCTGGGGATGTGCGGTACACCATGATAGTGTCCATGTTCAGCATGTGGGTATTCAGGGTAGGATCAAGCTATGTGCTCTCCTTCTACCTGGGCTTTGGAGTCTATGGGGTCTGGTTTGGGATGTATATCGACTGGCTGTGCCGGGGAACGCTCTTTTTACTACGATTCGTGCGGGGCAAGTGGAAAACAAAAAAGGTGATCTGATCGATCACCATGTTTGTCTGTACATTGTAGAAAGGGAAAAAAGAGACCATACGATTAGGTATTGTTATACTTCGTCTTGCTCGTCATCTTCCTCTTCTTCTTGTGACTCTTCGCTTTCTATGTCTGCATCAACGACCGCACGACTTTGCCAGAGCTTTTCCAGGGAGTAGAAATCCCTGAGTTCCTCACTCATCAGATGGATGACAATATCGCCACAGTCCACAAGCTCCCATCCATCACCCTGGGGTGACTTATGGCGGTTGGCTACAGTGAGCCCGAGCTCATTTATCTCGCCCCACAACTCGTGCGCAACACCCTTGAGGTGTCCTACGCTGTTTACCGTTGCGATGATAAAGCAATCAGCCCAGGAACACTGCCCTGCAATATCCAGGATATTGACATTCGTGCACCTGTGGTCTTCTAAAAACTGGCCAAGCTTTTCTGCATTGGCCGCTACCGTCGTATTCATCAAATCATTCTCCTTCACTCGAGAAGCAAGGCGCCTGTGAGCCATCGGCCCAGGTATTCCTTCAACAACTTCCAATCAGTGTCTGTATCTATCGAAACGAACTGCCCCACATCATAGGCATGGCAGCTCTTCATCTTCTGCAGCATGGCCAAGCCATCAGGAAGGCCCGTCAACATCTCCAGTGTACTGACGAATGGGGTTTTCCTCAAGTCGCCAGCTCTCGTAACCAGGACAGAGAGCAAGAGCTCATCCGTCACTTCTGTCCTTGGAATCCCAAGGGCCTCGCAAGCGAGGGTGGTCACCAGAGAACGGACCTCCAGAAGCGATGCCTCATCCCCTCCAAAGTACGCTTTGGCAGGGATGCCCAGGAGGTCGGGCAACGCCTCCCTTTCCGTAAGGTCATACTCTTTTGCATACCCCCCTACCAATGAAGGGGGCAGGTGCATCACCACCAGATGCCTGTTCTCCACGATAAGGACCACACTCTCCGAGCCAAAGAAGCCATAGTAGGCCTCTCGCCTCTGAGATGAGCAACCAGTAGACAGAACAAGAGAGAGCAACACCAATACCAAAAGAACAAGTTTATTCTTCATAGGCGTTTTCCTGCAAGCAGGTGGCGCTTCAGCTCTTCTGAACAACGGGCAGGTTTTTTCCCTTGTGTATGGAGGTATCGTCCCTGCATCCTGAGGATCTCCACACAGACCATCTCCAGCGATGGCAACAACCGCAGGCTCTTCCTTGTCGTGTCAGTGATGTGGGTCCTTCTCGGCTCGATATAGTCAGCGATGAACAACACCAGCCCAAGGCGTCCCATATGCACGCTTCCCAGCGTATGGTAGCGCACTGCCAGGCAAAGGGAGCTCTCGTAGCCTCGCTCAGCCAACAGGTGGGCACCTACAGGGGCATGCAGCAGGACAGGGTCACCCTTCTCTTCCGCCTCCAAGGGGAGGCAGTGCTCCTTTGCATAGGAAAGAAGCTGCTCATCACCCCACTGCCTTGCAATGTCATGCAGGAGAGAGGCCTGGATACAGAGCTCCCGGTCGAGCTGCTCCCCGTACTGCAGGACAAGGCTCAGCGAGCTCTCTGCTGTCGCCTTGCTGTGCAGAAACCTCTTCTCGCTCATCAGGGAGGGCAGTTCCCTCTCAAGAGCGATAGAGCCTGTTCTGCTGGACATAGGCGGCAACCTCCTCCTGCATCAAGGAACGTATGGATAGGGGAAGCTCCTCATCACCGCTGAGGCGGGCGCAAGCCTCACGGATGGCGGTGGATGAATCCTCAAGGGGGATGTTGTCAATGTATTCAAGGTCCACAGCACTGTCATGGAAGGCCGCTGCCTCCCTATCCCGCCTGATGACCACAAAGGCGACCAGCTGCTTAAGCTCATCATACTTGTGCCACTTCTCCAGCGAGGGGAGCAGGTCGTCGCCCATGACCAGACCAAGCCTGCCTCTGATGCTGTAGTTGAGGTAGAGGTGCTTGACCGTGTCGTAGGTGTATGAGACCCCTCCCCGCTCTATCTCGCAAGGGTCGCTCAACAGTTCAAGCGGAGGGTCGTCCGGATAGAGCTTCCTATAGGAAGCGAAGCTGAGATGGAGCATGGTAAGGCGGTGATGCGCCTCTATCAGAGTCGCATCACGCTTGAAATTGTTCTGTGCTACGGGAATACAGATGAACCGCCGGTACCTGGTGGTGGTTGCCACCGTGTGTATCAGGTGCAGATGGCCAAGATGTACCGGATTGAAACTTCCTCCCACCATAGCAGTGGAGACTGGCTTGACCACCTTTTCCCCCTAGAGTTCGAAAGGTTCGTCGGGATACTCGGCTTCCATGTTCACGGTGGTGGAAAAACCACCTACGCTACTGTCACCAAGGGCCTGGAGAGTCGGGTTTTCCGTGTCCCCCACCATCTTGATGAATGATTGCCTGACCTCTTCAAGGCCGATGTCCAGATAGACACACAACCCTATCACCTCTTTGTCGGGGTACTTCGCCTGCAACTCCGCAAGCCTCTCCTTGGTTCCCGGCTCATCGAGCTTCGTCCCAAGAATAACCTGTTTCTTATCCAAAAGCAAAGGCTCAAAGGAGGCGAGCTCATTGCACAGGATATCGTAGGCCTCAAGGTAGCGGTCATCACTGAGGTCAATGAAGAATGCCAGCCCGGTAGTGCGGTTGATATGCCTGAGAAACTTGATTCCCATGCCGGCACCTTCGCTCGCCCCTTCCAAAAGGCCGGGGATATCGGCAAGCACGATGTCGTGGTCACCATAGCGTAACATGCCCAACTGAGGAATTTTAGTCGTAAAAGGGTACCCCGCCACCTTGGTACGGGCATTGGTCAGCATATTGAGCAGCGAGGATTTCCCAGCATTGGGAAACCCTACAAAGCCGATATCTGCAAGGACCAGAAGCTCCACACCGATACGAAACTCCTGTCCGGCTTCACCTGGCTGGGCAAAACGGGGAGCCTGTCGTACGGAGGTCTTGAAATGATAGTTGCCCTGTCCACCGCGGCCCCCGGTCAGAAACACCCAGCGATCTTCGCCGGTGAGGTCCTTGATAAGCTCTCCGGTATTGGGATCCTTGAGTACGGTCCCTGGGGGGACAGCTATCTCAATGTCGTTGCCATCACGGCCATAACAGCGGTCACCCGAGCCGTTACGCCCATTTTCCGCACGATAGGAGCGAACCATCTTCAGATGGCCAAGGGTCCTCAGGTTGTTCTTCACTACAAAGACAACATTGCCCCCACGCCCGCCATCGCCACCGTCCGGCCCGCCCTTGGGAACATATTTTTCCCTGCGGAAGGAAACACAACCGTTGCCCCCGTTTCCGGAGGCAACTTCAATATAGGTCTCATCTGAAAATCCAAACATGCGTTCGTCTACTCAGGCCATAAGGCCAATATCGGTAGGTAAAACTACTCAGTTACGATGCTGATATACTTACGGTTCTTTTTTACGTGGAACAGTACAGTACCTGCAGCTTTTGCAAAAAGGGTATAATCAGAACCCAATCCTGCATTTTCGCCAGGGTGGAATTTGGTTCCATGCTGACGCACGATGATCTCACCGGCTTTTACCACCTGGCCACCGAAGCGTTTGACGCCAAGGCGCTGTGAGTTGGAATCGCGACCATTGCGGGTGCTACCACCACCTTTCTTATGTGCCATATTCCTTCCTCCTTAGGCGATAATCTGAT
>Ga0265295_1000905_pt1 | contig 55970 bp, 51 predicted proteins | sample Munlansysbiofilm_FD_192503 | JGI IMG/M metagenome (GOLD analysis project Ga0265295, IMG submission 192503) | Leachate microbial communities from a municipal landfill in Southern Ontario, Canada - Methane capture system biofilm | ecosystem: Engineered > Solid waste > Landfill > Unclassified ... | reverse complement strand
AAAGCGCAAAATGTGTGGATAACTGAGCTTTTTCAGGGTTCATGTTGAGAATATTTGAAAAAATTGTGGATAACTACAAAGTAGATCCTGGAAAGCTGGACTCTTTGGTATTACGCAAAGGTCTTATACCATCCGTGGACTTGCCCAGATAATCCTTGACAATTTATCGCCGCATGAGATTAACGCAACTGAAAAGGATCTGCGCGAAAACATCCGGGATGCTTATGAAAGCAAGCAAGAGACTGAACGCGCATTCACCAACCCGTTAACCAGGAGGTTACCGATGCTTAAGAGAAGAACTTCACGTCGCCTGTTCGCGACGTTTGGCTTCATGCTGCTGGCGCTCACCGTGTTTGGCTGCGCCTCCGTGAAGCACGTGAACACCACCGATGAGACGCTGGACCTCAGCAAGAACTCTGTGCTGCTGCTCAAGCTGGATACCAACAACCTGATCAACCCCATTTTCAAGCCGCGGATCGAATGGCTGCATCTGAAAAACATCACCACCAACAAAAGCTACAGGGTCTTCATCCCCTCTTCCGGAGTGGACATCGGCCAAAGCGACAGGGTGCTTCACTGGCTCGCCGTTTACCTTCCCGCCGGATATTACAAGATCGAGCGCATCAAAGGCTCCGCCTCCGCAATCCTCATGGACGCCGAGTTCGATTTTCCCACCACCCTCAATTTCAACCTGCCTGCCCGATCAGTTTCTTACGCCGGCACCATCGCCCTTTCCCTGCGGGAACTGAACCCCGACATCGGTGAAGTGCGCGCAGGATCCATCCTGCCCCTGATCAGCCAAACCGCCTCCGGCTTCGGCAAAGGCACTTTCGACCTGGCGCTGGATTCCAGCCAGGACGACCTGCGCCAGTTCCGCCTCAGGAAACGCGCCCTGGCCAACGCCGAGATAGTGACCGACACCGTCACCAAGCCCTGATCCGGCCGGAACGGTCCTGAACATCTAGGGTTTGGCAGGGTTTGGCAGGTTTCCGGGCTGCTTGGAAACCCCATCGGCTCCCAATATCAATACGGTATCAATACGGAATCAATACGGATTTCATCCGTAATGATTCCGTATTGATACCGTATTGATATTGGGAGCGAGCCAAGGAAAATCAGAAAAGGGCGGGGAAAATTCCCGCCCTTTCGATATGGTTTAGCGTTCCGCGAAGGATCAGCCGAGTTGTTTGATCACGGCTTTGCCGGGGAAGACGGCGGCAGCGCCGAGTTCCTCCTCGATGCGGATGAGCTGGTTGTATTTGTCCACGCGTTCGCTGCGGGAGATGGAGCCGGTTTTGATCTGGCCGGTGTTCATGGCCACGGCGAGGTCGGCGATGAAGGTGTCTCCGGTTTCGCCGCTGCGGTGGCTGACCACGCAGGTCCAGCCGGCTTTGTGGGCGGTGTTGATGGCGTCGATGGTCTCCAGCACGCTGCCGATCTGGTTGAGCTTGATGAGCACGCTGTTGGAGGCTTTGGCCGCGATGCCGCGTTTGATGATGGCGGGATTGGTTACATAGAGGTCGTCGCCCATGATCTGGATCTTGTCGCCGAGGGCGGCCTGGAGTTTGATCCAGCCTTCCCAGTCATTTTCGGCGAGGCCGTCCTCGATGGAGACGATGGGATATTTGGCCACCATGGCCACCCAGTAGGCGATCATTTCGTCGGTGGAGGCGAGTTTGCCCTCGAAGGCGTATTTGCCGTCGATCCAGAAGCTGGAGGCGGCGGGGTCGAGGGTGATGAAGACGTCTTCGCCGGGTTTGTAGCCGGCGGCGGTGATGGCTTCCATGATCACTTTGAGGGCCGCCTCGTTGTTTTCGAGGTTGGGCGCGAAGCCGCCTTCATCGCCAACTCCGGTGGCCAGGCCGCGGTCCTTGAGGATCATTTTGAGGGCGTGGAAGATCTCGGCGTTCATGCGGATGGCTTCGCGGAAGGATTTGGCGCCCAGGGGCATGATCATGAACTCCTGGATGTCGATATTGTTGTCGGCGTGGGAACCGCCGTTGATGATGTTGCTCATGGGAACGGGCAGGGTCACGGCGCCCACCCCGCCGAGGTAGCGGTAGAGGGGGAGGTCCAGTTCGATGGCGCTGGCGCGGGCGGCGGCCATGGAAACGGCCAGGATGGCGTTGGCGCCCAGCTTTTCCTTGTTGGGGGTGCCGTCGAGGGCCAGCATCACCTGGTCGAGCTCTGCCTGGTGGGTGGATTCCAGTCCGCAGAGGGCCGGAGCGATGATGTTATCGATGTTATCCACGGCCTTGAGGGTGCCTTTGCCGCCGTAGCGGGCTTTGTCGCCGTCCCGCAGTTCGATGGCTTCGCGTTCACCGGTGGAGGCACCGCTGGGCACGGCGGCGTGAGCTATCACACCGCTTTCCAGCTGGATGTCGGCTTCCACGGTGGGGTTACCGCGTGAATCCAGTATTTCCCGTCCCTTGATATAGAGAATTTCTGACATGGGGTTATGCTCCTTGGAGGTGTTTATTTTTCGAAGATGTTGGCCAGGGTCTTCACGGAACCAAGCAAAGCGGAGGATTCGTAGGGAATCACGACGGTCTTGTCGCCTTGTTTGGTCACTTCGGAGAAGGCGGCCACATATTTGAGGGCGATGAGGTATTGGGCGGGGTCCGTTTTGCTGTCTTTGACGGAGGAGGCGATGAGTTCGATGGATTTGCGTTCGGCCTCTGCCACCAGCAGCTTTGCCTGGGCCTCACCCTCGGCGCGGGTGATCTTGGCGGTCTTGTCGCCTTCGGCCACGCGGATCTGGAATTCGCGTTCACCGTCGGCCTGGAGGATCTTGGCACGTTTGTCGCGTTCGGCGCGCATCTCTTTTTCCATGGCGGTGCGGATCTCTTCCGGAGGCAGGATCTCCTGCAGCTCCACACGGTTGACCTTCACGCCCCACTTGTCGGTGGCTTCGTCCAGGATGTCGCGCAGTTTGGCGTTGATGGTGTCGCGGGAGGTGAGGGTGAAATCGAGGGTGAGTTCGCCGATCACGTTACGCAGCGAGGTTTGGGTTAGTTTTTCGATGGCCTCGGGGAGGTTGCCGATCTCGTAAACGGCCTTGTAGGGATCGGTGACCTGGAAATAGAGCAGGGCGTTGATGTTGATGGAAACGTTGTCGCTGGTGATCACGTTTTGACGGGGGAAGTCGTAAACGGTTTCGCGGAGGTCGATGCGGTTTTCCTGGCGCTGGGTGACGATCACGTTGCCGCGGTAGTCCGCCTTGTTGTAGCGCCAGTGGATGGGGCGGATCTTGTCGAAAATGGGAACGATGATGTGGATGCCGGAGGGCAGGGTCTTGAAATACTTGCCCAGACGTTCCACGATCACGACCTCGGCCTGACGGACGACAATGATGCTGCGGGAGATGAGGGTTATCACAAAGAGGGCGATAGTGATCCCAACCAGAATAGGAACTGTCATGATTCACTCCTTAGGGTTAAGCTTTGGTTCACGATATTTACGGCCCATAATCTGACAAGGAAAAAAAACCTCGGGCCGGGGCAGCGGAAAATTGCACTTGACAAATATCAAAACTTCCGGCGGAGATGTTTTTTTCCGGACAAAGCGGGTTTTGGGGCCGGACATCCCGGTTCACTTGCAGATATATTAGTTCAAAGCAGGGAGATAACAATGAAAAAAGTTCTGGTTTTGCTGCTGTGCGCGCTGGCCCTCTGCGGCTGTGCCCCACGGCGGCTCAACGGCTGGAACGAAGAAGACGGGATCCTGCTGGCCCGGGAACTGGCGGCGGACATCGTTGGCAGCGCCTGGCTGCGCGAACACTTGGAGAGCCAAGGCCGCGCGCCCGCCCTGCTGATCCGCCCGCTGGAATGCCACGGCGAATGCCAGGCCTGCCTGAGCGGCCTGGAAACAGCCTTGGCGCGGGAATTGCTGCTTAGCGGCCAGGTCCGTCTGGTGCGGTTCCGGGGAGGGGAAAGTCCGCCCGCGGACAGCATCGGCCTGCTGCTGCAAGACCTTTCGCTGCAGGACAGCGGGGCCGACGCCCTGCTGACCGGCTGGCTGGAAGAACTGCCGGACCCCCAGCTGTTGACCCACAGGATCACGCTGCGACTGGTGGACGCGAACAGCCAGGAGCTGCTGCTGCAGACCGCAAGAACGCGCAGCAAACCGCTGTGGCTGAGGCTGGATGAAAAAGCCTGAGCACAGCTGACAAAGCATGATAGCAAAAATAACATACAGGGAGAATTAATGCAGATCACCAAACTGGACCAGATGTTCGAAATTCTGAAACCGCGTCCGAACAAGCGCCTGGTAGCCGCCTGGGCGGTGGACGCCCACACCATCTGCGCGGTGCATCAAGCCGTGGAAATGGACCTGGTGGAAGGCATCCTGGTGGGCGATGAAAAGCTCATCCGCAGGGTTTGCGAGGCTGAAAAGATCGATCCCTCGGTGTTCCGGATCGTGCCCTCCAGCTCAGACAACGCCGCCGCCAAAGCCGTGGACATGATCAACAGCGGCGAAGGGGATTTTCTGATGAAAGGCCTGCTGAGCACCGACCGCTACATGAAGGCCATCCTGAACAAGGAACGCGGCCTGATGGAAAACGGCGCCATCCTGGCCCACGTGACCGTGGCGGAACCCAAAAGCTACCACAAACTGCTGATCTTCGGCGACGTGGCCATCATTCCGCTGCCGGATCTGGCACAGAAAGTGGCCATCACGAACTATCTGATCCGCACGGCGCATTTTTTGGGCATCGAAAGACCCAAGGTGGGGCTCCAAGCCGCTTCGGAACAAACTTTGCCCAAGATACCCTCCTGCGCCGACGGCGCCCTCATCGCCAAGATGGCCCAGCGCGGGCAGATCAAAGGCGCGATAGTGGAAGGACCGCTGGGCTTCGACCTCATCGTGGACAAGGAAAGCGCGCTGATCAAAGGCGTGCAGAGCGAAGTTTGCGGCGACGCCGACTGCATCCTCTTTCCCAACATCGAGGCCGGAAACTGTTTCTACAAATCCGTGGTGAAACTGATGGACAGCGAACTCTGCGCCGTGGTGATGGGCGCCCGGGTGCCCTGCGTGCTCACCTCCAGGGGTGACAGCGAACGCTCCAAACTCTATTCCATCGCCCTTGCCGCGCTGCTGGCCGGAGCGGGACAGCCATGAACCCCATCCGCTCTTTGGAAGAGCTGGCCAGCCACGTGCGCGGGCTGGGCGGCAAAACCCGCATCGCCGTGGCCGCCGCGGAGGACCCGAACACCCTCTCCTCCATCGCCAGAGCCGTGTCTGAAGGTTTCGCCCTGGGCTTTCTGCTGGGCGATGCCCAAAAAATCGCAGCTGTCTGCGCCGCCGAGGGGATCGACCCCAGCCTGTTCGAGATCAGAAACGTGCCCGATCCGGGCGCAGCCGCCACCGAAGCGGTGAGAATGACGCGCAGCGGGGAAGCCGACGCGCTGATGAAAGGCCTGGTGGGCACGGACAAGTTCCTGAAAGCCGTGCTGAACAAGGAAAAGGGACTGCTGCCGCCCAAGGCGGTGATGAGCTACGTCTGCGCGCTGGAATTGCCCAAGCATAACAAGCTCCTCTTCATCAGCGACACGGCGGTGCTGCCCCAGCCGGACCTGGAGCAAAAGATCGCCATGGTGAACTACAGCGTGGCGATGGCCCGCCGCTTCGGCATCGAAAAACCCAAGGTGGCCCTCATCTGTGCCACCGAAAAGGTTTCCCCGGGCATGGAAAGCACCCTGCACAGTGCCCTCATCGCCAAAATGGCCCAGCGGGGCCAGATCAGGAACTGCGTGGTGGACGGACCGCTGGACGTATTTCTGGCCTGCGATCCCGCCGCGGGCGAGATCAAGGGCGTGGACAGCCCCATCGCCGGAGAGGCGGACATCCTGATCTTTCCCAGCCTGGAAAGCGCCAACAGCTTCTATAAAGGCCTGATGCTCTTCGCGGGGGGCGAACTGGCCGGGCTGATCCAGGGAACCGTGAAACCCGTGGTCGTGATGAGCAGAAGCGAAAGCGCGGCCTCAAAATATTATTGCGTGGCACTTTCGTGCCTCATGGCAGGTGAAAAATGAAAATAGCGATAGCAAGCGACCACGCCGGCTACGAACTCAAGGAAGCCATCAAAGCGGCCTTTCCGGAACACGAGTTCGAAGATTTCGGCACCAACTCGGTGGACTCGATGGATTATCCGGACACCGGCGCGCCCGCGGCGAAAGCCGTGGCCGCCGGCAAAGCCGAACGCGGCATCCTGATCTGCGGCAGCGGCATCGGGATGAGCATCACAGCCAACAAGGTGCGGGGCATCCGCGCCGCTCTGTGCACAAACACCGATCTGGCCCGCCTTTCCCGCATCCACAACGACGCCAACGTCCTCTGCCTGGCGGGGCGCTTCACCGCGGTGCCCTACGCCCTGGAGATCGTGAACAACTGGCTGAGCTCGATGTTTGAAGGCGGACGGCACCAAAGCAGAATTCAAAAAATCAAGCTACTGGAAGGAGACAAACAGTGAAACACATCCAAAGGCAAGATCCCGAGCTCTACGCGGCCATGGCGGCGGAACTGAAGCGCCAGCGCGAAAACCTGGAGCTGATCGCCTCCGAAAACTTCACCTCAATGGCGGTGCTGGAGGCCCAGGGCAGCGTTCTCACCAACAAATACGCCGAAGGCTACCCCTACCGCTGGAGCAAAAAGACCGGCAAGATCAACTATGACCTCTACGGCCGCTACTACGGCGGCTGCGAATACATCGACGAGGTGGAGCGCCTGGCCATCGAACGCGCCAAGCAGCTGTTCGGCAGCGAACACGCCAACGTTCAGCCCCACAGCGGTTCCCAGGCGAACATGGCCGCCTATTTCGCCCTCGTGAAACCCGGTGACACCGTGCTTTCCCTGGAACTGGCCCACGGCGGGCACCTCACCCACGGTCACCCGCTTTCCTTTTCAGGACAGTTCTACAACATCATCCACTACAATGTGAACAAGGACACCGAGCAGTTCGACTATGAAGAACTGGAGGCCCTGGCCAAGGAACACAAGCCCCAACTGATCCTGGCCGGCGCCAGCGCCTATCCCCGCAAGATCGATTTCGCCCGCTTCCGTGAGATCGCGGACCTGGTGGACGCCAAACTGATGGTGGACATGGCCCACATCGCGGGACTGGTGGCCGCCGGTTTGCACATGAACCCCGTGCCTTACGCCGATGTGGTGACCTCAACCACCCACAAGACCCTGCGCGGACCCCGGGCGGGGATCATCCTCTGCCGGGAGGAATATGCCAAAGAGATCGACGGCCGGGTGTTTCCGGGCATCCAGGGCGGCCCGCTGATGCACGCCATCGCCGGCAAGGCCGCCGCGCTTTACGAAGCCTTGCAGCCTGAATTCAAGGCCTATCAGAAACAGGTGATCGACAACGCCCAGGCCCTCGCCGCGGCTTTGACCCAGCAAGGGCTGAAACTGGTTTCCGGCGGCACGGACACCCATCTGATGCTGATGAACATGGGCACCGAGGAAGAAGGCGGCCCGAGCGGCAAAAAGATGGAGGAATCCCTCGACAAAGCCGGCATCACCGCCAACAAAAACACCGTGCCTTTCGATACCCGCAGCCCCTTTGTGGCTTCCGGAGTGCGCTTGGGCACCCCCTCCGTGACCACCAGAGGCATGGGCGTGGACGAGATGAAGCTGATCGCCGCCTTCATCAAGCGCGTGCGCGACAACCATGCCAACGACGAATACCTGGCCGCGATGAAGGCCGAGGTGCGCGAGCTGACGGATAGATTCCCGCTGTATCCGGATCTGGACTGATCCCGGGTTTTTCCAGACAAGGGCGGACGCTGTTCCGCCCTTTTTCTGTTGGCTGGGGTCGGGCGACGCGGGTGCATGACTGCAGCAAACATCCATCCCCCCAACGTCATTCCGGGCTTGACCCGGAATCCAGCAGCAACCTTCGCCCAAGCCTGGATTCCGGATCTCCGGAGCTAAAGCACCTGCGTCCGGAATGACGGTTCAGGGCGGGATGGTGGATGTATAAATCCGTGTAATCAATTAAATCAGTATGATCCGTAGGGAAAACGAAAACGGGAGCCGGTAAGGTGGGACCCGGATGTTTTAACTTGCGTGACAGTTGACCAATAAATATCTTGGCAATGTAACAAATCCCGATTATATATTCTGCAACAAAAAGATAATCCAGCGGCGACAGAGCCGTACCAAGGAGAAAGAAAATGAATATCAACTGGGAAGAACTTCCGGGAAAATTGGGAGCTTTCGGGATCAAGCTGGCCATTGCCCTGGTCATCTTTTTCATCGGCAATTGGATCGCCAAAGCCATCGGCAAGATGGTCCGCAACATGATGTTGAAACGCAAAGCGGACAATTCCATCGCCACCTTCATTGGCAACATCGTTTACGCCATTTTGCTGCTGATCGTGGTGCTTTCCGCGCTCAGTGTGCTGGGTGTGAATACTTCTTCCTTCATGGTGATCGTCGGCGCCGCCGTATTGGCCATCGGCATGGCCATGCAGGGCACGCTGGGTCAGTTCGCCAGCGGCGTGATGCTGATCGGCCTGCGTCCCTTCAAGATAGGTGACGCCGTGATCGCCGGCGGACAAACAGGAACTGTGCACGACATTGGCATCCTAAGCACGACCATCCTCACCAGCGACAACAAAAAGATCATCGTGCCCAACAGCGCCATTGCCGGCGGGGCCATCACCAATTTCTCCGCCATGCCCACCCGCAGGGTCGAGCTGGCCATCGTGGTGCCCGGAGCCACCGACCTGAACAAAGGACGTGACATCCTTAAAGGCATTCTGGACGCAGAAAGCCGCATCCTCAAAGATCCCGCGCCCTCCATCGCCATCGCCGACGCCTCCGCGGCCGAGATCAAATACGGGATCGCCGCCCACGTTAACAACGCGGACCTCGGCGCCGTGCAGGCCAGCCTGCTGGAAAACATCAAGCAAGCCCTCACCGCCGCCGGAATCTGGGCCTAAGGAGAAGATACATGAAAAACCTTATCCTCGTCACCACCATCCTGCTGGCTATGTGCTTTCTCGGAGCCGAAGCCTGGGAGATCGATTCGGACATCATGGTGAACCTCACCCAAAGCCAGTTCAGCGACAACTGGAACGGCAGCGAGCTCAGCAACATCACCTGGGCCGCCACCATGAACAACACCGCCCAGAAACAGCTGGCCGAGTGGCTGAAGAACAAGAACACCCTCAAGCTCGCCTTTGGCCAGACCCACCTCCAGAAAGAGAATGCCGCCGGCGACAGCGTTTTCTGGGAAGCGCCCCAGAAATCCACCGACCAGATCGCCTTCGAATCCCTAATGCAATTCACCCTCAAGAGCTTCGTGGATCCATACATTTCCCTGCGCGCGGAATCCCAGTTCCTGGATGAAACCGGCACCGAGACCCTGTTGGTAAATCCCGTGCTCTTCACCGAAAGCGCCGGCATCATGAAGACCATCATCGACGCCGAAAAGACCAAGCTGAACGTCCGCCTCGGCGGCGCCGTGCGCGAGAACTGGAACCGTCGCGTCTCCGGCATCCCCATCGACGGCGGCGTGGAGGGGATCGTGGAATTCAAACAGATCCTCGGGCTGCTCAACGCCAGCTATAACAGCCGCCTTTCCGCCTACCAGGCCCTGTTCAAATCCGACGCCACAGCCGCCGATGACAACTGGAAGGCCCTCGACTACAAGTGGGAAAACCTGCTCAGCTTCAACCTCTGGAAGCTGCTGAGCCTGAACCTGAACTTCGACGTGATCTATGAAAAGGAGCAGAGCCCGGACATCCAGTGGAAAGAGATCCTGGGCCTCGGCTTCAGCTACGCCCTGTTCTAGGAAACACTCATAAACCGCTTCAGGGGAGGATCTTTGGTCCTCCCTTTTTTGTGGGTAAACTTGGATGGAACCATCATCACGACAGGGTTTCGGGCGCAAAGAGGCGGAGGAACAGCGATGCGGATGTGAAAATAATCAACACCCCGGCTGAAACGGAGGCGATTTTCCCTTGACATATTTCCCCAAGTTATAAAGATTGATGTACGCGCCTTGGAGCGGATCGCTTTTCGTTTTCACCAGAAAATCAAAATGAGGAAAGAATGTCTCGATCAACCATCATCCTCTGCGCGGTCCTGCTGATGGGCTCCGCGGCGCTTACAGCCCAGGGCGGGGAGTGGGAATACTTCATTTACGGCAATGAAGTCCGCGCTTTAGCCCACAACTCCGGGAACGTGTGGATAGGAACCACGGCCGGATTGGTGCAATACGACACCCTCACCCAGCAAAAACAATTTTTCAACAAAGCCAACTCCCCCCTTGCTGACAACTGGATCAGTGCCCTGGCTGTGACGCCCTCAGGAATCCTCTGGATCGGCACTTCCAAAGGACTCTACCGCGTTGAGGGGGACAACTGGCAGTTTTTTGACAGCCTGAACAGCGGCCTGCCCACCAACGGGGTGCGCGAGATCCATTGCCTGTCCGACACCGAGCTGTGGCTGCTGATGGCCAACAACGGCGGAAATGACCACGTCTGCCACCTGGAGGGGGAAAACTGGGTGTCCTACTCCGCGGGCTCCTGCCCCATCGGGGGCCAGGCGATCAGGGACATGGCGCTGGACGCGCAGGGCGTTCCCTGGCTGGGCTGGTACAACACAAGCACCGGCACCTTTGGCCTCTCGCACTTCGCCGGCTCGTCCTGGATCACCCAGTCCTTATCCGCTCTGGGCCTGCCCAACCAGGACATCTTCAGCCTTGCCCACGACGGCAGCCGTCTCTGGCTGGGAACCAGCACGGGCCAGCTGTTCAGCCTCGGTGACGGAGGCGCGCAGGTTCATGATTTAACCCAGTATCCCTACAACATGTATTTTGTCACCGAACTCGGGGTGGACAGCCAAAACAGGCTTCTGGCCTCCTTCCATGCCTGGGATGATCAGGAATACCTGCTAAGAAGGCAGGGTGATGGCTGGGAATTACTGGACCCCAACCCCCAGGTGCCGCATCTGGAACTGGCCATGGCCCTGATGGAGGATGCCGGGGGCAGGATCTGGCTGGGAACCAATGGTGGGCTGGCCATCCATGACGGAAACTCCTGGAGCGCTTTCGACTGCTCGAACTCACCTCTGCCCACCAACAGCATAGGCTGCCTGGCGACCGACCACCAGGGCGACCTTTGGATGAGCTTACACAACTTTCAGGGAGGCATCTCCGCCCTGGCGAAAAAAAGCGGGGATGACTGGACCTTCATGTACAGCACGGACCATCCCAATATCCGCAATCCCAAAGACCTGGCCTTCGGCCCGGAGGGGACCATGTGGTTCAGGGACGATTACATCAGCAACGGAGCTGTGGTCAGTTTTGACGGAACCAACTGGGTCCAATACAGTTATAACGGCCAAAACCTGCCCGAAGGCATGCTCGCCCACCTTAACCTGGACGGCGACGGCATACCTTGGGTTGCGATCCACAGCCCGGACTACCAGACCCGCATTTACAGGCTGGAGCAGGGGGCCTGGGAAGAAAAGGCGGTGCTGCTGCCCCATGTGACCGACATGGCCTTTGACGGAGCGAACAATGCCTGGCTGGCCACCTGGGACGGCTTGGTTTACCTGGGGGACACCACCGAGATCTACACCACCCAAAACTCCGGCCTGCCGAACAACCAGGTCAGCTGCCTGGCTTACGGAGCGGACAGGAAGCTCTGGATAGGCACCTCGACCGGCCTTGGCAGCTATCTGGACGGTGTTTGGGAGGCCTGGGACCTGTTGCACGGAGACCATCCCTTCCGCTGTTTTGTGGATCTGGAGACCGCTCCGGACGGGCGCGTTTGGGGAGCCACCCAAAACACTGGCCTGGTCAGCTTCAACGGCACTGAATTCAGCACATTCGCGGAGAATAACTCCCCCCTGCTGGACAATTGGGTTTCCGGACTCGCGCTGGATCCCCAGGGTAACCTGTGGCTGAACGACCACGGAGACGGCCTCATCCGCTTCCACCCCTCCGCCACGCCGGCAACTGACCCTGCCCAGGTGCCGGAGCAGCAATTGCCCTGCCTCAGCGGCTTCCCCAACCCCTTCAATCCCTCCACCACCCTCAGGTTCACCCTGCCAGAAGGCGGCCCTGCCAGTTTGGCTATCTTCAACCTCCGGGGCCAGATTGTGCGGGAGCTCTGCTCCGCTGACCTGAAGGAAGGCGAACACAGCTGCGTTTGGGATGGCCGGGACAGCTTGGGCCGCGAAGTTCCCAGCGGCGTCTATTTCGCCCGCCTGAAAACGCGCGCGGGCAGCCGCGGCCTGAAGCTGCTGCTGCTGAAATGACCGGGATCCGCCCGCTTCCCCGGCCAGCCTCAGGAAAAATAGTTGACAGGGATGCGGCCCGCCGAAAGTAATAATATCAGAATTTCCTTTCCAAGGGAGGAGAGATGACCAAGAGACTTATGCTACTGCTGGCGGCCGTGGTGCTGCTAAGCTTCAGCCTGGCCCAGAGCCAGAGAACCGGGATCATCAGCGGAGTGGTTCGCAACGAAGCCGGCGAAGCGCTGAAGAACGTGAAGGTGGCATGCTATTTGGACTATCAGCAGGTGGCGGTGGTAAGCTCCGACGCGCAGGGCAATTTCCTCGCCCGCGACCTCATCCCCGGCAAATACCTCGTCCACGCGTCCCTGGAGGGCTACGAGCTCTGGAAACGCGATCAGGTGGACCTAAAAGCCGGCCGCAACGCCATCCTGAACATCCGCCTCAAACCGGGGACCCTGGTGCCTGAACCGGTGGTGGAGCCTTTGCCGGATATCGTGAAACTGCAATCCGGCGTGACCAAAGTGGGGGAAATCCACGTCCGCGGAGGCCGCGCCAACGAAATGCACGCCACGGTCTATGATATGGGCGACGGCGGCTACAGGCTTGCGCCCGCTCCCCCCGGAGGCGCTTACGGCCATGCCCTCAATCAGGGCCAGTATCCCCCGGACTGGAACACCGAGGACTACGCCGCCATCACCCCGAACATCTTCCACAGCCCGCTCACCGACCCCCTTTCCACCTTTTCCATCGACGTGGATACAGCCACCTACAGCAACGTGCGCCGGATGCTGAACAACGGCCAGCTGCCCTCGCCAAACACCATCCGGGTGGAAGAGATCCTCAACTATTTCGACTATGATTACCCCCAGCCCCAGGGTGAGATCCCCTTTTCCATCTACACCGAGATGGGCGTTTGCCCTTGGAACCAGAAGCGCAACCTCGTCCACATCGGCCTCCAGGGCAAAGAGATCGACATGAGCCAGGCCCCGGCCAACAACCTCGTCTTCCTGCTCGATGTCTCCGGCTCCATGGACTATCCGAACAAGCTGCCCCTGGTGAAACGCTCCATGGACCTGCTGCTGGAAAACATGAGGCCTCAGGACAGGATCGCCATTGTGGTCTATGCCGGCGCGGCGGGCCTGGTGCTGCCCTCCACCTCCGGAGAGGAAAAGGCCAGGATCTCCGCCGCCATGAACAACCTTGAGGCCGGAGGCTCCACTGCCGGCGGAGCGGGCATCCAGCTGGCTTACAAGACCGCGGTGGCCAACCTCATCCCCGGCGGCAACAACCGCGTCATCCTCTGCACCGACGGCGATTTCAACATCGGCGCCTCCTCCGACGCCGACATGACCAAACTCATCGAAGAGAACCGCAACAAGGGCGTCTTCCTCACCGTGCTCGGTTTCGGCATGGGCAACTACAAGGACAACCGCCTGGAACTTCTTGCCGACAAAGGCAACGGAAACTACGCCTACATCGATGACATCATGGAGGCCCGCAAGGTCCTGGTGAACGAGCTCGGCGCCACCCTTTACACCATCGCCAAAGACGTGAAGCTCCAGGTGGAATTCAACCCCGCCCACCTGAAATACTACCGCCTGATCGGCTATGAGAACAGGCTACTGCGCGACGAGGATTTCAAGGACGACACCAAGGACGCCGGCGAACTGGGCGCGGGACACTCCGTGACCGCCATCTACGAGATCGTGCCCGCCAATTCCAAGGAAGAGATCCCCGGCCTCGACCCCCTCAAATACCAGAATACCACCATCACCGACGAGGCGCGGAACTCGCCCGAGATCATGACCGTGAAGCTGCGCTACAAGCTGCCCGACGGCGATACCTCCATCCCCCTGGAAACCCCGGTTTACAACAAAACCCTCGGCCTGGCCGACGTTTCCCGCACCTTTGGTTTCTCCGCCGCCGTCACCGGATATGCCCTACTGCTGGCTGACAGCGAACATAAAGCCGCCCTCACCTGGGACATGGTGCGCTCCCTCGCCAGCGAGAACCTCGGCGCCGATCCCGATGGCTACAAAAAGGAATTCCTTTCCCTCATCGACAAGGCCCAAACCATCATGCAAGCAAACAGACCCGACTGATCATCCACTCCTCGAACACGTCTCTGACGTGAACCGGCGGGGCCAGACAGGTCCCGCCTTTTGTATCTTTTCTGGAAATGGTTGTGGAAAGAGAGATGCCCGGAATCAGGGCAGGGTAGGCGTGAGAAGGGGGATCACGCTCTGGTCGAAGACCTTGCCGCGGAGGTCGTGGGCGCTGAGCAGGAGGCTTTGGCCCTGGCGTTCGAGGAGCAGAAAGTGGAATTTTAGTTTGAGGACCTGGCTGCGGGGATCGCGGCGTTTGAAGCTGGGGCGCTTGATCCCGCCGCCGCCGCCGGAGACGAGGTAGGTGGTTTCGCCGTGGCTGAGGCGCTCATAGTGATGGTCGTGGCCGGAGAGCACGGCGCTCACGCTGTGTTTGGCGCAGAGCGCGGGCAGGAAGAGCTGAAGGTCCTGATCGCCCCCGTGGTAGCCGCTGCTGAAGGGCGGGTGGTGAAGCACCAGGATCCGCGGCAGCGGTGATCGCAGCTGCTCCAACAGCCAGGCGTACTGGGGCGAGCCGGGCAGCAGGCTGAGGTTGGAATCCAGGCAGATGATCAGCAGGCTGTCGTGCACGCTGCTGTACCAGGAATTGATCCGGCCGAGGTTGGCACTGAAGAGTTCCGCGGAGCCGTCGTGATTGCCTCTTACGGCGAGGAGGGGGATCCCGGCCAGAGGGGCGCTGAGCTCAAAAAAGCGGGTGTAGGCTGCCTGATCTCCCTTGTGGCTGAGGTCACCGGTGTGGATAACGAGGTCTGGGATCTGGGCTGCCATGGCGGTGGCGAGGGCTGTTTGCACGCGGGGATGGGCCTGGGTGTCGCCCCAGACGGCGATTTTGGCCGCGGTCGGCAGGGCCAGCAAGGCCAGGCAAAGGAGCAGAACGGCCTTCATCCCAAGGAACGGTAGTGGTCGCGGAATTTCTGCAGATCGGCCCAGGCGGGCCGTTTCCAGTTGGGATTACGCAGCAGGGCGGCGGGATGGTAGGTCACATAGCTGGGAATGCCCTGGAAAGTATGCACCTCGCTACGCAGCTTTTCGAGGGTGAGCCTGCTTTGCAGCAGGGTTTGGGCGGCAATGCGGCCCAGCATGAGGATGATTTTGGGCTGGATGATCTCGATCTGCTCCAGCAGCTGGGGCAGGCAGGCATCGCGTTCGGCTGCCTCGGGATCTCGGTTGTGGGGCGGGCGGCACTTCAGGATGTTGCAGATGTAGATGTCTTCACGGCTGAGTTCGATGGCCGCCAGCATGTTATCCAGCAGTTTGCCCGCTTCACCCACGAAGGGGCGGCCGGTGCGGTCTTCCTCAGCCCCCGGGGCTTCGCCGATCAGCATGGCGCGGGCCCGGGGATTGCCTTCACCATAAACAATGTGGTTTCTGAGGGCGCCCAGGGGGCAGTTCTGGCAATTGGAGTGGCTTTGGCGCAGGCTCTCCAGGCTGGCTTCATCCTCCCGGGCCGCTGCGGCGGGGCGGTAGAGTTCCCTCAATCCAAGGTTGCGCAGCAGTTCCAGGTGTTGCAGCAGGGCGCGGGGCATCGGTCCGGCTATTCTTCCTCGTCGTCCTGGTCGTCGCCGAAAGTGAATTCTTCGTCGTCGTCTTCGTCGGAATAACGGTCGAGGTTGTCGTGAAGCAGTTCTTCGATGTGCTCCTCGGAATCGTCGAAGGTCTCTTCTCCGGTTTCGGGGTCTTCATCGGCGAAAGGTGAGGCCATTTTGGCCATCATCTCGTTTGCCTCCTCGATCTCGGCGAAATAATCCGGAACCTCGTTCGAGGCCACGTGTTCCATGGACAGCACGGAGATCTTCTCAGGAAAGCGCTGGCGCACATAAACCGGCAATTGGGTGAGCCTCTGCGACTCCAGTTTGGCCAGGAGGCAGAAAAGGTAGTTGAGGTCGGTTTTCTCGAGGAATGTTTCGATGTTTTTATCGATCATGAGTTTGCTCCTTGGGCAAGGAAGCCGGCGACCGGCTCCCGGTAGCGGCTGACGCGGTTTTCCTCGGCGCGAACGATGGCGAGGACGTCGGCAACGGCGTCGGACAGTAAGTCGTTCACCACCAGATAGTCGTAGGCGGGGATGAACTCCAGTTCCTGGCGGGCAACGGTGAGGCGTTTGGCGATCTCCGCGGGTGAATCGGTGGCGCGGTCGAGGAGGCGCTGGCGCAAAACTTCCATCGAGGGCGGCACAATGAAGACCTTCACATAGGGTATGGCGGTGGCGCTGATCTGGGCGGCGCCCTGGACGTCGATGTCCATGATCACGTGGCGGCCGGCGGCAAGGCGGCTCTGGATGAAGCTGATGGAGGTTCCGTACCAGCGTCCGAAGACCCTGGCGCTTTCCAGAAAATCCCCTTCGGCCTGGCGGGCCAGAAATTGTTCCTCATCCACGAAGTGGTAGTGCACGCCGTTTTGTTCCTGCCCCCGGGGTGGCCGGGTGGTGTAGGAAACGGAGTAGTCGATGCCCGCGTGAGCCTTCAGCACTTCGTTCAGAATGGTGCTCTTGCCACCGCCGGAAGGGGCGGAGAGAATGATGAGGAAGTTTTTGTTTTTGGTGATCACGGCTTGCCGGGGTCAGCCTTCTATGAGTTTGGAATATTCGAGGGCGGTAAGGAGGTTGGCCAGTTCTTCTTCGTTGTTCAGGCGCACGCGGTACAGCCAGCCTTCTTCATAGGGCGACTGGTTGATGCTTTCGGGGCTGTCTTCGGTTTCCTGGTTTTTTTCCTCAACCAGGCCGCTGACCGGGCTGATGAGGTCTTCGGCGGATTTCACGGCTTCGATGGTGCCGCAGGGCTCTCCGGCGGAAACCTTCGCCCCGGCTTCGGGCAGTTCCAGAAAAACTATCTCCCCCAGTTCGTGCTGGGCAAAATCGGTGATGCCGACTGTGGCGAGGCCGTCCTTGACGCTCACCCATTCGTGGCTTTCGGTGTAGTATAGATCATCGGGTACAAACATTGTATCCTCCTGTGTTAGTGCTTATACAGCTGTATCAGGCCAAATCCCCGCAGGGCGTTTTTGTGTCAAGCACAAGTTTGCCAGCGGCTGCCGCTCTTCCGCTGCTGAAACGGGCTTGAGGTGGGGCAACTTTTTTCGGGGGGATTTTTTCCGCTTGACCAAATGCGGCGGCGCCTAACGAGTGGAGAAAATCCCTGCCTGAGGGTAGCAAAGATGACGCACACAGCCAGCAAAAGGATCCTGGCGATCCACGACCTTTCCAGCTTCGGCCACACCTCGCTGATGGCCTTCATCCCCATCATGTACCGGCTGGGGATCAGGGTTTGCGCCCTGCCCACAGCCATTCTTTCCGCCAATACGGACTATCCGGATCCGCGGTGGATCGACCTCAGCGACCATCTGGATGCTTTTGCGCAGCACTGGACGCGGTTGGAACTGCGTTTCGACGCCATCAGCACAGGCTTTCTGGCTTCCGCGGAGCAGGCAGACCTGCTGGGCGGGATCATTGGCCGGCTGAGGCAGCCCGGCACGCTGGTGGCCGTGGATCCCGTGATGGGCGATCAGGGCAGGCTCTACTCCTGTTTCGGCGGATCCATCGTGGCTGCCATGCGCCAGCTGATCACCGCGGCGGAGATCATCACCCCCAATTTCACTGAAGCGGCGCTGTTGGCCGGGGCCGATCCCACCGCCAGGGCGAATCCCGATGAGGTTTTGGCCTGGTGCCGGGCCATCGCGGTCACGGGACCGCGCCAGATCGTGGTGACCTCCGTTCCCACCGGGGATCCCAACAGCCTGGAGGTGCTGCATTACGACGCGCTCACGGACAGCATCAGCAGCCATCCCTTTGCCGTGAGTCCCGGTCAACACCCCGGGGCGGGCGATTGTTTTTCCGCGCTGCTGCTGGCCGGAAGGATGAACGGTTTTTCGCTGCCGGCTTCCCTGCGTGCCGCGGTGGAGATCATGAGCCGCGCCATCCTCGAAGAGCTGCCTCCCGGAGCGGACCGGAGGGAGGGCATCGCCATGGAACACCTGATGCAGTGGGACCTGCGCTCCTACTATGGAGTGAAAGGTTGAAAACAGTCATCCTGCTCTTTGTTTCCAACATCTTCATGACCTTCGCCTGGTATGGGCATCTCAAGCACAAGAACGCGCCCCTGCTCACCGTGATCCTGATCTCCTGGGGCATCGCCTTTTTCGAGTATTGCTTCCAGGTGCCGGCCAACCGCATCGGGCACGGCACTTTCAGCGCTTACCAGCTTAAAACCATCCAGGAGGTGATCACGCTGGTGGTCTTCAGCGTCTTTTCCGTGCTTTACCTCAAGGAGGAATTCCGCTGGAACTATCTGGTGGGCTTTCTCTTCCTGATCGGGGCGGTGTTTTTCATTTTCAAAAAGTGGTGAGCCCTCATCCCTTCAGGCCGCGGTAGATATCCCTGATCTGGCCGGCGCTGATCTCGATGGGGTTGTTCGCCATGTTGCGGCTGGCCAGAACCTCGCCCACGCTCTTCTCGATGAAGGAGTCGTCAAGCTCCAGCTTCACGCCGATGGGCAATTCCCCCAGCCAGGCGGTGAAACCTTCACGGTTCAGTCCCAAAGCGGCGAAGAGGGCATCCAGTTCTCCATTCAGGGCGGGATAATTAAGCTCCAGCACCTGGCGCATCACCACGGCGTTGCTAAGCCCGTGGGGCAGGCCAAATGAGGTTGTGAGCGGATAGCCGAGCGAATGCTGCAGGGTGGTGCCGGTCTGGGCGATGGTGATGCCCCCGAAAAGCGAGGCCCGCATCAGCTCAGTTCTTCCGGCCAAGTCTTGCGGCTGCTCCAAAACAGATTGCAGATGCTTTAGGATGGCCCCGGCACCGCTGTGGATGAGAGGGTACAGCAGGGGGTCGCGCTGGTTCGAATAGATGCCTTCCAGCAAGTGGGAAAGGGCGTCCAGAGCTGTGTTGAGCGTAACGGCGGGATCCAGGCTGAGGGTGTGGCGCGGATCGCAAACCGCCAGACGGGGAAAGGCCAGATCGTGTCCAAAGCCTGCCTTGATGCCGCTGAGGGGATCGGTGAGCACGGAGTACTGCGTCACCTCCGTCCCGGTGCCGGCAGTGGTGGGAATGGCGGCCACGGGCAGGGCGGTCCTGAATCTGTCCGTCTGATAGAGCTCATCGCGGCCCAGAGAGTTGGCCGCGGCCAGGGAGATGGCTTTCGCGGCGTCGATGGGGCTGCCGCCGCCGATGCCGATCAGGAAGTCACAGCCGCTCTCACGTAGGACTTTGGCCCCGGCCAGAACGGTGTCCAGGCTGGGGTTTTCCTCCACCTGGTCAAAGAGCTCCCAGTCCAGATCGGCCCGTTCCAAAACCACGATCAGTTCGTCCAAAGCGCCGCTGAGCCTGGCACTGGAACGCCCCGTAACGATCAGGGGCCGGCTGCCCAGATTCAGGAGCTGGCCCGCCGCTTGCAGCAGCGCTCCCTCTCCGAATTGGATCCGCGTGGGTAGATGGATCATGCTGTGTACCTCGCTAGGGCGTTTCTAACCTTTCGCGGATTTGCTGTCAAGGATTTTTTAGGCTATCTTTCAAATCGAGTAGGTGGAGGGATCGGCTGGACTGGCTATTCCAGCAAGGGCTGGATTCCGGATCTCCGGCGCTAAAGCACCTGCGTCCGGAATGACGAATCGATACTTGTTGGGTTAAGGTTCTTCGATCATTTTGTCCCTCAAACCGCTCGGTTTGAAAGAGAGCTTTTTTGCCTCACAGAAAAGGCTGGAGTCGAGGAACCCAAGCGCCTCGGCTCCAGCAGAACTTACACCGCCCAGCCCCAAAGGCCCGGTGAGAACCATTGGCATTCCCGGCAGTGGGCAGGGCGTGAAATTGAAACGGTCAGCTCGGGCTGGCCCGTTTTACATACAGCCTTTCCTTTGTGTCTCCTGGCTGTTGTCGATCAATTTGCCAGTGTCGTCGATCCTGCGGTTGGGATTGGACACAGGGTAATTGTATGGATGGAAGCGGTAGTGGATGTTTTCCAGATTCCTCGCATGGGCGTTTGGCAAAACATCTTCGTAATTGCCTTCAAAGGTATTGCTGTAGAGGATCTGGTTGGTGGCGGGATTCTCCACCCGCACGTTCATGATCACCCTGGCGTTTCTTGTCACATCCTCCACGTAACCGGCTGAGTTTTTGATGGGCGTATACATGATGCCGAGTTCGTTGATCCTGTAGGTGACAACTTTGGTGGCGGGAGTAAGTTCGAAAGCGCCATTCTTGGTCACTTCATAAGCCGGTTTCATCCCCTCCTGGAACTTGAATGAAAGATTGGCTCCATTGATTTTTCCGGAGTCTATCCAGTTTTTGTGGATCTGGTCGAAATCCCGCTCCAAAACCTTGTAACCCGAATTCACAAATTGGCGGATCACAGCGTCTTCCACTGCCACGATCACATCAGCGTCTGAAGTCGTTACTTCTTCGATCGAGCCAAAAGTGATCATGTCTGAGGTTGATACCGTGCCGGAAAGCTTGGCGGGCAGGTTCATGTCGATGATGGCCTTCTCGATGGCCAGGGCGGCCGATTGTTCGTAGGACAGAACGTAGCTCTTGGTGGTCGAGCAGCCGCTCAGCAACACGATTACAGCCAGGAAGAGAACATAGTGGAGTTTCATTTTCACTCTCCTCTTATTTTTTTCGTACTGGGGTACGTTTAACTATTAAGTTTCACGCAGGTACCCTAATAAATCGGGGTTCGCTGCGCCGTCCTTCCAGCCTGCCCAGGTAGGTTCCGGAATCATCGTAAACATCCCTGAACGCGGAAACCTTGTACCAGTAATCACCTGGCAAAACGGAATACCAGGGCTCCGCACCGTGATTGCAGATGCTGGTGGCCACAGAGTCCACCACGGCATAATCCGAATTATAGGCCAGCCCCCGGTAAACATAGTAGCCATCGGTGTTCAGGGCCGGGTTGGCGATCCATCGCACCTCTACGAATTTGTTGGCGGAACCCGCCGGGGAGGCGAAACACTGCACGCCGCTTACCTGGTCCGGCACGATGATGTCCGGATTGTCATAGGGATCGAGGGGGTTGTTGTGTTTGAGGCAGGCCGCGGTGAGCAGCAGGACCATAGCGGCAAGCAAAAGTTTGGTTTTCATCGGGGCCATCCTAAAAGCGCACCCGGATCCCATCCAGACATAAACCTACAGTCTTACTGTCATAGTTTTCAAGGCGATCGATCAGAGCTTCGAAGCTTATAACATCAGTCGTCAGGAAATAGTCAAAAACGGTATAGCCCAAGATTACAATGCCCAGTCCCAAAAAAACTCCTGAATAATATCTTGGAGTTTGAGCCAGGCTGAAATACTGCTGGATCTCATCAATTTGGGTCGCTGTCAGGTATTGATCGTAATAATAGTTGCTGCGGTTGTACAAGTAAAAAGAAGTGCCGAATGAAGCTGCTGAAAGTCCCAAGGTTACAATACGCAGAATTCTCTTATTTTTTGAGGTTGAGTAATGCTCATAACTTGCAGGTGCAGCATAACCTCCGCTTACGCCATTGAGTTCCAGTCCGACAGAGTTGGCACCCGTTAATCCACTTTCCCCTGTACGTATGTAGGATATGATCTGAGCCAGATCGACATCTTGCCCATGAATATTCTCAGCACCCAAACCATTTCCCACAAACCCATCAGCCAAGACGGGGATTGTCACCAAAACACATACAAAAAAAGAGAACCAAGACAATTTCATCCTTTCTCCAATGTTACTCATGAATGCATTTGGTCATCCAAAAAGTCTGTATGAATTTGTCAATGAAAATATGTCGAAATCAAGTCTGGATTGACACTGGCGTCATCAAGCCATCTGTTTTATTCCCGCACCGCCTTTACATGATAGAACTTTCTTACCGCGGTAGCATCCAATTCCAACCAAGTATTCTCAGTGGCGGGCAGCTCTGTCCAACCCGGGCCACTCAAGGGGAGAGGCGAATCGGCCTGGCATACCACGTAGCTGAGGGCGTTGGGTACGGCGTTCCAACTGAGGTGGAGCTGTCCGGTATCCGTTCTGGATATCTGCAGGTCCGGTGGCTCGATGAAGATGCCGGGAGTCACGAAGACGTTGGAGACCACCAGTTCGGCCTCCTGTCCGTTGGTGGGGGCCATGCCGCCCAGCAGCCAGAGATTGATGTGCAGCAGCATGTCCGCGGATTCGGCAGGGATGTCTGCGCCGGTGTAGGTCCATTCTTCGATCACGTAGTAAGGCTGAGGCGGCTCAAAAAAATGGTCGTGCAGGCTACGGAAATACACGTAATCCGGTTGCCAGAGGAAGGAGTGGGAGGTCCAGGATCCGTTCAGTTCCACCGGGAAGGGATGATGGTTGCCCGCGGTGTAGTAGGGCTGAACGGTGTAGCTGCCGCAGGGGTAGCCCGGATCGCCCCAGCGGGAAAACTCGATGTCGATCTCGCGCAGGTCGTCGGCATAGAGGAAGGGCGCGGCCACCACGTTCTGGTCATAAAGATCGACCCTGCTTTCCAGCCAGAAGAGGTAGATGCCGTAGCCGGCAGGGGCCAGGGTCCAGACCTCGGCGCAGTTCCAGACGCCATTGATCTGGCGGATCTTCAGATGCAGCTTGCCATCGGCATCCACCCAGACGCTTTCCTCGCTGTCGGAAAAGTGGTTCGGTCCGGGACCCCAGAATTCATTTTTCACCCACCAGTCCCTTCCGGCGAAGCTGATCACCCGGCGGGAAGATTTATCCGGTTGAGCGGCTTCAACGGCAAAAAGCAGTCCCGGCAGGATCAGTGCCAAGACTATTGAAAACAGCAGGGCGGAGCTGTGAACTCCGCCCTGAAGCTTGATCTTGCCCATTTTTCCTCCTTGCCGGAGATGTTTAGAATCTCACCTGCGTGCCCAGGGTCAGATAGTGGAAACTGGCGAAGGTGAGCAGTTCATCGATGTCCGAGCCGCCTTCCAGGAAGCGGTAGCCAAGGTACATGGTGGCGTTGTCATTGATGTTGTAGCGAGTGGAGAGCAGAAAATCCTCCGCGCGTCCGAAAGGCGACCAGAGGCCCTCGCCTTTGAGCAGGATGCTGAATTTATCGTTGAAGTCGTAGCCCAGCTCGATGCCGATCAGCGGCACGGGCGCCAGATCGGTCTTTTCCGCATAGACATCGCCCTGCTCGAGGGAGATCACGGCGTCGCGGAGCTTCACGCTCAGGCCGATGGCCCGCAGGATCTGCTTCTGGTTTTTGAAGCGATAGAGATATTGAGCCCGGAAGCTGTTGAATTTGTAGCGTCCCTGAATGGGGATTCCGGCCACGAATGTGGAATCCATGAAGATGATGTCACGGTCCAGGGTGCCCACTGGCTCGATGTTCAGCGGCGCGGCCAGCAGGGAGATCTCGTGGCGGGGATGCACCAGCCAGTGCAGGTTGAGGCGTCCAAAGAGCTGGGGATCGACGTCAAAATCGTCCACAAAGGAAAAAGGGGTGCTAAGGTCTGTATCTGCGTTGGGAATGCGCGCGTCGTTGTAACCGGGGAAAACAAAGCCGGTTTCCAGATCGGCGGAAAACTGGCCATAAGCCAGGCTCAGCGCCACCAACAGGGATAGTGCAAGCAGGAATCGTTTCATTTCATTCTCCAGGAAATTTATCTTGCTTACAATTTAAGCGGGAAAAGCTCCGCGCAAAGGGATTTTTACTGTCGTACCGCAAAAGTTTGCAGATCAATCGGCCCTTGGCCCCATCCCATTCACCCCTTGTCTGCCTCCCGCACACTTCCCGCCTGGCAGGCGGGAAGTGTGCGGGAAGCCAAGGGGAGGTGGACCGGAAGTGTAATAAGGGCGAGGCTTGGAGTAAACAGAGAAATGTTCAGCACAGAGCAGCAGAGTTCGGCAGAGAAGAAGCGGATGGAGGAACTTTGTAGCATAGACTTCAGTCTGTTGGGTGCCCGGAATTTATTCCGAGGCACAATGGGGGATGACTAATCTAAAAACAGAGGCACAGAGATGGGGAGGACACAGAGGTTTATTACCACAGAGAAAAACAGAGCAAAAGCGGAGTAAAAGCAGAGTACTGGAGGCTTAGGTTTTTGTCCGTTGGGGACGTCTCTCCGGAACCCGGGTGGGTTAAGCTAAGACTATCGTGAGCTAAAATGGCAGCCGCTTAGCGCAAACCTCAAAAAGAGAATTCGTAGGCCAGACCCAAGGCCAGACGGAGATTGTTTTCGTAGCCGTTGCCTTCCGACCCTTTGGCCAAGTCCTCCACGGCTTCGGCCCCCAGTCTTACGTCCAGGTTTCGATAGGAGTACTTTATCCCGGCGTTGAAATCCTTGCCGTCATATTCGCCCATGAACGATATTTCGTCGAATGGCCGAACCTCAACCGAGGCAAAGACACCGCTTAACATACTTGGTACCGTGCCAGTGAAGCTGTTGGCTCCCATACCCATGCTTAATTCGACTCCTATATACACCTCTTTCGAGAAAACAAAATATGGCGAAAAATACTCATAGTCGACCTTGTCGGGATGATCGATCCAGCCAAGATCATGAGGATCATAAACGGACGATGGTGCCCCTTCATCTCCAATCTCCGGATCCCAATAGGGCCGATAATCCTGAGAACGGCGCCGATTGACCGGAGAAAGGATGTTATCCATGCCAACCGCGATCTGGGGGATGTACTTGGATTCTTTCAGCAGCCGCAGTTTGGCATCGAAAAAGTAGACATAATCTCCGCCAAAGAAAGCCACTTCAGCCCAGTCGAACATACCCACCCCAACCATGCCGTAAAAATGGAGGCCGTTTTTGTCCTGGTCAACATAGGAAGGCCTTTCCACATTCCTGTAATAGCCGACCAGGGTCACTTTCACGGATCTGTGGGGAATAAGATAGGCGTCCGGGGTGCGCAGCCCTCCCAAAGTTTGCAGGGGCGCGGCTTCGCTTACAGCAGTCAGAGCCGACAGAACAAACAAAATTAGGATCACTTGTTTCATGCTATCCTCCACCGATTGGTGTTTTTCTCAGTCTTAGGTAATCGTTCGGCGGGCAGATTTTCCGTCAAGACATATTTTGTGACAAAGCCACAAGAAAAACTTGACAGAAGTAATGGGTGAATAGAGTGTCACCGCTCGTGGATAAAGTTTCCGCTGGTGGGGCCAGCCCTGCGCAGTGGATGCTGGAATGCGGAAAAGAGCAGGCTGATCCGGCCTGATATGCGCGATCAAAGGGTTCGCGGCAGCTGCCAAGCCGACCGTGGACGCAAAAATAAAGGAGTCACAAAATGGACAGGTACATCGTACTAACCGCTTTGTTTTTGGTCGTTTCTGTGGCGGCAGCCTGGGGTCAGGCGGCAGCCGTGCCGGAAGCGGAGAGCTTTGAAGTTTCGCAGGAAATGTCCGCTCCCGTAAGTTTTGGCGGAGCGCCATCCGGATCCGGCAACGCATACTACCCCGAAGTAATCCCCTCCGGAAACCTGCCCCAATCCGACGTGTTGGGAAAACCGGCGGATTACGTTACCGACTATTCCGTTCAGTATCAAAGCCGGGACGGCGGTTTGACCACCGGGCTGATCATCGGTGTGGGTGTCTGCGCGGCAGCCTGTCTGCTGTATTATCTGCTGTACGCGGCCTCTTTATAACGATCACAGACCCGGCCAGCCGGGCTGATCCCGGCTGACCGGCCTTTTTCCCATGGCGAAACAAGCCCTCGCGGCCTTGGCGCTGTTGCTGTCCCTGAGCTTGGGGGCGCAGGCCTTTCCAGGTTTTGGGGCTGACTTTGAGCGCACGCTGCAAACCGCCGGAGGCGAAGAACACAGCTCCGGCAAGATCCGCATCCAGTTTCCGGGCGAAGTGATGATCTTCGTGGAGGAGCCTCTGTCCCAATGGCTGCATTACACTGATGACTACTTTCTGGTGCACTATCCGGAGCAACAGGCCAGCTACAAGATCCCCAAAAAAACTGAGGTGTCGCCGCCCTTCATCTCCGCGCTTATCTCGGCGGTGCAAGAGGATTTCGGGCTTTCCAAACTCGGCTTCACCATCCTCTCCAGCAGCGTGGACCAGGACACGCTCACCGTGCTGTGGCAGGCCCCGGATGAGCTGAAGGCAAGGATAAGCCTGGTGGAACTGAACTACCTGGGGCAGGCGTTGGTGGCAAGCAGAAGTTACAACTCCGAACAGGTGCTGGTGGCCGCCAACACCTATGCGCGGCACATATCCCACCACGGCTATCAGGTGCCCCTTAAAACCTGCGCCTGGCAGCTCACCGAGGCGGGACCGAGAACCGAGACCATCGAGTATCAAAACCCGGAGTTCGCCGATTACTCCGTCCTGTTGGACCAATTCAAGGCGCTGGAGCGGGAACTGGACCAAAGCAAGGAATGAAAAAGCTGATCTTTTGGCTGTTGCTGCTGCTGGCAGGGGTGGGCCTGAATGCCACTCCGGCGGAGGATTACGCGCGGACTGTGAGCCCGCCCCCGGCAACCCGGCCAGCCCCAGACCCGGAAGCCTCATCGGCACCAGCACGCGGATTCACCAACGCGGACCAGCTGAAGCTGCTGGTGAACGGAGCGCTGACCCTCTATCAGACCTTCATTTCCTCGCAGAATGAGCCCGCCTGCATGTTTGAGCCCAGCTGTTCCGCCTTCACCCGGGAGGCTTTTTCCAGATATGGAATCCTCGGAATCCTGATGGGCGCGGACAGAGTTCTGCGCTGCAACGGACTGGGCTACGAATATTACGATCCTGCCGACATCAAAGACGGGATCATCCGTGACCCGGTGGATAAATACCGGCTTTGGCCCTGAATTGATGCGGCAAGGCTGCAAGATGCCCCTCCTGGCCGTTCTGGCCTTCCTGCTGGCCGCTGTGCCTCTTTTTGCCCAAAACCCTGGCCTGGAACATATGCTGCGGCTGAACCGCCGCTTCGCCTCCCAGCTTCTGGCCGAACAGGATTACCATCGCGCCGCGGATGAGTATCAGAAACTGGCCTGGCACTATTCCCTGGCGGATTCCACCCTGGCCACGGCTGATACCTTGCGCTATCTGGCGGGACTCTGCCAGCGCCGGCTGGGGGATTTTTCCCGCTCCAACCTGCTCCTCGCCGCGATTCGGGACAGGGAATCCAGCCTCGGGGTGGAGGCCGGTCTGCTGCAGGCAGCCAACCATTTCAACCTGAAGGCGCACGCACGAAGCCTGGACCTGCTGGCGGAAATCGATTCCACCAGCCTCCGGCAAACGCAACGGCTGGACCATCTGCGGATGGCCAACCATCTGGCCACCGGGCAACTGGACCTGGCCCGGGAGCTGAGCTTCGGACTGGGCGGGGCCGATTCTCTGAAGTTTGCGGAACTGATCTCCCGGGTCGCATCCGCGCCGGCCAAAAAACCTGCTTTGGCCGCGCTGATGTCCACCCTGGTGCCCGGCAGCGGCAAGCTCTACACCGGCCAGATCTGGGACGGCGTGACCACTTTCATCATCTGCGTTTTTTCCGGCTGGCGCGCCTGGGAAGGCTTCAGCGAAGCGGGGCTCAAATCCTTTGACGGCTGGCTGTTCGGGGCGGTGACAGCCTATTTCTATCTGGGCAACATATACGGCTCCGCCGTATCCGCCAGAAACTTCAACGAGCGCACGCAGAACGATCTGCGCAAAGAACTGGAACGCATCATCAATGCGGAGAATTAGCCTGCTGATCCTCTGCCTGGCCTGGCTGGCCTCACTGCCGGCGAAACACGGAGCCCTCCTGGCCGTGGCCGACTCCCTGCGGGCCAGCGGCGATACCTATGCCGCCATCACCGAATACAAGCGCTATGTGAGCTATGAGGGCGAGGATCGCGTTTCCGGGGAGGTTTTTCTGCGGCTCGCCCTTGCCAGCGGGGAATTGGGAGAATACCGGGACGCCCTGGCATATGTGGAAAAAGCGTTTTTCGCCGCGGCTACGGACAGCTTGAGAGCGGAGTACACCATCGATAATGCCATCCTGCTGATGAACGCGCGAAACTTCAGCCTGGCCGAGTTCATCCTCTTCCGCGAAGCCCGCACGGGCAGATATCCAGCGGTGCGGGAACGAGCCGCCTTTCTGCTGGGGTTGAACTACATCCTGCAGGCCAAATGGTACGAGGCCGGACCCGCCATCCGCGACTATGCCCAGCTGACCGGCAGGCAGGACGCGCCGGAAACGCAAACGCTGCTTGCCGCAGTGGATGAGGCTCGCGTCGCCCGGACCAAAGACCCCGGCCTGGCCAAAAGCCTGTCCAGCTGGCTGCCCGGGCTGGGCCAGTTTTACGCGGGCGACTGGAGCAACGGCGTGAACTCCCTGGCCATCAATTCCGCCATCATCTGGTGGTTTGTGGAAAGCGCTTTGAGCGGCCAGTACGTGAAGCTGGTCCCCATCGCCTGGCTATTCTGGAAATACTATCAGGGTTCCCGGGTCCGGGCGGCGCTCATCGCGGAAGACAAGAACAGGGAGAGGCGGGAACAGCTGGTCCAAACGGCCACAGAACTCTACGGAGAGCTGATCCGGCAATACTGACGGGATGGCCGGTCCGCCAGGCCAGACAACCGCTCTCAAGACCAGCCCCATCTCCCACAAACAAAACCGGGACGCCATAGCCTGGCATCCCGGAGACAATTCTGTAATGCTTTGCGCCTACTCCATCGGCAGGAAATTCAGGAAGGCGTTGATGCCCAGGCTGGAGATCACGGTGCCGACAAGCACGCAGATCACGATGAGGATCTTGAAATAGTCCTGGGCCTTGAGCATGGCCACCAGTTCCACGTTGCGGGAAAGGTAGGCCGAGGCGGCGTAAAATTCCTCGCCGATGAGGGTGTAGTCGCAGGTGGTGATGAAGAAGGGGATCTGGGTGATGGCGTCCGAGCCGGCGATCTGGATGGCGCCGCTTTGGTTGCCTGTTTCGGTCATCAGCAGGGCTTCCGCGTAGAAGTAGCCCATGTAGAAGATGGTGGCCACCTTTTCCCGGACGGTGATGCCGTTCACGGCGGCGCAGAAAGCGAACTGGGTGTCGGAAACGAAGTAGATGTCATCCTGGTTGTAGGCGTCGGGGCGGCCGGCCTCGTTGAAAGCGGTCTGCACCATTTCCTGGGCCAGCGGCAGCACCAGATAGTCCACTTGGGGCGCGATCAGCCGGATGTCATATTCCGCGGCTTTGCCGCCGATCTTGTTGAGGATCATCATGGCCGAGATGGTGCAGGGATCTCCCAGCGTGCCCCAGCCGGGCACAAACATCACCGGACGGCCCATCTCCGTGGCTCGGCCCACGGCGTTGTCCAGTTCTTCCAAACCGGCGATGGGACGGATGTAGAGGTCCTTGCGCCGGGCCTGGAAGATGGCATAGACCACCATCAGCCCCAGGATGATGGAGGCCAGCAGGGTGGCCAGCTTGGTTTTGTCGAACCACTCGCCCCTGGGATGCAGCGGAGCATCGATCCCGGGACCGGACGGTTTGAGTTCCGGCTGATCGCTCTGATCCGCCCAGAGCCCTTTGCCGTTGGTGGCCAGCAGTTCATACTGGTAGGCGCGGGAGTTCTGGTCCAGTTCCTTTAGCATTACGCGGCGCCAGGCCTTGTCGTTGGTGGCTTTGCTGCCGGCCTGATACGCCGGATGGCCTTTGATGAAGGCCAGCTCCGCCTCGCTGGCTTTCAGTTCCTGGGCCGCTTCCGAAAGGGTGTCCCCCGGGGCCACCGTCTGTTTCAATTCCGCGATCCCGGCAGCCAGGCCTTTGAGATGCTCTTCCATGTCCTGTTTATACAGGCTGGGAGAGAGGGTGGCGCCGGAGGCCGGATCAACCGCTACGGTGAAGTGCGGGTCAGTGAGCACCAGGCCCGTTTTGGGGTCGATCTTGCTGATCAGCGGCATCTGGGTATCCTCAAAGGGCACCAGATGCTCGTAGTAACGGCTCAGGGCCCCTATGCGCATGCCGGGGCTGTAAGAACCGCTCAGATTGTTCTTGCTGAAAATGTCGTAGTAGATGCGGTTCAGTTCCTGGTTGGCGCTGGTAACCGTGCCTCCGTTGAAGCGATAGGCCTGGGGATCGTAAACCACCTTCTGGCTGATGGGCGGGGCCGGGAACTTACCTTCTCCCTGCAGTTCGGTGAACACCTCAACGCTGAAGCCGGTTTCGGGGTTTCGGCCGGCTGGTAAGTTCGCATGGATGATCTTGTCCGGATAGTTCTCCAGAACTTCATCCAACACTTTGCCATCGGCATCCAGAAAGAGCAGCCGCAGCCGCGAAACCTTCTCGTGGCCGTTATCGGCGATCTCATAGTTCACCCGCAGCCTGGTTTTGGCCTTGTTCACCCAGGAGGCCTGGGTCACAAAGGCAAAGGGCCGGCCGAAGGAGACGATGATGTTGTCGCCTTTGTCGTAAACTTTGTCCAACACCCTGAATTCGGGCAGCCGGGGCAGGTCCGCTGAGGCCTTGATCTGCAGCTTTTCACCCAGGGCCGCCGCCTGGTAAGACTCCTGGCGGCTGCCGTCCTCCGATGACCAGAAATTGGCGTAGGTAAGCACCGGCACCCAGTTGGCCAGTTCCGCCGGGGCGGGCAAGCGCACCTGGGTGGCGTTGAGGTCCACCTTGTCGTAAAAACTTTGGGACCAGTAGCTCGGTTCCATCTGGTGAACAAGGATGGAGCCCTGTTGCCAGTTGGCGTTGAACACGCTGTCCGGAGCGGTGGCGTTGGCCTTTTGGTCCGCCTGGAACTGCGGCAGCAGGCTGCGGGGCATCAGCCAGGCCTCCCAGGCCACGATGTTTTCGCTGCCCAAAGGCGGTGACCACTCGAAGCGAAGCTCGTTCGTATCGGTAAGATAGCTGGTGTGCAGCACTGCGGTGGAATCCGGCCGGTTGTTCACCGGAACCACCTTCAGCACCGGGGTCGCGGCCAGGAATTTTCCCGTCTCGCTGACTGGCACCACGCAGTAGTAATAGCTGTGTTCAGCCTTGGGATTGGCATAGAGGTTGTTGAACTGGTTCAGCCGGTAGCCGGCCCAGACCTCTTTGTCCTCACCCTGGCCCAGTTCCACCCGCTGCGAGCCGTTGTAATATTTGGAAGTTTTGATGTCTCCGATCACATCATAGTGCCGGAGCATTTCACCCAGGATCTTGGTATCCCGGGGAACGCCTTTGTAAAGGGTCCCCTCAGCCACCTGCTGCTTTTCTTTTTTCAGCTTGCCCGGGGCGGTCTCGAACTCGATGAGGGGGTTGAAGCCCTTGTCCTCAAAATTCAGCCAGTTGCCGGCCACTCCGGCGTTGGGGTCCACTTCCTGGCGGGAAAGCAAAAACAGGCTGTCCGGGCTGGCGCCGCGGTAGATGTTGTATTGGATGATCCTGTGTTCGCCGCCCAAGGGCTTCCATTTCAGCAAAACCCCGCTGCCGTCGTCGTGAGGCATGTCGAGGACGACAAATTCCCCTATCTCCGCCTCAGTTGCGTCCCCGCCCACACAGGCCGTCAGTAACAGCGCCGCCGCCAGAAGCAGCAGCAACCCAAGCTTCATCATTTCATTCATGCGTTCATCCCATGGGCCTCGCCCACCGGTTCAGATTCAAACAAACAAGGATGGGAAGCCCGGAAAAGCTTCCCCCATATTCATAAACGCGGTAACGCTCAGCCGGCGATGGCCTGTTTGATGGCCAGGAAGACGTCGTTCACCAGGAACTGGATGCGCCCGATCAGCAGCGAGATACGGGCCATCACGGTGAGGCCGAAGGAAGCTCCGAAGCCCACCATCATGAACCATTTGCCCACGCTCACAAACTTCCCATAGACCCCGGTGTGGGCCTTGGAGAAGAAGAAATAGAGCAGCACGGCGATGGTGCCCAGGAAGATGAGGGCCAGGTTCACGTTCTCGATCGGCACCATGGCCTGGCGCATCTGCACCAGGATGCTGTTGTGCATGGCCAGCGCCACCGAGGCGCCCACTCCCATCATCGAAAAGGCGATGGGATAGCGCGACAGCCAGCTGAGCTTGCGGGAAAAGCGCAGCAGATAGAACATGCCGATGATGCTGGGGATGATCAGGATCCACTCGTGTTTGAGGAAGATGGGCTGGTAGAAATAAGGTATGAACACCCTTTCATAGGTGAGCACCAGCGAATAGCCCAGCGAAATTCCCACCAGGAGCTGCTCGGACATCTGATAGAACGGATTGTCCTTGTAAAGGAAGGAGAAGATGCAGAGGGTGAAAAAGGCACCCACGAGGTTGCTGAAGAGTTCGAAGGTCATTTTTTCCTCCCTTTATTGCTTGCCGAGGCGAGCTTTCTGGATGAAGTAGCCGATGTTTCCGATCAGGATGAACACGATGATCATGATGTGGGCCACGGACTGGGCGTTCATGCCGATGCGGGCTACCTTGAACTTGTAGAGGGTGTTCCGGGTCATGCGGTTCAGCGCGTCCCAGGTGGCGGGGGCGAAATCGTCCTCCTTCAGTTTGCTTACGTCGATCACGATCTTGCCGTCGGCCTCCTGTTTTGCTTGGTCCAGTTTGGCCCGGTCCTCCTCGGAATAGGTCTGGACGAATTTCTGGAACTCCGCGGGCGTGAACTTGGCCTCGGTCTGGGTGGTGATCTTGATCAGGTCCTGCACCTCGGGTTTTTCCAGCACGTCGTCGCTGAAGGAACGGCCGGGCAGCACTTTGTTGCCTTCCGCGTCGGTGTAGGGGTTCATCTCGTCGCCGGGAGCCCGGTAGGCGGCAAAGACGTCCACCAGTTTTTCATATTCGGCGGCGCCCTTCAGGCCTGCCAGCATGCCGATGAACTGTCCGGTCTGCAGGTAGGGATATTCATCCGCGGCCATCACGGCGGTAACGCCCACGGCGATGTTGGTGCCGAATTTGGGGCGCGCGTAGGTGAGCCAGTAGCCCCCCGCGACGGAGCCGGAAAACTCGATCACCAGGTTCATTTCCGTGTAGTTGTTGATGCCTTTCATGATGGGCAGGTTTTCCACCTTGCGGCCTTCGGCGTCGGTGGGAACGGCGGTGGCGATGTTGTCGCCCATGCCGATGATGGTTTGCATGATGAGAGCGGAAGGGATGTAGCCGAAGTTGCAATAGTCGGTGCCGCTCTTGATGTTGGGATACTCTTCCTTCACGGAGTTGATGGCCATGTCGATGATGGGCGCGCCGGTGGGCAGGAAGGAGAGGAAAAACACCTTCACGTTGCGCTCGAAGCAGTGGCGCAGAATGGCTATCTGCATGGGATAGAGCTCCGGCATGGTGGAGGCGTCGTGGAAAAAGCTCATCAGGATGGCGCGGTCTTCGCGTCCGGCGAAGGAATCCACCATCTGATAGACGTTTTCGGTGGGCGGAGAGGTCACGTTGTCGGAGTTGTAGGGGATCATCAAAGGAATGATGATGGCCAGGGCGACAACGATGTAGATCCAGCGGCGGTCGAGCCTTTGGATGCGCTCAAAGAAGGTCAGTTTTTCTTCCATGATCAGTCTCCTCCCAGGTAGGAACGTTCAATTCCCAGCAGGATCTTCAGGGTGGTGGCCACGCTGCCGAGGCCCACGCCGAGCATGATCCCGCGTTTGGAGGCCAGGTTCGGCACGTCCAGGATCCATTGGGAGATATCCGGCAAATATTTGCTGATCTTCACCCCCAGCGGCACCTGGGCCAGCATCACCACTATGGCCGCCACCAACAGCACGGTGGCTTCTGGCGATCTGGCACGGAAGGCTTTGTAGGCCGCGGAGGCCATGTAAAAGGCCAGCAGGGAAAACATCGTGGCGCTCATCGGCATCTGCAGGTTTTCGAACAGCCACATATAGAGCCCGCCTTTCTGGGTCCCGCCGATGAAGCCGGCCAGCGACGTGATGATGAAGCCGGCGAAGAAAAAGAAGCTGTACTGCCATTTGGGGGCTTTGCGCTTGATCTTGCCGTAGTGCATCATGGAGAGGCTCATCACGCCCAGCAGCATGCCGAATGGCGCCATGGCGCGTACCCAAGGCACGTAGAACTCGTAGTAGAAAACATCCTGCAGCAGCCTGTGGGGCACAAACACCCAGGCCAGCCAGATGAATCCTCCGATTATCACTATCAATAGGGGGACTGTCTTCTTCATCTAAGACCTCTTTTATTTTAAGGGAAACATTTGCATTAGGCCGGTAACCTGGAAGGTGGCCAGCAGAGCGCCAATGATCACGAGGATCAGGATCAGGAACTTGAAGTAGTCCTGGGCCTTGAGGGTCCCCAGCAGCATCGGTTCGCGGTTCAGGTAGGCGGAGGCGGCGTAGAGTTCCTCGCCGATGAGCGTGTAGTCGCAGGTGGTGATAAAGAACGGGATCTGGGTGATGGCGTCCGAGCCGGCGATCTGCACGGCCCCCACGGCGTTCCCGGTTTCCGTCATCAGCAGGGCTTCGGCGGCGAAATAACCCATGAAGAAGTTGGTGGCCATCTTTTCGCGGATCATGATGCCGTTCACGCCCGCCACGTAGGCGAACTGCACGGAGGTGAGGTAGAACACGTTGTTCTTGTCAAAGCTGTCCGGGCGGCCCACCGCGTAGTGGGCTTCTCGCACGATCTCCTGGGCGATGGGCATCACGATGTAGTCGTAGCAGGGAACGATCAGCTTGGTGTCATATTCGGCGGCTTTTTTGGCCACCAGGCTCAGGATGCCCATGGAGGCCAGGGTGGCCACGTCGGAGAGCCCGCCGTTGCCCATGCAGTAAAGCATCGGGCGTCCCATTTCGGTGGCGCGGCCGATGGCGTTGTCGATCTCCTGCAAACCGGCAATGGGCCGCATGTAGAGGTCCTTGCCCTTCTTGGCCAGGTTCACGAACACCACCACCATGATCCCGAAGATGATCACTGCGATCAGGGTGATGAGCTTGTTCCAGTCGAACCAATTGGAAACCGGCGCGTAATACACCGGCTCTCCGGTTTTGAGGGTGTCCGGCGCCGTTTCGGAGAAGAGGCCTTCGCCGTTTGTCCTCACGATCGAATAGGTGTGTTTGCGCGATTCCGGCTCGCGGATGGAGGCCACCAGGTTCATCAGGCCGCGGTTGTTCTTTTGTTTGAGGGCTTCCTGGAAGAGCTTGTTGCCGCTGTAGGCCTTGATCTTTTTCTCCAGGCCCTCCACCTTTTGGGTGAGGCCGGCGACCTTGCCCTGATAGGCCATCACTGCTTGCGGCAAGCTTGCCTGGGCCAGGGAATCCCCGTAGGCGGCCAGCTCTTTTTGGGCGTCGGCCAGATCGGTCTTCATGGTGCCGATGGTCTTTTTCGCCTCGTCCAGATAGATGCTGGTGCTCAGCGTGGTCTCGTTTTCCTGGTCATAGGTGAAGTCGATGTCCGAGGAGACCAAGGTGAGGTCCCGGGCTTTTTCACCTGCCGCTAGCTTGCGGGAGAAGCGTTTCCCGCCCATGTAGGTGTAGAGCGAATCGCCCTTCACAAAGTTGAATCCGGATACCTGCTTGCTCACCGTGGTCAGGTAGCCGATGGTCACGTCCAGGTTGTTTTCATAGGAGGTGCTGCTTTTCACCAGGGTGTAAGACGAGCCCCGGTAGCTTTTACGGTAAACTATGTTTTGCACCTGGGAAACGTCCACCCCGTTCAGATACAGTCCCCGCGTGGGCATGTAGGCCATCATGGCGGGGTCCGGCTTGATGTACTGCACCATCTCATAGTCTGGAAGCAGTTTTTTCTTTCCGTAGGTGATGCGGCCGTTTTGGGGATTGATCTTGTAGGGCTTCACAGCCATGGTTATCTTCACCTTCAGGCTGTCGTCCGGGACCTCCCCGCCGCCCTTCAGCGAGTATTGTTTGGGAATGTTCACATAGATGATGTTGTCCTGGTGAAATTCGTTGACTTTGGCAAAGGGGGTGGTTTTGCCCGGCTCAAAGAACTCGAAATGGATGTTGCTGATGTTCTGATGGTCGGTCTTATTCACCTGGTAGTTCACTTTCAGCTTGGTGCCGTCCTTGCGGAGCGACGACGTTTTGGTGAGCGAAACCACGGGATCCTGCCAGGTCACGCTGATGCGGTCGCCTTTGTCCATGGGTTTGTCTTCCACCCGGAATTTGGCGATCTGCGGCAGAGCGCCGCTCACAACGTTTTGGGGCGTTGCCGGCAGGCTCAGCGGAGACTGGTTCATGCCGTAATCCGTGAAGCGGATGCTGTAGCTGCTCCGGCTGGCCAGTTCCCAGCTCAGGCCGGGCGCTGCCTGGCTCAGATCCGCCTCGGTGATCACGCAGTTGTTCTTCAGCGAACCGCTGCCAACCCCGCCTTCGGCGATCTTCACCGCCGCTCCGGCCAGGGCTTCCTGCTGCTGAGGGCTCATCTGGTTCCAGAGGGAATCCGGCATGGCAGGCACCATGTGGATGGTGTAGGAGGCCAGGTCGTCGTGGTTCAGGGGATATTGCCACTCAAATTGCAGGGTGCGGCTGTCTTCCACCGCGGCCGCGAACAGCCCGGGTGAGGCTTCCGGAGCGTCGTCCACCGGAGATCCGGCCACGGGTTTGGCGATGCCCAGATACTGGTTGCGTTCGTTCACGGGCACCACTGTATAGTAATAATCAACCGGCTTCTGCCCGGGTTGGGCGCTCATCAGCGAAGCCAGGATGGTCTGTTGGTTGAATCTCAAGCCGGCATAGATGCTCTCGTCTTCCGGGTCGGCCGATCTGGCCTTGACGGTCTTGTAATAGTAGTCGCCGTCTTCGATCTGGGAGAGCAGGCCAAAGCTTTCGCTCAGCCGGGCCACCAGTTCGGTGTCCCGCGGAACGCCCCGGTAGAGGTTGCTGCCGGGTGCCCCTTTTTCGTTTTTCAGCCGGGCGGGCGAATCCAGGCTTACCAGGCTGATGTAGCCGCTGTCGTAATAGAGCATTTCGTCGGTGGCCACGCCGGTCTTCACGTTCACCTGCACCGAGGTCAGGAAGAACAGGGTGTCCGGATGCACACCCCGGTAGATGCGGTATTCCTGCACCCGCTTGTCCTTGTGCAGGGGCTTCCAGCTTAGCATCAGGCCGTCACCGCCGTCGTTGGGGATGTCTTTCACCTGAAGGTTAGCCACCACCAGTTGCTTCAGTTTTGCCTGGTCCTGCGCGTCCGGTCCGCCGCACCCGAAGGCCAGCAAGCCGGTTAGCAAAGCCAGGATGAAGAGCCGTATGTACAACTTCATACGTTGTCTCCTATGCCGTATTGAGCTATTTTTTTTCATTGGATTGCATCCCGCGTAAACGGGGGGATATTGTCAATCCTTTTTTCTGTGAGGCCTGATATTGCGTGCCTGCGGCCGCCATGCAGGGAGCACGCCGCCATTTGGGGACAAATGTCAACGCTGGAATACTTTGGAAAAAACTTTCACCTGGGGCAAACAAACGCGGATCGGGAAGGGGCGGGGAAAAAGTGGTGGGTGATACTGGATTCGAACCAGTGACCTCTACGATGTGAACGTAGCGCTCTAACCAGCTGAGCTAATCACCCCGGTCAGGAGGTGGTGGGTGATACTGGACTCGAACCAGTGACCTCTACGATGTCAACGTAGCGCTCTAACCAAGCTGAGCTAATCACCCGTGTCAGGAATGCCATCCCAAAAAGCGGCGGATTTTTGTCAATCAAATTTTGCCGGGCTCTCTCCGGCCACAAGGCCAATACCTTTTCCAGAGGGCGATCCCGTCCTAACGCAGCCGCCCCGTCCAGGGATGGGATCTGCGCCAGCCGGCCTGGGAGCGGTAGGGCACGTAATAGACCAGCAGATCCGCCTGAGAGCGGTACTTCACTATCTTCAGCGTGAAATGCGCGTTGCTCTTGTATTTCTCAAAATACCAGATCCCGTCCTTGTCCTTCGCCTGGGAACGGTACTCGGCCACCCAGACGCAGAGGTCGGCCTGGCTTTTGTAGGCGCAGACCCACACCTTCAGGTCCGGCGTGCCGCTTTCCAGCACGTGCGCCGAGCCCGCGAAGGCCAGGGCCGCCCCCAGCGCCAGCGCCAGCAGCAAGGTCAGCTTCTTCATCCGCACCTCCTTTGGTTTTATTTTCAGCTTGGAGACAGTCTGGCCTCCGGCCCCATATTTGTCAACGCCAAATTTATCTTTACAGGATTCGGAATCCAAATTGCATGCCTCTCCAGTGGAGGAAAGATGAAAAGATCTCTGTTCCTGATCCTGTTTGCGGTGCCGCTGCTGCTGAGCGCGGCCAACTTTTCCGATCTGCCCACCGAGGTGGCGCAGCCGGATGGCTCCGTGCTCAAGTTGCTGGCTTCCGGAGACGAATACGCGAACCGCCTGCACGACGCGGACGGCTTCACCGTCATCCAGAGTCCCTCCGATGGCTGGCATTATTACGCCATCCGCTCCGGCGGCGAGCCCGTCCCTTCCGCCCACCGGGTGGGTTCCGCGGATCCGCGCGCCCTGGGCCTCGAACCCGGGATAAACATCTCTCCCGCGCGTTACCGCCAGAAAGTGCAGTTCATGAATTCCCACCCCCGCTCCGGCTCCAAAGGGCCGAACACCGGCACCGTTAACAACCTGGTGGTTTACATCAAATTCAGCGACCAAACGGAATTCAGCGATCCCCGCTCGGTTTACGACGCCAAATTCAACGCTGTGGGCGACGACCAATATTCCCTGCGCAACTACTTTCACCAGGTGAGCTACGACCAGCTGGATTACGTTTCCCACCACTTCCCGGACTGCGCTCCAAACCTGAATCTTTCCTACACCGACAGCCATCCCCGGGCCTACTTTCTGCCCTACAATTCCGTCACCAATCCCACCGGCTACCGCGATTTCCAGCGCACCGACCGCGAACATCAGCTGCTGGCCGACGCTCTGAACTTCATCGCCGCCCAGGTGCCCTCCACTTTGAACATCGACGCCGACAGTGACGGCTATGTGGACAACGTCTGCTTCATCATCCGCGGCCCCCACTCCGCCTGGGCCGACCTGCTCTGGGCGCATCGCTGGGCCCTTTACACCCAGGACGTTTACATCAACGGCAAAATGGTCTGGGATTTCACTTTCCAGCCGGAAAACCAGAACAGCGTGCGCACCCTCTGCCACGAAATGTTCCACAGCGTGGGCGCTCCGGACCTCTACCACTACGATTTTGACGGCATCACCCCCGCCGGCTGCTGGGACATCATGGAAAGCGGCGCCGGCCACATGGGCATGCACATGAAATACCGCTACGGCGGCTGGCTGCCCACCCTTCCCGCCATCGGACCCGGAACTTTCACCCTCAACCCCGTCACTTCGCCGGTCAACAACGTTTTCCGCTATGAACTGAACTCCACCGAATCCCTCGTTTTCGAATACCGCAAACGCGGCGCCGACATCTTCGAGGAAAACCTGCCCGGAAGCGGATTGCTGATCTACCGCGTCAATTCCACTATGGATGGCAACGCGGACGGCCCGCCGGATGAGGTTTACGTTTACCGCCCGGGAGGCTCCCAAACCGCCAACGGCTCTGTCTTCGACGCCACTTTCAGCGCCCAGGACGGCCGCACCGCCTTCAACCAATACACTGATCCCTTCTGCTTCCTCAGCTACGGCAACCCCGCCCCGGTGAATATCCACAGCGTCTCGGAAGCCCATGATACCATCACTTTCACGCTTTCCACCCCCGCCGCGGCCTACCCGCCCCTGATCTCGGATCTGGTTCCCGCCGACGGCGCCATCCTTACCGCCGCCATGACCCAGGTCTCCGCGGACATCGACGCCCTGGGCTCGAGCCTGAGCCTGGTGGAATTCCGCCTCGACGACCTGATCGTGGGAACCGCCTACGCCGAACCCTGGACGGCGAACATCCCGAACGGCTGGCTCACTCCGGGGGCGCACATCCTCGAGGTCCGCGCCGTCAACGCCGCCAGCCTCGAAACCAGCGCCCTGGCCCGGGTGCGGGTGGTCGATCCGCTGCAGCCCACCTGGTTTGGCTGGCTGAGCGATGCTCCGGCCTGGGACGAATACGGCCGCGGCGCTGTGCCCATCCAGATAGCGCTGGAACTGGATCTGGGCCCCCAGGAATATCTGGTGAAAAAACTGGCTTTCGACGCGGTGGCCGATCCCTGGGGCCTTCCGGCCCAGCCGGGACTGGTGAACGCGAAGATCCACCGCTTTGCCAGCGGCGCCATCTCGGATGAGATCCTGCTCGACATCGGCAACGTCACCAGCCCCATGAACGGCAGGTTCGAACACACCGTGAACAGCCTCACCCCCGTCTCCGGGCACGTGGCCGTGGTGCTAAACCTCTTTGAATACCAAAACCTGCGCTTCGACGTGAACGGCGCCTGCGGCCACAGCTGGACCACCGAACCCGGCCGGCCCTGGACCGACGCCCTCGCCCGCGGCGTATTGGGCGCGGCCGCCATCGAACTGGAGCTGCAAACGCCGGGCTCTGCAACCGAAGACCTGGTTTTCCCCAGCCCGGATCCCACGCTGCGCGCCTGGCCCAATCCCTTCGCCGCCAGCGCCGTGATCTGCCTGGAACTGAAAGCCGCCGGCCCAACGGAACTCGTTGTTTACAACCTCCGCGGTCAAAAGGTCCGCGCCCTGCTGGATTCCCGCCTCGACAAGGGCCGTCACGAGATCGTCTGGGACGGCCTGGACCACTCCGGCCGCGCCGTTTCCCCCGGCATCTACCTCTGCAGCCTGAAAACAGAAGGGTGCGCCACAACCTTGCGCCTCGCCAGGGTCAGATAGACATCTGGCCGCGAGCGTGTCATTCCGATCCCGCGTAAAGCCCCGTAGCGCAGGATTCCGATCCTGCGTAAAGACCAAACGCAGCATTGGCATGCTGCGCTACGCCTTCAGCCGCTTCGTCATTCCGGGACGACGCAGTCGGGCCCGGAATCCAGACGGTGTGGGTAATGCCCTGGGAGGGTGTCGATGCAGACTACGTCTGGATCGACCCCGCATTGGCCTGAGACTGGGATGGGCTATTCCCGCCAGGTCTGGATTCGATTCACCCCACCGGCCAACAAGTTGTCCGGCGAGGACCCCGACGGATCTCCGGCGCTGAAGCACCTGCGTCCGGAATGACGTGCGTTTGAGGCGGGGAGAGGGATGTTCTGCTGTAGTCGATGCTCCTGCGTCGCTCGACGCCAGCGGGGTGGTGATGTTAAAATCCGTAAATCCGTTCAATCCGTAAATCCGTATGAAATGTGAATGCCCCGGTTCTGCTGTAGTCGATGCTCGTATCTCGCTCGACTCCAGCGGAGTGAAGTTTCGCTTGACAACTTATTGGTTTTCGGGCGTTAGTTTTCGAACGCGGCCTTGAGCGGCCGCGCCCCTGGAATCATCATGAGAAAGGGTGATGGAGGTTCGATGCGATATCTGCCTGAAGGTATTTTTGGCCAGCCGCCAGCGGGCGCGCCAGCGTCCTGTGGCGGTGGGGGTCCGCCCCTTTCCCTCCGCTTCTATCCGCGGGGATATTCCATCCCCCGGCCAGATTCCAAGCCCACTGAAGCTAATAAACAGATATGGAGAGTATCATGAAATGCCCCGCGTGCAACGCCACCAATCCCGACCACGCCACTTTCTGCAAATCCTGCGGCAAAGCGCTGCGCAGCAACCTGCGCACCTGCCCGAACGGCCACGATTACGATGCCAGCCTGCCTTCCTGCCCGCATTGCCCTCCGCCCCGCACGGCGAATCTGGGCCAAGCACCCACCGCCAGGATGGGCGATGAAGCCGACAAAACCAGGCTGGACACCGCCAAACCGAAGCTGGGGCCAAGCGGTTCCGGACCGGGAGCCCCGCTCAACGACAAAACCGTGATCCTGGGCAGGCCGGAAGCCGTTCCCGGCGCCGCTCCCGCCACGGACGGAAAACCGCGTCCGCAGGTGAACCGGATGCTCACCGGCTGGCTGGTGACCTTCGATGTGGATGCCAACGGCCTGGATTTCAAGGTCTATCAGGGCCGCCACGTGATCGGCAGCGCCCCGGGCTGCGACATCCAGCTGAAGCTTCCCGGCGTTTCGGCCGAGCACGCCATCCTGCTGAGCCGCAACGGCAAATTCATCATCGAGGACAACCTTTCCTCGAACGGGACCTTCGTGAACGGGGAAATGATCGAAGACAAGGTGTATCTGAACGAAAACGACATCATCCGGATCGCCACCATCGACCTGAAACTGAAGACCGTGTGAGGTGCACGATGCGCAGAACGCTGATCCTGCTTTTGCTCTGCACGCCGCTCTGGGCGCAGAACATCAGCCTCAACCACCTGAAGACCAACACCGACAACTTTCCCCAAATGGTGCACAGCTCCGTGCTGGCCCTGGACAACGCCAGCGAACCGCTCAAAAACCTGAACGCCGGGAACTTCCGCATCTCCCTGGGCGGCGCGGCGGTGGACACCCTGCTGAACGTGACCACCTTTGAAAATTCCAAGCAGGGCCTCTCCATCCTCGTGTGCGTGGACGTTTCCGGCTCCATGAAGGGCAAGCCTCTGGCCAGCGTGAAAGACGCCCTGCTGAGCTTCATCGGCGAAAAGCGCGACAACGACGAGATCGCCATCCTGGCCTTTGCCGAACAGACCGAACTGATCTGCGATTTCAGCACGGACACGGAGTTTCTGCGCGAGAGCATCGCCAACCTGAAGATCCTGCCCGGCGACACCTCGCTGTATTACAGCATCGACAAGGGTTTGGACCGCCTGAGCGGGCCCGCCGCCAAGAATGAGGGCCGCTTCATGATCCTCTTTTCCGACGGCAAGGAAGACAATCCCGCCACCGCCTTCACCCTGGACGGGGTGATAGCCAAAGCCCGCGCCAAGCAAATCCCCATCTTCGCGGCGGGCTACACCACGCAGGACAGGCAATATCTGCAAGTTTTGGACCGCGTTTCCCAGCAAACCGGAGGCAGCTATTACGACGCGCCGGACGCCCAGAGCCTGAGCGAGCATTTCGGCAAGGTGAGCCGCCAGATCCTGGGCTCCTATATCCTCAGCTATCCTGTGTTCGGGCTGGCCGGCGACGGCCTGGAAAAAGACCTGAGCATCACCCTCGCCCAAGGCGCTTTCAAAGCGGAATTTCCGGACCCCGTGAAGGTGCGGGTGCCGGCCAACCGGGAAGCCATCAGCGGCCCGGATGAGATCGACCCGGAAGGCGGGGGCGGCCAACTTTCCCCGGGCTGGATCATCGGCATCATCGCCGCGCTGCTGGCCGCGGGGGCCGGGGTGTTCTTCTGGCTGAAGGCCAAAAAGAAGAAACGCCTGGCGGAACAGCGCCGCCAACAGGAAGAGGAAGAGCGCCTGCGCCAGGAACAGCAGGCCCGCTACCAAGAGGAACAGCGCCGCCTGGAAGAAGAACAGCGCCAGCTGCAGGAACAAACCCGGCGCGAATCCGAAACCCGCGTGCAGGACCAGGGTCCCCGCTCCCGTGAGCACACCGTGATCCTCAATCCCGGCACGGGCACCGGCGAATTCCGCGGCGGCAGCGGCAAGGGCCTCAGCCTGGAAGTGCTGATGGGCAGCGAGCAAGGCCAGATCTTCAACATCGGGGCCGAGGGCGCTACTTTGGGGCGGGCGCAGGGCAACAGCATCGTGCTCAACGATTCCACCGTCTCCTCACGCCACGCCCGCATCTACTGGAGCGACGGCCAGTTCTACATCGAAGACCTCGGCTCGCTCAACGGCGTGTTTGTGAACGGCCAGAAGGTTACCCTCAGCCGCGTCGAACAGGGCAGCACCTTCAAGCTGGGTTCGAACGAAGGCGTGTTTCGCCTTTACTGAGGCCCCCGATGAGCAGACACACCGCGGACAGGTTCGTGATCAGCAACCTCACCGACGTGGGGATGGTGCGTGAAAGCAATCAGGACTATTACGGCAAATACAGCGGCAGCTTCGGCGAGCTGATCCTGGTTTGCGACGGGATGGGCGGCTACAGCGGCGGCGAAGTGGCCTCCCAAGTGGCCGTGGAAACCATCTCCGCGCATTTCCAAAGCCTCGGCGCCGAATACAACGAGATCAACGAGCTGCACCGCTCCTTCAGCCTGGCCCAGCAAAACATCGCCCACCACGCCTCGGAAAACCCCGAACTGGCGGAAATGGGCACCACGGCGGTGGCACTGCTGATCAAGGACGAGCAATACTGGATCGCCTGGATCGGCGACAGCCGCATCTACCGAAGGCGCGGAGGCAACACCGAACAGCTTTCCAAAGACCATTCCTGGGTGCAGGGGATGGTGGACCAGGGCCTCATCAAAGCCGAAGACGCCAACGACCATCCCAAAAAGAACATCATCCTGCGCTCCCTGGGCGCGGAACCCCACGCCTCCGAAGCAGCTGGACCCTTTCCCCTCTTCCGCGGCGATGTGTTCATGCTCTGCTCCGACGGCCTTTCGGACTACTTTCCCCTCCCCGAGGTGAACCGCTTTCTGGCCCAGGAACCACCCCAGGCCTGCCGGGCCATGGTGGACGAGGCCAAACGCCGGGGCGGCAAGGACAACATCACCATCCAGGTGCTCAAAGTGGCGCAGGGAAAGGCCTACAAGCCCACGCCTCCACCCGGGGGCATCAACCTGCTCACGCTGGGGCTGGCGGTGCTGGCACTGGGACTGCTGCTCGGCGGCGGGATCAACTTCCTGAGGCTGGGGCGCGAGGAAAAACAGCAAAAGGAAACCGCCACGGCCGCTGTGAACGACAGCATCGCGATCATCACCCGCGATACAACCAGGACCGGGCGGGACAGCCTGAAGGCCGTGGACACAGATGGTGTGACCCCGCCTGGGGGCACCATCACTCCAGAGGCCGGAAAACCCGGCAAAGACATCCCCAACCCAGCCAAAGGAACTCCGCCTTTACCCAAAAAAGAGACCAAACCAAGCCCGAGAGGACATTGATGATGAAACACCGGATGTTACTCCTTGTCGCGTTGCTGCTGCTTTTGCTGCTGGCGGCCTGCGACAAGAACGCCATCAACCAGCTGGCCCGCCAGGAGCGCGACAAGATCGAGGCCCAGATCCAGAACATGCTGGGCGCGGACTATGAGATCGAGGAATTTGTGATCCAGGACGAAGGCTACGAGGACAACAAGAGCAGATACGTGATGAACTGCGTGGTGAAGCTCAACAAAAAGCCGCTGGGCTTCGCGCCGCAGGAGATCCCCTGGCGCCTGGAGTTTGAGAAGCGGAACGGCAAATGGGTCTGCAGCAAGAGCGCGGTGAACATTTTGGGCGGGGGAAACCTCTTCAGCCAGGGCGATCCGCCTTCCGGCGACAGTGACCTTCCCAGCGGGGAAACCGGGCCGGATGACATCCTGGCCAGCCTGCAAGGGCTCTTGGGCGGCGTGGACCAGGGCCTGCTGAACATCACCGCCCTGAGCACCGAGGAGGAAAACCAGGTGGGCGCCGAACTGCAAAGCCGGATCCTGGCAGACCTGGGAACCTCCGGCAGCGGCAAATTCAACGCGCAGTCCATCTTCAAAAAGATCAAAGCCCACTCTTCCCGCCAGGACCTGGCCTGGGAATGCACGGTAACGGCCGACAACGAGTTCAACGCCTTCGCCGTGGCCGGGGGCAAAACCTTTCTCAACCGGGGCCTGCTCAGCGGCCTGGACAGCGAGGCCGAGCTGGCCTTCGTGATCGCCCACGAGATCGCCCACAACGACCTCAAACACTGCGTGCAAAGCATCCAGCACGCCGTGCGGGCCAGCCAGATCGACCCCCTTTTGGGCGAGGTGGTGGGCGTGGCTTATTCCATCTACAAACACCCCTTTTCCCAGGAAATGGAGTATGCCGCCGACAAACGCGGGGTGGAACTGATGACCGCCGCCGGCTGGTCCAAGCAGGGCGCCATCTCCTTTTTCCGCAAGCTGCAAAGGTATGAGCCCAGCGCCGAGGACCCCGGCATCCAGGCCGTGAACGATTTCATCTCCACCCATCCCACCGCGCAAAAGCGGATCGAGCGCATCGAAAAGATGTAGCCCCGGATCCGCCAAAGGTTTTGAACATTATGGAAAATCCCCGTTTCTATTTCAGCTTCCGCTGGTGGCACATCCCGCTGATCCTGCTGGTGCTCTTACTGGGCTGGCTGGCCTGGGCAAGCACCTGGGATTTCGAGCCGGAAGTGACGCCCCACATATTCCCCAACCCCTCCCTGGAAGTGAAGAACAACGCCTGGGTGGGCTACCATGTGGAACCCTTCGAGATCCGCTTCATCGACAGGGATAACGACATCCCCCTCATCCTCCACAGTGATGAACCCCAATTCGTTAAAGCCCGCCAATCCACCAACATTCCCCTGAAGATCAAGGCGGGGGACATTGCCAACCTCCAGCTGAAGAGCTTGCTGAGCATCCGGGTGCAGTCCACCGTGACCGCCACCCGCTGGGGCCTGAGCAGAACCGTTCGCGTGAACAAGGACATGAATATTCTGGACCTGATGGGCCAAACCATCAAGCTCGCCACCGATGCTCTGTCCCAGCTGCCATAGGCAGATCGATTCCGACTCGGTCTTTTGCCCCTTCTGCGGCAAACGCCCGTCGGACACGCCCGCCCAGGCCAAAAGCTCCTATGTGATCGGCCGGGCGCCCAGCTGCGACATCATCCTGGACAACATCCGGGTCTCGCGCAACCACGCCCGCCTGTTCCAAAGCGGCGGCAACTGGGTGCTGGAGGACAGCGGCAGCCAGAACGGCACCTTCGTGAACGGCAGGCGGATCAGCTCCACCCCCGTTTCCGCCACCGACACCATCGTGATCGCCGGCATCCCGCTGCGGCTGGAAGAGATAGTAAAAGCCAAACCACAGCAGCTCTGGACCCAGAAACTCCGCTTCGTGGCCCAGAACCTCAGCTACAGCGTGCCGGAAAAAACGCTCATCGACGACATCTCCCTCTGCTTCGAACCCGGCCAGTTCATCGGCCTGGTGGGCCCCTCCGGCTGCGGCAAAACCACCCTGATGCTGATGCTCAACGGCTATTACCAGCCCACCCGCGGCGTGGTGCGCCTGAACAACCTTTCCGTGCACAAAAATCCCGAGGCCCTCAAAGGCCAGATCGGCTATGTGCCCCAGGACGACATCATCCACCGCGAACTCACGGTGGAGGAATCGCTGCGCTACACCAGCCAGCTGCGCCTGGGCAACAGCCTTTCCGAGGAGGAGCGCGCAGCCCAGATCGAGCGCATCATCAAGGACCTGAACCTCCAGCCGAGCCGCCACGTGCTGATCGGCTCCGCGGAACGCCGGGGCATCAGCGGCGGCCAGCGCAAACGGGTGAACATGGCCCAGGAACTGGTCACCGAGCCGCTGCTCTACTTTTTGGACGAACCCACCAGCGGCCTCGACCCCCGCACCGACCGCGAGGTGATGACCCTGCTGAAAGGCATCGCCGACCGCGGCCACATCGTGGTGCTCACCACCCACAAGATCGACCGCCTGAACTTCAGCATCTTCACCCACGTGATCGTGATCGGCGAAGGCGGCAGGCTGGCCTATTACGGCAAGGCGGACGAGGCGGCGGCCTATTTCAAGGTGCAGGACCCGGAGCAGATCTTCGAGGTGTTGGAACGCCGCGGCAGCCGCGATCTGCAGCAGGATTACCTGCGCAGCCCCCATTTCCGCGACATGGTGGCCAACGGGATGGACAAGATCCCCTCGGAACACGTGGTCCAGAGGTCCCGCTTCGCCGTGGATCCCTGGCAACAATACCTGGTTTTGGTGAGCCGGGCCTTCCGCATCAAGGCCCGCGACACCATGAGCACCCTCATCCTGCTGCTCCAGGCGCCCATCATCGGGCTCTTTCTGCTGCTGGTTTTCGGCCAGAACCAAACCCGTCAGTATCTGCCCGCCATGCTGTTCATGGCGCTCATCGCCGCCATCTGGCTGGGCTGCTCCAATTCCGCCCGCGAGATAGTTTGCGAACAGACCATCTTCCAGCGCGAACACAAGGCCGCGCTAAGCCTGGGCGCCTATCTGGGCTCCAAGGTGACCGTGCTGGGGCTCCTCTGCGCCGTGCAGTGCCTGATCCTGGCCCTCTTCGCCCAGATCTCCTTCGCCGGCTCCGGCGTGCTGGGGATCGGCTTTTTTCCCCTCTTTCTGGTGCTGCTGCTCACCTCCTTCACCGCCATGCTGATGGGATTGGCCATCTCCGCCCTGGCCAAAACCGGTGAGGCCGCCATGGCCATCGTGCCCATCACCCTCATCCCCCAGATCGTGCTGGGCGGCCTGATCGTCTATTTCAAGGACCTCGGCGCTTTCGGACAGCTGCTGGCCGCGCCCGTCCTCAGCCGCTGGGCCTACGAACTCACCCTGCTGCTGGACGGCACCCAGGTGGCCGACAGCGTTCTGGGCTTCAACCTGGGCAACATCGGCGCGGACTTCGCGGTGATCCTGCTGCTGGCCCTGGCCTTTACTGGCACGGCCTTCGCCCTGCTGAAGCACAAAACCGGGCTGAAATAAGCCGGCTGATCAGAGCAGCAAACATCTTATCTGCATATAGATAGCGATGTTTTCTGTCTTCCCGGGCAGATTTTAGCTTGACATTCTCCCCCTTGCAACCATGATGGTCTTCCGAGTTGCAAACAATTGTAAATACAGTGCTTGAGTGTCCCCACCCGAACGTGCTTCTGAATATGCGCCGGGGACGCATGCAAAAATGGAGAATTTATGCCGATAGATAGAGCCAAAGTGTCCATCCGGGCAGTGATCCGGATGCTCAAACCCGGCCGCTTCCTGCTGCTGGCAGTGGTGATGATGGCCGAAGCCGTTCAACCCGCGGGAGCCACGATCAGCACCCGCGACAAAAGTTACGCCGAGATCACCCGCAGCATGGTGGAAACCAGCCGCCTCCATCTCGGCCGCCCCTACCAGTTTCGCAATCCCCAGGGCGCCATCATGGACTGCAGCGGTTTTGTGCAGTGGATCTTCTCGCTGCACGATGTCCGCATCCCCCGCACCTCCAGGGACCAGGGCGCCAGCAGCCGGCGGATCCCGCTTTCCGACGCCCGCCCCGGCGACCTGATGTTCTTCCGCGGCACCAAGGGAAATTCCAACGTGATCGGCCACGTGGCCATGGTGGTGGAAAACACCGGCAAGACGCTGAAGATGATCCACAGCTCCTCCCGCGGCGTGGTGATCGACGAATATTATTCCAGCCCCAGCTACGTCCGGCGCTTCCTCTACGCGGGCCGCATGCCCCAGCTGGAAGCCAAATATCCCAGCCATGTGCCTCCCGCCCGCAACATCACCGTGATCGGCGTGGGCGACATCATGCTGGGCACGAACTACCCCTCGGCCCAGTATTTGCCGCCCAACGACGGCAAGGACCTGCTGGCGCCCGTGAAAGACATCCTGCAGGGCGCGGACCTCACCTTCGCCAACCTCGAGGGGGTGATCCTCACAGGCAAAGGCACGCCGAAGCAATGTTCCAACCCCTCCACCTGCTTCGCCTTCAAGAGCCCGGACCACTATGCCCACTACCTGAAGGACGCCGGGATCGACGTGGTGAGCCTGGCGAACAACCACAGCGGCGATTTTGGCTATATCGGACTGCGCAACACCGTGATGAAGCTGGATTCCCTGGGCATCAGCTTCGCCGGCCGCAAAGAATATCCCTCCAGGACCTTCGAACGGGACGGCGTCCGCTACGGCTTTGCCGCCTTTGCCCCCAACACCGGCACCATGCAGATCAACGACTATGCCACCGTGACCAAAACGATCAGGGAACTGGACGAAAAATGCGACATCGTGATCGTCTCTTTCCACGGCGGGGCCGAAGGCGCGGACAAGACCCGCGTGACCGGCAAGACGGAATTTTATCTGAATGAAAACCGCGGCAATCCCCACGAATTCGCCCGCGTGGCGATCGATGCCGGAGCGGATGTGGTGTTCGGCCACGGTCCCCACGTCACCCGCGCCATCGATCTTTACAAGGGCCGCTTCATCGCCTACAGCCTGGGCAATTTCGCCACCTACGGCCGTTTCAACCTCTCCGGCAAGCTGGGCATCGCCCCCGTCGTGAAGCTGAACCTGAAGAGCGACGGCGAGTTCGTCGAGGGCGAGATCATCTCCGTGAAACAGCCCGGCAAAGGCGGTCCCGTGCCCGATGAGAGCAAGGCCGCCCTCAGCGAGGTCATCACCCTCACCGGCCTCGATTTTCCGGACAGCGAACTGCTGATCAGCCCCGAAGGCAAGGTAACCCGCAAGAACGCGGAGCCGGCCATCAGCCTGAACAAATAACCCGCCACCCGAAACCACAGCCATTCAGCCGGCCCAGAGCCGGCTTTTTTCGCGCCCGGCCTGCCCCGGGAGGAAAATCACTTGACCAATGTGCCGCCTCCAATATCCTCGCCCGCATGGATATGAACCGCAGCAAGCTGTGGCTGGCGCTGAAATACCTGCGCGGCCAGGGTCATGGCTTCATCAACCGCTCGCACTGGCTCACGATCGCCGGGATCACCCTCGGCGTCACGGCCCTGATCTGCGTTGGCAGCGTGATGAACGGGCTCCGGGAGGATGTGCGCCAGCGCATCACCGGCACCCTCAGCGAGATCAAGCTCAGCGCTCCCGGCGGCGCGGCGGTTCCCCATCCCCGCCCTTTGGTGGACAGCCTTCGCGCCCTGGGCTACCAGGCGGCCCCGGTGATCCGCAGCGAGCTCATCCTCAAACAGGGCGACCGCATCTGGTCCACCCTCTGTTTCGGGATCGATCCCCAGCTTCATGCCGGGATCAGCGCCGCCTTGCAGTCCCGGCTGTCCGCCACAGGCTCCGAGGTGCAGGGCATCCTCTCCGGCGGGATCGACGGCCCGGATTTCGCGGTCAACGGCATCGCCCTGGGCTATGGCCTCGCCGCCGAGATCAACGCCCGCGTGGGCGACGAACTCCAGTTGCTGTCCCCCGTTTTTGACGTTCCCACGGCCTTCGGCATGCTGCCCAAGGTCCGCCCCGTTCGCGTGGCCGCCATTTTCAACGCCGGCATGCCCGAATACAACTCCACTTTCAGCTATGTCCCGCTGTCCACCGCCGCCTTTTTCCGCGGCTACACGGACGAGGTGGACTACGTGGAGGTGAAAAGCCCCAACGCCAGCTCGCCCCAGCGCCACACCCGCCGGATCCGGAGCCTCTTCAAAGGCTGGCAGGTGGAGGATTGGAGCGCCTACGACGCCAGCCTTTACAGCGCCCTCCGTTTCGAGAAATTCCTCATGTTCGTGATCATGCTCTTCATGTATGTGATCGCCAGTTTCAACCTCACCGGCTCCATGCTCAAGACCATTGCCCAGAAGAAGCGAGAGCTGGGCCTGCTCAAGGCTTTCGGCTACCGCGAAACGGACCTGCGCGAACTCTTTTTGTATCAATCGCTGATCCTGGCCACCCTCGGGATCATCCTGGGCCTGATCATCTCCACCGCCCTGCTCCTGGTGCAGAAGCGCTTCGGCCTGCTCTCCATGGGGATGGGTGACGCCGGCCCGCTGCCCCTCCCGGTGATCTTCTCCTTTTCGGATTATCTCACCGTGGTGCTCGTTTCCTATTTCATCACCCTCATCAGCGTGATCCTGCCTTTGCTCAGGCTTAAAAAGATCAAACCCATCGAACTCATCCGCCAAACCACCTGAAGGAACCATCATGGACAAGAAAGAACTGTACCTTATCGCCCTGGCCCAGGAGATCCGCTCCCAGAGGCTCTACGCCGCCCTGGCCAAAAGCTTTTCCCAGCCTGCCAACGCCGCCCTCTTCACCGAACTGCGGGTCCTCGAGGAAAACCACGAGGCCAAGCTGCGCCAGGCTTTTCATTTTCCCGGACTGGAGCCGGAACCGCTTCAGCTGAAAGAGCCGGACCTCAGCGGAGTTGACCTCAGTGATCCCGCCCAACTGCTCCAGTTCGCCATCGGACGCGAGGCCAAGGCCGGCGGACACTATCTCGCCTTCGCCGAACAGACCTCCGAGCCGGAACTCAAGCAGCTGCTGCTGGATCTCGCCGCCGAAGAGGACAAACACCACTCCCTGCTTTTGGCCGAGAAACAGCGGATCCTGGGCGCGCTCGAATGGTTCGACCCCAGCGAGCTCGGCGGCTTCATGGATTTCTGAAGGACTGCCTGTGAACGGCGATCAGACCGACTTCCTGGCTGAGCCGGAACAGGACCGGCGCGACGCCCCCCTGGCCGAGCGGCTCCGTCCCTCCAGCCTGGAAGACCTTCGCGGCCAAGCCAAGCTGGTGGCCAAAAACTCCCTGCTGAGCCAGATGATCGCCTCCGGGGAATATCACTCGTTCATCCTCTGGGGCCCGCCCGGAACCGGGAAAACCACCATCGCCCGCATCATCGAACGCTGTTCCGGCCACCGCTTCGTCCAGTTCAGCGCCGTCCTTTCCGGCATCGGCGACGTCAAGGCCGTGATGAAGGATGCCGCCTACGCCCATAAACGCCACAACCAGCGCACCATCATCTTCATCGACGAGATCCACCGCTTCAACAAATCGCAGCAGGACGCCTTTCTGCCCTATGTGGAAAGCGGCGCGGTGATCCTCATCGGCGCCACCACGGAAAATCCCTCCTTCGAGGTGATCCCGGCCCTGCTCTCGCGCTGCCACGTGTTCGTGCTCTCGATGCTTTCCGAGGAAGACCTCGCCGCCATCCTGGCCAAAGGCTTCGCGGAACTGGGTTTGGAGGATGACGAGGCCGTCCGCGGCTGGCTGGCCCAACAGAGCGGAGGCGACGCCCGCCGCGCCCTCAACCAGCTGGAACTGCTGGAGCCCTGGCTGAAAGAGGATCCCCACCCCGACCTCAAGGAACTCGCCGCCATCCTCGAAAAGAAGACCATGTTTTACGACAAGGACCGCGAGGAACACTACAACCTCATCTCCGCGCTCCACAAATCCCTCCGCGGCTCCGATCCCCAGGCCGGGCTCTACTGGCTGGCGCGGATGCTGGAAGCCGGCGAGGACCCCCGCTATCTGGTCCGCCGCCTCATCCGCTTCGCCTCCGAGGATGTTGGCCTGGCCGATCCCCAAGCCCTCCTCCAGGCCATCGCCGCCAAGGAAACCGTGATGTTCCTGGGCATGCCGGAAGCCAGCAATGCCCTCGCCCAGCTGGTGGTTTACCTGGCCACCGCGCCCAAAAGCAACGCCCTCTACACCGCCTATTCAGCCGCCGCCGAAGAAGCCCGCAAAACCAGCCACTACGGCGTTCCGCTGCACATCCGCAACGCCCCCACCCAGCTGATGAAAGAGCTCGATTACGGCAAGGATTACCGCTACGACCACGCCAGCGCCAACCACTACGCCTACCAGAAGTATTTCCCGGACCAGATGCCGGAAAAGACTTACTATGCCCCCGGCGAATTCGGCTTCGAGAAAGAGATCGCCAAACGCCTCGAATGGTGGCTGAAACTGCGGCGGAAAAATTAACATAAGCTTTGGGCGCAGCCTGGAGTCCAGCGAGCCCGCGAGCTTGGACTTCAGGAGCTGTTGCTGCCGTCGATACTGCGTCGAGGCACAAACGGAAAGCTGAAAAACAGAGGCGCAGAGAGACAGAGAGGTGATGGGACGAGGGAAAGCGCGGGAAAAACAGGCTCTCTTTCAAATCAAGTGGGTTGAGTGACAAAATGACCGAAGAACCTCAACCCAACAAGTATCGACGCGTCATTCCGGAAAAGCCACGCTGGAGTCGAGCGAGGTACGAGCATCGACTACAGCAGAACACCCCCCACCCTTCCCCAAACCCACGTCATTCCGGACGCAGGTGCTTTAGCGCCGGAGATCCGGAATCCAGACGGTGTGGGTAATGCCCTGGAAGGGAGTCGATGCTCCTGCGTCGCTCGACTCCAGCTTCACCGCCCGGAATGACGGAGCGGGAGAGGGAAAGTCTGTATCCAGCCGATCCCTCCACCCACTCAGTTTGAAAGAGAGCCGAAAAGAAAACCCTTGACATCCCTGTAATGTGTCACTGAAAACTTCAAATTCTTATCACTTGGACAAGTGACGCTACCGCATTGTCTATAAATGGGATATGGGAGGTGAATCAGTTCTGTGTTGGGCTTGGACACTCCTATTGGATATGGACTTTTCTATCATCAAAAACTTCAAATCCGGTCACTATACTGATTTACGTGGACATTTACTGGAACAAAGCAAGTTCCAAGTTTCTGGGCGTAACCATCTATAATGAAATAAGATAGAAAGTCAGCAACACTTGGTGTTTTAGGCTTGGAAACCATCGGACTTGGACATTTGAAGTTTTCGGTGACACATTACACTGGGGAAATAAAAAAAGGCGGAAGCTCTTCCGCCTTAAGGGTCTATTTCTATAAACCAGCAGTCAGTTTAGACCGGGAGCTGTTTGATGATGGATCTGCCCGGGAACCGGGCTGCTTTACCGAGTTCCTCTTCGATCCGGAGGAGTTGGTTGTATTTGTCCACGCGTTCGCTGCGGGAAAGGGAGCCGGTCTTGATCTGACCGGTGTTCATAAACTGGTGGTGTTTCTTTAATCCTAAGCGCTATTTCGTTAGAGTTAGTTTCAGTGTAGCAATTCTGCCGATCAGATCCAATCTGGCCAGGTATACACCAGTGGAACAAGCGATTCCTTGTTCGTCCCGCCCGTCCCAGAGAACGATGACATCGCCTTGGGTAAAGTTTGACCGAGTTAAGTGCCTTACTTTCCGTCCTCTTAAATCATAAATGTCGATGACAACTTTCTCGTGGATACTATCAGGCTCCCTTCCTGTTACGGTTATTGCCGTGGTTGCAGCAAAGGGGTTGGGACTGGCCGATAGAAAAAGGTTTGGTGCGGGATTGGAGAAATCATCCTCTACCGGTGTTCCAAAGGAGAGTTTGGCGACGAAGATATCAAATACATCCCAATCACCGCTGGAAGTAATTGTGTAAGGTCCGAAGGCTGCGCTTCCTGCGAAACAACCAGTCAGATATGAGTTGCCGGCGCTATCGATGTCTATACTATAGGCAACGTCATTGCTGATGCCGCCGGCACTCTGCGCCCAAAGCCAGTTCCCAGCACTATCTAGGCTGGCGACGAAAATATCAGGGCCTCCATTGGACGTGAGCGTGATAGGGCCGAAAGCGTTGCTGCCTAAGAAATACCCGGTCAGATGGGGGTTGCCCATACTATCAGTCGAAATACTGAGACTATAGCCACCGGATGTTTCTCCATCACGGACAGCCCACAGCCAGTTGCCGTCTGAATCCAGTTTGGCGACGAAGATTGCGTGAGACCCGGTGGAAGTGAGTGTGTAAGGACCGAAATCGGCGCTACCCACCAAATATCCGGTCAAGTAAGCGTTTCCGAAACAATCAAGGGATATGGCACTGGACTCACCGCCTGCTCGAATGACCCAAAGCCAGTTGCCGCCTGAATCCAGTTTGGCTATAAAGAGGTTTCTCTCACCTATGGAGGTGATCGAATAGGGACCAAAATCAGCGCTGTAATAGAAAAATCCTGTGATCCAGCTATTACCTGAGCAATCCAAAGTAATGCTCAAACCCATGTCTATATATGGCCCCCCTGCTCTGACAGCCCACAGCCAGTTGCCGGAGGAATCTATCTTGGCGACAAATATTTCGATGCTTTCATTGGCGGTGAGCGTGAAAGGTCCAATTGAAGCGCTATGAAAAAAGTACCCTGTCAATAACGCGCTTCCCGCACTGTCAACAGCTATATCCTCGGATATCTGGCATTCCCCCATTTTTTTATACCAGCCTGATTTTCATTTGCCATGGTTCGATCAGATCGGCTCTATATGGTGACTTGTTGTAGTGGGTGACGCGTTGCAGGCAGATTCTGATCACTTGGCAGA
>Ga0265295_1000904_pt1 | contig 56022 bp, 53 predicted proteins | sample Munlansysbiofilm_FD_192503 | JGI IMG/M metagenome (GOLD analysis project Ga0265295, IMG submission 192503) | Leachate microbial communities from a municipal landfill in Southern Ontario, Canada - Methane capture system biofilm | ecosystem: Engineered > Solid waste > Landfill > Unclassified ... | reverse complement strand
TTGGAGGTCAATTTGTTCGAGAAAAAGCCAATTTCATCACTGGTTACTGATGCTCTTAAGCATATATCAGAACCTCTCGAATCTAACCAGTTGAATCTGTTTAACTATTAACCGGACAGTAGTGACCTGAACCATAGATATAACAGCAATATTTAATCTTTATAGCAGTGTATCTGTTCCTATACCGCTGGACAAGATCCTACCTCCTCCTACTGCTAGATCCAGCCTCATAAAATCAATATACAAAAAACATCCCCACGCATATTTTAAATATTTATCTCCTAAGTTACTTTATTTATTCAGAATATATGTTTACCCGCTGTCTTCTAGCTCCTAAATATCCATCCTAATGCATATTTGTTATATGCACTAAGGGTGGTTTTAGGGGTGAGCTTTTGCGGTCTGATTAAATATTATCTCCTGTGTTTCTAGCTAGTTATAAATATAATTGTTGCTTTATTTGCTTTTGGCACAACATAAGCAGTATCAACTAGGCAAGAACAACATAAGACAAATTAACTAACTGAACACATACAGAGGAGGAGATCATGAAAGCACTTACTAAATTAACTACAGCGGTAACTTTGGTAGCTCTTAGTGCAGCTCCAGTATTCGCAGCGCAGCAAGCGCAACAGTCTAGTGGTCTTCTGGCTTGGTTATTCATCGGCTTCTGTGCCCTGATCGTAATCGGCCAATTGGTACCAGCAGTAATAACTGGTATCGGCATGGTAAAAGGGGTTATCTCTGGCCAAGCTCATCACCACTAAGCATTAAATTAATAACAAACACCACAACATATAACTAACAACACTTTGAAAGGATCCAACCATGAAATCACTTACTAAAATTACTCTGACCACCCTAGCAACACTCTTCGCTGCCGCTCCAGCCTTTGCCTCAACCGCTGGCCGCGTAGACCACAGTGGCTTCCTGGTTTGGGCCTTCTTAGGCTTCTGTGCTCTGATTATCGTAGCTCAAGTAGTACCTGCTCTACTGGTAATGCTAGGTATCGTTAAAGCAGTTGCCAGCCCTAAAGAAGAGGCACAGCAGAAAAGCCATTAATATCCACCGCAACAACAACCTACTTTTCACACACAGCACAGCTAACGTGGAAAGTAGGTATCTTTATCCTGACATTACCCTACCCATTCCAAGGGCCGTGCAAGCCCATCCATGGGAAGCTCAATGTCAGCACGCAGCGACTAGAGCAACAACAATCAACCACCACCTTGGCCAAGATGCTCAACAGAGCCAAGAGGGAGAGAGATATCATGTTCCCAGTAATGACAGCTTATAAAGGCAGTAGCGCTACCACATCAAGGGTAAATGATGTAGTGCAACAAGCTGGTGGTATTCCCTATCAGGTAAGTAACCTTATGGGAGCTGTCCAACTGTTAAGTGAGCAACACCCAGCAGTGTTAATTATTGGTGAGAGCTTTGATAACAGCAATGTCTTAGATGTTATTCCGGTATTTAAACATCTGCAGAAGAATATGAAGATCATTCTTCTCGCCGATAACGCCACCGAAGGCTTCCTACGCCAGGCCAGAGCCGCAGGCATCTTCTATCATGCTCTAGAACCTAATGATGCAGAAGATTGCCAAGAGCTTAAACTGGCTCTGGAGTGTGCTAAGCAGGCCAGTGAGCAGAAGAGTTCCACTCTATGGAAGAAGCTGGCACCGCTGTTTGGAGCGGGACACGCAGCTTCGTAAACGAGTTATTTATTTCGATGTATTTTTGGTGTTTGCTGACGGCGATCCTATTGGGTCGCCGTTTTTTTATGTTGCGGGACGGAGGCAGTTGCCTACTGGCACGCCCATAATTTGCAAGGCGCCCAATAGCTAATCAAACAAAAAGCTATAAGACAATGAATTAGTTGTCATTACTATCCGAGTAAGAATCGGACTTGCAACAAGGTGGTTAACAGTTATTATTTCAATATATATAAAATAATATATCCTCACCTGCCAAGTTGCTAAAAATAGAGTAAAAACAAAGCAGCCAGCTACGAATTAACGTAACTGGCTGCTTTTATTATGGCGGAGAGGGTGGGATTCGAACCCACGGTGGCTTGCACCACAACAGATTTCGAGTCTGTCACCTTCGACCTCTCGGACACCTCTCCGCAATTTGGTTAATCGGCGCTGGCTACTTTAGCAAGCTTTTTCTGCTGACGCAATTGAAGAAAAAAAGTGCTCAGCAATTGGCTACATTCATCGGCCAATATCCCCGCCTCCACTGCGACACTGTGATTAAAGCGCTCATCGGTAGAAAAATCGTACAGTGAACCAGCAGCTCCAACTTTTCCATCACTGGCACCATACACCAAGCGCGGTATGCGCGCTAAAATAATCGCCCCCATACACATTACACAGGGCTCAAGCGTTACATACAGAGTGGCATCTTCAAGCCGCCATGAGCCGGTTGCCTTTGCTGCGGCTCGTATGGCTATCAGTTCGGCATGGGCCGTGGGATCCTGCCATAGTTCGCGCCGATTGCCCGCGGCAGCAACAACCTCATCCCCGACAACAACCACGGCACCTATGGGCACCTCCCCTAAGTCTTGCGCCTGCAGCGCCTGATCTATCGCTAGACGCATATACTGTTCGTCGCTTGTCATTTCCGCTACATTCAAATGCTTATACCTTAGCAGTCGTTGCGTTATAACCAATAAAACTTCGCAAATGGCAATTAGAGCTATTGACTTCCCTAGCTAATTAACCAACAATCACAGATTGTGTAAATACTTGTAAGGACAATACAATGACTTCTTTACCCATGCTGGCGCAAGACAAATTTCCATTTTTCAAAAACTTACCCGTCGAAGAGGTTACTCAACTATTAAAGTTTTTTTCTCGTCACCAAGCTAGTGCCGGAGAGATCATCTGGCATGAGGGTGACAAGGACAATTCCGCGGCATTTATTTTATCGGGACAACTCGGGATAAAAAAAATGACTGAGTTTACCAATCGACATATTATTGTTGGCACCTACTCCAGTGGTTCCGTAGTGGGTGAATTATGTCTTTTGACGGATAACAATCGCACGGTTACTGCTGAAGCTCTCAGTGATGTTGAGTTACTTTTTTTATCCAATGAAAATTTTGAGAAGTTGGTTAATGCCCATCCAACCTTGGGATTAAAATTACTGCGCGGTCTGTTTAAAATGACCAGTAAGCGCTTAACCAAATCGTATGAGCGCATCGCTTCCATCTTCTAATAGATTCAGCAGCGTTGATGTTCCATAGGAGAGATCCATGCTAGAAATTGGCCACACCTATACATTGAGTATAGAAGAGCTTAACGAAAGCGGCGCGCTGTTACGCTTTGAAGATGAGACGATACTACTCCCCCAACGCGAAGTAACCGCAGCTATGCACGTTGGGCAAGAGCTGGACATCTTCGTCTATCGTGGGCGACAAGATCGTTTGGTAGGCACACTTAAACCGCCAGTAGCTCAAGTTGGGGAGTTTGCCTTACTACGCGTGAGTCAAGTAAACAAGTATGGTGCATTTTTGGATTGGGGGTTAGATAAGGAACTGCTGGTCCCCTTTGCCGACCAACCTGAGCGCATGCAGTTAGATCGGCACTATCTGGTACGTATTGGCGTGGATAATTCGGGGCGCTTGATTGCCAGCGCGCGCATTGAACGCTACCTTGAAGTGCAGCATGACCTGCATGTCGGCCAAGAGGTGGATCTACTCTTGTGGAAGTTCACCGATCTGGGGGCTAAGGTAATTATCAATAATAGTTTTGGCGGCTTACTCTACCGTGATGACTTAGCGCCGGGGATTGCTCGCGGGGACAAATTTGTAGGTTATATAAAACGGGTACGCGAAGATTTCCTTGTCGATGTCACTATACATAAGGTGGGCAAAGCGGGGCGCGAAGATGCGCGCCAGTTTCTCCTCGAAGCCATACAGCAGTCAAAGACCATCCCCCTGACCGATAAAAGCAGCCCTAACGAGATTGAAGAGCTACTTGGGTTAAGCAAAAAGGCATTTAAGCGCGCCGTTGGTGCCCTGTACAAAGAGGGGATAATTACGCTGGAGGAAGATAGCATTCGCTTGAAGACAGCACCACGCAAGTAAACGACCCACAACCACTGTGCACATGTGCACAGGATAGTTTCAGCTATCAACTGCTGAAAAAATGCACTAGTTGCGGTATTAAGCGTAGGTAGGCTTTGCTAGAGTAACAACCATCAGGGCTTGTTGTGGCAGGCAAGGCTTGTAATCTCCTTTCTTCCTAGTTTACAACAAAGCCGATGCGGATGCCTCCCCGCACCGGCTTTGTTGTATTTAAATTTACCCCAGTAGCAACTATAATAGGCCAGCTGCACAACCCGATTATAAATATGGCAAAATGTGGCATACTAAGCAGATATACAGCGGCGCTATAGAGCTAGCGCTGTACCAGTATTGGGTTAGAAAACTTCACTTCATCTCATCTCGAGCACAGGGATAAATATGATGAACCAGCAACCAAAGAGCACGCAACAAAAGAGCAATAGCAATAAAAAAAAGCGCAGCTGGTATCTTGCGCTATTCTTGGTAGTGGCCGGAGCAGCGCTATTGCTGATTCTGCCTAGTGCGCTACGCATTGGACTTGAGACATGGCTGAATAAACAACCGGACATTGTGGCGCACATAGATGATATCGATATCAACCTGTTCAGCGCCACGCTAGGGCTAAACGGGGTCATGGTACAGCAGCACGACAAACCGGTATTCGCAGCCCAGAGATTACAACTACAACTCGATTGGCTACCGCTATTGCAGCAGCGTGTTGCCATCAACCACGTTACGCTGGAAGAGGGGCTACTGCAGCTGAACCAAGACAGTGCACACAGAATCCAGATTGGCGGCTTCATCCTCAACTCAGCTACGCCAACCGCTGAGGATAGTGCATTAGCACCTAAACTAGAGACGCAACAAGATCACCAGTCGTGGGACATAGCCAGCGGCGATATTAACATCAAAAATTTCCTCATCAACTTCCACCTGCCCGAACTAGATCTACAGCTTACTATCAACAGCTTAGCGGCAACTCCGACCATTAGCTGGCAACCACAGCTATCTGCCACCCTAGGCTGTGACTTAAATATCAATGGTGCACCAGTGCAAATTGATGCCCTGTTACAACCATATTCCCAGCAACCCAGCGTCAGCGGCGACCTATCCATCAACAACTTTGCCCTTAGCTCTATCGCCCCGCTCCTTAGCACTCTGGGCTGGAACGATGTAGCCGGAGACCTTTCTAGCCAGTTGCACCTTAGCCTAAGTGCAGAAACAACAGCTTCAGCAATTCTGCTAGGTATCGATGGAACGATAACTGGCACCGGTATTAGCGGGGCAAATAGTGCGGTATGGCTACGCCAACTTAATTTCAATTGGCAAGGTGATTCAGCGCTAGATATCTTCAGCCCCGCCCCCGAGGTAGTATTGCAAGGTCAGCTAACTATCACCGATAGCGATCTGGAACTACAACAGCCGGGATACCGCTGGTTACAGCACGGGCTGGTATGGGATGGTACAACCAAAATTACCACGCCACCAGATACACAAAATAGCACAGTAGATATTTCCGGCGACCTGCAGCTGGAACAGACAACTATTATCGAATTAGCCCAGCAGCGCCAACTAGCGCATATTGCTCAGGCAACAGTATCCGCCCTGCAGCTCAACGCCGATGCAGAGTTTAGCTGCGATAAAATACAGCTGCACAACATGCAGGCGTTGCAACACATTACGCCGAACCATGCGCTGGCACACAGCGCTAGCTCTAGACCAACTATCGCACCAGACGATATAGCTACATTTGCTGATATTGAGCTCGACAAGCTGGTGTACACTTCGCAACTGCTGCACGCCGACAGTCTGCACCTAGCGGGGGTGAATCTGGACATAGTACGCACCAGCAGCGGTGCCTTGGAGATAGAGCAGTGGCTGAACTCTATGCCCACTCCTGAGGATGCTCCTGAGCAGATTACCGCCAAACAGCCAGCAGCAGATCCGCTTGTTTTCAGCGTTGATCGAATCCTGCTCGATGAGAATAGCAGTCTGAGTTTTAGTGATAACAAACTGGCCACACCAACATCATGGCAACTAAGCAGCATAAATCTAGCGCTGGATAACCTGCATAGTGCCAAAGGTGACCAATACAGCCCAATAGCCTTCACTGCCTTGTTAGACCAATATTCACATATTGATCTCAGTGGCACTATTCAGCCCTTTCGCGCGCCAGCAAATTTTGATATCAACGGGAAAATTAAAGGATTTAATCTACCCAGCGTATCAGCTTATTGCGAAGAGAGCATCGGCTACGCCTTGAACCAAGGACAGCTAGATATCGAGTTCACAGCTCCATGCACGCAGGGGCAACTGAATATGGACAGCAATATTTTTCTTAGTCAACTGCGGATGCAACCATTGAGTGCCACAGCTGATAGTGAAGTGACCGCCACATTGGGGATGCCGGTCAACCTGGCGCTGGCGTTGCTGCGCGACCGCAGCGGCAATATCCAACTCAATCTTCCGGTACGTGGCAATTTAAATGATCCTAGCTTACAAATAGCGCCAACACTCCGCCGCGCACTGACCAATACCATAAAAAATACCGTCATGCTCACCTTGGCTCCGCTGGGCATAGTCGCCAAAGCTGGTCAACTTGTCGGTATTGGTGCCGCGCTCAATTTCGAGCGTTTAACCTTTGAGGCAGGTACCACCACGCTGACTAATACCAGCACAAAATATCTGCCCAAGGTTGCCCAACTACTGGTCAGCCACCCCCAACTGGTCGCAACCATAAAGGGGCGTATAACAGCTGGCGATATTGAACTGCTGCAACAACAGCTAACGAGCAAATCCACGGGAACATCCTCAACACCAGCACCATCAGCTTCCAGCACAATACCAGCACAGCAACTGGAACAGTTGGCCAACCAACGCGCCAATATTGTTAAGCAAGCACTACTAGAACAGCAGGTTGCTAATGGCCAGCTGTTGGTAACCAAACCCCAGAGCAACATCAGCTCCGGTAATCCTGGGGTAGATTTGACCATCAAATAAGGAGTTTTATTTAAAAAAGGACAACTACTCAGGCTGATGTGCACCTGATGAACCCAAATGCACCAGATGTAAAATAACTAGGGCAGCAACAATCAGGAACCCGAGGATAAGAAGCACCACGCCATTCCAGCCCCAACTGCTCCACATCAACCCGCCGCCGGTTCCAGATAGGCTGGAACCGAGGTAATAGAAAAACAGATATAGCGACGATGCCTGAGCGCGTGCATGCTTGCTGTACAGCCCGACCCAAGCCGAAGCAACTGCATGCACCCCGAAAAAGCCGATGGTAAACACCAGGATACCAACAGCAATGCAGCCAAACACTGGCACCACCGTCAGCAACAATCCAGCAATCATGATACTCAGCGCCAGATATATGGCTCGATAGCGGCCAATACGGCCAACTAAACTGCCCATTAGGGTGGAACCGAGCGCGCCAAAGGCATAGGAGATAAAGATCCACGCCACCTTACTGGGTTCAATTGAGTATGGTGGTGCAATCAGAAGAAAGGTCACATAGTTATACAGAGTGACAAAACCGCCCATCACCAGAAAAGCAATAGCGTACAGACAGCATAGATGGGGATTTTTCAGATGACCAAGCAGCGATTGCGATAATTGCAGCAGATGAAATTCGCGCCGCTCAAAATGGCGCGAGCGCGGAATAATTAGGATAAATATTAAGCTCAGCACCAAGCTAAGGAGACCAATAGTCGCAATGGCCACGCGCCAATTCGACATATCTGCTACCCAAGTGGTCAGCATCCGCCCGCTCATCCCGCCCATGGCATTGCCTGCGATATATAGCCCCATAGCTGGGCCAATGGCCCGCGGAGAGATCTCCTCGCCGAGATAAGCCATAGCTACCGCTGGCACCCCTGCCAAAACCACACCCTGCGCCAGCCGCAGCCCCAATAGCCACCCCAGAGAGTCACAGTTAGCGCTAGCTAGTGCTAACAACGATGTACTCAGCACCGCAGTAGCCATTATGGCTTTACGACCGATCACATCGGAAATACTACCTGATATCGGCAGAGTCCAGGCCAGAGCAAAGGTGGCAACCGATAAAATCAAGCTACCAATTGTCGGGGATATATTAAATTTAACGGCAAGAATTGGTAGCAGTGGCTGCACATCATACAGGGTGGAGAAGGTAACGAACCCAGCTATAAATAGGGCAATATTGGCCTTATAGTAATCTCTGGTATGGCGTTCAATATGGCTGTTTATCTGCATAACATCTACCTTGGACTACTTTTTTGGTACGCGCACGCCATCACTGCAGGATTAAGCGACGCCCCAAATAGAGCAGCCCGCTACTCTCAAAATACCGAGTGTAGCGGGCTGTTTTAGCGCTGTTGAAAATAAATGGCGTCTATTTGCCCCACTTCTCCACGATACGCTTAACCGCCTCTTCGACGTTGGCACGCTCGCCAAATGCGCTTAAACGGAAGTAACCTTCACCACTAGGACCAAAGCCGCTACCAGGAGTACCGACAACGAAACACTCATTCAGCAGTTTATCGAAGAAATCCCAGCTGGTCATACCGGCAGGCGTTTTCAACCAGATATAGGGAGCATTGACACCACCGTAACAGGTGATTCCCGCAGCTTCCAAACCTTCGCGAATAATTTTTGCATTCTCCATGTAGAAATCGATAATCTCTTTAACCTGCGCCCAGCCTTCGTCGGAGTAAACCGCCGCCGCCGCTTTTTGCACTGGGTAGGAAACACCGTTAAATTTGGTACATTGACGACGATTCCACAGTTTATTTAGTGCCACGCGCTTGCCAGCGGCGGTAGTAGCCATGAGCTGCTCTGGCACCACGGTAAGCCCGCAACGCACGCCCGTGAATCCAGCAGTTTTCGAAAAGCTGCGAAATTCGATAGCGCACTCTTTAGCTCCATCTATCTCATAGATAGAGTGAGGAATATCTGCTTCAGTGATAAAGGCCTCGTAAGCAGCATCAAACAGAATAACCGCATCCTTAGCGCGTGCGTAGTCGACCCAGCCTTGTAACTGCTCCTTAGTCGCCACCGCACCAGTAGGATTGTTAGGGAAACACAGGTAGATAATATCAACTTTTTCACTCGGCATAGCTGGAGCAAAATTGTTCTCTTCGGTACACGGCATATAGACAATGCCTTCGTAATAGCCTTTAGCGTCAGCCGCGCCAGTACGCCCCACCATCACGTTGGTATCGTTGTACACCGGATAGACCGGATCGCCGATAGCAACCTTGCAGCTTATATCAAAGATATCGAGGATGTTCGCACTATCGCACTTAGAACCATCGGAGATAAAGACCTCAGATGTCTGCAACTCAACCCCCAAAGGGCGATATGCCTTATCTATAATGACCTGTGATAACCAGTCATACCCCTGCTCGGGGCCATACCCATGAAATGAAGCGCCCTGCGCTAAATCGTCAACCCCTTCATGAAAAGCTTTGAGGACTGCTGGAACCAAGGGCTTGGTCACATCGCCAATACCCAGACGAATGACCGGATTATTGGGGTGAGCAGCAGCAAAAGCACTAACGCGGCGGCTAATTTCGGGAAACAGGTAGCCTGCTTGCAATTTCAAATAATTATCATTTAGACGGGCCATGAAACATCCTTATTCTGTTAATGGAACAACATATTGATATTCTACTCCTCGCCATAACAGCCGCGAGCAGCGAACGAAGTATTGGTCTATTTCAGCTCTAAAACGTCTTGCATATCGTACATTCCAGCCGACTTGGACTGAATCCATTGGCAAGCACGTGCGGCACCACGAGCAAACATAGCGCGGCTCATAGCACGGTGAGTGATCTCTATACGCTCGCCCATGCCGATAAAGTAGACTGTATGCTCGCCGACAATGTCGCCACCACGCACCGTCTGCATACCAATCTCATCATGGCTGCGCTCACCGCACATCCCCTCACGGTGATAGTTAGCCACCTGATTGTAATCACGCCCCAAGGCGTCGGCAACTACCTCTCCCATGCGCACTGCAGTACCAGAGGGTGAATCCTTTTTCTTGTTGTGGTGCAGCTCGACAATCTCCACATCAAAGCCGTCACCAAGAATCTGTGCTGCCTCCTTGAGTAACTTGAAGCAGGCATTCACGCCGACACTCATATTCGGGGCTAAAACAACAGCAATATCACTGGCAATTTTAGCCAGCTGTTGGCGCTGCTCTGGGGTAAATCCAGTAGAGCCGATGACCATCATCTTCCCCAGACGATTGCACACTTCGGCATTAGCCAAAGTAACCTCGGGGAAGGTAAAATCGATCAACACATCAGCGGCAGCCAAAGCCTGCTCCAAATTATCACTGATGGTAACCCCCAGCGTCCCACACCCGGCGATAATCCCAGCATCCTGCCCTACCATCGGGTGGTCACAGTGCTCGATTGCTGCGCCCAAGGTTAGCCCTGCGGTTTCGCAAACTGCCTTTATTAAAAAGCTACCCATGCGGCCAGCGGCCCCAGTTACGGCTATTTTAACCATTACATACCCTCTCTTTTCCGACTGCAGATACAACCAATCCGAGAGGAGCAACACTCTCGGATATTTAACCGGTCGTTATATGTTGGAACAAAATGTATCCTGCGTTTAATTAGATCAGGGAGCAAGTAGCCATTACTGCTTTGAGCTTTTCCAAACTTGCTGGCTGTAGAGCGCACAGGGGCAGGCGTACCTGCGTATCACATTTACCCATTAGAGCTACCGCTGTTTTCACCGGTACTGGATTTGATTCGATAAACATCGCTTTATGCATATCCAGTAACTGCAGATGCATCTTGCGCGCATCATCCCAGCGCCCCTCATTTATAGCCACGACCATGGCTTTAACCTCTTTAGGCATTATGTTCGCCGTTACCGAAATTACCCCTTTGGCACCGCAGGCCATCAGCGGCAGCGTTAGGAAATCATCGCCCGAGATAACATCGATCTTGTCACCGGCTTTATTGATAATATCGCTGGCTTGAGTGACATCCCCCGAAGCCTCTTTTATGGCGACAATATTATCTATCTGCGCTAAACGGATAGTAGTTTCGGCCAGCATGTTCATACCGGTACGCCCAGGCACGTTGTACAGCACCTGCGGCAAAGCAACCGCTTCGGCAATAGTTTTATAGTGTTGATATAGCCCCTCTTGTGAGGGTTTGTTGTAATATGGACTAACCAACAGCACCCCATCGGCACCCATCTCTTTAGCATGGAGACTAATCTCTACCGCTTCAGCAGTGGAGTTAGAGCCAGTACCAGCAATTACCGGTACACGCCCATTTACCTGCTCAATGCAGGCCCGAATAACTAGATCATGCTCTTCATAGTTAAGGGTCGCCGACTCACCAGTGGTACCGCAGGGCACAATAACATCGGTGCCATTTGCTATTTGGAACTCCACCAGTTGGCGAAATTTATCTTCGTCAACATTACCATTAGCATCGAATGGGGTAATGATAGCAACCATTGAACCTTTAATCATACTGTCCTCCTCCAGACAAAAAACAAATTCAAACCTGCTTAAATTTAAGTAGTTAGCAAGCTAAGACTAAGCTGATAACATAAGTTGTAAGCAAAGTAAAGTTACAACCTAAGGGCGGTTTGGCCGCGCTATCGCCTCAGCGGACAGGGTACTTTCCAGTTGCAGATCACCGATGGCGATCACCGTGCGCACTGCATAGGTGTAATCCTTACCATTTTCGACATTCAGATCGTCATAACCTGTTGCGGTTATCGGCTGTTCGTTGATCGGCTGGGCAGCAAAATACTCTTTGCCACTGCGTCTATAGATATTATAGCCCAGTAACTCAATGCCTTGGCGGTTCTCCCCAGCAGCTATCCATGTCAACCGCACTTGGCTATCTAAGCCCTGAGCACTGAGCTCAGTAACAGCAGAAGCGGTGGTAAAACAGGCGCGGTGCAGCAGAGTAGCGCCACCTTCGTGACCGGCGTCGGTGTAAGGGACAATTTTATAGCTGTAGCCGGTCTCCTCCTCAACAGCACTATCCCACAGGTAGATGCGCTGGCTGTTGCGGTTACTGCTGCGATAGTAGTCCAGATCTATTTTGCGCAGCAGCGTTTTAGGTGGACGGCATTCGGGGCAGCCCTTTGCCAGATCGTAGTCGGTTTTATACACGGCAAAACCAGCTAGATCGGTCAGTGCACTGTCATCTTGATTACTAGTTGGGATATCCCAAGCCAACAGCAGCGCCAAACCTTTTTGCTGCACAGTAGCATTGTTGACCGCTTGGGGTAGTGCCTTTTGCAGCGGCTGAACCGGCCCGACGGTACCACAGCCAACCAAGGTCAGCAGTAATGATATAAACAGTGCACCACGTAACATCTTATCTCTCCTGCCTGATTTTGCGCGCGCGTGCTATCTCTTGGGTCACCGCACTACGTGCGGTACCACCAGTTGCGCGGCGAGCATTAACCGAGGCCTCCAAGGTTACAAAATCGTAGATATCCTCTTCGATAACTGGGCTGAACTGTTTAAACTCAGCGATACTCAGTTCAGGAATATCCTTCTGATGTTCAATGCAGTAGCGTACAGTTTTACCCACGATTTCATGCGCATCGCGGAAAGGAATCCCCTTAGTTACACAGTAGTCGGCAACATCAGTAGCTGTTGAATAACCACGCGCGGCGGCAATGCGCATATTGTCAGCTTTTACATACATCTGGCTTATCATATCGGCAAAGATCTTCAGGCTCCCCTTGACGGTGTCGATACTGTCAAACAGAGGCTCTTTATCCTCTTGCATATCTTTGTTGTACGCTAGCGGCAGTGATTTCATCAGAGTTAACAGGCTCATCAGATTGCCGTACACCCGCCCAGTTTTACCGCGCACCAGCTCGGGCACATCGGGATTCTTTTTTTGCGGCATTATTGAGCTGCCAGTGCAAAAAGCATCGGTAAGCTCAATAAAGTTGAAATCGGCGCTAGACCACAATACCAGCTCCTCACTCAAGCGCGACAGGTGCATCATTACTGTGGCGGCGGCGGAACAAAACTCTAGAGCGAAATCGCGATCGGAGACCGAATCTAAACTATTACGCGTTACCCCATCAAAGCCTAGATCCGCTGCAACTGATTCACGATCAATGGGGAAAGTCGTACCAGCAAGAGCTCCAGCTCCCAATGGCAGCACATTCATCCGCACCAAGCAATCCTGCATGCGCCCACTATCGCGGCAGAACATTTCGTAGTAAGCTAACATGTGATGAGCAAACAGCACTGGTTGCGCGGTCTGGAGATGGGTATAACCTGGCATGATGGTATTCAAGTTGGCATCGGCCTGAGTTAGTAGTGCCTCCTGCAACTTATCTAAATAGGTGAGGATAGCTTTCATCTCATCGCGCAGATAGAGACGGATATCCACCGCTACCTGATCATTGCGCGAGCGCCCAGTATGCAACTTGCCACCCACACTGCCGATGTTCTCTATTAGGCGCGATTCGATATTCATGTGAATATCTTCCAAAGCGACAGTAAACTCAACTTTTCCCGCTTCGATATCGGTCAGGATCTGTTCTAACCCTGCACATATTTGCTGCGCTTCTTCAGGAGCGATAATGCCTTGACGCCCGAGCATGCGCGCATGCGCCATTGAGCCCTGAATATCATAGCGGTACATCCGCTGATCAAAATCGATGGAGGCGGTAAACTCCTCAACAAATTTATCGGTAGGCTGGGTAAAACGTCCGCCCCAAAGTTTCTTGCTCATGATGCGCTCCTTGGTGGTTGCGCAGGGGTTAATCTGTAGTTGACATGTTGCCAACCACCCTGTGCTGTGGGTTCAAATATAGAGTGGACCTTCAACGGCATCCGCGTGCTACGCGGATCGAATTCGTAGAAGATCGGTAAATTGAAGTAATAAAGCCGATTATCGCAGCCAAATCGCAAGCGGCGAATCGGCAGGCCAGAAAAATCGTCAATATTAAACTCGTTAAGATTATCGTTAGACATCTTATGTTTTTTATGGATGATCACCGCCGAGCGGCCAAAGGTATCCTCCGCCAAAGCATGGGGTATATAATCGCGCGTTTGTCCTGAACTATTACAGAAAACAGTGATAGTTTCGCGCACTCCAGGTGCTGCGGCCAAGTATTCGCCATAAAAACCGTTGATTACATCGCGAAAGGTATCATGCTCGGGCTTAGGATTGCACTCAAGAATTGCTAAAAAATCTAGGCGCTGCCGCGTGCTAAAAAACAGCTCATTGGCATGGTTGATTACAGTACTGATATTGGAGTGGTAAATTGTCCGATAGATGTAGTCAAAACAGATCATGGCCATAAAATTAAAGCCGGTAGGCTGACTATGAAACATCGGAAAAACCTTGCCGTGGTATAGATCGCTAGTATCCATACTCTCCTCGCCAACAAAGGGATGGCTCTTGGCTTGGAGAAATATGCGCAACTTACCGTCGCCCTGTTTAATGGCCACAACAGCCCAGTTAACCCGAAGATTGGCGATATCCGCGCTGTCCATATCGGTAAGAACTGATTGCAACAGCTCTTGATTATCTGCAGCGTAACGCTGCACCACCTCTTTGAACTGGTGTAATTTAATATGTTCAACACCAAACATAGTCACAGTGTTGACACAAAACTTCTCCTCTATAATCTTCAGGGCGCGATCCAGATATTGCGCTGGCAACGTCGCCTCAGGAAACAGGAGAAAGTGTAATTTTTTCAGATTGCCCTCTCCCGAAGCCACCAACTGCATAACTGACTCTATTAATGCCCACTTGTTTGCACAGCTAAGGTCATTATTCTGCGGTTGATTGAGGTGTAAATCATTACCAATCTGGCTGATCATACAGTGCAAATGATGCCCCAGTGGGTAATCGAGAAACACCTGTTTATCCACAATCTGAAACATGTTTAGCGCCCCCGCATACTATTCGGATTCTTCTGCGGCAGAGCCACCGGGAAGTTCAAATTCGGTAGTATAGTTGGGAGCAGCGAGATGGTTCCATGGTTGGTCAGGAAAAACTATGGAGAGGATATGACGACTACCAGGGGGTACGTCCAACTCGACGAGTTCATGGGCACTAAACCAGCGCGCTTCGCTGAGTTCAGCTGGATTAATATTGAGTTCAAAGCTCAGGGGTAAGGCGCGGTAATAGAGGATAATATAGTGATCCTGACGTTCACCGATGCCTATATGCTCGTACACATCAATCAACGTCTCGACGCTAACCTGCAGACCAACTTCCTCATCCACCTCACGTTTTAGCGCCTGATGCATGGTCTCGCCATGGTCAATTTTCCCCCCCGGCATTACCCATTTACCAAAAAACGGCGGGATACTGCGTTTGGTTAACAATATTCTCTGTTGTTCATCGATGATACAGGCAACAACCGAAGACTTAATATGTTTTTGTAGTGGAAAAGACATGACAGACCTTAGGTGAGGATAGTTAGCTCTATATCTCCCTGTGATTAGCACCCCACGCCGTGCGGGAGATCTTTTTATTGGGGCGAGGCTGACACTATCTGCCAAAGGAACAGCTGGCGCAATATAGGGCTGTCCTCGCAGATTACGGGGACAGCCCATACTACACTAACCTACTTAAAGTGCGTTACTTTTTCTTGTTCATCATACTCTGAATGCGTAAACGCAACGCATTAAGCTTGATAAAGCCTTCGGCATCGGCCTGATTGTAGACTGAATCTGCCTCAAAGGTAGCAAACTCAACATTGAACAGGCTGTCAGTATCCGATTTACGTCCCACTACACGGCAATGACCTTTGTATAGTTTGACTCGCGCCATACCATTTACGCTCTTCTGAGTATCATCAATTAGCGCTTGCAAAGCGATACGCTCAGGAGCGAACCAGTAGCCGTTGTAGACCATCTCAGCATAGCGGGAGATCAGTGAGTCACGCAGGTGCATCACTTCGCGATCCATGGTGATAGATTCCACCCCACGGTGCGCCTCTTCGAGGATAGTGCCACCGGGAGTTTCATAGACACCGCGGCTCTTCATCCCAACGTAGCGGTTTTCCATCAGATCCACACGCCCAATGCCGTGTTTACCGCCTAATTGGTTGAGCTTAGCCAGCAAGTTTGCCGGAGAAAGTTGCTCACCATTGACCGCTACAGCATCACCATTTTTAAACTCGATCTCGACAAATTCTGCCTCGTCTGGCGCATCCTCTGGGCGGGTGGTGAGGACATACATCTCTTCCGGTGCTTCGGCCCAAGGGTTCTCCAGTACATCACCCTCAAATGAGATGTGTAGCAGGTTGCGGTCACTACTCCAAGGGAACTTTTTGCTGGTAGGAACCGGAATCCCGAATTTTTTAGCATAGGCTTCCAGAGCCGAACGGCTGTTCATATCCCACTCACGCCATGGAGCAACGACCTGAATGCTCGGGTCAAAATGGTAGTAGGCCAGTTCAAAGCGTACCTGATCGTTGCCTTTACCGGTAGCACCATGCGATACCGCATCCGCACCTTCGGCAATAGCAATTTCCATCTGCTTTTTAGCAATCAGTGGACGCGCAATTGAGGTGCCAAGAAAGTAGCGCCCCTCATAGATGGCATTAGCCCGAAACATAGGAAAGACAAAATCACGCACAAACTCTTCGCGTAGATCTTCGACAAAGCACTTGCTCGCCCCTGTATCTTTCGCTTTTTTAGGAATAAAGTCTAACTCTTCCCCTTGACCGAGATCGGCCGCAAAAGCTATTACCTCACAACCGTATTCTTCCACCAGCCACTTCAGGATAATAGAAGTATCCAAACCACCAGAGTAGGCCAGAACAGCTTTTTTTATCGTCCCTTTTTTTTGCATGAGCGTCTCCTTGACACACTAAGCTAGAGTTTATTTACCTTGGTGGCAGCAATCAAATCATGCAGCCCCCGTTTATCGCTACGAAAAGCTACCATCAGATAGCCAATACAGAAAATTAAAGATGAAACAGTTTTACCGATGGTCTCACGCACAAATGCCTGACCATAGCTAACATCGGAACCATCCTTGTGCACCACTTTAATGTGCAGTGCCATTTTACCTGGGGTTTGACCACAGTATCCGGTAAAGAAAACATAGTAGAAAAGCGTCACCAGAATGCCCATGACCATCAACAGTAACTGGGCGCTCGGCCCCATGTAACTATTGGTGAAATTCAGCAACAGCCCCAGCACAAACCCCATAACAAAGACCAATAGGTTACAGAGCATGCTGTCGAGAATAGCGGCAAGCACGCGCACCCAGAATCCCGCAGGCTGTTCTGTACCAAAGTCAGTGTTGGCAGCGGCGGGTACAGGCGGCGGCACTGCAGCAGCTGAACTGATAGCTGGTGCAGGATCAGGTGTGGGGACAGCAGCTATGGGTGCAGATTGTGCAGCGGAGTTTAACTCTGGCTGCGCATCCGCACCAAGCACAAAACTCTGTTTACACTGCGGACAGGTCACCTTGCAGGGTAAGTTAGGCAGTAGAGAAGCATCTACCTGACGACTGAACTGACAGTGGGGACACTGAATATCCATCTACTAACCTCGACCCATCAAGGTTGCCATTATCGCCTTTTGTACATGCAGACGATTTTCCGCCTCATCAAATACCACTGAATGTGGCCCCTCAAGAACTTCTTCACTGATCTCTTCACCGCGATGAGCCGGCAAGCAGTGCAGAACCAGACAGTCGGCTGCGGCCACTGCGACCACCTCGCTGTTGAGCTGAAAACCTGCAAAATCCTGTTCGCGCTGGGCTTGCTCCTGTTCCTGTCCCATGCTGGCCCAGACATCGGTGTTCAATACATCAGCATTAGCTGCGGCTTCCAGGGGATCGTTGGTAAAGAGCAACTTAGCTCCGCGTTGCTGCGCCTGCGCAACTACCTGAGCATCGGGCTCGTAACCGCGTGGCGTGGCAATGCGCAACTCGAAGCCAAATACCACCGCCGCATTTATCCACGAGTTGGCCATATTGTTGCCATCCCCGATCCAGCAGTAAACTTTATCCTTGTAACTGCCCAGATGCTCTAACACGGTAAGCAGATCTGCCATTATCTGGCACGGATGATAACTATCAGTCAAGGCATTGATCACTGGAATATCAGCATATTGCGCCAACTCCACAATTCCCGCCTGCGAGAAGGTGCGAATCATGATGCCATCAACATAGCGCGACATGACCCGAGCAGTATCCTTGATTGATTCGCCACGCCCGAGCTGAGTATTACCTGAAGAGAGAAACAGAGCGTGGCCACCGAGTTGGTACATGCCGACCTCAAACGAGATACGGGTACGGGTGGAGCTTTTTTCGAAGATCATACCCAGAGTTTTACCGGCCAACAATGGATGGGCAACACCTTGATGCTGTTTTGCTTTTAACTCTGTGGCCAGGGTTAAGATGGCATCTAGTTCCGATGCCGACCATTCGGACAAGCAGAGAAAATCTTTATTCACAATAATACTCCTGATTACCTACATAACTTACTGGTAAAAGATAGATTGAAACCTATTTCAATACTACGCTTTAAGCCAAACCGACTACTGCGGCTGCCGATTATAGTTGGGGCGATCCCCAGGAAAATACTTATACGGCGCTTTATATTTACCACGACTGGTGTGGGTAGATGTCCAAATCAGGGCGGCAACCATCAGTACTACTATTACGGCAATGAGTATGATTACTTCCTTGGGTTGTTTCAACATATCCTCCTTAGTCTTTTGCGTTGCTATACTAACTGGGCAACAGACAATACCATGGGAGCACTAATTAAACTTCAACCTGCGCCAATACCCCATCGAGAATATCCATCGCCGTGTCAATCTCAGCGCGAGTTACAATAAGGGGCGGAACTAAACGCAGGACGCTGCCGGCGGTACAGTTTATCAATAGCCCTTTTTTCATGGCCTGTTTGACAATATCAGCGCCAGGAATGTCCAATTTCAAGCCCAGCATCAAACCGCGGCCGCGCACTTCACCAGCAAAAGAGTAACGCTGGCTCAGTTGTTCCAACCTGCTGCGCAGATACGCCCCCATCTCCACACAATTTTCCAGCACACCATCGTTAATCAAGGTGCGCAGTGAGGCAATCGCTGCAGTGGTAATTAGGGGGTTACCGCCAAAAGTCGAACCATGGGTACCTGGAGTGAAGGTCGCGGCTACCTGCTCACGCGCCAACATGGCACCAATCGGTGGGCCACCAGCCAAGGCCTTGGCCAGAGTCATTATATCCGGAGCAACATCATCATGCTGATAAGCAAACAGCTTGCCCGTGCGCCCACAGCCGACCTGCACCTCATCAAACACCAGGAGCAGATTGTGTTTATCGCACAATTCGCGCACCGCCTGCAAGTACCCAGCAGGAGCAACATTTATGCCGCCCTCGCCCTGTACCGGCTCCAACATAACCGCGCAGGTTTTGCCATCAACGGCAGCCTGCATTGCCGCAACATCCCCAAAGGGAACATATTTAAACCCGGGTACTACCGGCGTAAAACCTTTGTGTAGCGCATCCTGCCCCGTCGCACTCAGAGTGCCAATGGTACGTCCGTGGAATGAAGCTAAAGCGGTGATAACTTCAAAACGATCACTGCCATAGCGCTCAGCGCTGTGCTTACGTACCAACTTCATGGCCGCTTCATTCGCTTCCGCTCCGGAGTTGCAGAAAAACACCCGATCGGCAAAGGAGTTAGCGCACAGCATCTCTGCCAACTCAATCTGACTCGGGATGTGGTAATAGTTAGAGCAGTGTATCAGAGTTGCCGCCTGCTGCTGCAACGCCTTTACCACTGCGGGATGGCAGTGACCTAGATTGTTGACCGCCACACCGGCGAGAAAATCGAGATATTTGTTGCCATCGGCATCCCACAACCAGCACCCGCTGCCCTTTACCGCTACGAGCGGATAACGACCATAGGTGGTAACAATATGCTTATCACCACGCTCTATCCATTGCTGGCTGGGAACATTCTGTTGATTATTCATCCTTAAACCTCGCTACTGCAGTGCCTATGCCTTGGTCAGTAAAGATCTCCAATAGGCAGGCGTGCTGCATTCTACCATCAATAATGTGCGCTTTGATTACCCCTTCATTAACCGCATCGACACAGCAGTTAACTTTAGGAATCATGCCGCCACTTATAGTACCGTCTTCAATTAGACCAGGTACTTGACTAATATCTATAGTTGATATCAACTGTTTCTGCTTATCTTTTACCCCTTCGACATCGGTGAGCAAAATAAGTTTTTCTGCCTTGAGTGCACCGGCCACCCGACCAGCCACCAGATCGGCATTAATATTATAGGTTTCACCATTTACGCCAACACCAACCGGCGCGATAACCGGCACAAAACAGCTCACCTCCAGAGCAGTCAACACGGCAGGATTAATTGAGACAACCTCGCCCACCATCCCCACATCAATAATCTCGGGAGTAAGAGTATCGGGATTGATACGCGTCAAATCCATCTTCTTTGCCGTTATAAGATTGCCATCTTTACCAGAAAGGCCAACAGCCTTACCGCCGAAGTGGTTGATATTACCTACGATCTCCTTATTGACTTTGCCACTGAGCACCATCTCCACCACGTTCATGGTTTCCGAGTCGGTGACACGCATGCCCTGAATAAAATCGGTTGTGCGTCCCATCTCTTCAAGAACTTTGCCAATCTGTGGACCACCACCATGCACTATCACCGGATTGATACCGATAAGTTTCAGCAGTATAATGTCCCGCGCAAAACCCTCTTTTAGCTGCTCATCTACCATGGCATTACCGCCATATTTGATGACCACAGTCTTGTTGCTAAAACGCTGTATATACGGCAGTGCCTCTATTAGCGTACTAGCCTTTTTAATAATATCCTGCATTACTTTATCCTTAATCTTCACTTAAATCACAACTTAGAGAATGAAGCGCGATAGATCTTCGTTACCTGCGATACTATCTAAACTGCTGCGCACCTGTTCGGCATTTATACTGATGCTATTTTCGTTCATCTCCGGAGCATTAAATGAGATATCCTCCAGCAACTTTTCCATCACCGTATGCAGTCGGCGTGCGCCGATATTTTCTGTTTGCTCATTTACCTGAGCGGCGGTACGCGCGATCTCACTGATGGCATCTGGGGTAATTTCCAGCGTTATATTTTCAGTCTTCATCAGCGCCTGATATTGATGAACCAGCGCATTTTTAGGCTCGGTTAGAATACGGACAAACTCCTCCTCGCCCAAGTTGTCCAGTTCGACCCGAATCGGAAAGCGCCCCTGCAGCTCAGGAATCAGATCTGATGGTTTAGCCACATGAAAAGCGCCAGCGGCAATAAACAGAATGTGGTCGGTCTTTATAGCTCCATACTTGGTGTTAACGGTACTCCCCTCCACTATGGGCAAAATATCACGCTGCACACCCTCGCGTGAGACCTCGGGGCCACTGCCGGCAGTGCTGCTGGCAACCTTGTCGATCTCATCAATAAAGATTATGCCACTCTGCTCGGTCAGATCACGCGCCAGCTGTTGCACATTATCCATATCCACCAGCTTCTCTGCTTCCTGATCGGTGATAATCTGGCGTGCCTCAGCAACTTTAATCCGTCGCCGCTTGGTCTTCTTGGGGAACAGATTGCCGAACATCTCCTTGATATTGAACCCCATATCTTCAGCACCTGGAGGAGTTAACACCTCCATGGCGGGGATATTATGCTCTTCGGTCTGCAGCTCGACAAAACGCTGATCCAGCTCCCCCATCCGCAGCAAACGTCGCAGTTTATCGCGGGTACGCATGCCGTCGCGCTTGCCCCCAGAGGTGAGCGCCTCGTCGTCAGCTGCAGCGAACTCATCCTCATCATCTAGGCTAGCCCGTTCACCCGGCAACAACAGATCGAGCAACTTCTCTTCCGCGCGCTCTTCAGCCTTTACCTGCACCTTTTCCGCCTCGGTTTTGCGTACCATGGTAATAGCTAACTCCATCAGATCGCGCACCATGCTCTCCACGTCGCGACCAACGTAACCAACCTCAGTAAACTTACTCGCCTCAACTTTGATAAAAGGGGCCTGCGCCAATTTAGCCAAACGGCGCGCTATTTCGGTTTTACCCACACCGGTAGCACCGATCATAATTATATTTTTCGGCGAAATTTCATCGCGCAGATCAGCTGGCACCTGTTGACGTCGCCAGCGATTGCGCAGCGCCACAGCCACAGCACGCTTTGCACCATTTTGGCCAATTATGTAGCGATCCAGTTCAGAAACGATTTCTCGCGGAGTAAAATTATTCATTATCAAGATCCCGCTGGCGCAGTGGAAAGAGTTTCCATGCTGATATGATCATTGGTGTAAATACAAATTTCAGCAGCTATCTGCAGCCCCTGCTGAGCGATTTCGACCGTGCTCATCTCGGTATTGCGCAGTAATGCCCGCGCCGCAGCCTGCGCATAACTGCCTCCAGAACCTATCGCGGCTACGCCGTCATCGGTTTCAATCACATCTCCGGCACCGGAGATAACTAGGGTAAGCTCCTTATCGGCAACAATTAGTAGAGCCTCCAGACGCCGCAAAACTCGATCGGTGCGCCACTCCTTGGCTAGAGCCACCGCTGAACGCGCCAGTTGCCCGCGATACTCCTGCAGCTTGGCCTCAAACTTCTCAAATAGGGTAAAGGCATCAGCCGTGCTGCCAGCAAATCCAGCGATAATGTTATCGTTATGCATGCGACGAATTTTACAGGCGCCATGCTTCATCACCGTGTGCCCCAGGGTTACTTGCCCATCTCCGGCCATGGTTACTTGATCTGGTCTACGCACGCAAACTATGGTTGTGCCTCGAAACATCAGTTATCCTCTTGGCATAAGTAGTAAAATTTTATTAGCGCCAGTATGTAAACATTACGGCAGCATAAAAGGAGCTCTTAACTCCCGCAAAAGTACCTATATACCACCTGTTATACCTAGTGGCAAAAAGAAAACAGCCCCACTTGCGAGGCTGTCTCTGTACTAGGCTATTTTTAGGCTACATCAGCAGCGCGGTGGAGCAAAAACTATGAGCAGTTCAGCAGGTTGATCGGCTATATTTTTCAGACCGCGTGCTATTTCCGGCGCCACCACCACGCAACTACCAGCGCCCAGTGTGCTCTCTTCAGCACCTATTGTACACACCACCTCGCCAGATAAAACATAAATAGTCTCACTCTGCGCTTGACTGTGCATCAAGATCTCACCATTGGGTTCAATGCGCCCACGATGCAGGGAGAGATATTGATTGGTGGCAGCGGTAACCACATCGCGTACAAAAAACAGTTTATGGTCGGGGTGGAGATACTCCTCCTGCTCAGCGGTCCGAATTATAGCCTGTTTCATTGCCCTACTCCATTAAAGTTCCTGCGCGCTAGCTACAATCTCGGACGCCGCAGCGAGGGCAGCATCCAACTGCTCGGGCTTGGAGCCACCGGCCTGCGCCATATCTGGACGACCACCGCCACGGCCACCGACTATCTGTGCTAACGGCTTAATCAAGTCGCCAGCTTTCAGCTTACCGACAAGATCCTTGGTCACTGTTACCAACAGAGCAACTTTGCCATCAACTACACTTCCCAGAACAACCACACCGGACTGCAACTGATCGCGCAATTTATCCGCCTGTTCACGCACCTGTTTGCCGTCGAGATTATCGATGCGCACCGCCAACAACTTCACCGCGCCAAGGGTTTGCACTTGGTCCATCAAGCTGCTGGCACGATCAGCGCCTAGACGATCTTGCAGAGTAGAAATTTCGCGCTCCATCTCTTTTTGTTGTTCCATCAACCGCTTTAAGCGTCCTTCAAGTTGACTACGATCACTCTTCACCAGCGCGGCCAAATTGTCTATCATCTGCTCTTCGCTGTGGATAAGATCCAAAGCCTGCGCCCCAGTAGTCGCCTCTATCCGGCGCACCCCTGCTGCGATACCGGCTTCCTGTAAAATTTTGAACAGTCCGATATTGCCGGTAGCCTCAGTATGAGTGCCACCACATAGCTCCATGCTAAAATCTCCCATACGCACCACGCGCACGCTGTCACCATACTTTTCGCCAAACAGTGCCGTGGCACCAGCGGCAACAGCACTATCCTTATCCATGACCTGAGTATCAACCTGCGCATTCTCACGGATACGTCGGTTCACCTCATTCTCTACCTGGGTAAGCTCGGCAGCACTCATGGCAGAAAAGTGGGTAAAGTCAAAACGTAGATGCTCTGGAGTAACCTGCGAACCAGCCTGCTTGATGTGATCACCAAGAACATCAACTAGCACCGCCTGCAACACATGTGTCGCACTATGATTGTTAGCACAGCACTGGCGTGCTACAGCATCCACGTGTAACTCCGCAGCCGCACCGCAACTCAGCGTACCCGAATCAACAGTAGCTACATGAACCAGTAACTGCGGCATAGGTTTCAAGGTATCACTGACCGTAGCCTGCCCCCCGTCCACACATATTGTGCCAACATCACCACTTTGTCCGCCAGACTCGCCATAGAATGGAGAGATAGAGGTGATAATTTCCACCTGATCGCCAGCGCTGACAGTATCCACCAATTTACCCTCTTTGATAAGGGCCACAATGGTGCCGAAATCATCTAACTTCGCATAACCGGTAAATTCTGTGCTCAGTCCCTGTTCGGCCAACTGTTTATAGATAAGGTCGATACCCGCTTCACCCGACCCTTTCCAGTTGGCACGCGCCTGCTGGCGCTGACGCTCCATGCAACTCTCGAAACCAGCTTCGTCGAGGGTAAATGCCTCAGCTTCGACAATATCGGCAGTTAGATCGACAGGAAAACCAAAGGTATCGTAAAGGCGGAACACCGTATCGCCAGGGATAATATTCTCCCCACGCTGTTTCAGCTGAGCTATCTCATCATTAAGGATACGCAAGCCTTTATCTAAGGTCTGGATAAAGCGCTCCTCCTCGTTTTTAACTACTCGAGCTACATAGTCAAGGCGCTCTTCCAGTTCTGGATAGGCCCCCATCATCAGCTCCATAACAAAACGGGCGGTTTTATACAGCACCGGTTCACTAAAACCGAGCATTTTAGCGTGGCGCGCTGCGCGGCGCATAATCCGCCGCAACACATAGCCGCGCCCCTCATTGCTGGGCAAAATACCGTCGGCAATCAAAAATGCCGTAGCACGGCTGTGGTCGGCAATAACCCGCATCGACACATCATTGGTCTCATTTTCGCCATAAGTTTTGCCCGATAGCTGCTCAATATTGGCGATGATAGCCCGCAGCAGGTCGGTATCGTAGTTGCTTTTAACCCCTTGCACAACAGCGGTTATCCGCTCCAAGCCCATCCCCGTATCTATGGATGGCTTTGGCAATGGAGTCAGAGTTCCATTGGCATCGCGTTCGTACTGCATAAAGACCAGATTCCACAGCTCCAGAAAACGGTCGCAGTCACACACACCTAGAGCACAATCTGGCCCGCAGGCCATGGCCTCGCCCTGATCGATATGGATCTCACTGCAGGGCCCGCAAGGGCCAGTATCACCCATAGACCAAAAATTATCCTTTTCACCCAGGCGTAAAATACGCTCTTCGCGCACACCGATCTCATCGCGCCAAATATTGAAGGCTTCATCGTCATCTTCAAAGACGGAAACCCACAAATCCTCAACCGGCAGCTGCATTTCTACCGTCAAAAATTCCCAACCAAAGCGAATGGCATCGCGTTTGAAGTAATCGCCGAAGGAGAAGTTGCCCAGCATCTCAAAAAAGGTGTGGTGACGTGCAGTACGACCAACATTTTCCAAATCATTATGTTTACCGCCAGCGCGCACACATTTTTGCGCTGAGGTGGCACGCACATAGTCGCGTGTCTCCAAACCAAGGAACTGATCTTTAAACTGATTCATTCCGGCGTTGGTAAACAATAAAGTGGGATCGTTATGCGGTACCAGGGACGATGATGGCACCGCTTGGTGACCATTTTTTTCAAAATATTGGATAAATCGTGCACGAATTTCGTTAGCGCTTAACATGCGAATCCTTTACCTATTTTAGATGCTGTAAAATCATGGCGAGGCCAAATCCACGCCGTTGTAAATAATTAACTATTCGTTGTTTTTGTCGTTGCTCAAGGGCAGTGAGATCGAGATGTGCATAGCGCCGTTGCAACAGCGAGGTTAGCAGCTCCTCTTCATCCTGCTCGTTACAGATATTATCAACCACTGCAGCGGCTAGGTCATCATCGATGCCCTGTTTTTTCAACTCATGCAACAGGCGCATACCAACTGCGGCACCGCGCCTCATCAACCCTGCGGCTAAATCTGTAGCATAGCGTTCATCATCTAGATAACGTAGCTCTTGGCAGCGTGCCAAAGCTTGGTCGATATCCGCAGATTCACACCCTTTGCGCTGCAAGCGCTGGCGCAAAGCACTTATGCTGTATGGACGTACAGTCAGCCAGCGTAGTGCTAAAACATAGGCTTTAGGAGTCTTGTCCGCCCCAGATAGTGCCACTCTTAACTTTCGTCCTCCTGCTCCTGCTTTTCAGTACTAAACTGATCCCAAGAAAGATCTGAGGTTGAAGATACCCCAGAAAACTTCAGGCGGAAATCGTCTGGATTACTACTTTGACGCAGAGCCTCATCGTAGGTGATCAAATTCTTGCCCAACAAACCCATCAACGACTGGTCAAAAGTCTGCATACCATAGGAGTCAAAACCCTGCTGAATAGTGTCGCGCAACATTTTGGTCTTCTCTTTATCGTCGATCAACTCACGCACTCGCGCTGTGGAGACCATGACTTCGACCGCTGGCACACGACCCTTGCCATCAGTGCAGGGTACTAGGCGCTGCGAGATGACTCCCTTAAGGATTGAGGAGAGCTGTGCCCTGATCTGGCGCTGCTGAAAGGGTGGAAAAACGCTGACAATACGGTTAATACTCTCTTGAGCATCCACAGTATGCAGGGTAGATAACACTAGATGGCCGGTTTCGGCGGCGGTCAAAGCGGTCTCAATAGTTTCAAAATCACGCATTTCACCGACGAGAATAACATCGGGATCTTGACGCAGTGCCGACTTAAGTGCGTTGGCAAAACTATCGGTATCCACCCCAACCTCACGCTGATTAATAATGCTCTTTTTATCGCGATGTAAAAACTCTATAGGATCCTCTATGGTAATAACATGTGCGGTGCGATTAGAGTTTATACAATCAATCATGCTCGCAAGGGTCGTAGATTTACCGGAACCAGTAGTTCCGGTAACCAGAATCAGTCCGCGCTGTTCCTGAGTGAGCTTTTTAATTATCTGCGGCAGTTGCAGTTCTTCTAATGTTTGGACATTAAAAGGAATTGTCCGCAAGATCATGGAGATAGAGCCACGCTGGGTAAACATGTTAACGCGAAAACGTCCCAAGCCAGCGATACCATAGGCAAGATCCAGCTCGTTGGTGCGATCAAACTTTTCCCGCTGCAAGTTGCTCATCATGGCATAAGCCATTTTACGAATAACTTCTGGCGTTAACCGCTCGGCCTTAGGCAACGGCCGCAACTTACCGTCTATCCTATATACCGGTGGTAAACCTACCTTTAGATGGACGTCGGAAGCATTAGCTTTAATGGCCATGGCAAGAATGTCATTTAATTCCACGAACGCACTCCTTTATGCCTGCGCAAATAGATCTTTAGAACTCAGCGATCACTCCTGAGGTTCTACCTCTTCTAAGCTGGACAATCCGTACAACTCCAATATCTGTTGTTCTACCTTCTTGGCCAAATCGGGATGCTCTTTGAAGTACTGTTTAGCGTTCTCGCGCCCCTGACCAATGCGCTCATCGCCGCAGGAGAACCAAGCCCCACTTTTAGTGACGATATCATTGGCAACACCAAGATCAACTAACTCACCCATCTTAGAGATGCCTTCACCATACATGATATCGAACTCAGCCTCTTTAAACGGCGGAGCGGTCTTATTTTTCACCACTTTAACGCGAGTGCGTGTACCAATTACATCCTGACCCTGCTTAAGCGAGGCAATCCTGCGAATATCCATCCGCACAGAGGCGTAGAACTTCAGCGCGTTACCGCCAGTAGTGGTCTCAGGATTACCAAACATCACCCCTATTTTCATGCGAATCTGGTTGATGAAAATAACACAGCAGTTAGATTTACTTATAATGCCGGTTAACTTACGCAATGCTTGGGACATCAAACGCGCCTGCAGCCCCATGTGGGAATCGCCCATCTCACCTTCGATTTCGGCGCGCGGAACCAGTGCGGCAACAGAGTCAACTACGAGCACGTCGATAGCTCCACTGCGTACCAGCACCTCAACAATCTCAAGCGCCTGTTCGCCGGTATCCGGCTGCGACACTAAGAGATCATCGGCGTTTACTCCCAACTTGCGCCCATAGGTCATATCCAAGGCGTGTTCAGCATCAACAAAGGCAGCAATACCACCTTTTTTCTGTGCTTCGGCGATAATGTGAAGAGCCAGAGTAGTTTTACCGGAAGATTCAGGGCCATAGATCTCGATAATCCGCCCGCGCGGTACGCCACCAATACCTAACGCAACATCCAAACCAAGGGAACCTGAAGGGATAGTGGAGATGTCACGCATGACATTATCCTCACCCAATCGCATGATACTGCCCTTACCAAACTGTTTTTCTATCTGCCCCATGGCCAGATCCAGCGCTTGTTTACGGTTGTCGGTTGCCATTATACTGCGTTCTCCTCTGTAAAATAACAATATCCAGTGCACCAGTTAAGCGGTAAACCGGCTGGTGCGAAAGCTGTTTAAGTGCAATTAGAACATTTAGCGATAACATAGAAGGAAGCTTAATATCAACACTTTCTTCCTGTTTTATCGCGCCAATATTTGCCGCAACCAATCTATGGCCGTATACGCCGTTTTAGTTCGTACCTGCTGGCGATCTCCGCTAAAGTGACATTCGCGGACTTCGCACCCCTGAGCTCTGTCCACAGCGATGAACACAGTGCCGCAGGGTTTGTCCGCCGATCCACCCCCAGGGCCAGCGATACCGGTAACTGCAACCGCTAAAGCCGTTTTAGCGCTACGTCGCACCCCTTGCGCCATGGCTATGGCGCATTCTGGACTTACTGCCCCCTTTTCGAGCAGCAGTTGCTCACTAACACCGAGCAGATCATGTTTAGCCGAGTTGGCATAACTGACCACACCGCGCTCCAGATAGGCCGAGCTACCGGGACAATCGGTAAGCAACTTGGCAATTAGTCCGCCGGTACAGGATTCAGCCAAGGCTAAAGTTGTTTCCGCTAGAATTAAGGCTTGGGACACCACCTCTGGCAGGGTTTGCTCACCACTAGTCACCACATGCGCGCCAAACAGCGTCCGCACTTGCTGTTCGGCAGCATCAAGCACCGCCTCATCAAGGCTGGAGCTGTTTAATTTTACCAGTACCAGTGGAAACTCGAGACGAAAAGAGATCTGCACCTCGGCAGGTAAGCTAACGGCTCTTAGTTGTTGCTCTATGCTGTTTTCTGCCAAACCAAAAACTTTTAACACCCGCTGCGCACAGCAGCACTGCGGCTTATGCAAGCGCTGTAAGGTGGGCAGCACCTCATGCTTGAGCATCTCGCGCATCTCATGGGGAACTCCGGGCATAAAAAAGCTCAGGCAGTCATTGTGTCTGATGATAAAGCCAGGGGCGGTTCCACACTGATTGTGCATTACTTTTGCTTTATGAGGAATAAGAGCCTGTTTATCATTCCCAGCAGGACATGGCTGCCCGGCGCGCTGAAAGAAATCTTCAATCTGCCCCAGCGCAGTATCGTTAAGGGCCAAGCTGAGGTGAAAAGCCACTGCGGCAGCGCGGGCGGTTACATCGTCCCGAGTCGGGCCTAAGCCACCACAGACAATTAGCGCACTATTGTGCCGATTCAAATGTTGCAGCATGGCTGCAATTTGCTCAGTGTCGTCGCCAACGGTTACTGCCTGATTTACGCCATAGCCAGCACAACGCAGCGCCTGGGCAATATCTGCGGTGTTAGTGTCTACAACCTCACCGTTGAGCAGCTCATCCCCTATTGTCAACACGGCAATTTTCATCTTAACCCCTTAAGCGCGGCACTGCTCAAAACAGCTCTGGCCATAGGTGCATTAACAGCCGCAGACAACCTGCGGCGTATATTCCGGCAACCACGTCATCCATAACCACGCCGAAACCATTTTTAACTTTATTATCAAACCAACAGGCTGGCCACAGCTTAACAATATCAAAAAAGCGAAACAGCAAAAAGGCGGCTAGCGCTGTTGGCCAGCTAAAGGGCAAAAAAACAACCGTAGTTAAATAGCCAATCAGCTCATCGCTAACGATACGCCCATCATCAACTACAGTAAAAATTTTACCCGCCCCGTCAGCACTCCACAGAGCCATCAGCAATATTGCTAACCAGCAACAAGCGTGCGGCATGGGTGCCAACTGCGCCAACAGGTAATAGATGGGGATACCCAGCAGAGTACCAAAGGTGCCAGAAGCTACGGGAGCATAGCCTAAGCCGGCATTGGTGGCGAAAAATAAAAGTAATTTTTGGTTCTTATGTATCAATCGAGATATCCTTTTTTATGCTGCGCCTACGCGCTATTTTCATCACTAAGTAGATAGTCATGCTCTATTCTTTGTGCCAGCTGGCTAAACTTGCCAACCTCGGTGCTGTCATCATACAACAACTCACAGCGCACTAAGCGTGGTTCTGCCAACTGCAACCCCTCAGGGGTCCGCTGGACAAAAGCATTGTTAGCGGCAAATTGAGCTACGATTGTTACCGGGCCGTCTGCACTGGGAGTTAGGCGCAACTGCAACATCTGCTTCAGAGCCAGTTTGCCATCCAGATGCAGAGTAGCTGTCTGCGCTTGCACATTTTCGCAATAAAAGGCTGCTGCAAGCTCCCCACCAATAAGCACCTGATCAGATAATTTTTGTTCGCGTATCAAGTGCGGCAGACTATCGGTATTCCACGGAGCACTGAATCTACAGCGTTCGATCGCCAATTTAGGGCGCATACGTGCGAGATATCCGCCCTCCCACTGTTGCCGCAGCGCGGTTGGGTTAAGCAGGTGGCGGTGCCCATTGACATCCTCACCCAGCAAATTTTTCTCCAGCAACTCTTTAATAACTGGGCCAACCGCGCCCAAAGCGACATTAGCTCGCTGGGCAATGGTGCGATACGGCTGGGCACACAGCTGTTTTTCTTGCAGTAGCTGATAGATTATCTTTGTTCCCGTCAGCTGTTGGCTGCGATTGGGAAGCATTTTCGGGCTCTTTTTACGTCGACCACTGATCTCGTAAAAAAATGGTGCAGCATGGATATAGCCATTACCAATGGTATCCAAATAGTTGATCTGATGCTGATGTAATTGATGAGCCAGACTCTCGGGCACATAGTCGGCCAGCAGCAGCGGTTGCTGTTCACGCAACGACTGCAGATGAAACACTAACAGCTTTCCCTGCTGCGGTGTAATACGCCACGCAATGTAGAGCGGCCGTTTAATGCTGCCCCAGTCACCAAACAGGTGCAAATAACCACAAAATGGCGGCGCTAAATCAGCGGGAACAAACTCACCCTCAAGCCCGGGATGTTTTGCCATTAGCGTAACAATCGCCTGAATTATGGTGGTTTCACGTGCGGTGGGTTGCGCCATCTATACCCCTGTAGTTGCAGTGTGCAAATGAACAGACTAAGTTGGTGATTATAAAACGTTCAATTATCAATGTACAGTAAATGGGAATAATTGGCACAAAGCAAAACAAAAAAGGGAGCAACCAACATGGTCGCCCCCTTTTTTAGTAAAACTTAGCGCAATAAAACCAAATGTACTAATTATGGTTACTATTTAACTGGCACCGCTAACAGATAGGTAGCACTGTTGCCATCCAAAATACCAGCAACATCGGTAGCAACCATCAGCGCTTGGTCGTTGGCAACAGCCACCCCCTGTACCGGACGCTCTAGCTTATCGCCCAACGTACCTTTCATGATCATACCATTGCGATATTTGAACACCGCCAGCCAACTCTTATCTATAGCGGAGGCAGAACCAATGGCTTGCATAACATTCGCATCCACCGCGATAGCCACAAGCTCATCAACTCCATCTCCATCTAGGTCTGCGGCAACCGGTGCCACATCACAACCTGCAGTTACTATCATAGGATTTTGAGCTGAGGGATCAACATCGTAGGTAACAGTTGAAATTGAGATATCCAGCTCCTTACTGGATTTATAGATTTGTGCATCCCCGCGATAGATATATAGGCGCCGGTTGCGCACAAAGCAGATTTCAGTACTGCCATCGCCTGTTATATCGGCAAACACCGCCCCAAACAGCTGAAAGGAGCGAGGCACACTAAAGCTAGATACGGAACTGTTAAAGCGATTTCCATCCAGAGTGAGTTCATAAACTCGACGACCGTAAAAGGTTTCGCGGTCAAACTCCTGACTCAGCAGCAACTCAGAATTTCCATCACCGTTGGTATCAAACCCCGCCAGTAACGAGCTATAACCAGTTACCACCGGCACCAGCTGATTACCATCTAGGCGCAACAGTTCGGAGTGAATAGTTTTATCTGACCATACGGTAACAGCAAGATAGGCCTGGCCAGCCTGTGGCTGATACCAGCTAAGCGCTAGAATCTGCCCCATAGTTACGCTATCACCGGTTGCCAGCTGGGTAAGTCCTTGCGCTACAGTAAATACCTGAATTGTGCTGCCATCGGTCGTAGCTAACAATAGTTGGTCGGAAACAGTCTCAAAATCTGCCATTGTTGTCGATTTATCAAACTGCCCTACTTTGTTGAAACGAGGAAACTCCATATTCAGGGCACTACCACCATAGCTACCTACCTGACTTGTTTGTTCGTAGGTAACCGCACCAGGGACTACTGAAGATGTCGGTGACGGCGCGGAGGCAGCGGGTAGTGCCGTATATTGCACTGTGCCCGGTTTTGCAGCAGCAGTTACTGGCGGTGCTGCTACTGGCTGACTTTCGGGCGCATAGGCACGAATTATCTGCCCTTTACTATCCCGCACCTGTAAGCCATTAGTGGTATTAACAAAGAACAGATCGGCCACCTTAGCACTGGCACTCTGTTGCCACTGGAGCGCAGGTACTGCTGTTTTCAGCTGGGTAAACAGAAGAGCGTTAGCGTTAGTTTCATCGCGATAAACGGCACTTAAATTACCGAAACGCTCTAATTTTGTCCCCGCTTTTATTGCCTCGCCAGCACCACTTAGCAGCGTGGCATAGGAGTAACCGCTCTTAACCCGAGATACCTGCAACACCGCGATAGTCTTATCCATGGTGCCTAATACTTTACCGGTAACCGGATGGACGATGGCATCACCCTGCTCAACCACTGCCATTAGATCACCAGCGGCAACACCCTGGGCAGCGTCTAGGTCGATAATATATTCATTACCCGTGGGCATGACTACGCAACCATTAACTGCAGCAAAGTCCTTCTGAACCGCATCAATAAGCGCGGCGCTTGCGGAAAAACCAATACCTAACAGCATGGCTGTTAAACATAGAGCCAATAATTTAAACTTCATCTACTCTTCCTCCATCTATAGAATTAAATTACCTTAGGTAAATTACATGATTTGTATCCACTAACAAAATAAATTGCCATTATAGCTGGTTACCTTGGCACTGAACACAAAAAAGGCTGGGCACAGCCCAGCCTTTTTTGATCATAATGGGTAAACTTAGAACTTGTAACGAAGACCCGAGTTGATGACATATATATCTTCATCAGAATTGCCATCGTTATCAACTTCGTAATAATCAAGAGCATCATCAGCCATCAGATAACCAACTTGAGCTGACAGGGTAAGACTTTTGTACAGTTTATAGCTAACACCTGCATCAAACTCAAAACCAATGCTGTCGTCAGAGTATTCTTCACTACCAACAGTATACTCAATATCTTCAGCAGTCATCATGTACATTGCTGCGGCATTAACAGTCAATTTATCACTTACTTGATACTCATAACCAACACGGTTCATGATAAACCCTTTGTCCATAATATATGGAACAGTTGAGAAAAAGTTATCATCGGTGATAGATTCAAACAACACAATTGAAGAGTAAGATGCACTGGTATCAACATCAGTGGCAATAAAGGCATCATAGTCGCCGTCGTCAGGATTATCATCGCCAGAAGCATACCAGAAAGTATAGGTTAATTTACCAGCACCCATCTTCATACCAAGGTCGAGGTGACCTAAATAGCCACCAAAATCCATATCATCGGCAAGATCACCGAATTGATACATCAGATCCCAATTAACAAATAGATTACCAGCAGTCATGCCACCGTCAACACCTAGGGTGTACAGATTAATATCGATATCGGTCAGTTTTTTCAGGTAATTTTCTTCAGAAAATGTTGCATCAGTTTCAGCTGATGCAAGAGCGGCTTGTGCGGCAGTAAGAGTTGCCAGATTATCTGCGGTTGCAGCGGAATCAAAAGCATCCTCTGCTGCGCTAACTGCATCCTCTGCTGCTGCATATTCTGCATCTAACGCATCCATATCTGACCCGGTGGCACCATTACTGGTTTGCCACAGACCAAATAGACCGATATTTACACTGTCAGTAGGTTTGATATTATAGCGTACCAAGAAACCATCGAGATCTTTAAAATCATCGTTGCCATCTTCATTCAAGACTTCGTAACCGCGCATCCAGGCTAATTCTAAATCACCGCGTTTATAATCGATACCCATTGCAGTTTCTGACCAGAGAAACTTATTAACCTTAAATGGCTGCAAACCAATTTTTACCCGACCACCAGCAAGAGCAAAATCGGTGTAAGCCCAACGTATTTCGAGATTTTTTCCGTCACCAGAAAAACCACCACCCTTATCTGACTGACCAAAACGGATACCACCAAGTTCTACAGCGAAAACACCCTTGACGGCACCATCATCACTTGAAGCAGTAGTCCACATACGATATTTAATTAAACCAAAAGTATCAGAAGACGAATCCTTGCTAATTAATTTACCTTGATTCTTCGTAGAAGTTGAAGCCTCACCCATCATAAAATCATTATGGTTGGAATATAGGCGAAACTGATGATTAAAATCTCCATGGAAGGTAAAATCTACCGCGAATGCGGGTGCTGCCATGCACAGCATAAGCCCGAGGGCCACCATTACTCTCTTCATACGTTGTTTCCTCCTTGTTTTTTCCCAGTTAAATAACTTGTTAACCATACAAACTGTAGTCTGCAACACTGTTAATATTCGCGCCTCGCGTTACCAACTTTTACCCCGGCATATTCAGCTGTGCCTACTACAGAAACGACAACGGTGTTTTACTATTCATCTGCTCTCTTCAAGCCGCTAAACTTCTAGTGTTTATTTACACTTATTCAATGTGTGCATCTTACATACCAAAAAGCACCCCTCCCACGAATAGCAGCTAACTACCTATAATCATTTAAAATTATCTAGCACATCCATAAAACAATCTACCGCTATATAATAATCTGTTGTCATATTGACGACACAACCTGTGTTCTTTAGGCTACAAACGCTATAGTAAACCTTTGTTCTATTTATAGTTAGCCTACAATCATTGTCAAGAGATTTGTCTTTTTAATTTCATATATTCAAGGTGTTGCACAACGACCCGCACAAAATACCAGATAACATTGTTTTGTGCTGTCAAATAAATGTAAAAAAAAAGCGCCTTCCCAGTAACAAATAGTTCTGAGAAGGCGCTTAATTTACTAGCTAGATTCTATATGGCAAACAATCCTTACATCATGCCGCCCATGCCACCCATACCGCCAGGCATTGCCGGCATACCAGCAGCAGCGTCATCACCAGGGATATCGGCAATACATGCTTCGGTAGTCAACATCAAGCCAGCGATAGATGCAGCATTTTGTAGCGCGCTACGGGTTACCTTGGTTGGATCAAGGATACCAGCTTCGAGCAGATCAACATACTCACCGGTAGCAGCATTCAGACCATAAGCACCGCTGCCACCTTTTACATTGTTTACTACAATAGAACCTTCGAGGCCTGCGTTTGCGGCAATCTGACGCATAGGCTCTTCTAGAGCGCGCTTGATGATTTGCACACCAAAGTCCTCTTCACCAGCAACCTCTAGAGCTTCAACTGCAGCAATACAACGGATAAGAGCTACACCGCCACCAGGGACGATACCCTCTTCAACTGCGGCGCGAGTTGCATGTAGCGCATCTTCAACGCGGGCTTTTTTCTCTTTCATTTCAGTTTCAGTAGCCGCTCCAACTTTAACTACTGCTACACCGCCGACAAGTTTAGCTAGGCGCTCTTGCAGTTTTTCGCGGTCATATTCGCTGCTAGTCTCTTCGATCTGAGCGCGAATAACTTTAACCCGGCCGCTGATAGCATCCTCTGCGCCAGCACCATCAATAATAGTGGTGTTGTCTTTGGAAACAACTACACGCTTGGCGGTACCAAGCATATCTTCGGTAGCGTTCTCCAAGGTAAAGCCCATCTCTTCGCAGATAACCTGACCACCAGTAAGCACTGCGATATCTTCGAGCATTGCTTTACGACGGTCACCAAAACCTGGAGCCTTAACCGCGACAACATTCAGGGTACCACGCAGCTTGTTTACAACCAGAGTTGCCAGAGCTTCGCCATCAACATCCTCAGCGATAATCATCAGTGGACGGCCCTGTTTAGCTACCGGCTCAAGGATAGGTAGCAGCTCGCGCATGCTGGAGATTTTTTTATCATAGATAAGAATAGCTGGATCATCCATGGCATTTTCCATACGCTCTGAGTCAGAGACAAAGTATGGTGATAGGTAACCACGATCAAACTGCATGCCTTCAACAGTTTCCAGTGAGGTCTCCATAGATTTAGCTTCTTCAACGGTGATAACACCCTCTTTACCTACTTTGTCCATAGCTTCAGCCAGGATGTTACCGATAGTCTCATCGCTGTTAGCCGAGATAGTACCAACTTGGGCAATCTCTTTGTGGTTAGCGATAGGCTGAGACAGCTCACGCAACGAGGCAACTGCAACTTCGATTGCTTTATCGATACCGCGCTTGATACCCATTGGGTTGTGACCAGCACTTACCAGTTTTACCCCTTCGCGATAGATCGACTGGGCCAGAACAGTAGCAGTTGTAGTACCATCACCAGCGATATCGGAAGTTTTGGAAGCAACCTCTTTAACTAGTTGCGCGCCCATATTTTCGAACTTGTCTTCCAGTTCAATTTCACGCGCAACAGAAACGCCATCTTTAGTGATCAATGGAGCACCATAAGATTTATCGATAACAACATTGCGTCCCTTAGGACCTAAGGTAACCTTTACGGTATTAGCCAGCATATTTACACCAGCAAGAATGCTCGCGCGTGCCTCTTCGGAAAATCTGATCTCTTTTGCAGCCATTGTTGTAAACTCCTGTAGATATATATTAATTCAAAAAATAGCGGTTAATCTTATTGATCAGGTTTAGCTAATTATTCTACCACGCCAAAGATATCGTCTTCACGCATCATCAAATATGGCTTGCCATCAGCTTTGATTTCGCTGCCAGCGTATTTACCAAAGAGTACGCGATCACCAACTTTAAGATCCATAGGCACAACCTTACCTTCGGAAGTTACTTTACCCTTGCCCACAGCGATTACAACACCCTCTTGAGGCTTCTCTTTAGAAGCGGTATCTGGGATGATGATGCCGCCAGCTGTTGTAGTCTCTTCTTCTACGCACTCTACGATAATGCGATCTTGCAGAGGTCTGATGTTCATGCTCTGTCTCCTTTGTTAAATGATTAATGAATTGGCGTAATGCCTAAATTAATATAACTGTTCAAATGGATAACAAGCGCGCTATACCTAGTTTTGCACCACCGAACAATCGCAACCAAATTTTTTTAGCACTCACAACTGCGGAGTGCTAACAACAGGGGTAAATATAATCAGTGCTAGCTGAAAGTCAAGGGGTAACTCGGGAAAAAAGTAGTGATTGATCTTAAGCCACACTCTTAAAGCGTAACAGTGGCGCTCTCACTCCCTTTTGCAATAGATAAAAACAACATAAACGCGCTTGTTTATGCTTAGTTAGCGTGCGGCAGCACAAATAGTTGACAGGCTATTTCAGCCGTGATAAACCACAAAATTCAGGATAAAATAGTTTATATTTCATATAGTTGCACTAATTATAACCACGACACATCTCCTCGCGAAAGGAACAGATAAATGGCTAAAAAACTTTATATTCCCGGCCCCGTTGAAGTTGGAGCCGATGTATTCGCTGCCATGTCAGTGCCGATGTTTGGGCACCGCATGCCCGAATATGCAGCTCTGCACTCCAGCGTCACTAGCCAACTGCAGACACTGCTAAATACTAGCGATCCAGTTTTTCTATCCACCTCCAGTGCCTTTGGCATCATGGAAGGGGCAGTGCGCAACTTAGTACAAAAACGCTGCGCCAACTTTGGCAACGGTGCATTCAGCACTAAATGGCACGATGTAACCAAAAGTTGCGGCATAGCGGCCGATCTATTCAGTACTGAGTGGGGACAACCTGTAACTGCTGAAATGGTTGACCAGGCGTTATCCAGTGGTAAATACGACGCGATGACCATGGTACACAATGAGACCTCGACTGGCGTCATGTCGCCGCTGGCGGAGATAGCCGAGGTAATGAAGAAATATCCCTACGTCTCCTTCATTGTTGACACCGTCTCCTCTATGACGGCAGTACCCATAGACTTTAAAGCTTTAGGTCTGGATGTGTGTTTAGCTGGAGTACAAAAAGCTTTTGGTTTGCCACCGGGACTGGCAGTATGTGCAGTATCGCGCAACGCTCTGGATAAAGCTAAAGCCACGCCAAATCGCGGCTACTATTTCGACTTTGCCGAATTTGAAAAAAATGATCTAAAACACAACACCCCGAGTACCCCTTGCATCAGCTTAATAAACGGCTTGGACTTTCAGTTGAAAAAGATGTTCAAAGAGGGCTTGGATAATCGCTACCAGCGCCATGCGGAAATGGCTGAGGCCACACGCAGTTGGATGCTCAGCCAAGGGTTTGGATTGTTCGCCGCCGCAGGTCATCGTTCCATGACTCTTACCAGTGGCAGCAACGATGGCAATACCGATCTGGAGAAGCTGAAAAAGCTCGCCGCTGAACAGGGCTATGCCATGGATAACGGCTACGGTAAGATCAAAAACAGCACTTTTCGCGTACCGCACATGGCCGATATGACCATGGCTGACATGCAGGAATATTTTACCATGGTCGAGAGATTACTCCCGCAAGTACGCGGGTAAAAATTAGGGTTGTGGCCAAGCAGTTTGCGTAGAGACGTTGCGTGCAACGTCTCTACCTGATCAAAACTTCCGGCATAAATGGAATAGACCTCAATCCAGCTCGAGACCAGCAAATTTCAGCAGCAACTTTTTCGGACCAAAGCGGTTGAAATAGACAATAACCTTCTCTTTATCACCTGCCCCCTCCAACCGGCGCACAGTACCGATGCCAAAGCGTGCATGGCGTACACGACTGCCAATCCTTAAACCCTGTTGTAGCGGTGGCGCAGCCTCCACCTCGATGACGGGATGCTCCGGCTCCGTTACTGGCGCACTGCCAACAACGCTAGCATTTGGGGTGCTGGCAGCAGGAATGCCGTGCGTCTCTGCGCTCGCACCTACAGGAAACTGCTGAAATAACGCCGCGAGATTGTGTCCCGCCTTTTTAGGCGCTGGCGCGGCAACAGATTGAGCCAACAACTCCTCCGGCACCTCGGCGACAAAGCGGCTGGGCGGATTATATTGATAGCTGCCATAGATGCGTCGCCGCTGTGCATGCGTTAAGTATAGCTTTTGCATAGCACGCGTCATGCCCACATAACACAGGCGGCGCTCCTCCTCTAGCTTGTCACCACCATCCGTACAGCGCGCTGACGGGAAAATGCCCTCCTCCAGCCCAGTCATAAACACTACCGGAAACTCTAACCCTTTGGCTGCGTGCAGGGTCATCAAGGTGACCCGATCCTGGCTGGCATCGTAGGCATCCATATCCGTAACCAGAGCGATCTGTTCCAGATAGTCCTGCAGGCTCAGTTCACGCCCGCGATGCTCCTCCATGCCAGCTAACAGCTGATCTAAGTTGTTGAGGCGATCTCTGCCCTCCTGAGTGTTCTCACCTTTGAGCATCTGCTCGTAGCCGCTCTCACTGATAAGTTCCGCCGTCAACTGTGGATAGGGTATTCTGGTCAAGCGCTGAGAAAAATCCTCCATCATGGCGACAAAAGCCGCCACCTTTTTTGCAGCTGCGCCACCCAATGACCCGTTTGCCAGCGCCATGGCACATGCCGGATAAAACCCACCCGCCTGTTGATCAAATTTAGCTATCTTAGCCACAGTGCTGGCCCCTATCCCACGTGCGGGAACATTTATTATACGTTGTGCCGAGATAGAGTCGGCGGGGTTAGTTAACACCCGCAGGTAAGCGAGAATATCCTTAACTTCCATGCGGGTGAAAAAGCGCATGCCGCCAAACATGACGTAGGGAATACGCCCACTGACGAGCGCCTCCTCCAGTACCCGCGACTGAGCATTGGTGCGATAGAGAATAGCCATATCGCGCAGCTGACAATCTTCGCGCTGGAGACGCTGCACCTCGGCAACCACGTAGCGCGCTTCGTCCAGGTCATCAGTCAACGCCTCTAAGGTAATGAGCTCGCCGCCGATATTTTCGGTCCACAGCGTTTTACCCGAACGGCCAACGTTGTTGGCTACCACTGTAGAAGCAGCCTGTAAAATATTGGCTGTAGAGCGATAATTCTGTTCTAAACGAATAGTGGTACACCCAGAATAGTCGCGCTCAAAGCCGAGGATATTGCCCACCTCAGCGCCACGCCAACGGTAGATGGACTGATCGTCATCACCGACTACACAGAGATTGCCGTGCACCGAGGCTAGCTGCTGCACTAGGCGATACTGCACCAGGTTGGTATCCTGAAACTCGTCCACCAGCATATACAAAAACCGCTCAGCATAGCGCTGCAATACTTCGGGATGATCGGCAAACAGCTTGACGCAGTAGAGCAGTAAATCACCAAAATCTAGCGCATTAGCTCGCTGTAGGCGCTGCTGATATTCGGCATAAACCTGGGCAATCAGCTGATCATGTCCGGCATTTTGGGCTAAATCCTGCGGGAACTGACCACGATTTTTTGCCGCATCTATTGCACTAGCTGCGGCGCGTGCCTTTAACACCTTGTCCGAGATTGCTAAATCTTTGAGGATATTTTTCAGCAACCGCTCCTGATCCTGATCATCGTAAATGCTAAACGAAGGGTCGAATCCCAGCACACTGATTTCGCGGCGTAAGATCCGCACACAGCTAGAGTGAAAGGTGGACACCCAAGGAGTATCTCGCTTAGATAGCTGTGCCTCGATACGCTGCTTCATCTCGTTGGCGGCTTTATTGGTAAAGGTAACCGCCAAAATGCGCCATGCGGGCACCCCTAATTCGCGGATAAGGTGAATAACTCTACCGGTAAGGGTGCTAGTTTTTCCCGACCCTGCTCCAGCCAAAATCAGTAGTGGCCCCTGATCATGATGTACTGCTTTTAGTTGCTGCTCGTTAAGGCTAACGGCACCATTACTCATCGTTTTCTCCCAATGAACGAGCCATCAACGCTTTGTTATAGGCTGACACCATATCGCGCCGCGATATAATCCCGATTAATTTTTGATGGTTATCGCGGGCAATGACTGGCAACTGCTCAATATTGCGATAACCGATCTTCTGCATAGCGCGGTCAAGGTTTTCATCAGCAAAAATTGTGGTTACCTCGCTCGTCGCCAACTCTTTAATGACAATCAGATCCATCAGATCCTTCTCAAAAACCACGCCGAGAAAATCCTGAATAGAGATTATTCCGGTCATTTCGCCCTGCTGATTAACAATGGGGAAATTTGAGTGCTTGGTGGTGGAGAGGAACTGGGTAAATTGGCGCAGAGTCATACTCTCTGGCACCGACTCCAGCTTCGTAACCATGACATCGCGTACATACAGCGACTTCATGATATTGCGCTCTTTGCCAGCCTCAAGGTCAATTCCGGCCTTGGCCAGCTCCACGGTATCTAAGCTCTCCTTTTTATAGTGGCGGCTTATCGAGGTACCAATTACACAGGCGAGCATTATCGGCACAATTACCTGGTATGAAGCTGTCATTTCAAACAGTAAGAAGATAGCCGTCATGGGTGCATGGGTAGCCGCAGACAAAAACGCGCCCATACCAATTAAAGCATAGGAACCTGGAGAAATAGCCATTGTTGGAAAAACCAGTTGTGCCAGATTGCCAAAGGCTCCACCAATCACGGCACCAATATACAACACCGGAGCAAACAGGCCGCCTGGCAACCCTGAGCCGAGGGTTATTGAGGTAGCCACCGCCTTAAATACAATTAGCGCCAACAGCAGATACAACGAACCCTGGCCATTAAGAAAACTGTTGATAAACTCGTAGCCATTGCCAAATACCTGTGGCAAACCCACGCCAATCAGCCCTACCAAAAAAGCACCGATAATTGGTTTCATAGCCTGGGGCAACTTTATTTTATCAAACACTCCCTTGATGCGAAAATGGACATCGATAAAGCTAGCAGCAAAAACTCCAACCACAGCTCCGAGGACTACATAAAGCAGCAGTTCCCAAGTTGAGGCCATTACATAGGGCGGGATGTGGAAGGCGATCTCATTGCCCAGCAGGGCGCGTGACACCACAGTACTCATGCCACTGGCAATTACAATTGAGGTAAAACTGGATATTTCAAAGGCCGAGAGTAGTACTATCTCTTGGGCAAAAAACACCCCGGCAATAGGCGCATTAAAGGTTGCGGCTACGCCACCGGAAACACCGCAAGCAACCAGCACCTTTAGCCGATTACCGCTGACCTTAAAACTCTGACCAAATTGACTGCCGACAGCACCACCAATTTGCGCAATTGGCCCTTCCTGGCCAGCACTACCGCCAGTCCCCAGGGTAATGGCACTAGCCAAACCGCGAGTGATAATAGTGCGACCGGGGATTTTTGCCCCGCGTAGATTTACCTTTTCCAGAAAAGATGAGAAACCAAACTTAAGATCTTTAGCAAACCACACCCAGAACGGAACCATCATCAAGCTACCCGCCAGTGGAAACAGGATGACCCACAGACGCGCGCTACTCCAGTGCTCCATAGAGATATGAAAATATTCCACGCCCTGTTCGATGACTAACCAGTGGAAAAAATCTATACTCTTGCGGAAAGCGTAGTTGCACAGCCCAGACAACAGCCCAATCGCCACCGCTAGTATAGCCATGAAGGTAGTTTCACTAACGCGAACGCGACTGGAAATTGCCAAACTTAAGCGGTGCAGACTATCGGAAATAATGGTCATAGGAGATAAATTCATAGTACTTGCTCTTGTGCATACAGATTATAACCGGCAAATTGCCATACTAAAAGTAACCAAGCATAGTATGTGCTTAGGCAAAGGCTGTAAAGGTAAACTATAAAAAATCTGTCTTTAATCAATATTTTAGCAGGATATAGTGGCGTTTAATGCAACAAAAAAAGGGCGCTTCCTGATTGGAAGTGCCCTTTTTTTGTAACTATAATTTAGCTGAAATTATTTTCCAGCTAACTCCATAACCTGTGCGGTAAATGGGTTGGCGAACAGGATGATCATACATACTACGAAAACGTAGATTGCCAGAGACTCGACCATAGCCAGACCGATCATCATTGTGGTAAGGATTTTACCGCTTGCGTTTGGGTTGCGTGCAACACCTTCACAAGCACTGCGAATAGCAATACCTTGACCAATACCTGTACCTACAGAACCAAGACCCATACCTAAACCAGCTGCTAGTACACACCATGCAAAAAATGTCATCTGTTTTCTCCTTCTAACTTTGATAAAGTGGTTATTTTTCCTATACGCTATAGGACCTATTTCAACGTTAATACGTTAAAAACTTAGTGAGCTTCTTCTAAAGCACCAGCAATGTAGATCATAGCCAGCAGAGTAAATACGAAAGCCTGGATGAAAGCAACCAAAACCCCCATCAACATCATAGGAATTGGTAAGAACAGTGGTACCAGAGCAAAGAAGATCATCAGCACAATTTCATGACCGTACATGTTACCAAAAAGACGCAGTGACAATGAGAGTGGTCGTGCAATGTGGCCGATTATTTCAATTACAAAAACTAATGGTGCCAGAGCCAGAACCGGCCCCATAAAGTGCTTAAGATAGCCAAAGCCATGCTCTTTAACACCGACAATGTGCGTCATAGCAAACACGGTCAACGCCAGAGCAGCATTGGTATTCAGATTTGCCGTTGGTGGATATAGTCCAGGCACCAACCCAATTAAGTTGGAAATCAGAATAAACAGGGCAAAGGTGGCAATAAGGGGAAAATATGCCTTACCTTTTGGGCCCATAGTTTCCACTAACAACCCTTCAATGCCGCTAATTACGCTCTCCATCAAGTTCTGCAATGTACCAGGAACCATTTTGATGCCACGAGAAACAGCAAAAGCAATAGTTATTAAAATCAGCATTACCAACCAAGTGTAGGTGACATGTTCACCGACATGGGTATGAAGTTGCCCTTCAAGCCACTGCAAAAATAAAAAAGGATGTGTCATATAGATCGTGCCTCCCTACTTAATAACGCTCAAAACCGTGGTCAACATAATGTTTATTACCACAACTGATAGTCCAATAATTAGCCCTAATGTATCTACCTTAAACACAGCTATTGACAGCACCAATACAACAACCAAAGCTGCCAATCTATACACGTAGCTAAGCTGAAACCCTCGAATCGCCGGATTTTCTGCCGTCGATAAAACTTTTACTAAAGAGCGGTGCAACCACTGATAACCGCACACCGCCATTAACCCACCACTCAACACACCAATGGTAAAATTTTTATCCCGCAACAACAGACTTAAGATTACAAAGATGGCGAGTATAAGCCAATTACGCCGTGCCAATTGGGCTAGCAGTTGATCCTGGTTATCTATCACTATTGCCCTGAGTCAATCTTTTTCTGTCGTTTAAGCTCACGTTCAGTCAGAATAAAGATGTTACGGAATCCTGATATAATACCTAAAACTAGAAAAATCAATAAAAACCACGGCGCTGTATCTAACCAGCGGTCGATATAGTAGCCCATAATCATTCCAATAAGGATTGAGGCCACCATGCAGATGCCAACGCTTGATAAAAAGCCTAGCGACTTATACAGTTCACGCCTTTGAGCAGCTAGGCGTTGTTTGTTATCACTGGCCATGCATCACTCCTTCTAGGTCGTTAACTAAGGCAACATAAACGCGGTTTTTTACCACACCCACCGCCAACTGTCAATCCAAAATCCAAATCATGCCTGTACACAAAGCCCGAATTCATGCTACTCAGCGCCATGGAGCTGGCTAACATTGACACAATCGCTCCGCAGACGAACAACCATTTTAATCTAATAGTTAATTCTGCCTTTCACCTGAGCTTAGCATTCTGCTACACTTCAGCAACTTTTCCTCTATATTGGTTATCTATGTTTATTGATTCTTACATAATTGATCTTGAAACAGCTCTAAAACGACGCAGCGAAGGAGCCTTGTTTGTCGATGTCCGCAGCCCAGACGAATTTGCTGAAGCGACTATTCCTGGGGCAGTTAATGTGCCCATCCTCGACAATCAACAGCGCGCTGAAATCGGCACCCTATATAAACATGAGGGCACCAATGTCGCGCGCATGCGTGGCATAGAGATAGTTTCACCGAAAATACCCCAACTGATTACAGATATCTGTAGATTGCGTACCAACCTGCGGCGCCCCATTGTGGTTTTCTGTTGGCGCGGCGGTCTGCGCAGTCGAGCCATGACCTCATTTCTACAATTAGCTGGAATCCCCGCCTTTCAGTTACGCGGTGGGCATAAGGCTTTTCGCCGCCACGTTGTCGACTATTTCGCCAACGCCTCTTGGGGCAGAATGTTAGTATTGCGCGGGCTTACTGGGGTAGGCAAAACGCGTATCCTCAACCAGTTAGCAGAGCAAGAGCAGCCGGTAATCGATCTGGAAGGGTTAGCCAACCATCGAGGCAGCGCTTTTGGTGGTGTAGGATTGGGGGAACAACCAGGACAAAAAAAGTTTGAAGCTCTACTCTGGGAACAGCTGCACCAGATACCTGCAGATGGCTGGGCATTAACTGAAGGCGAGAGTCGCCATATAGGTAAACTGTTGCTGCCGATGCGCTTTTTTCAAAGTTTACAAACTGAGACCACACTGTGGGTTGAAACCAGTCTGGAAAATAGAATTAAAATAATACTGGAAGATTATGGGGTCGATCAACTACCGGAAGAGGCTTTTATAAATCCGATACAATCGCTACAACGCCGCTTAGGTCTAGCCGAGGTGGAAAATATGCTTGAACTGTTACGCCAAAAGAACTGGCACGAACTTGTAGCCGAGCTGATGTTGAAATATTACGACCCGCTCTATCGCCACACCAAGCCAGACAACAGGATTACAGTAAACCTTGATCCATTTGCACCACAACAACCACTACTATTACAGGCCGTAGCGCGTATACTGGATCAAAATAGCGTCACCATTCAGGACAGTAATGACGAGCTAGACTAAACAACTTTTTTATCTTGAGTTTAAAGAGATAATTCGGCGAGGAAAACGTGGGTAAAACAGGTCAAATTGAGGAATTTAATCCGCTGTGCGCCAGATGCATGCGCAGTTGCCAGCAGCCATTAGGCACGAAGCTGTTGGAGTGTCCGCGTTTTGTGCCGCGCCCATTTAAGATCGCACCCAGCCCCAAAAAACAGCTCGATCTATTCAAACCCTAGAGCGTTTTGAGGAATTCCACGACATAGGGGGTGAATTTTTCTGGCTCAACCAAAAAAGAGTCATGGCCATAATCTGACTCTATCAGATGATAATTCACCGGTTTTTGCTGTTTTTGCAGCACATTGACAACCTCTTCAGTCTGTTCGGGACGATATAGCCAATCAGATGTGAAGGCAAACCATAGCGATGGGCATACCAGAGGCTCCAGCGCCTCCTCTATGCTGGCACTGGCCCAAGCTACATCATACAGATCCAATGCCTTGGCTAAATAGAGAAAAGAGTTGCAATCAAAGCGAGCCGGAAAGTTATTGCCGTTGTACTCTAGGTAGCGCTCCACCTCAAACTGACCAAAAAAATCAAATAGGCCATCGCGCGCGGAGAAGCGCCGCCCGAACTTCATCGCCATTGACTCTTCGGATAAAAATGAAATATGCCCAACAGCGCGTGCCAGCGAAAAGCCACTGACCGGTGGGTGCTCCGGCTTATAGTTGCCCTTTTTCCACAGTGGATCATTAAAAATTGCCTGACGTGCCAAGGCATTAAGGGCAATTGACATCGGCGAGGTGCGCCCAGTACCAGCTATAGGGATAATGGATTGCACCATCTCGGGATAGAGAATTGCCCACTCCAGCGCCTGCATAGCGCCCATACTGCCGCCGATTACACTGACAATTTTTTTAACACCGAGATTATCAAGCAGCAGTTTTTGCGCACGCACCATGTCACGCACCATCACCATGGGAAACTTCAGGCGGTAGGGTCGCGCTGTTGCCGGATTGATACTAGTTGGGCCGGTAGAACCTTTACACGAACCGATAACATTGGAACAGATAACACAGTACTTATCCGTATCCAACACCTTGCCTGAGCCGATAAGATTATCCCACCAACCTGGTTTGCGATCATCAACGCTGTGATATCCCGCGGCGTGTGCATCGCCAGTCCAAGCGTGAGTAACTATTATGGCATTAGTACCGGTAGAGTTTAACTCGCCATAACTCTCATAGGCCAGAGTCAGAGGACCGAGCAAACGCCCACTTTCCAAGCGCAGGTCATCCTCGATCGTCACATATTTGGTTGTTACCAGATCTTTGGTTGCAGCCAATATAAACTCCCATTATGCTGCCACTAGGTAACCAGCAGACACAAAAAAACCCCACTCATATTGATGAGCAGGGCCTTGCGAATACGCGACTTAATACGGGTATCGTAAGACGCCGTCTCATCTTCCTCCCGTTGTCGGGAGTTGGAATTAGCACCTGACATCCCTTGCGGAACCGGTTGCTGTGGTTTCAAAGGGCCAATCCCTCCACCACTCGAGATAACACGTTGTCAATGCAATTACAAACTAGAGTATAGAGCAATGCTTGTCAATGCTCTTAAAAACGCTGACCACGCCATTTAGGCAAAACAGTTATTGTGTTAAGCGACGTAAAAAGTGATAGTTATGCTTGCTTATATCAAATTTAAGGAGATTTACCGTGCAAACAAGTAAGAGATCCAGCTCATCTTCTACCATACACCTCCACCCTGAGGTCTCTGTGTGGAGCTATTTTTTAATGATCCTTCCTCCGCTATTTTGGGCGGGAAATTCGGTACTTGCCCGCGGCATTGCTACCATGATTCCCCCAGTAACTATGTCATTTTGGCGCTGGGTGCTGGCGCTACTGGTGCTGTTGCCATTCACGTGGCGGCAAACCCAACGTGATTGGGCGCAGATAAAACAGCACTGGAAAATTATCTTAGTCTTGGGCACTTTAGGTATCGCATCCTTTAACACCCTGCTCTATAGCGCGGCGCATACCACCAGTGCCCTGAATATTGCTCTGACTCAATCGGTAATGCCCGTTGTGATCGTTATGATAAGTTTTGTGTTTTATCGTGAACGGATAACACTCCTCCAGTTCGCAGCAATTATTCTGTGCATGCTCGGAGCAGGTTACATAGGTATTCGGGGTGATTGGCAGCGCTTGGCAACCATGCAGTTTGTAAGTGGCGATCTGTTAATGTTGCTGGCAGTGATTCTCTATGCCATGTACTCGGTGTTACTGCGCCAGAGTCCTAAGATTCATCAATTAAGTTTTTTAACCGCTACTTTCAGCGTCGGAGCCATACTCCTGCTACCATTATACCTATGGGAGATGCAGCAAGTACCGCTGCCACAAATTACGCAACCAGTAGTGATCAGCCTAACCTACCTGGCTCTGCTGCCATCAATCGCCTCCTACCTGCTGTGGAATAAGGGGGTGCACAGGATTGGAGCCAATCGCGCGGGTCTATATATCAATCTAATTCCACTGTTTGCCTCGGTACTGGCAGTACTATTTTTACATGAAAAATTTCAATTTTATCACACGGTTGGGATTGTACTGATTACAGCAGGATTGGTAAGTTTCAACTTATTGGCGTGGCGCAATAGGCAACGCCCCACTAACACCAAGTAGAGTTAACCAATAAGAGGAAGTGACCTCAGTTGGGTGCGCCGCTGCCGCCAATCGGGCAGATATTGATCCAGCAGCGCATAAAAGCGCCGATTATGCGCAGGCTCCAACAGGTGTAGTAACTCGTGAACAACTACATACTCGAGGCAGGATGGTGCTCTTTTAACCAATTCAAGATTTATTCTAATTCTGGTAGTTGCTGGGGTACAACTCCCCCATCTGGTTTTCATCTTCCGCACTTGCACCTGCGCACACTTGACCTGCAGCCTATCTTGCCACAGGAGCATTATTGGCTCTAACTGAGCTTGCAGTCGGCACCGATACCACCGCTGCAAAACCTGTTGCACGCAGAGGTTACCCCCTAACTGCACGACAATTTCCTGAGTATGTGGCAATAAATTGACCTGCCAAGCCCCAGCTTGAGTAGGCAGAATGCGCAATTTATAGAGTTGTCCCTGAAAGTAGCAACCTTCATCTGCTGGCGGCAGCGAGGCGAACAGGCGCTGCTGCAGCTCTACTTTATGCTGCTGATTTTTTATCCACTCCTGTTTCGCCGCAACAAAATCTGCAATAGTGGTCAATGGCATCCTCAGGGGAGCAGAAATCTTAACCTTGCCCTGTGGTGGGCACACGCGCAGATAGATATGTTTAATTCTCTTGCGCACCAGCTCGACATCTACTGCGTGCAAATTGACATTAGTCGTCTGAACCAGTTTTTTACTCATCAATTTCACAGCAACTGGCGCATCTTAATTCACCTTTACCAAGTTTTTGACCAAGCGGGGTGCGTACAGTTAGCGCTGCCATCGGTAATACGTCGCTGGCCACTGCCGTCGGCGCGCATAATATACAGAGCTTTTTTACCCAAGATTGAATTGGAGTAGACCACAAAGCGACCGTCTGGACTCCAACGTGGATGCTCTTTATTGCCGGCACCATAGGTCAACTGGCGTTCATCACTACCGTCAGGACGAATGCTAAATAGATTAAACACTCCATCCTCTAAGCGACTAAATATTATGCGCTGACCGTCTGGACTCCAAGCTGGAGTTGCATTATAGCGCCCAGCATAGGTGAGACGACGCACCTGATTGCTCAGCGTATCCGCTATAAAAATATTTGGATTACCCTGACGGTCGGACACAAAGGCCACCTGATCGCCAACAGGGTTCCAGCTAGGGTCGACATCAATACCCCAGGAATTTGTCAAGCGTTTATGGATATTGCCGTTCAATCCAATGAAATAGATTTCCGCATTACCGTCGCGCGACAGAGTCAGGGCAAGCTCTTTACCGTCACGGCGATAACGGCCAGCGATATTTAACCCTTTGTAGTGCGAGATCAGGGCTTCGCGCCCTGTGTAGATCTCTTTGCGATACAGATCAGGATTACCCTGGCGATAGGAGGTAAAGATCAGTTCGCGCCCCAGCGGTGAAAAATCGGGATTCAACACCAGATCGCCATGATTGGTAATCCGCTTACTATCATAGCCATCCGATTCGGCCAGATAGAGCTCTTTATTCCCACTGCGATCTGAAATAAAGGCGATCCTGGTGTTGAAACAGCCCTTAGTACCAGTGAGCACCTCAAGAATCTGATCGGCAAAGCTGTGCACCATACGCCGCACTTCATAGCTCTGCCCGCGATAGTTATGCCCAACCAACAGCCGCCGCGCCACCACATCAAACAGCCGCAGTTGCAGCTCAAGCTGGGTGCCATTGAGAGTGTAACTACCCTTCAACAATAGCTGCGCTCCGAGCATCCGCCACTGTGGAAAATTTACATCTACACTATTGGGAGTAATTCTAGTCGCATCATCTAAAAAGGCCTGTTCAGAGACAAAGTCGAACAGACCGGTAAGATCGAGATCACTGTGCAAAACATTATAAATGGTGTCAGCTAAGTGCTTATCGCTTGCAGCAGTTGGCAATACGCGCACCTGCGCCAGCGGTATACTCTGCCGCCCTGGTTGATTGATAACAATCTCTTTGGCATTAGCAATGCTGCCCAAAGTAAACAGAGCGCTTAACAACAGACCAAATAGGTAAGCCTTGGGTAAAATGGTAGCTATTTTTAGCCGTATCATCGAGATAACAGCTCCTTAGGATCGAAGGTTATAATTAATTCCAGCTGCTTTTCTGGCGCACTGGGCAGTTGTTGTAACTGCTGAACGGCGCGTTTAATGCTGGCATCGAAAAAGCTATCCCCGGAGGAGGAGAGAAGTTCGCTATAAATTAGGCGTCCATTGCGATCAAAGCGCAGCAACATCTTGCCCACCAAACCACGCTGCAGATAGTGACTTGGCAAAGCCCAAGCCGCAGAGAGATAGGTTTTTATCCAGCTGGTAAAATCAACGCCCACCTGAGTTCCGCGAGCGCCAACCACTCCGACTGGTGCCGTTGTTGCTGGCGTCTGCGTGTGCGCTAAACTATCCAGCTCACGCTTCAGTGCGGCGATGCGCTGCTTGTTGCGCATCTGCTCAATAGCGTCCAAGGGATTACTCTCGACAACAGGCTTCACTAGCGGTTGGGATATCTTCTTTGGCTCTACTTTTTCTATTTTAGGCGCTTTTTTTTCAGCAGGTTTAGTCTGCTTACTCTCTACCGGAAGTTTAACTGGCTCAACTTTTTTGGCTGGAGCTTGCGCAACGATTGCTGGCTTTTTCTCCGGTTTAGGTTCTGTTTTTTTCTGCGCTTTTTTCGCAGGAGTTGGTTTTTTACTCACCGCAGCGTCTGGACGACCAGCGCGCGGTTTCACTACCGGCTTATGCAATAGATCAACAAAGTAAACAGGTTTCTTTATCGGCGTATATTTGGGCAGCAGATATCCGCCCAGCAGGATCACCACAACTAGGTGCAGCGCAATGGAGACGAGCAGCATACGCCCGATGCCGCTGTTATCCTTGCGCTGGAGATATCTTGCTTTATTGATAGGGTGCAACATAGACAACCTTTAGGGCTTATTGTTCTGGTTCCAGAGCTACCATACCCAAGCGGGTAACCCCAGCGCGCCTGATTGCAGCCAACACCCTGACGACCTGCTGGTATCGCACTACTTTATCAGCCTCCAGATAGACCTGTTTATCCTGCTGCTGTTGCAGTATCTGTTGCAAAACAGCTACCAGTTTTTCCGGTGTTGCGACCTTTTGCTGACCCACAGATATTTGCCCCTTACTATCGATACTGACAATCAGTGAATGCTGCGCAGCATCTAGATTGGGCGCTTGGCTCACCTCGGGCAATTCAACGTCCACCCCTTTTTCCAGCATAGGCGCTGTTACCATAAAAATAATCAGCAGCACCAACATAACATCCACAAACGGGGTAACATTTATTTGGGATAGCGAGCTACGGCGCTGTCTCGGAGTTACCTCCATCAGTCCCTCCGCACCATGTATTCGACTATATTTATGAACTCCTGACTGAAATTATCCATCTCGCCAATAAGAATATTGACCTTATTGAGAAAATGGTTGTAAGCAACTACCGCCGGAATAGCAGCTATCAGACCGATGGCCGTAGCAATAAGCGCTTCAGAAATGCCCGGGGCAACTACAGCCAGCGAGGCGCTACCCATCTTACTAATGCCATGAAAGGATCCCATAATCCCCCACACCGTACCGAATAAACCGATAAAAGGTGCCGTTGATCCAGTGGTGGCTAAGAAGGTTAGATATTTTTCCAGCCGATAGGTCTCTTGAGTGCTAGCGCGCCGCAACGCCCGTGAGACATTATCCGCAGCGCTCAGACCTGCGGTAAAGCTCTGCGCTTCACTGTCGTTTTGCACCCGCTGCACCTTAAGTAACTCCTGATAGCCTTCACGGAACAGGGAGGTGAGCGGTGAATCGGGATACTGTTTAATATCTTGAGCTACAGCATCAAGGCGTTTCTTGCTCCAGAATGCTGCAAGAAACGCGTCAGAATCACGCATAGCTCGCTGGATCACCCGAGTTTTATAGAGAATAATAGTCCATGAAACTACAGAAAAATAGACGAGAATTAGCAAGACCAGTTTAACAACTGGCCCAGCGTTCCAGATTAGTTCTAGCACGGCAATGTCTCTCCTCAGTTAACTGGAAAATATGCGAAATATTGTATGGGGCAGATTATCAATGATCACTAGCGCCAAGTCAATCATCATACACGATTAAGCTGGGCTCCAACAATCTTCAGAGTAGTAGAGCGGCATTGTTGAGCTGACGTAAACAGCGTCTGGCATAGGCGCCGCTGCGAGACCAAGATGTATCTTTAGCTGTCAAGCTGCGCTGAGCATAGCTCTGCAGTGCGCTAATATCGTCAATATCTTGCCATTGATGTAACTGGGTATAGCTTTTACCTGCCTGTTGCGCACGTTGTGCGGTCTGTTGCAACACCTGATTACTGCTCCAGCTAATATCACAAAATAGATCTGGGCAGATGGTGCTACACCCGAGCAAAACATATCCGCCATCCGTTGCTGGAATAGTTATCACATCATAATGCTCCAGGCTGGCAAATACTTCGGTTATCCACACTACTGGCAGATCAGGACTATCGGTGCCGATTACGCATACACGCTGCATACCACGCTGCCACTGAATTTCGAACATGCGTTGCAATCGCTGGCCCAGATCTCCGTCACCCTGAGCGCACAACTCAACATTGGGAAAATGGTGGCTAAAATAGCTGCGCTGCCCGCTATAACAGATCACAATTTTAATATTCAATCTCTGTACGCTCTTTATGCTATCAGCTTGACTAAAAGCGTAGAAAGTGGCGGCCTGTATAGGGGATAATGGTGGGGTAAGACGTGTTTTTACTTGGCCCGGTAGCGGCTGTTTGGCAAAGACTAACAACACTTGCGGAGCTAATTGTCCACAGAAGTGAGCGTTTTCAGGGGGTAAAGCATAGTTATGAACAGTGTTTTCCACAGATACGTGCCTTAGCGTTTATATTCCAGTGTGGCGTAGGCGGAATGGTTGTGGATAGATTCAAAATTTTCACATTCGACACAAAACCAATCAACGGCAGATTGCTTTTTCAATGTTTCTGTAACACTGCGCACAATATCCTCAACAAACATCGGATTTTCGTAAGCCTGTTCGGTAACCGCTTTTTCGTCTTCTCTCTTGAGCAGCGAATATAGTGGAGCGCTTCCGCACTGTTCTACCCAAGCGATCAAATCCTCAATCCACACCATTTCATGAGCCCGTATGGCGACAGTCACACAACTGCGTTGATTATGCGCACCATAATCACTGATCTCTTTTGAGCACGGACACAGTGAGGTCATAGGCACTTTAACTTCTAAAATGAAATCCTTCTTTTCGCGCAGCATACCGATAAACCGGCACTCATACGCCATTAAACCTTTAGCCCCAGAAACTGGAGCCTGTTTTTCTATAAAATAGGGAAAACTCAACTCCATGTGCGCGCAATCAGAGACCAGACGATCCTTCATCTCTTGCAGGATAACATCCATATTAAGAAAAGTTATATCACCACGATAATGATTCAAGATCTCAAGAAAGCGGCTCATGTGGGTACCCTTAAACTGATGGGGCAACTCCACATACATATTTACATCGGCAACGGTATGTTGACGGGCATGGTTTTTATCTAAGACAACAATCGGATAGCGCACCCCCTTGACCCCAACCTTATCAATCGCAATTTTGCGAGTATCCTGTGATTGCTGCATATCGGGCATGTTTCTGCTAACCATATTGTTACTCCACGTAGGTGATAGGATCGGGGAAGCCAGCTTCTGCAAAACCTTTTAAGCGCAACATACAGGAATCACAATGGCCACAGGCATAACCTTCTGGACTGGGGTCGTAACAGGAGTGGGTCATCGAGTAATCTACGCCTAACGCTGTCCCCTGCTTGATGATCTGCCCCTTAGTGAGATGAAGTAGCGGAGTATGAATCTTATATTTTTCACCACTATCCACAGCTGCTTTGGTGGCCAAATTGGCCATAGCTTCAAAGGCCGCAATAAACTCTGGCCGGCAGTCGGGGTAACCAGAATAATCTAAAGCATTAACACCGATGTAAATATCAAAAAGATGTAAAACCTCGGCCCAGGCTAATGCGTAAGAGAGAAAGATAGTATTGCGCGCCGGTACATAGGTAACAGGGATTTCGGCATCGAGGGTGCGATCCTTCGGCACCTCAATATCTGCGGTAAGAGCACTGCCCCCGATCTGTTTAAGATCAATATTGACCACTATGTGCCGTTCCGCGCCCGCTTGCACTGCATATTTTTTTGCTTTTTCCAGCTCAACACTGTGGCGTTGACCATAAGAAAAACTCATCGCAATCGGGGTAAAACCATCCGCCCGTGCCATTGCCAAACAGGTTGTTGAATCCAAGCCGCTACTGTATAGAACCAAAGCTTTTTTGCTCATCGATATCTTCCTTGTTGCAAATTTAGGTTAGTACGCAGATTTTACTTTATCTATATACGCCGACTGTGCTCTTTTATCTCAATAGTATACGCATATTTTTCTTGATAACATCACTACTGTCCGGTTGAAAAATATAATAACAACGTAAGCCATTGAGAATACTAGTTCTTTGACATAACTAATTCATTTTCGATTTGAATTCATCTACTCAAGTGTGTGTTGATACCTTTCTG
>Ga0265295_1000903_pt1 | contig 56056 bp, 57 predicted proteins | sample Munlansysbiofilm_FD_192503 | JGI IMG/M metagenome (GOLD analysis project Ga0265295, IMG submission 192503) | Leachate microbial communities from a municipal landfill in Southern Ontario, Canada - Methane capture system biofilm | ecosystem: Engineered > Solid waste > Landfill > Unclassified ... | reverse complement strand
TTCCCTCATTGACCGGAGAGCGCTGAGACGGCTGGGCATCAATAATTTTGCCATCCTTCACGACAAGGTTGAAGGAGCAACCGGTCCCGCAATACGGGCATGTTGTTGTTACGTACTTTATTTCCATAGATAAAACCTTTTTTTGTGCCCCAATTTCACACCGTCTGATAGATATACCACCCATGCACATCTATCCAAGTTTGGGGGGACAATTAAAAGTCTTATATACGAGTAATTAAATTGCGTGGGTTATCATTTTTTCATATATATAGTTAATTGATGCTTGATAATTCTGGAATAAATACTTAGTTGGCGGTCAATCAACCAGTTAATCTTTACATTTTCAAAATGATAAATGATGTAGAATTCCTGCGCGCGAATATGTTAAGTTAACTTGAATTTGTATTTTTATCGCCCGCGAGGAATTAATGGCTGCAGTATTGGAAGAAGATGAGATAGATGAAAAGATCATGTCCCCCAGCCCTCCACGAACGAGGATGATGCATTGTTCAGTTCATCATACGAATATACAGTCTGTAACCAGCAGGAAATGTATCAATTATATATTTTCCCGGAAGATGTATTCACATGGATACATTTTTTTGGAGTATCGAACTCCCACTGGACAAAGGTTCATGGTACACTGCGGTCGATTATGTCATCAATGATCTGGGTATTTTTGCAAAAACTGAGCAGAGATCGAAAAAGAGCGGGACGATTGCCCAGTTATGGGGATTCAGGGCAGGGAAAAACAAAGTAAAAGGGACCGATTATCTAGCCCAGATACAAGGTCGACAGGCTCTTCTCTGGGAAAAGGTCACCGAGGTAATATCAGGCGACCAGCAGATAACCGTTCGGGGAAACACTCAGACAGAGATTGTGATCTTCTGTTCACCAGAGATTTATTCGGATGTCATGGATATGATAGAACGGATGACACTGTCCCACCCAACCGAGAAAGGACCGAGCCTTGATGCGGCCGGCTGGCTGTGCTGGGAACAGGATGAGGACTGGGAAGCTGGTGAATCTCTGGAGGCGATGATCGAAGCTGAACGAAACGGGGCTGAGCGTTTCATTGAGGATGAAATCCTTGCAGAAACGGTTCTACGATAGAAATGAATATATCTCATCATACGTAATAGGAGATGATTATGGGTGCATTTATCGATAGCCTGAAAACCAGTGCCAAAGTCGGCGCTGATGAAGTAAAGAAGTCAATGAGAGCAAGCCAGCTTCAGTCGGAGATCAGCCAGCTGGAAAAAAAGCAGAACGAAATCTACGCCAGTATCGGCAGGATAGCGGTCGAGTCCGAAGGCGTAGAGATGTATGGAGATGTCGGAGCGGGTCTAGTCGGACTGCAGGAGGAAATTGACGGAAAAAGGGCTGAGCTCAATGAAATCAAGCCCCCTGCAGAAGAATCAGCAGACGGCGGGGACGGTTTTTGTAAAAACTGCGGTACAAAGTACACAGCAGGAACCAAGTTCTGCAGCTCCTGCGGTGCGAAACTCACCTGATCTTTTTTGGATGGGAATGCGGATGTAGAAGTCCAAACATGCCCATTCCTTTCTCCAGCCGATTCCACCGATATTTCCAACTGGTGTGCGGGTGGTACTGGGGAAAGGCGATACCAATGAACACCAGGGCTATTCCTGCATACTGGATCCATGAAACCGACTCGTCGAGAAACAGAACGGCACAGATGATGGCCGCCGGAAGCTCTGAAGAGCTGAGGATCGTTGTTGCTCCTGTTGAGATCCTCGGCGCAGCGATCGCGAAGAGGAACATCGGCAAAACACAGCCAATCGAGCCTAGGATGATACCATACTGCCATATCCCTGTGACGAAAGTGCCTTGGATGAAGTAGGCAGGCGTAAAGACAACGGTCATGAGCAGGAGCGAACAGCTGAGGATAAGAAAACTTCTGTTCAGCGGGTGCATCCCTATCTCGACTCTACCGAGCATGAACATATACAGTGCATACATCAGGGCAGAGAGGAGAGCGAAGATCACACCCACCGGATCCAGCGGCCCTTCCAGTCCGGCGAAACCTGCAGCAAGGAAGGTACCGATCACCAGGATACCAACCGCGATGATCATCTTCGGTTCCGGGAGCCGCCGCTCGGTGATTGCCTGGATCACGACACCCATCCAGGTGAACTGGAAGAGAAGGATCCCCGAGATGTACGCGGGCACGGTCTGCAGAGAGAGACAGTAGGTCACGGTAACGAGAGCGATGCAGGTGCCGGCAAGTGCCAGGCCCGGGATACGGCGCAGAAGCGGCCTCGCGTTTTTCACGGGAGTGATCGATCGTTTTCTGATACGTCTGAAGATGAGGGACCCGATGACGAGGACAAACAGGATCAGCCATCCGTAAAAGTACTGGCTCATAACCACATCATTCCAGGAATATCCGGCAGCATATGCTGCTTTTATCGTGGACGATGAAGGTCCGTAACAGCAGCCGCCAAGGAAGACAAGGAGGGGAAATATGAGCAAACGCAGGTCCATTTCAGTCCCTTATTATTTGCGGTCCAAACGTATTAAGACAGCAGGTGACTCAAAAATCTTATGAAATACTACGTTGAATCGTGTTTTTTTCGAGCAATAAAAGGGTTTTTTTGATCTCTGTGTCCGGCGAGAATCCGCCGACACTTCCATCGGCGGCGACGACACGGTGACACGGCACGATCAGCGGCGTGGGATTTCGTGCCATAGCGTTCCCGACCACGCGCGGGTGTGTCCCGGCGACCTCGGCGATCTCTCCGTAACTTCGTGTTTTTCCGTATGGGATATCCGACACTGCTCGATAGATTTTAGCATACGTCTCTTCACCTGACACCGCAGATGAGGTCAGCGGAGCAAATCCGGTCCCTTTTCCCGCAAGGAACCTGGTGAACTGTACCGGGACCGGACCCTCGGGTGCCGTTCTAACAAATCTGACCCGATGGATCACCGTCCCATCATAATCGACCGCGACCTTCCAGAGTCCAAAACTACATGCGCCCTGAAGCATCACTTCCCCATTTTACAAGCTTGCTTTTTACCGTGTCCACGTCACACTCCTTCAGTTCATCCTGCATCCATGGGGAAAGACCGCCGAAGATCTCGCCTTCGAGGAACCTCTGATCGCCAAGGATCAGAACACCGCGGTCGCTTTCGGTTCGAAGGACACGTCCGAGTGCCTGCATAGATTTGTTGATCGCGGGAAGAGTGTAGGCGATGAACTCTCCTTCCGCTCCGAACTTGCGCCGGTAGTAACTGTTGACCATACGCCGAACCGGGGTGAATGGAGCAAGCGGGAGGCCGATCACCATCGCGGCGGTCAGCTGATCTCCCCGGTAGTCCAGTCCTTCGCTCCATTTCCCGCCGCAGACGGCGAAAAGTATCCCGGATTTATGCTTTCCCGGGAGGGAGATGAACTCTTTCAATGCCTCATTCGCCTCATCCGATTCACGCGGTTCGATGAACACCTGTTTGGTGCGGATCTTTCTTATGCATGCTTCGGCGAACCGGCTCTGAAGCTGATAGGAGGGGAAGTAGATCGCGATGTTTCCCGGGAGTTTTGCAAAAGCAAGGATATACTCCTGAATCGCCTGAGTATTTTCAGCGTTCTGCCGTTTGGAGAAGGCAGTGGTGATGTCCCGTGTCCCAAGAACCATCCTGTTCTCTTTTGGAAACGAGTTTGCGAGCGAGAGGGTTTTGACCAGCATCCCGCCGAAGTAGTATTTTTTGTAGGAATTAACGGGAGAGAGTGTGCCGCTGATCAGAATGGTCGCTGCGTGTTTGGAGACGAGCTCCTGAAGCCGGTCGGCCGGGTCGATGTTCCTGACCTCGAGAGTGATGACCTCGGTGTCTTTAGTGTAGACGGTCAGGAATGACGGATCGGTCGAAGATCGATAGAGCCGGATCAGAAACTCGCAGAGTTTCTCGATCGCCGACTCGCGGTAATCGCCCCGTTCGATGCCGCGGTCCCGCATAGCCTCTTTGATGGCAATGATGTCTTCCAGCATCGCCTCGGGTTTTTCATAGAGTGAACCTTTGATGATGAACCGGTTGAAGATCTGCGGGTCGAACCAGTCCTCGGCCTCGTTCGAACGCTGGAGTCCGTCGATGAATTCTGCGATCCGGGGGAGTATATGGCGGACTGCTTCGGAGCCGCGGACCTTGTCACGGAGCGAGGCGACTTCATTCGCCGCGGCTTCGATGTCGGTGTCCCTGATCTTTATACTCTGGATAGTCTGGATGACGTCGCCTAAGTTGTGGGCTTCGTCGAGGAGGAGCATGACGTTATGTTCCTCACACTGGAGGTTGACATACAACTGTTCACGTATATCATCATTGAAGAGGTGATAGTAGTTACAGATGATCACATCGGCGCCTTTGGCCGCTGAAAGCATAAGGTCGTAGGGACAGACCTTGCCCGCAAAATTCAGGAGTTCGCTCGGCCGAACGATCTGTTTCTGAGCGATATCGGATTTTCGCCTGAGTTCAGGCGATGGGATCATCCGCCTGCCCCCTTCATCGCCTTGGATGAAGACCCTGCTGTTGACGAAGTAGGGACAGATAAGGGGGTGTTCTCTGTCCTGTTTTCTGATCTGGTCGAGGATCACTTTGTCGGTCGCGGGGTCGAAGGAGCCGCGGTCGGCCCTCTGCTGCATAAGAGAGGAGGTGAATGCTTTGACGCCTTCGCATCTCCGGTATACGTCTCCATACCCGCCTAATGGGCACATGTTTCCTTTGCCGATGAGATAGACGAATTTGAGGGTCGGCTGTTTTTTTTGCCTGATGAGATCGAGTTCCCTGATGAAGATCTGGAGCTGGGAGATCGTTCTTACAGCGACGAGGATCTTTCGTCCGTTGGCTTTGGCGAGAAGACTTGCGATCACGCTGGATTTTCCGCTGCCGGTCGGTGCGTCGATCAAGAGGATGCCGTTTTGTTCGGCGGTTTTTTCGACCTCTTCGAGCATTTCCTTTTGGTTTTTCCGGTAGGTTTGGTAGGGAAAATAGTCAGCGGTGTCTGCCATGAGTAATGTATTATTTGTCTGGACCCATATCTATTAAGTATGCCTCTTTCGACCCAGACCAAAGATCAGATACTCGCACTTCTTACAAAGGTGGAGATCTGTTCTCTTGAGGGAAGTTTTGCCGGGTCAGAGAAGATCATCGCGCCTGATGTCATTGTGTTTGCTCCGGGTCTTGACCAACATGGCCGTGATGGTTTCTCTCCAAAGCCCCTGAAGTTTGGCGGGATGGATGTGAAGGGTGAGGGTGTGATCGCCTGGGTGTCGGGTGAGTGTACCTACGACGGGATTGCAGCCCGTTTCACTGCGGTGCTTCGGGGTACGGGGCATGCCTGGGAGCTTGTGCAGCTGCATATCGCGTGAACGCTTTCCAGAGGAAAAAGTACCCAATCTATATTATTAATACGAAGATCGTTCTATGCTGAATCATTAAGGGGAGGTTCAGTATGACGGATCATCAAAGAGCAGCGTTTGTATGTGCGGTGACGGGAAGCGTTTTGCTGTGGATCCCGATAGGTTTGATGATAGTGACCGCTATAATTGGGTCAATATCTGCCGGGAGACTGCTGATGGATTATTTTATGCCGGCCGAGTTGTTTTTCCTTGTTTTAGCGGGATGGATCCTGCTGGTCGTCGGTTCGGTGCTATCGCAGAGAATGAGGATCCCGGTGGTGATTATTGGATTAGTAGCATTTGGGCTGTTGATTGGATGCCAGCTTATTGCAGTGATGAGCGGGTTGTCTTCGGGTGCGATTCCGGCTGAAGGTTTTATCTGGTATCTGGTGCTTGGCATGCTGATCCTCTATGATGTTCTGGTGATCGTGCTGGGTATTGTTGGTATTAGTCTTTCACATGCGGTGAAGACGGGGGAGTGATTTTTTTGTGGGTTGTTGTCTTCGATTCGCATCCCCTTCACACATGATTTTCGTAACCTATCTCTCTGAGTAAGAACCCCATTTTTCGCATCAGTATGGGCATTATCGCACCGCGCGGTTTGGGGTTTATATTCCCTTATGCCGATACTTACATGGAATGTCGGAACTCATGCAAAAGATCGAGCTGGCAACCAGCTCTCAGTTCTTTGATCAGACGGGACGAAACGAGGGAAAAACCCATCAATGCACCCCGATGCGTATCCTTCTCGAAGGCACCTGCTCCTTTGACTGTGCCTACTGTCAGGTCTGCACAAAAAGGACCGGCATCCACTTCACTCCCGAAGAACTCGCCCATGGTTTTCTGCAACTCCATCGTCAGGGAAAAGTCGGCGGTCTCCTTTTAAGCACCGGGATCCCCCGCGGCGATGTCAATCTCGGGATGGAGAAACTGACCGAGACCGCAAAAATCCTCCGGAATTCTGGATATAATGGATACCTGCATCTCAAGGTCCTTCCCGGTGCAAGCCGCACCGACATCGTTGAAATGGCAAAGTATGCCACCCGACTCAGCATCAATCTTGAAGCTCCCGGTTCATCCTATCTTTCAGAACTTGCCTCCGTCAAAAATTATGCCTCCGATCTCCTGACCCGGCACAAATGGCTTGCCGAGATTATGCCCGGCAAACACTCCACCCAGTTTGTTCTCGGAGCAGCAGGAGAAACCGACGCGGATCTCTTTTCGACAGTCATGACCAGTTATGAAAAGTACAACCCTGCAAGGGTCTACTACTCTGCATTCTACGCGGTTAACGGTACGCCGCTGGAAAAACATGAAAACACCGCCCTCTGGCGTGCAAACAGATGGTATCAGGTCGACGCCCTCCTCAGACTCTACGGATATAACAGAGCCGAAACCACTCCCGTCTTCGACGAAAACGGTATGCTCATGAACACTGACCCCAAGATACTTCTCGCAAAAAATATTCCTGAAGTGGACCCGACAACTGCCGGATATGCCGAACTCCTCCGCGTCCCGGGAATCGGTCCGGTTTCCGCTGCATCCATTCTCAGAACACGGGATCTCCGAAATGTCAAAAATCCCGAAATCCTTCGCGAATGCGGCGTCATCATGAAACGGGCAATGCCGTACCTCTCGCTTGGCCGCACCCGTCAGACCACCTTCGCCTCCTGGTGCTGATCCAAGCCCCCACAACAAACAAAGCTATTTGTCAATACACGGCGAATAACTTAGTAACTTTTTGAATAACTCATAAGGAGAAAAGTATGAACAAAACCATCATCACCGTCGTTGGAAAGGATGCGGTCGGCATCATCGCAAAAGTATGTACCTATTTATCGAATAATCATATCAATGTCGAGGACATATCACAAACGATCGTTCAGGGATACTTCAATATGATGATGATCGTCGACACCAGCAATGCTGCGGTGCCGTTCGGCGATATGGCCCGCGATCTTGAACAGATCGGTCAGGAGATCGGGGTCCACATCAGATGTCAGCGCGAAGAGATCTTTGAAAAGATGCACCGCATCTAAGGGGCATTCATGATAAACATCTTTGAGGTAAACGAGACCAATAAAATGATCGAGCAGGAGATGCTCGATGTCAGAACGATCACGCTCGGTATCAGCCTTCTTGACTGCTGCGACACTGATCTGGACAGGCTCAACGCCCGGATCTACGAAAAAATCACCCGCGTTGGCAAGGATCTTGTCACAGTCGGTAAAGACATCGAGCGGGAATACGGCATCCCGATCGTTAACAAACGCATCTCCGTAACGCCGATCGCCCTCGTCGGGGGTCCGGCATGCCGCTCGCCGGAGGATTTTGTCACCATCGCACAGACCCTCGACAGAGCCGCAAAAGAGGTTGGCGTCAACTTCCTTGGCGGTTATTCGGCACTGGTATCCAAAGGAATGACCACAGCTGATCGGAATCTTATCCTTTCCATCCCTCAGGCACTTGCCTGCACCGAACGGATCTGCAGCTCCGTCAATATTGGATCCACCAAGACAGGAATCAATATGGACGCAGTCAAACTGATGGGCGAGATCGTTCTCTCGACTGCAGAAGCAACGAAGGATCAGAACTCTCTTGGCTGTGCAAAACTCGTTATTTTCTGCAATGCACCTGACGACAATCCATTCATGGCAGGAGCTTTCCACGGCGTGACCGAAGGCGACGCGGTCATCAACGTTGGTGTCAGCGGTCCAGGTGTGGTCAAGCACGCTCTCGAAGCGGTTCGCGGCAAAAACTTTGAGGTCCTCTGCGAGACCGTAAAGAAAACAGCGTTCAAGGTTACCCGTATGGGCCAGCTGGTAGCACTCGAGGCATCGGAGAGACTAGGCATCCCATTTGGTATCGTTGATCTTTCTCTTGCACCGACCCCGTCGGTCGGCGACAGTGTAGCCGAGATCCTGGAAGAGATGGGTCTTGAATCCATCGGTGCCCCGGGTACGACCGCGGCACTCGCTCTCCTGAACGACCAGGTCAAAAAAGGCGGTGTGATGGCCAGTTCCTTTGTCGGCGGACTTTCCGGCGCATTTATCCCAGTGAGCGAGGATCAGGGTATGATTGATGCGGTGAACAGAGGAGCTCTCACGATCGAAAAACTCGAAGCGATGACCTCGGTCTGTTCTGTCGGTCTTGACATGATTGCGATCCCCGGTACCACCCCGGCAACGACGATCGCTGGTATCATCGCGGACGAAGCGGCGATAGGCATGATCAATCAGAAAACGACCGCTGTGCGGCTCATCCCGGTGATCGGCAAAGATATCGGCGACACCGTCGAGTTCGGCGGTCTTCTCGGCTATGCACCTATCCAGCCGGTGAACAAATTCTCCTGTGCGGACTTCATCAACCGCGGCGGGAGGATCCCTGCACCGATCCACAGTTTCAAAAACTGATTTTTTTGGCATCATGCCAATTCTCCCCCTCATTTTGAGAAGGGTAAACCCCCTTCATACCTAACGGAAAAAATGATCAGGCGGGTTGATCTTGAAATAGATCCGCTCTCCTATTATTCTCCATAATCGACAAATATTGTTTATACCATGGACAGGATTTTTCAGCACCTGCTGGGGCTGGTCAGGTTCAAAGCCTTCATACGTATTCAGAACTAATTTGTATAGTATTATGTGCTTAGAAGAGGTGAACCCGGATGGAGATGGTGATAGTGGATATGCTGAGGGGTTACCTCCTTCGCGGTCACCGGGAATTTTTTACCGGGCTTTGGACACTGATAATTAGTGTCAGTCTTTCTTTCATTGCGGGTATTTATCTTGGGTTTGTAAGTGCTGTTCTGCTTCTTATCCCGGGACTTATGGTGCTTGTCACCCCCTCAATAAATATGCGGGGAGCGATAGCCGGCATTCTTACTTCACGATTGTCTTCTTCAATGCACCTCGGAGCATTCGAGACAAAGTTCGGAAGGGATACGGAGCTTGGTGATAATCTGCGATCTTCGATCATCCTGACGGTGATCATCTCGGTCGTTCTGGCAGTTTTTGGCAAGATCATTTGTTTGCTGACTGGGACTGAGGTGATCGGCATTGTTGAGATGATCATCATATCAGTCGTCTCAGGGACACTGGCAGGAGTCATTGTTACAGCTGTAGGTATCCTGATCTCGGTGATTTGTTACCGAAAGAGCTGGAATCTTGATATGGTTGGAGCTCCAGTGGTAACCACGTTTGGCGACATCATGACCCTGCCGTTTCTGGTTGGAACCGCGATCGTGGTGATGCAGCTCCCATTTATTGGAAAGGCCGTTCTCGGGATCCTGGTATTTGTCCTGATCAGCTGGGCTATCATCTCCATGCACTGGGCAACCAAAACAATGATGGATGTTCTGCGTGAAGGTCTGCCTCTTCTTACCCCCCTTTGTCTGCTGGGTATCATTGCCGGTGTTTTATATACGAATCAGTTGGAGAGCCTGATAGCGGCGGCGGCCGTTTTGATTCTTATTTCTCCATTTATGAATGGGTGCGGATCGATCGGCGGGATTCTGACTTCACAGATCGGGACCGAGATGCATATGGGTCTCGTAGAGGCGAAAGGTATCCCGCAGGGTATTGTGTGGAAACATTTTTTCGCGAACTATGTTTATGCACTGCTTATCCTCCCGCTTATGGGTCTGCTTTCACACGCAGCCGCAGTGGTATGCGGTATCACGACACCGGGACTATTGTCGATGATCCTTCTCTCTTTGATCGCGGGTCTTATCGTGGTTACAGTGCTGAATCTGCTTGGCTATTATACCGCCGCCGTTACCTATCGTCTTGGGTATGATCCTGATAATTTTGGTGTTCCGGTCATGACAAGTTCGATCGATCTAATCGGAGCAACTGCCTTGATCCTTGTTATGGCAGTATTGTTTATGTAATGAAATGCGAAGATATATCAGTTTAGTAGTGAGTTCTCTTAACTGACTCTCATTTATGGGAACTCGGCCTCAGATGTACCGGGGAAAAACAGCAGATCGTTTCATTCCATCAGGAAAGCTGCTGAAAAAAGGAGAAAAAAAGGAGATTAGTAGGTGTACACGATCGAAACCGTGGCCGTTGTTTTAAGTTCGCCTGATTCAATCGTTGTGCGGGCTCCGCTTGCTTCAGCCTTTACGTAGCTGCTGGTGACATCCATGTTCGGGTAGGGGATAGGGACGTAGTTCTGACCTACATTGATGGTGCCTGTACCGGAGATCTTCACACCGAGTGCTGAAGAGACTGAATCCGCATCGGCGCGTGCTGACTTGACAGCAGAAAGAATTGCGGCGTTTCGTTCAATGATCAGTTTTTCGTCGGAAAGACCAAACTGAAGACTGTTCACACTGTTTGCTCCGGCAGAGATCGCGGCATCAATGTAAGAACCGGCCTGATCGACATCGTAGGAGATGATCTGAACGGTGTTCGTTACTTTGTAGACTGTGGTTCCATTTGCCCATTTGCCGGGATTATAGTCTCCGATGACGTAGGAGTAGATGTTGTAACCAGTCGTCTGAATGTTCGAGTCTTTGATGCCGGCATTTTTGAGTGCGGCAACAACTTTTTCCATCAGTGCTGCATTTTCGCTCTGGGCGATTTTTGCATCCGGGTTTTCGGTCACGACGCCGAAGTTGATCGTTACTTTATCCGGAGTGGTGGTCGAAACACCAGATCCGGAAACCAGGATTACTTTGTCGGTCTGGGTGTCTTCTGCTGCCGCTGGGATAGCGAAGAGTGCGAAGACCACAAAGAGAAGGAGGATTGCAAGTACATTCTTTTTCATTTGTATCACTACAGTAATGCTCGTTATAATAACATATACCTATCCAAAACTACGAAAATATTGGTAACTATTATCATCCATCCTGCGCGTTCGATATTTTTCTGCATTGTGGGGCTATAAATAATCTTCCATGCTTGCGATTTGTATTGCCCCCAACCATACTTTAAATAGAAGTTGGGAATGACATATATTTATAACAGATTAGGAAGTGAAAAATGTCAGACAGTATTAAAATTTCATTAATTGTGCAGGAGGCAGACTACAATGACGTCGGACGCGGCTACGCAAAAATAAATAATGACGTCATGGCAAAACTCGGTGTCGAGTCCGGCGATTTCATCAAGATCACCGGAAAACGCATGGGCGCTGCTAAAGTTATGCGTTCTTCTGTATCCGGTTCGGGAGGGATCGCAATCGACGGAGACATACGCCGGTCGGCAGGTGCCGGTATCGGGGACACCGTGACCGTCGAGAAGGCCATTCCAAAGACCGCTGCAAAGATCACTCTTCAGCCGATCTCACAGAGCATCCGTCTCGACAGCCGGGCACTCGAGCAGACAATCCAGAGTAAATTCGCCGGCCGGCCGATCACGAAAGGTCAGATCATTACCTTTGGGTTCCAGACCAAGTCGGAAGATCCGTTCTTCTCCGGATGGGGCGGTTTCTCCAACTACAACACCGAGTATGTCGATTTCGCTGTCTCGGATGTTTCACCGGGCGATGTAGGGATCATCGGTTCGGAGACAACCGTCAACTACAAAGACAGTGTATACAAAGGCGAGGATGCCCCTAAAGGGAAATCAGCAGGAAACATCCATTATGAGGATATCGGTGGCCTTGGCCGTGAACTCTCGCTTGTTCGAGAGATGATCGAGTACCCGCTCAGGCATCCGGAAGTCTTTGAAAAGCTCGGTATCGAACCGCCCAAGGGAGTTCTTCTCTACGGTCCGCCCGGGACAGGTAAAACCCTGATCGCCCGTGCGGTGGCAAATGAGGCGGGAGCCTACTTCGACACCATCTCAGGTCCTGAGATCATCTCCAAATTCTATGGTGAATCCGAGGAGAAGCTCCGTGAGATCTTCGAAAAGGCCGAGGAAAACGCACCTTCGATCATCTTCATCGATGAGATCGACTCGATCGCTCCAAAACGCGAGGAGTCGAAAGGCGAGGTCGAACGCCGTGTCGTTGCCCAGCTGCTTTCCTTAATGGACGGCTTAAAGAGCCGCGGGAAAGTCATCGTGATCGCTGCAACGAACCTTCCCGACTCGATCGACCCGGCACTTCGCCGCGGCGGACGGTTTGACCGTGAGATCGAGATCGGTGTCCCGGACAAAGAAGGAAGACGTGAGATCCTGCAGATCCATGCAAGAAACGTCCCCATGTCGGAGAATGTCAAGCTGGATAAATATGCAAACACCACCCACGGATTCGTCGGAGCAGACCTTGCTCTGATGGTGAAAGAGGCGGCGATGCATGCCCTTCGCCGGGCATTCCCGGGAATGAACCCCGATGAAGAAATCAGCGCCGAGAAACTTGAAAACCTGAAAGTCAGCGCAGAAGACTTCGAGTCGGCTCTGAAAATGGTGCAGCCGAGTGCCATGCGGGAGGTTCTCGTCGAAGTGCCGGATATCCACTGGACCGATGTAGGAGGTCTTGACTCGGTCAAAGAAGAACTCCAGCAGGCGGTCGAATGGCCGCTCAAATACAGAGAGGTCTATAAACAGTTCGCCACGAAATCTCCGAAGGGTTTCCTGATGTTCGGGCCGCCCGGGACCGGAAAGACGCTGCTCGCAAAAGCAGTCGCAAATGAGTCGGAGTGTAACTTCATCTCCGTAAAAGGACCGGAACTCATGTCGAAATGGGTGGGAGAGTCCGAGAAAGGCATCCGTGAGATCTTCCGGAAAGCCCGGCTTGCCTCACCTTCGATCATTTTCTTCGACGAGATCGATTCGATCGTTCCTCGTAGAGGAAGTTACGAAGGCTCGTCCCACGTGACCGAAAGCGTCGTCAGTCAGTTCCTTACCGAACTCGACGGACTCGAAGAGCTGAAAAATGTCATCGTGATCGGCGCGACAAACCGCCCGGACATGATCGACCCGGCTCTGCTGAGACCGGGACGTCTTGAGCAGCACATCTTCGTGCCCCCGCCGGACCGTGAGGGACGAAAACAGATCTTCGATGTCTACATCAAAGACATCAGCTCGATGCTTGCCGAAGATGTGGATCTGGATGCACTCGTCGACAAAACCGAAGGGTTTGTGGGTGCCGACATCGAGGCACTCGTCCGCGAGGCTAAGATGGTCGCGATCCGCGAGTTCGTGAAGGTGATGGCAGGCCACGAAGCAGCTGAGATCACGCTCGCAGTATCGAGCGTCAAGGTCTTCGGCAGGCACTTCGATGCCGCGTTGAAGCGGGTGAGACCCTCACTCGACACGGCTGGAAGAAGGAACGCTGAGAAGAGTTCATGGCAGTACAGATTTAACGAAGAGGAGAGAAAAACCCTTGAAAAGGGTCTTTCCATCTTGGAAATGGCCGAATACAAGGATACGGGACTCACCCCCGAACTTCGTGAACTTGCCGAACTGCTGATGTCCCATCAGAAAGACTTTAGCAGAATCAAAGAGATAATTAAGAATGCAGATGCGTGAAGAGAGAAATCTCTTCACCTCGGAGAAACAGAATGCCGGAAACACCAGATGACGCATACAGGGAATTATTGGATATTATCCACAAAATATTGATCAATCACGTCTCTGAAGAAAACCAAGGCAAACTGCCACCGGTCGTCGGTGTGAAGTTTGTCCTTGCCGGCGGTAAAATTCATCTGACACCCGATGAGGTCCACAATAAGACGATCCCAATCGAGATGTTTGAGGATAAGGGAACAGTGATCATCCAGACAGAACTTCCGCCTGAATGTCAGGATGATTTCTTTATCGCCTATCAGGACGGGAAACTCCAGCTCAATGCCGGCACGAACCGTGAATACTCAGCAATGATCCCGGTTGCCGGTATCGACCCGTCACAGACCCAGACACATCTGAAAAATGGTGTGCTGGAGATCATCTGTTACAAGAAATTAGCACAGCTGGCTGAGCAATAAATCTCTCAGCCCTATTTTTTTATTTTTACATAGCTTTCGTAGTATTACGTGCCGTCACTTATTTGATCTTTGTACACTCAAAAAAAAAAAGATTATTGTAGTTAATTTCCTTTTCCCGCTTTCAGCTCTTTGAGCGACATCACGAACCGCTGGATCGCCGTGATATGCCCGAGTAAACCGTAGATCACAAGCATCCAGCCCAAAAACGTCAGACCAAACAGGAACGGCATCGGATAAATGACCTCCGCAAGACCGAACACCATCAAAAGGACCAGACGATCAGCACGACCGAGGACCCCGCCGTAGTTTCGTTTGAGACCAACTGCCTGTGCCTGTGTCCCCATATAGGATGAAAGCAGAACACCGGTGATCGCAAAGATACCTATTGCCCATGACGGAACCGGCGCCTGCCATGTCTGGACTCCCCAGATGATGATACCGGTAACGATGAACACATCTGCATACCGGTCGAAGACATGATCCAGATAATCACCGATCGGGCTTGCGAGTCCTGTATACCGGGCGAGAGCTCCGTCCAGAACATCCAGAAATGAGTTCAAAATAACAAAGAGCACGCCAAAAAACGGCTGACCGAATGCGAAAAAAACTCCGGCGATAAATGCACATATCAGAGAGACCACACTCCACATATTCGGCGTTATCGGAAGTTTGGAAAACGCTTTGGAAATGGGCGTTAATATCCACTGGATTTTCGGACGAAGTGACTCAAGACTCATAGGACATCTAAAACATATGCGGACCAGTCGAGCAAACCAAATGATGCCGGAATTTCGTCTTTCACGAATGATAGAATCTGACTGACCACGGACTCTATACCAATACTTGTAGTGTCTATCTCATAAATCTGTTCCGATGCAAAAGTATCTGATGTCTCGATAAGAATCACATCTAAAGCTTCAGCTTCGAGATTTTCACAGATCTTTTCCTCAGAATAACCGCGGGGAGCGAGACGTTCCCTGAGGACATCGGGACGACACCGGAGAATGATGATCTTATCACAGGGAAGATAGTGGGCGAACGCCCCTTCCACAAATCCGTCTGTGTAAGGAAATGCATCGACCCAGGCATCAACGTCCACGACATCCGAACCCGATGCGTCGTCATGTTCCAGAACAAACGGGGCAACGGTGGTTTTCAGATCGAGAACCGGATGACCCATTTCCCGGAGAAGTTCGGCAACCGAGGTCTTCCCGCATCCGGGAGTTCCGGTTATCCCGATCATCATATTTTTTTCACCGCTGAAAGGAACCGTTCGTTCTCCCAGATGTCACCTACACTCACACGGATGAACGTATCGCCAAGTCCCGGGAAACTTGCACAGGAACGCACAAGAACTCCCTGTTTTGCAAGAGCTTCCATGACGTCATCACCCAATTGAGGAGCAACATTGATCAGAACAAAGTTCGCACCGCTGGGAAATACCGGGAACGGGATCTCTTTGATGAATTCATCACGCCATTTCCTGACATGAGCGATGAAATTATCTTTATAAACATGATCATATACCGCCTCTGCTGCTGCAGCTGCGGATACACGATTCAATGTGAACGGTGTTGCCGCAACATTGTAGGGACCTTCGAACCATGAGGGGACAAATGCATACCCTATACGAAGCCCCGCAAGACCATAGACCTTGGACATGGTCCGTCCGATGATGATATTGTCACGGGCGAGGAGCGGCAGATAGTTGATGTCCGAAAACTCGACATAGGCACAATCCAGGAAAAGAACACCGTCGATCCGGTCGAGGATGTATTCGATGTCCTCGATCGGAGTAACGGTTCCGGTGGGATTGTTCGGCGTACAGAGGAAGGAGATTTTCGCATCCTTTGCTTCCTGGAGGAACACATCCGGATCCACGGTGAAATCCGATTTACGGGGGACATTCACCACTTCTGCAGACGCTGCTTTTGCAGCGAGGCCGTACATGGAAAATGTTGGTGTAGAAATGACGACTTTTTCACCCGGAGCTACCAGTGTTCGGATGGCGGTCTCGATGACACCGTCCATACCAAGTCCCGATGTAACGACAGGAGCATCGCAGATATTGGCACGAAGTGCGGCATGATATTCCGCCGCCTTCGGATCCGGATATCTGTTTACGCTGGATAAAGCTTCTTTTGCTGCGCGAATCACCTTATCTGACGGGGGATAGGGGTTTTCGTTGCTCCCGAGGAGGGCAACTTCGGAGAACCCATATTCCTTTGCGATATCTGCAGGGGGTTTTGCAAAGACGTACCCTGATTTGATGAACTCAGATCTGACCCGCGGCTTCATTGATCACTCCGACTGCATAGTTGATTTCGTCGGCCGAGATTGTCAGAGGCGGGACGATTCTGATGTTGCCTTCACCGGCAACGTTAATAAGAACGCCCTTTTCCATACAGAGTTCGGCAAGTTTGGGAGCGGCTTCGCCGAGCGTAAACCCGACCATCAGACCCCGTACCCGCGGATTGAATGCGGCAAGACCTTTTCTGAAAAGCTCGCCTTTTGCTGCAATACCCGGGAGGAGCTGTTCGATGATGCCGAAGGTAACATTTCCCGCGGCGCAGGCGATCGGCCCGCCAGCGAAGGTGCTGCCGTGTTCGCCTTTGGTGAACTCGAGTCCTTCCCGGGCGATGATAGCGCCCATCGGGACGCCTGACGCGATCCCTTTTGCAATGCTGATGATGTCGGGCTGGACGGTGGAGTGCTGGAATGCAAACCATTTTCCGGTCCGTCCCATGCCGCTCTGGACTTCATCGCAGATCATGAGAGCGCCGGCGTCGTCGCAGATATCCCTGATCCCAGGCAGGAAGTCTTCCGGCGGGATGATGATGCCGGTCTCTCCCTGAATAGGTTCGAAGACAACGGCTGCAGTGTCTTTGTTGACGGCAGCTTTGAGGCCTTCAAGGTCCCCGTATTCCGGGAAGTCACAGTGAATGCCGAGCGGTTCGAAGGGCTCCCTGATCTGAAGTTTGTGGGTGACGGCGAGTGAACCGATGGTCCGCCCGTGGAAGTCGTGGTTGAAGGAGACGAAGTTCTTGCGTCCCGTGCGGACCTTGGCGAGTTTGAGAGCCGCATCGATTGCCTCGGCTCCGCTGTTTCCAAAGAAGACCTTTCCCATTCCGCTCGCTTTGCTCAGTTTTTCTGCGAGTTCGGCCTGACCCGGTATGTAGTAAAGATTGGAGCAGTGAATAAGTTCGTGCGCCTGGCGGCATATTGCGTCCACTACCTGCGGGTGGCAGTGTCCCGTACTGCAGACCGCGATTCCTGCGACTAAGTCGAGGTATTTCTTCCCATTATCGTCCCAAACATTACATCCCTCGCCTTTGACGATCTCCATCGACCGTCCAAAGCAGGGCATGTAATATTTTGCATCAAGTTCTTTGTAGGTGGACATGATTTTTTCTCGCTGATATTTAGATAAATATTTGTCGTTCTGTGTATTGAAACTGCATGTTGATCGGGGGAAAATACGGCATATTCGAGGGTTTTTCTATGGATTAGCGCTTCGGGGGTAATCCAGGTATATTTTGAAGTTCGTTTTTGTTCTCGCTCGGCTCATTATGCCCATAACGGGATGGTAGATCACCGTACATCAGACTATTGCGCTTATGCTGTATTTTTCAATAGTTACATTGGTAACATACTCTTTTTTCAAAGACTGTAACCGTTGATAATGTTCTGTTTTACTATGTAACGTCTGAGCTTTGTTGCTTACCCAAATTTCCATTAAAAACACGATGTCTTCTGAATCTACGGGTTTATAGTATTCATATTTGTAATTGCCCGGCTCTGCCCTTGAAGCGGTAATAATATCATTTTCAACAACTTTTTCAAGAAATTCATCCCGTTTGCCTGAAATGACTGCATATTTGACATTTACAAGAATTCGGTCATTAATTTTACTTAAAGCCTGCTCAAAACTATTTGCTTTAACAACTGCAAAATATTTTCCGAACTCTTTTGTCCACATATCCATTTCGTCTTCAATATCCCCCGTCTCTGGCATGATGAATGCAATGTATTCACAATCAGTTTTTGATATATTGGGAAGCAACTCAGAAAACCCCCATTCTACATCTTCTTTGTCATCCTCAAATCCATTCCTTGCATCAACAACAAAATTACTATGCGGAAATTGCTTCAATAAATCTAATGCAAATAAGGTAGGCTTTCTGTAATCATTCAAACGTGCAAATTTTTTCCATGTTAGAAACACCACCTTTTCATTTTTCATATATCTTACATTACAAAATTCCGAATCAAACTCCAATTTGCTGCTCATACACACTCCCCCCTCATTAGTAATTGCATACACGTTCGCATGTTTTATTTATCATTTTGATCATAACGAGAAAGTGAATCACATGAAAAATTATTTTTTTCATCTTATTTGTTCGCCTAACTTCCATGCTTCTGCCAGCGCCTGATTTCCCTTGATATCGCCTCTGTCTATTACGCCTATTGCATGAACCCTTCCCACATCCTGGAGATTAAAATAATCCAAAATTAATTGATATTGCAGTTCTATCGAATCAAATACCGTCGGAAGTGTTGCCCCTGCTACTAATAATAATCCTATTTTTTTAACGTTAAACGAGTTTCTTAAAGGCGTATGTAAACGGTCAACGATTGCCTTTAATTGTGCGCTGATTCCGTAAAAATAGACCGGAGATGCAATAATTATGATGTCTGCTTCTCTCAATATGTCATAAATTTTCGGCATATCATCATCCTGAAAACATGCATTACCTTCTCTCGAAAAACAAGCATTACAACCGATGCATGGATTTACCTTATAATCGGCAACGGAAATAATTTCCACGTTATTGTTCTTCTTCGCTCCATCAACAAAGGCTTTCGCTAATATTTCCGTATTCCCGTTTTTTCTAACGCTTCCGACAATTACTACGATTTTGCTCATGTTTTACCTCTTTGATATTAATTATAATTTATCTGTTCATTTTTTTTATATTCATACCCAAATAAACATAATGGGAAGTTTGAGTCTGATTTTGACAGTCGACAAATATATCATCCCCACATCTCATTCCTTTTTTCTGAATATGGGGTGCGGGAGGGGACTGGCTTACGTCGCTTCACTCCTCTCGTCAGTCCCCTCCCGCACCCGGAAATCAGAAATAGATATGGAGTATTTGAGATTTATTCTGAATGTAAGTGACTCGCGAGAACATTTATCAAAGCTTTTGAAAAATGCTCAGGATACTCATTACGTGATATTTCCACAAACTGTCAAAGTCAGGCTACAAAAACCTTTCCTTCTTAGAAAGATAAGACTATTTTATTCACATAAAATACTACATCTAAAATAAGTCCTTTTACAATTTTGCATTCATACTATTCTGTATTTTTTCTTTGAGAAGAATCGTTTTGACTAATTTCTTTCCAGCTTCTGCCAGCCTGATCAATTGATTCGTATCCAGTAACAGGTCGTTTTTATTATACACATTATAGATTTTAAGCTCGTCCACGATTCTGTATCCGAGAGCCTGCATGGATTTTGTCATAGTGACCGACGTATATCCCAGATCTTCCGAGTCTTTCTGCTCGCAAACGGCAACGACCGTGGCATATTTCGTTCCCGTTACTTCATGGATCCCCATCCACACCGATCGGTCTTCTTCATCAAAAATTTCATAGCAGTAGAGCCGGTCGATCATATTTTTGATGATACCGGTTACATTGTAAAAATAGGTTGGAGACCCGATGACGATGCCATCCGCCTCCAGTATTTTTGTATATATTTTCTGCATATCATCTTGAATAACACACTCAAATGATATTTTACACCCTTCACATCCATTGCAGTCTTTTATTTCATAATCTTTTAAATAGATAGCTTCTACTTCTGCACCCTGATCCATAGCACCCTCAAGCACTTTTCTCACAGCTGTATCAGTATTGCCGTTTTTCCTATAGCTTCCTATTATTCCGATTATTTTCATAAATTACTCTATTACTATTATTGACATAATAATGTTTATTTCCCATCATCTTTGAAAAAATTCTGGTTAATAAATATTTTTAATACCCCAGATAGATGTCCAATTCAAAAAAAAAAAGTATACTATTTCCTAAATTATGATCCGGGGATTTTATTTCCCAAGATCATGATTAGGAGCCCCGGTAGTTTATTCGTATTCGATCGTTGCCGGGGGTTTACTGGTGATGTCGTATAAGACCCGGTTCACGTGCCTGACTTCGTTGATGATACGGCTCGAGACTTTTTCAAGCACCGCAAACGGGATCTGGGCCCAGTCGGCGGTCATGAAATCGGTCGTTGTTACGGCACGCAAAACGATCGCGTAGTCATACGTCCGCTCATCGCCCATCACGCCGACACTGCGCATGTTCGTCAGCGCCGCGAAATACTGGTTGATGTCCCGGTCGATTCCGGCTTTGGCGATCTCCTCGCGGTAGATCGCATCGGCATCCCGCACGACATCCAGCTTTTCCTTCGTGATATCGCCGATCACCCGGATCGCAAGACCCGGACCCGGGAACGGCTGACGCCAGACCAGATTCTCGGGGATGCCGAGTTCGAGACCTGCACGGCGGACCTCGTCCTTGAAAAGGACACGCAGAGGTTCGATGATCTCCTTGAAATCCACATGATCCGGCAGACCGCCGACATTATGATGGCTTTTGATCACCGCAGCTGCGCCCGGACCTGACTCGATCACATCAGGATAGATCGTTCCCTGCACAAGGAAATCCACTGTGCCGATCTTTTTTGCCTCGACTTCAAAGACGCGGATGAACTCCTCGCCGATGATCTTGCGTTTCTGTTCTGGATCGCTGACACCGGCAAGTTTCCCGAGAAACTGATCCTCGACATTGACCCGGATCAGATTGATATCATACTGATCCCGGAAAATCTGCTCGACCTCATCCCCCTCGTTCTTTCTGAGGAGACCGTGATCAACGAAGATACAGGTCAGCTGTTTTCCAACAGCCTTGTGAACAAGTACCGCAGCAACGGATGAGTCTACGCCGCCGGAGAGGGCGCACAGAACTTTCTTGTCGCCGATCTTTTCGCGAAGCTGCAGGACCATGTCCTCGACAAAAGAGGACATATGCCAGGTTCCTTTACACCCGCAGACGTCGTAGAGGAAATTTTTGATCATCGTCATACCCTCAGGCGTGTGCATTACTTCAGGGTGGAACTGGACTGTGTAGATCTTCTTTTGTGGATCTCCCATCGCAGCGACCGGGCAAACGGTCGTATGGGCCATTTTGACAAATCCGGCGGGGACCTCGCTGATGTAATCTGTGTGACTCATCCAGCAGGTGGTCTCTCTCGGGACGTTTTTGAAAATCGGGGATTCTTCTGTTGAAATGGAAGTTTTACCGTACTCACGGGTCGTTGCTGAAGCAACTTTCCCTCCAAGAAGATATGCCGTGAGCTGTGCACCGTAGCAGATCCCAAGGATCGGGACACCGAGTTCGAAGATGCCGGCATCAACGGTCGGAGCGTTCTTCGCGTACACACTGGCCGGTCCGCCGGTGAAAATTATTCCCGCATAGTTCCCTTCTTTGATCTCTGAAAGAGGGATCGTGCAAGGCTTCACTTCACAGAAAACATGTGCTTCTCTGACGCGGCGGGCAATCAGCTGATTGTACTGGCCGCCGAAATCAAGAACTAAGATCGATTCCATGTTACTCCTTTCTCTGCAAATCGCGGCAGGCTTTTACAAAACCGATGAACGGCGCAGACGGGCGGGCGGGACGTGATCTGAATTCAGGGTGGAACTGGGTCGCAACAAAGTACGGGTGATCATCCAGTTCAAGTGCTTCCATACGTTTGCCGTTTCGACCGACAAACTTCATGCCTTTTGCTTCGATCTCGGCGATGTAGGCCGGGTTGACTTCATATCTGTGCCGGTGGCGTTCAACGATCTCGGTCGCGCCGTAGAGATTCGCGAGGCGGGATGCCGGGTCAAGGGTGACCGGATAGTCACCAAGACGCATCGTTCCCCCGAGATCTTCAACGCCTTCCTGCTCAGGAAGAATAGCGATCGCATGGGTTCCCGACCCCATCTCTTCGCTTGTCGCATCCTTATATCCAATTACATTTCTCATGAACTCGATGACACTGAGCTGGAACCCAAGACAGAGACCCAGAAGAGGCTTTTTGTGTTCACGGGCATACTGGATCGCAGAGATCATTCCTTCGATACCGCGGTTGCCGAATCCACCGGGGATAAGGATCCCGTCCAGATCGGCGAGGTCTTCGGCGGTATAGAGTTCTGCATCGAGCCAGTGGATAACGACCTCGGTGGAGAGAAGACGACCGGCGTGTTTGAGGGCCTCTTTGATGGAAATATAGACGTCCTCAACTCCGTATTTGGTGATGATACCAACAGTTATGCGGTTGGTGTACTCGCGGGCGATCAGTGAATACCAGCTGTTGTCGGGTTTTCCCGACTCAAGGTGGAGCTGTTTTAACAGGACCTCGGCCATTCCCTCTTTTTCGAGTTCCATGGGAACGAGGTAGGTATCGGGCGCAGTCTGAGCGCTGATGACTGCGTGAACGTCCACGTCACAGAAGGAGGAGATCTTTCGTTTGGTTGAAAGGGAGACAGGAAGGTTGCTTCTCCCGACGATGATGTCGGCTTCAAGACCGAGTTCGCGAAGAGCTTTTACGGAGTGCTGAGTGGGTTTCGTTTTCAGATCACCCATCGTATCGGCCGGGAGGAGTGTGACATGGACGAGGGCAAAGTCGCCGTTTCCATACTCCCAGTGCATCTGGCGGACAGCTTCCAAAAACGGCATGCTTTCGATGTCGCCGACGGTCCCTCCGACCTCGACGATACAGATCTCGGCATGATTCCCGTCCTTGTCGACCCATGACTCGGCAGCGTGTTTGATTCGGTCTTTGATCTCATCGGTGATATGAGGGATGATCTGGACGGTCGCGCCGAGATAATCTCCGTGGCGCTCCTTCGAGATGACCGAGGAGTAGATCTTTCCTGTGGTCAGGTTGTGATCACTGTTAAGTTCAATGTCCAGGAAACGCTCGTAATTTCCCAGATCGAGATCTGCCTCCCCGCCGTCTTTAAGAACAAAAACTTCGCCGTGCTGAGCGGGGTTCATGAGTCCTGCGTCGATATTTAAGTAGGGATCGATCTTAACGCTCGTGACGTGATATCCCCTGTTAATGAGAATGCGGCCGATGGATGCAGCAGTGATGCCTTTCCCCAGTCCGCTCATTACTCCTCCGGTTACTACTACATATTTCATTTTTTGCCCTTCCTTTTCCGAAATCAAATAATGTTTATCTAATTGATCCTGAAGAGTATTAAGAATGCGGGAATGAGATGGAGATGATGCTTTCATTCTTCAAATGATCATTCCGGAGATACTCTGAAATACGCGCACCACAAATCCCCGGAAATCTATTTTATGCATTGCAGAGAGCACTCAGCTCAGATTTCTGTTTACAGAATTACCGGTGACAATTTTTCCATGCCTTAATCAGATAAAATATAAATGCTCAATCCCAAACATAAACAGTACTATATGGAAGAAGAGATAACATCCCCCAATACCGGTCGATCCCGTGAATCAAAGATCTCCCCAAATGCCCTCGATTTCGGGGACCTCAATGACCAATACGCTAAGTTACACGAAGAGGCAATCTTCCTGAAAAAAGAGAACGATTCTCTCCATAAAATAATCAAGACAACGAAAACCGAGAACGAGTCGCTCAGGCTGGAAAACAACAAGATCCGGATGGACAATGCCCAGCTCAAAAAGGAGAATGCTCAGCTGAAGCGTCTGCCGCTGTTTGTCGCGGTCGTTATAGAGAAACTCGAAGATCATGAACTGTATCTCCGTCAGCTCGGCAATAATCAGGAGTATGTGACCCAGGCAAATCCTGTGATCTATGCTGAAGTGAAGGCAGGGACCAAAGTCGCGGTCAACAATACGCTTTCGGTCGTGAAGATTCTTGGAAATACCATCGATGAGCGGGTCCGCGTGATGGAGCTTGAAGAAAAGCCGACGATCACGTTCGCCGACATCGGCGGCCTGAAGAATGAGATCACCGAGGTGCGCGAAGCGGTCGAGTATCCGCTCACACGACCCGAGTCCTTCGAGAAGTTCGGAGTCGTCCCGCCGAAAGGCGTGCTTCTGTTCGGCCCTCCGGGTACCGGCAAGACGCTGATCGCGAAAGCGGTCGCAAACAATGCCGGCGTCCCGTTCCTGAGAATGGCAGGCTCCGAACTTGTCCACAAGTACATCGGTGAAGGCGCTCAGCTTGTCCGCGATCTCTTTGAGATGGCACGTGATCTTGCACTGAAAAACAACGGTGTTGTGGTTTTCATCGATGAGATCGACGCGGTCGGCAGTATGCGTACGAATGACGGTACGTCCGGCTCAGCTGAGGTCCAGAGAACACTGATGCAGCTTCTTGCCGAGATGGACGGATTCAACAACCGCGGGAACATCCGAATCATGGCGGCGACGAACCGTCCTGATATGCTGGATGCAGCACTGCTCCGTCCCGGACGGTTCGACCGCCTGATCAAGATCCCCGCACCTGACAGCGAAGCGAGGATGCAGATCTTCAAGGTTCACATGAAGAAAATGGAAGCAGCCGGCTCCCTCTCCGGTATCGATTACGATGAACTGGTAAGAATGACCGACAATCTGACCGGTGCAGAGATCGAGGCGATCTGCCGCGAGGCAGGAATGCTTGCCATCAGAAACAACGATGATCTGATCACCGGCGTGAACTTCACGCAGGCGATCCGCAAGGTCAAGCATCAGGATAAGGATGATGACCGTCGCGATATAATGTATATCTAATGCATTTGGTCTGTATTGGAAAACCAGGCGTGGATCTCTACCGGACCCTCTCGGATTCCGAGACGAGCCGGCATATCCTCCGTTTTTATCACCCAAAGGAGACACCGTGGGGTGTGACATTTGAAGTGGCGACCGTATCAAGCGGTCTTGCTATGGCGAGCGAACTTCGCTGGTATATCATGCGATATATGAAGGAAGTGCTCTTTGAAGATACAGAGCATGATGTTTATCTCACCCGTGATCTGGCACGCGAAGTGTATGAGACCAGGTCGGCGGCTTTGATCGAAGGCTGGAACATCTCGTTTCGGGTCGTTATCCTGGAAAACGGGACATCGGCACGGGTCCCGGACGGCGTGCCCGATTCCCCGGGTGTTGTGCAGACATTCCATGTATGGGGTCTCGCACAGGAACATCCATAAGTTAAAATTAATCAAAATACTAATGGAATAGTACTAGTATGGCAATTCATCTTTCTTTTACTCTGGATCCCGAGCTGGCCGAGCGGGTGGATATTTTTGCAAAGAAGCAGGAGCTGGAAAGAAACGAGGCCCTGCTTCGTCTGATCGAAGGGGGACTTATGCAGGCGGAACAGGCAGGGATCGTGTCGCCGCCAAGGGAGAGGAGTTTTAAGGAGACGATCAGGATGCAGAAGAATATCGATATGCTGGTCAGAAATATCGATGAGCTGAAAAAAGAGGTGCGGGTCATGCACCATCTGCTGAATCTGCAGAAGGATGTCGCTGCCGTCAAACCGGCACGCCGCGGATTCTTTAAAAAATAGGTATTCTCTTTTTTTATTCAGTTACAACTACCCGGTTTTCCAGCAGGAACGGGCTTTTGCGTAAGCAGAGGGAAAGAAGATACGGATAATTTCTGCTCAGATACTCCATATGCTCCAGCCACGCGGAGGTAAGCTGACAGTAGACTCGGTTCACATCACCCGTAAGGTGGGCGAGATCGGTGGGCGGCAGAGTGTGTAGATCACTTCGGCTTTCGAGTTCTTCCCCGAGATGGAATAAATCCTGCAGGAGTTTCGAAACGGTATTGTGTTCAAGAAGTACAGGATTTTCGATCAGACGAAGCATGAAGTCATGGTTTCTTATGAAGAGTTCCCGTATCTCGTTCAGATCGTCGGGACTTGGGACAGTCCGTGTGCATAATGTGGATGCATGATCCTTCGCCGCTGCATACTGCCCTTTGGTCCAGGTATTTTTGACCATCATATTCTCGCGCAGTGTTTCGGGTGCTTTATCCCACTGGATCATTTTCCTAAGAAGGGCATCGCCCATTTCGGAGAAGAACAGACCTATGACCATGCGGGTTTTTTCCTGCTGTTCGCGTTTCGCCCGCATGGTCAGGAGACGGTTGATGATCAGCGTCACGATCAGAATGTTGATCGGCAGAAATCCAAGACTGTTAAAGATATATGAAAGTGTGTTACTCGCACCATTGTCCCCGAAGAACAGGAATTTAACTGCATATACGATGACAGATACGGCGATCAGCAGACAGGCGAGCCGGATCTCCCAGGTGAGATCTTTCAGTTTCACGAGTACCCCCTTTCCCTCAACACATTCAGGCTTTGCAGCGCTCCTTCCAGAGTCTCGACCTCAATGACCGGGTGGCTGACATCGTTCTCCAGAACTTTGGTCATGACCGCATCGAAGTCGATGTTCCCTTCACCAATCGCTGAGTGGCTGTCATGTTTCCCGTCGTTGTCATGAAGATGGACATGAGAAAACGGGACCTCAAGGAACTCTGAAAGTGTGCCGCACTCGTTGGCATGACCCACGTCAAGACAAAAAAGTGCTCCGTTCAGGAGTTCGATGTCGGTCGGGGCCTGGAGATAGAAGTATCCCCAGTTCCCCATATTTTCAATAAAGTATGTCACGCCGAACTCGGCAGCATCCGAGCGGATCTGTGCAAGGGAAGCACGGAGATTGTTGCCGGCGAGTTCCCGATCATACTCCCATGCAATATAGCCCGGGTGAATGACGACTGGTGCGTCGATCTCGGCTGCTATCGAAAAGGTGTCATGGATGACTTCCACGGCGGCACGGCGTATAGGTTCCAGAACCGAGGCGAGGTTCACGCCGCGTGAAGGGGCATGGATGCTGTATTTGTATGAGTATGAGAGAAGGAGCTCTGCATCGGTCAGAAAATGTGGTCCGTCATCCATGATCTCGACATGATCTGTATGGGGGGCGAGTATTTCCAGCACTGCATCCAGCGGCGTTGAGAGAAGGCAGTGCGTCGAGATAGAGTAATCCATATAGCTAAGTATTGCAGGTCCGGATAAAAAAATGATTCGCACCCGCACACTGGATAGGTGCCCGCCAACTCTTTATCATCCACGCACTAACAAATAGGCATGAATACGGGAGAACGGACCAGAAAGGAGTGGATATATCTTATCCTGAAACGCGTTTTCTTTCTGGTCGTTCCTATACTTCTCTATCTTGTTCTCCTTGGAGTTTTCTGGTTCGTGTATCCGCCGGAGACAGGTGTGTTCACGCTTCCGCCAAGCACGGAATATCTCGCACTTATCGGTCTTTTGGGTGCGTATCTCGTCCCCCCGTTCGGAAAAGAAACGATCGTCCCTCTGGCAATAGGTCTAGGATATCCGATATGGGTGATTTTTCTCGGGGTCGTCGGCATGGACATCGTTACGGCGACGTTTATTTCCTTTAACTTTGATCTGCTGCTGAAAGTCCCGCTGGTCGGCAGATGGATCAGATGGATCATGCGGACTGCTGATAAGCTCAGGAAAACGAAGCCGTGGATCGAACAGCTGTCGAGTGCAGGGTTGCTGCTGTTTATGTACATCCCGCTCCAGGGGTCGGGGTCCATGACCTGTTCGGTGCTCGGACGGCTACTTGGGTATAAACCTACTGTGAGTCTCGGTCTGGTCGTCATTGGGAGTGTGCTTTCCACGCTGACGGTCGCACTTGGAGCCTCATCGGTTATCCAGCTATGGTATATCCATCCGCTTCTGGGTGTTGCCGCTGCGGTGCTCATCCTTGCGGCGATCCTCGTGATCGCGTACTTCTGGAGCAGGTTTACAAAGAGGTTTTATCGTTTGGAGGAGGTATGACTGAGGATATTTCTCCGTATTATACGCCGTCGCTGAAGACAAGGGTGGTGATGACGTTTGGGATGCTGGGTATTCTCGCCGTTTTCATCGTCTGGCTTTTTCTGTATCTGCCGACCGATCAGTTCATTCTCGGGGTCTCCCTGTTTGCTCTGTATATGGCCCCGGGTGCAGGAAAAGAGAGTGTCATCCCAGTAATGATGGGGTTTGGCTATCCCTGGTGGCTGGTCCTCGCAGGGATCGTAACGATCGACATGACGCTTGCGGTCCTGATCTCCTTTAACTTTGATCTGCTGCTTAAGATACCGGTACTTGGTAAGGTGTTTATGTTTTTTACGGAGAAAACGAACCTGATCCTCCAGAAACGGCCGTGGATCAAAGGTCTTTCTGTAGGTGGTCTGCTGATCTTCATGTATGTTCCATTTATGGGGTCGAGTGCGATCGACACTTCGATCATCGGGAGACTCCTTTCGATCCACCCGAAGATCATCCTGCCGATCGTGTTTGCAGGGAGTATCCTTGCGACGCTGACGATGGCGTTTGGTGCGAGGGCGATCATCGATCTCTGGTTTGTGCAGCCAATATACGCAGTAGGGGCAGTGGCGGCGGTAGTCGCCGTCGGTATTTTGATCTATATCGGCTGGCAGAAGTTTACCGCCCGCCGGTTTCCGAAAAAAGAGTAAAGGTTCTTATTTTTTCAGATATATTGTCCATCCGATACCTACTCCCATTACTGCAGTGATGACATAAAAGGCAAGGTAGACCAGAGCCGAGTCATTGTAGTAGAGATACAAAGTAGGGATGAAAGCGATACCCGCGATGAGCGGGTGGAGGATAGCGGATTTTTTTATGCCGCAGATGAGGCCGAACACGATGCCGGATATGAGGCAGGCGAGGGGATTGATTACAAGGAGAAGAAACCAGGCAGGCCCGCCTGCCAGAAGAAATGGAGCGGGGAGGAGATAATAGATGAGGCCGAGGAAGACGAGTGTGCCGAAAAAGACAGGGATTAGCGGTTTCATGGTCTATTTGTTGAAGAGAAGAAGTGCTACACCATAAAGGGATACGCCGATGGAGAGCATCAGGATCGCGGACTCCGGCTGGATCTTCTGCATGAGGGAAAGAACAAGGACTGCGATACCCATAGCAAGACCTACGGCTGTGCAGATGAGTCTCGGGTGATTGACCGGTACATTTTCCTGTATCATGGATATTCATATGTCCTTTCTTCCATATGAAAAGAACGGGCTGTTTTTGCATGCCCGTGTCATGCAGAAGACCCGTATACTACGGGGTCTCTGCGCCCCCAAGGTTCACAAGGGAGTTTGAAGAGATTTTCGGCAGGCTGTGGGGTGTATTGAGGTCGAAAATCTCCAAAGGCATCCGGTTTTCACCTGATGAAAACGGTGGCTTTATATGGTCATAGGGGCTATTTAGTAGAGCACTTAGTGTGCAAATACTAAGCCTTGGTAGGGTAGAGGATATCCTAGAAGCTTGCGGAGCTTTTGACCGGGGTTCGAATCCCCGCCGGGGCGTATCAACCGATCCATGGGGGATCGGCAGCGTCCATTTTTTGTAGATTATTTTTGTTTCGTGTACACTCATATGTTATGATTTATCATGCTCTCGGCACCGAATCGGATTGATGCAGGCTAGAGAGCTGATTAAAAGGTGTTCGATTTTGCAGAAACCTGAATTTGACTGTTGAGAAATATACTTCTCCCACATCTCATTCCTTTTTCAGAATAATGATAATTTATTCTAAAATGTAAGTGACTCACGAGAGCGTTTATCATGGCCTATGAAAACTGTTCAGGGATACTCAGTATGTGGTATTACCATTAACTGTCAAATTCAGGTTGAAAAAAAAATACGTTTAGCCCTGATGGGTATTGCTTTCATCCAGCGATCGACCGGACAACCGGTACTGATGTTCAGATTCCCTGACGAAAAAAGCCTCATCCGCCATTTTATCCATGATTCGCCGAACACGCCCCGGGTCCTCGTTCATCTCCTTTGCAAAAACCTCCGGGGTCCCTGTCTTCTGCACAAGCATCTTTTTCAACACCTCGCCGCGGATCTTCCGGTCTGAGCCTATGAAGGTCTTCTGTTTCGTGTACTGTTTACTCCGCTGATTCGGGTTCTTTACCGATGCTTTCAGTGCTGTTCCAAGATCCATAAGAGCCCAATACCACTCCCGGGAGTTTGCCGGGAGCATGGCTGAGATGAGCGGAAGAAGGTCGGCGTCGTCAACGACCATACCCTCTTCGAAAAAATAATGGATGAACACTCTCCTGATGTTTGTCTCAATGAATACGACCGGACGGTTGAAGGCGAACGCCGCGATCGAGCAGGATGTGGCAGGCCCGATCCCTGGGAGAGTTTTCAGGATCATCGGATCATCCGGGATCTTCCCGCCGTATTCATCCACGATGACGGCCGCAAGTTTTTTGAGGCTGAGAGCACGGCGGTTGTACCCCATCCCCTGCCATGCGGCAAGAAGGTCTGCCTGCTCCGCTTTTGCGAGAGCATAAATGTCGGGAAACGTTTCGATGAACTTCGGGTAGATCACCGCGACCCGCGGGACCTGGGTCTGCTGAAGCATAACTTCAGAGACCACGATCCTGTACGGATCCTCGGTGTGCCGCCATTCCATATCATGCCGGCCTTTCGCCGCGTAAAACTCCATAACATGATGCTGAAAATCTGCAATAAGCGAGGGAGTGATCCCCTCTTCCCTAAACCGGGTCCGAAGATCAGAGACCAGCATCTTTACTCTGAGACCATACGGTTGATCAGGATCTCGGCGATATCGGAACTATATTCAGTGATCCTGTGAAGACTCTGAGCGATCTGGGTCACGGCGACCGCCTCGGGGACCCGCATCTTGCGGATCGAGTCTGCAAGACCATGATACTTTGGTCCCATCTCCTCCACCTCGGCGATGATCTTATTTGCTCCGGGAATGCTGCCTGAGTATATGGCCTGTATGCTTTTATTGAAAATATTCAGGGAGAACTCGCTCAACTCGGTCATTTTTATAATGAGCATCCGGTCGATCCCTTTTTCGATGAGGACTGAGGCCGCCTCGGCGATGAGGACCGTGTGGTCACCAACCCGTTCGATGATCCGGGAGATCTGATAATAGGTCGCGGCGATGCCCGGCGTGATCCCCATTTTCAGAGAGAGGGACGGGTTTTCCACGATCAGGGAAAACTGGCGGTGGACCAGCCAGTGAAGACGGTCAACATCCGTGTCTCTGGCGACGACATCCTCGGCGAGATCGAGTCGTCCCTGCTCAAGAGCGTTGAGTGCATCCTCATGCATGCCTTTCACGATCACATACATCCGGCGGATGGTGTTATCAAAAGGCATCTCGGTGGGGTTCAGGATATCTTTGAGAACGATGCTGTTGTCCGTCTCCTCAGAGACCTCCTGACCGATCGTCATCTGCGTAAATTTCCGGACTGCCATCCGAACCTTCGGCGGGATCCTGCCGGCAGATGTGATCTTTATTGTTGTAAATCCGGATATATATGCGCCGATCAGTGAACGCAGAAGCGTCGTCGGATCAGGATAATCTTTCAGTCCAAACTCTTTTGTCCTTGCCGTGCTGTCATAATGCATGTTCGGCGTGATAAGCAGTGTACCGTCGGCCTGAGACACTACACCCAGGGGGTCGTTCTTCTGAATATTTCTCTCACGGATCCATCCCTTTGGGAGAGAGATAACGTAGGATGACCCACCCGTCATCTGAACTTTCCGTATTTCCATTCATTACATATTCATCGGCTCGGTATTTAATAACTGTGAAAAATCTATAGAGATATCATAGCTCAATTGAAATTATGGGTGCGTATAGTTGAATCATTATTTACTCAATCTATGTCGAATATCACTATACCTGACCGTTTCCAATTCAGTTATGGTTATGAACAGAAAAACCATGAGTATTGTTGGAGTAGCAGCAGTCATTTTCGCTGTATTCCTTGTATTCGCCTCCGGCTGTGTGAGCCAGGGAGAAGACGCAGAAACTATCACCCTTGCGGGATCTACGACCGTTCTACCGGTCGCTCAGACCGTTGCAGAAATTTACATGGATCAGCACGCGACTGCCGACATCCAGATCAGCGGCGGAGGTTCCGGCGTTGGGGCAACTGCAGCAAAAGAGGGAACAGCCAATATTGGTATGCTCTCCCGAGAACTCAAAGATTCTGAAAAAGAAGGAAGCAACCTGAAAGAATTCGTCATCGCAAAAGATGGGATCGCCTTAATCGCCTACCCAACGAACACGGTTTCGGACTTAACCCTTGCCCAGATCAAGGACATTTATCAGGGAAAGATCACGAACTGGAAAGAACTTGGCGGAGCTGACATGAAAATCGTCCTGATCGGTCGTGACAGTGCTTCCGGGACCCGGAGCTTCTTTACCGAGTACGTGCTGGATAAAGAGGATGCAGCAAGCACTATGCAGGAATACAGTTCAAACGGAGCTGTGCAGCAGGCCGTAGCCCAGACACCTGGTGCGATAGGCTATGTGTCTCTCGAATTCGTTGATGATTCCGTCAAAGCCTTTACACTTTCCGGCATTGCACCAACGGTCGAAAACGTCATCAACAACACCTATGGACTCAACCGTCCTCTTCTGATGATCACGAACGGTGAACCTACAGGACTTGCAAAGAAGTTCCTCGACTTCATTCTCTCGGATGAAGGTCAGAACATCATCGCAGAAAACGGTTTTGTTCCGGTTAATGTATGAACACCCACCTAAAGTCGGGATGGAAAGAGACAGGTATCAAATCAGTGTGGCTGGCAACCGCACTGATCGCCGCCTCAGTGGTAGTGTTCATTTTAGGATACCTTGTTCTTACTTCCATCCCGATCTTTTTTGAAACAGGCGTCTCCGGATTTCTCTTTAATTCAGTCTGGAACCCAACTGGGGTTGTCCCGTCGTACGGGATTGCCGCTCTTCTGATCGACACACTTCTGGTAACGTTCGGGGCAATGATTTTTGCCGTGCCTCTTGGTATCATCTGTGCCGTTTTTCTTGCATACCTCGCTCCCCAAAAGGTTCGCGACATCGTCAAGCCGGCGATCGAACTGCTGGCGGGGATCCCGTCGGTTGTCTACGGATTTTTCGGGATGGTCGTTCTCTGCAGTCTCCTGCAGAACGTTCTGGATATCCCGAGCGGCTTTTCCTGGCTTGCCGCCTCGATCCTTCTCGGGATCATGGCACTGCCGACGATCGTATCCGTTTCCGAGGATGCACTCTATGTCGTGCCGAAGGATTACACAGAAGCGTCGCTCGGTCTTGGGGCAACCAAATGGCAAACCATTTCCCGCGTCCTGATCCCGGCGGCCGCATCCGGTATTTCGGCAGCGGTCATTCTCGGGATGGGTCGTGCGATCGGCGAAACGATGGCCGTCATGATGGTCGCGGGAAACGCGGCAGTGATCCCGTCGCCGATATGGGATGTGCTCTCGCCCGTCCGAACACTGACGGCGACCCTCGGTATTGAGCTCGCTGAAGTCGCGTCGGGCTCAATGCATTATTATGCTCTCTTCGGGGTCGCCGCGGTACTCCTTTTGATCACGCTTGTGATCAATCTCATCTCGGTCAGGATCACGAAAAAGATCCAGAGCGGCGGGTCGGTCTTCAGCATACCTGCCCAGATCAAAAAGATCCTCATGCTCTGTGGAATGATATTCGCGGTCTGCATTTTGATGTATGCATTAGGGATCATTCCAACGCTCATTCTTACGGTCATTGTTTTTGGACTGTTTTTCCTTCGGAGGATCATGTCCCACAAATCAATCGAGCGGACAGCGTTTGGGATAATTTATGCAGGAACGTTTCTCGTTATCGGGATACTTTTCGTCATTCTTGCAAACATTTTCATCAACGGGATCCCGGCAATATCCTGGGAATTTTTAACGACCGCACCGCGTAATATGGGACTTGAAGGGGGAATTTACCCGGCGATCATCGGGACACTCCAGCTGGTCGGCGGGGCTATTCTTCTCGCTCTCCCAATCGGGATCGGATCTGCGATCTATCTCCACGAATACTCCCGAAACAATCTCCTGACCCGGCTTTTACGAACAGGTAACGATCTGCTCGCCGGAACGCCGTCGGTCGTTTTCGGTGTGTTCGGGTTTGCCTTCCTGGTTATTTTCCTCGGATGGGGCGTCTGTATGCTTGCAGGTATGATCTGTCTCGCGCTGATGGTCCTCCCGACGATCATTAAAACCACGGAAGAAGCCCTCAGATCCGTTCCCAACTCACTCCGTGAAGCATCGCTCGGACTTGGTGCAACTAAATGGCAGACACTCAAAAAAGTGGTTTTGCCGTCGGCAGCCCCCGGGATACTGACCGGAACGATCCTTTCGATCGGAAGAGCCGCGGGAGAAACTGCTCCGATCATGTTTACCGCAGTGGTATTTTCCAAACGGTTCATCAGCATGGATCTTTTCGATCCGGTGATGGCCTTACCGTTTCACCTGTATGTCCTTTCAACAAGTGTCCCGGGATCAGAGACCCAGCAATATGGGACCGCGGTCGTTCTCATATGTCTTGTAATGGCGATCTACCTTGTTGCGATCGTGATCAGAAAACGTTTCCAGAAGAGATTACTATGACCTCCATTCTATCAACAAAAAACCTGAACCTCTCCTACGGATCCAAACAGGTCCTCTACGACATCGATCTGCCGTTCGAGGAGAAGTCCGTTACTGCACTGATCGGTCCGTCCGGCTGCGGCAAGTCGACCCTTCTCCGGTGTATGAACCGGATGAACGATCTGATCCCTGACTGTAAAATTACCGGAGATATTTTGTATCGGGGAGAGAATATAACAAAAAGCGACCCTGTCCTCCTCCGGCGAAAAATCGGGATGGTTTTCCAGCGGCCGAATCCGTTTCCGAAATCCATCTACGACAACATCGCCTACGGTCCTCGTGCCCATGGTACGAAGGATGTGAAAATCCTTGACGACATCGTCGAGAACAGTCTCAAAGGAGCTGTTCTTTGGGATGAAGTAAAGGATCGTCTGCATGAATCGGCGCTTGGTCTCTCCGGCGGCCAGCAGCAGAGGTTATGCATCGCCCGCACACTTGCCGTGAATCCTGACGTGATCCTGATGGATGAGCCGTGTTCGGCCCTTGATCCGATCGCTACGACAAAGATCGAGCAGCTGATCCTGGATCTCAAAAAGAATTACACCGTGATTATCGTGACCCATAATATGCAGCAGGCTGCACGGATCAGTGACATCACCGGGTTCATGTACCTGGGTAAACTGATCGAGACGGGAAAGACCGAGCTGATCTTTTCCAATCCTCAGGAAGAGCTAACTGAACGCTACATCACCGGGAGATTTGGATGAACGATTACTTCCATTTAGAACTTGATGCCTACAAAAACGAAGTGAACTGGTACGGGCGTTTTTCCCTCGCCCTGCTGAAAAACTCGCTTATGGCGTTTGAGTCGACCGATCTCATGATCGCCGCGGATATCATCCGGCAAAAAGAGTATGTGAACAATCAGTATGAGATCCTGAATGAACGGGGCATCCTGCTGATAGCTCTGAACCAGCCGATGGCAAAGGATCTTCGAACGATCTCGAGTTGTATGGACATCGTGACCTCCTCTGAGCGGGTCGGCCGCTACGCAAAGGACATCACCGAACTTGTCGTAGCGAGCATCCCGGAAGAGATCCCGCCGGATCTCCACAAAGAGGGCGAGGCAGCGATATCGATCCTTGATGCAGTTTATACTGCATTTGAATCAGGAGATGCCTCCAGAATGAACGGATGTGCACAAATCGAGGAGGAGATCGATACGCTGTATGCCGCTCTCTATAAAGAGATCGTCACGGCGATGGAAGAGGGCAGCATGACGATCCCGTTTGGGAGTGCCTGCCATATGGTGAACCGGTATCTGGAACGCTGCGGGGATCATGCCTGCAGAATGGCAGAGAAGGTGTATTATCTGCAGACCGGCAAACGTGTGCCGCTCGAAGAGATCAGCGAGGAATGATCTCATTAAATATCCTTTTTACAGCTGCCGTGTAATAAAAGTAATAATTCAATGAACCAGATAACCGGATCTGCAAAATGCAGTTCATATGACCGGGAAGAGGTCTGCCGGGCGGTAGAGAACGCAATCGAAGCTGCCGGCGGACTCCCGGATCTCGCAGGAAAAAGGGTACTGCTCAAACCGAATCTCCTCTCGGACGCCGGGTATGAGAAGGCGGTGAGTACGCATCCGGAAGTACTCTATGCAGTTGGTAAACTGGTTGTTGCAGCAGGCGGCATCCTCTTGATCGCAGACAGTCCCGGGGCAGGAATATTATATACGCCCCGCGTGATGAAACGCGTGTATCAGAAATGCGGGATCACGCAGGTCGCCGGCGATCTGGGGGTCTCCATGGAATATGAGACCGGATCAGAGGAGCGTCCCTATCCTGAGGGAAAGGTGATGAAGCACTTCACGGTCATCGATCCGGCATGCGAAGCCGATGTGATCATCTCGGTCTGCAAACTGAAGACCCATATTTTTACCCAATTTTCCGGAGCGGTCAAGAATACCTTCGGCGTTGTGCCGGGCCTCGATAAACCGGTGTTTCATTCCCGATTTCCGGATCCTGCGGATTTTTCCGAGATGCTGGTGGATCTGAATGAACTGATCCAACCGGATTTTGTAGTTATGGATGCCGTTTTCGGGATGGAAGGGAATGGGCCAATGGGCGGCGTGCCTAAATACGCAGGCTATATCCTTGCATCGAAATCAGTCTATGCGCTGGATGTCACGGCGCAGCACCTGATCTCAATGGACCCTCTTAGAATCCCGACGACGGCTGCCGCTGCGGCCCGCGGTCTTGTGGATCCAGATAGTGTCGTAACGGCCGGTGATTCGGTCATTCCGCTCACCGATTTTGTTTTTCCCTCGACGTACAGTGCTCCTTCAAGGAATACCTGGTTCAGAAGAAATGTCCTGCGCCGGTTCCAGACGATGGGAAAATATTATGCTCCGGCACCTGTCGTGAAGAAGGAAACTTGCGTCGGCTGCGGCCAGTGCGTGAGGATCTGTCCTGTCGGGGCTGCCGTGATGAAAGGACAAAAAGCGTCGTTCGATCATAGAAAATGCATACGATGCTACTGCTGCCATGAAATGTGTCAGTATCATGCGATCGAAATGAAAAGAAGTGCTGCAGGAAGATTCCTGCATCTGTTTTTACGGTGAGTCGGCGGACCCCGCCGATCTCTCACGTTTTTCTGCGGCAGAAGAACGTGCATGTGTCCCGATTACATCTGCCGTCGCAGGGATCCAGGTGAACGATCACCGTGACCCGGGGAATCTCTTCTTTGAGGTCATCCTCGACCTCCTGCAAAACCTTGTGGGCATCTGAAAGGGGTGTTGCATGCGGCATCATGAGATGGAACTCGACGAATTTGTCGGGTCCTGCTTTTCGTGTTTTGAGGCTGTGATAATTGGTGTAGACATCTTGATGTCTGCAGATGATATCACGTATCTTTTCCACATCTTTTTCATCGAGGCTTTGATCCATAAGATCGCTGAATGAGCGTCTGATAAGGGAGTATGCTTCACGCAGGATCAGCAGCGCAACGAGTATGGCGATGAGCGAATCAAGGAAGGTAAGGCCGGTGATCCTGATCAGAATAAGCCCGGCAACAACTCCGACCGAGGTGAACACATCGGTCCTCAGATGCCAGGCGTCACTTTCGAGGGCAATGGAATCCGTCGCTTTAGCCACTTTCATCAGTTTTTGCGATACAATGAAGTTCAGGCAGGCAGAAACTCCCATCACGATCATACCGATGAAGAGAAGATCGGTGGATAAGGTATCGCCGCCGTGTATCAGTTTGTTCACCGCTTCCCAGATGATGATGCCTGCAGCAAGGATGATCAGCAGCGCCTCGATGAGGCCGGATGCGTCTTCATATTTTCCGTGACCGAATGCGTGATCGGTGTCAGGGGGCATCGCGGATTTTCTGACAGAGAAGTAGGCGATAAATGAGGCGAACAGATCCATTCCTGAGTGGATCGCCTCCGAGATTATACTCACAGAGCCTATACTTAGGCCGGCGATGAGCTTTGCTATAGTCAGAAAGGCGTTTGAGAGTATGGAGAGACGTGCAACGTTTTGTTTGGCGGTGTGTTCAGACACGATTTACTGTAGTATTGTTGAACGGAAGTACCCAAAAGGTATTCGTACGGCATGTGAAAAACTATGTCCCACGTGCGCCGAAAATATGCATATATCGGCACAATCATCAGCACCTAAAATTATGTAAAAAAATATTCTGCCCGGTTCACTTCGCCGGGAGCAGTGCAAAAGAGACGGTAAGTGTGGAGCCTTCAAGGACTGCGCTCGTGCTTTCCACGTCGCGGCCCGATCCCTCGGCGAGAATCGCACCCATGAGGGAACAGACCGGACAGCCGACCATGGTGCAGCATTTCGGGGATGCTTTCTGCAGAGCGAGACAGGTCTTCTTCATCGCAAACGCGTCAAGAGTTATTATCACTGATTTGTCGGTCGTTGCAGCGGTGACCTTCTCGGCAAGCGAGAGCGTGTCGTTTATAACCTCCGATATACAGGTTCCAAGCTGGGCAATACTGCCGGTCGGGATAACAAGGTTATCTTCGCGTTTTAACTGACGGAGCAGGGCTTCGCCCATTGCCTGATACTGGATACCATACCAGTCGTTTGCCGAGACAAACGTCATATCCTTTGAAAGCTCGGGTATCTGACCGCCGGTAACGGGGTTGATCTGGACGTGCCCGCCTGACGGGAGGAAGCGGTGGATGGTGTTGCTTGTGACGCCAAGATCGGCGAGGATCGTTGCGAGGTTGAGTGTTGGCGTGACCGGCAGCATCTCGGTGAGTTTTGCCGGGAGAGGACGACGGTCGGCGAGGGTCAGCAGAAGGATGCCGGTGATGAGGAGCATGAAGCCTGCAAGGAGAAGAAGGGCGCTGGTCATATCGCTGCGGTTCGTGAGGATATATGCCGTAAAGGTCAGGATCGCAGCGAGAAACAGTACGGTCGGTGCAAAGTATGCGGACGTTATCAGTGTTGGTTTGAGTTTCATTTGTTAGTTCCCTCAACGTGTTTTTTCAGACGGTATTCCCTGACGAACAGGATGTAGATAACAAGAATAATGAATATACCAGCTGTCAGAACAGGGACGGCAAGTGAGAGCTGGAAGGTATAAACTGCGCCGGCAATTCCCGCGGCTATAATCAGAACAATAATGCGGGGACCGATTTTAGCACCGGATGCGGCGAGAAGCGTCACCACGACGAAAATAACCAAAAGACCCGCAACTACCGGGTAGCCCGATGTGAAAACAAGCGGGAATCCTGTCGCTGAGAGAAGCAGGATCCGTCCCCGCGGCGAAAGGGTGATGAAGGTGCAGATGACGAAGACTGCACCGATGATGCCCGCAATGATCCGCTGATCGTTTGAGGCACCGGCTACCGCAATGACTGCAGTGATGACCGCGGGGATCTTTATGTTCATCAGATCATCTCCACGACATCTGCTCCGGCGAGGGTAAAGGCGTTACGGATCTCTGCTTCACGCGGTGTCGCGGCAGCGCCGACGACAAAGACCGTGGCATGCCGTTCATTTTTGTGTGTCTCATTTATGAGATATGTCATATGACTCAGGTCCCCGTGTGCCGCAGTGACATAGGTGATATGCGTTTCTTTTTCAAGAGAGGCTGAGAGGTTTCGAACGGTACGTTCAAAGTCGGTCGGGTAGCGCCCGGCATACAACCGGATAAGTCCTTCAATGCGGCGTTCAGAGTCGGTGATCTGATGACCGCTCTCTGTGCTTCTTCTGGTAACGGAGGGGTGACGCAGTCTGTACAGATATTCGGGCGCATATATGGTCCCAGCCTCTTTGAGATGAGCGATGATCTTGTCGCTCTGTCCTGAGCGGATCGTATCGAGATACATTGCCCCGGAGATGAAGATCACAGGATATTCCTCACCAATGTTGAGACTTTCCAGAACACCGACCACCGTTTCGGCAAAATGCAGGCAGAGCTCTTCTGAAGCGCCCCTTTGAGGCAGATCGACGAGAAGAGCCGGAAGACCGCCGGATGCATCCATTCTCAGCCGGACGTACAGCTCCTGATGTTTCCCGGAGAGTTTCCAGTCGAGGTCCCGGACACTGTCGCCATCTGCGTAGGGACGGAGAGTCCTGGTGTCGAAGCCTGCGATGAGGGCAGGGCGGTCATACTCCTGTGCACTCCATCCGGCTCCGTGACCGACGGCATGATGGGTCGCAGCGATGCCGGTAGGATACATCGTGAGCTTTGGCTGCTCCGCGTTTCGTGCGACAAGAAGGGTGCTCGCGAAAAACAGATCGCTGCTGGTGATCCGGACACCCTGGAAAAAAGAGTCGCCGATCACCGGGAGGTTGAGCGAGTAAGATGCCCGGCCTTCGGTGAACCGGGGCGAGCCTGCGGTGAGCACGGCTCCTGTTGGGAGAATATCCTCAAATGAAGCGGTCAGCTGTTTTGTGACGGCGGTTATCGAGGAGCTGATGCTGACGATTGAGCTCTGATGCAGGATGGTTTTGTCGGCCTCACGGGTGACGGTGAGGGAGAGGGCAAGGCCGCGAACCTCGGTTTGGAAGATGAATGCCCGGACCGCAAGAAAGACGAGAAGGCCAAATCCTGCAGCCGCTGCTTCTCCAAAGTTCATCATCCATGCATAAACAAAACAGACCAGGCAAAAAAGCAGCAGGAGACCGGTCAGCAGTGTGGGACGCATGGATCATCTCACCGGAACGGTCCCAAGAATATCAATGATGACCTGGTCTATAGAAATGTTGCTGAGAGCTGATTCGCGTTTGAGGATGATGCGGTGAGCGAATGCAAAAGGAGCGATATATTTGACATCGTCGGGAATAACGTAGTCACGCCCCTGTATGGCGGCATATGCCATTGCGCTTCGCAGAAGAGCAAGGGATCCACGCGTGCTGATACCAAGTCTGACATCATTGTGGTGTCTCGTAGCTTCGACGAGATCGCCGATGTACGCAAGGATGTCGTCGCTTGCATAGATCGATCGGACCGTCTCCTGCATTTTCAGGATCTCGGCCGGGTCACTGATGAGCGGGGCATCGGATATGTAGGTATCCAGATCGAGACCGCTGCCCATACCTTTTCTGAGAACGGAGACTTCGTCCTCGACATCCAGATGCTTGATCCGGTAACTGAGCGTGAATCGGTCCTTCTGCGACTCGATGAGGTTGAAGGTACCTTCCATCTCATACGGGTTCTGGGTCGCAATGACAATGAACGGTTCGGGGAGGTGGATGGTTTTATTGTCGATCGTTACCTGACGTTCTGCGAGAGCTTCAAGGAGAGCACCCTGCGCCTTGGGCGTCATCCGGTTGATCTCATCAACGAGGAAAAGGTTGGAGAAGACGGGACCTTCCGAGAAGGTGAAGGTATTCTTGTCCTGATGATACTTTTGGACGCCGATAACATCCATTGGAAGGATATCGACCGCACCCTGCAGGCGGCCGAATTTGCCGCCGATGTTTTGCGCAAAGAATTTACACAGTGTGGTCTTTGCGGTCCCCGGGACCCCTTCCATGAGAAGAGCGCCGTCACTGAGAAATGCAATGGTCAGAAGATCCATCAGGTCGTCATACCCGATGATGCATTGATGCAGTCGTTCCTTCAGCTGTTCATGAAATGTGTGTATGTTATTAAGGTTCTGCGCGTCTGTCATTGATGGAGTCTCCGTATGCCGATCACGGCTGCTAGGATGAAAAGAATGGTAATGAGAACGGTCCCAAGAGCAGGGTATCTGTGGATCGCCTGAAGAAGAGGGCAGAGCCCACCGCCGGAGGTCGTTTTCGAGTTGGCCTGGTCAATGATGAGATCCTTTGAAAGAAGAGCATTGATGACCTGGATATTTTCGGTATGAGTACGCACGAGCATACTGTTGATAAAAACCGAGGGGTCAGCAATGACAATGATACGGCCATTACCTATATCTTCTGATGCGATAAGTGAATAAACTTTCAGTGTTTCGTTGCTGTCGGGGATGTTGTTGGCATTTGTGTCTATCCACGACAGGTGGGACGTTGCGGCGATGACATCGCCGCCGGTGAGGTAGCCGGGGTAATCGAAGGTGAGGGTCGTGACATTGGATCCAAAGAGATCTTTCTCAACCGTGCCCCTGAATATGCCCATGTCCTTGTACTCCATGCTGGTGGATCTCACCGGCTCATTATGGACACGGATGGAACTCGCTATCTGTTCAAGGAATACATTTGCATTCCCGCTCTGATCGGCTATTATAATCGTGTTGCCCTGATACAGGTACTCGGAAAGGCCGGCAAACTCGGTTCCTGGTGCGATGATCAGGAGCGTGCTGCCCGACTCCGCAGAGCGGAGGTCATCATAGCTGTAAACACATTTTTCGTTACCCGCCATCCCGAAGAAATCGGATGTGCCGTTCCAGTTGATGTTGTACCGGCTGTATTCATCGTCGGTCGTGGCAAACTGTGCGGTCACTATCAGTACGGCAGCGATAAGGAGGAGGAGGGCTATGATGACTCGTTTTTTCATGCGTTTTCTTTCAGTATCCGGGTCGCAAGCAGATTGAGGCGTGCGGTGTCTTCGGGTGTGGCGCGCTTTGAGTAGCGGACCTTTTCGTAGAGGGCGATGTACTCGAGCAGCAGGGGACTTGGATTATCCTTGTCGATGAGGTCGCCGGGCGAGAGGGCTTCGCTTTTCATGATGCCGCGGTTTTTAGCAATCGCCGATGCAATGAGTTTGAACTGGTCTGCCGGGCCGGCGTTTGAGGGCAGGGTGACGGGTTTTTCCGGTTCGATCGGTTTTACCGAGGGTTCCGGTGAACGAACGGGTTCTGGAGCCGGGATAGTTTTTTCCGGAACAGTATCCGGCGCTTTTTGGAATGCCGGTATCTCAACGAACTTCTCCTCCACTTTTGGCTGTGTTCGAGAGACTTGATCTGCAGACTCAGAGGAGGTAATGTTCAGCGGGTCATTTTTGATTCTTTCGCTTTTTCCAAACCCGCCGCGTTTTTTGATGATGAATACAGCCGCACCAGCCCCAACTGCGCAAACGATAACAACTATCAGAATAATGATTCCCGGATTGTTATCTCCCTCTGTAGCCTGGGTCCCGGTTGGGATGATGACTTCAGGCGTCGGGGCCGTCACCGTCTCCGTCGGCTGTATGGTTTGGGTGTCTGGTGTCTGGGTGACAGTCGTTGTTTCTGTTGGCGTCCCGGTTGGAATGGTAGTCTCCGGGGCAGGGAGATCAGCTATCTGCACATTCAGCGATTCGATTGCTGTTGCGGGGTTGGTGATCTCAGCAGAGATCAAAGCAGGATCCCCGCCGCTCTCCAAGGAATCAGTCGAGGTCTGCAGGTCGGTGATGATGGTGGTGAGTTCATCGGTGATCGTAACAGGGACTGCGTCGCTGATAAGTTCGTCCCTGATGACGATGAGTTCTCCAATCTCTTTTTCAAGCTGTTCAAGGGTCACTGATGTGGCCTGAGTGTCGGAAGTAAGGGAGATAGCCGCAGTTTCGAGTGAGACAGATAGATTGTCAATATCTGTAAGACCCTGCTTCAGAACGGTGATATCTGAACTGAACGAATCCGGATCATTTTCTGCCCATTCGAGAGTTGAGGCGAGATGCTCTTTGATCACGGAAAGATTTGTATGCGCAGTCTGCAGGGTCGAAAGCACGGCCGCTTTGTTGGCATCTGCTGAGAGAATATCGGAGCCTGCAGTTTCCAGACTATTTTTTGTCCGGATAAGATCCTGGACATCGGCGGAGGCAAGCGGCGTTCCCGAGAGTGCGGTCTGTGCGGCGTCAAGATCAGCCGCGATCGCCAGGATTTCGGCACTTGATGCGTCAGGCGTCCCGGCGACCATAGCCTTGGCCGTCGTGTTCAGACCATCGGCGACGGAAGAAAGCTGCTCTTCGATGCCGGCATAGGGTCCGGTCACAGCGGTAATGTTTTCCAGAGATTCTTCTGCCGCTGCATACCCGCACACCCCTCCGGCAAGGAGAAGTGTCAGGATCAGCAGCAGAACAGTAGGTTTCATAGCACCCTCCTGTCAGGTGGTACAGGAAGATGGGTTGCATTCAGTGTGGATTCATGTATCATAATTGCCCTCGATAATCTGTTTGGAAAGCCTTTCCAGATGTTTAATCTGGTCAGAACTTACTGAAACATTCGCATAATGAAGATACTCATACGTTGATATAAACGCTTGGATTTCCGTCCCCGGTGAAGAAAGCGCAGCTAAGAGCTCGCGCGGGGTGAGAACCCAAACGTTTTCGATTCCGGCCACAGTCGCAAGAACAGCAGCGGTCATTTTGTAGATCCTGCGAAGCTGGTCGGGATCATCATCCTCTTTTTTAAAGATGAGGTCACGGATCTTTTTGACGGGGCCCGGAGCCGCAGGTGTATCCCCAAGGATCATGGGGGGCGCTTCGCCGGGTGCTGCTTTGGGTTTTCGTTTTCTCACGAAACGGATGACCAGAACGAGCAGAACTCCGCCTGCAACGATGAGGAGGATGTAATAGATCGTCGGATCCATGATCATAACAGGATACAGGTCGCTCATGCTCTCATCAAGCGGGAACGAGGCATCGTCGAAGACGGCATAGAAGGCATAGCCTCCGTCGATCAGCTCTGCAGATACGTTCCAGATGCCTTTTGCATTGGTGATGCCGGTCCCAATGTTGATGTGGTCCTCGGAGTAGACCGTGATGGGTGCTCCGACGACCGGGACGTCGTCCCCGGTCCGGAGAGAGCCGTAGAGAGTGAGCAGGCGGTGTACTTCGCCGTTGGTCTGTTCATCTTTGAGGATGGTAACGACCGAGGGCTTCGAAAGGATGGTGATGTAAACCGGCTTTGAGGTGATACCCCCGGACTGGACAGTGACCGCATGGATGCCTTCGGATATCTGTCCGACGGTGAGTCGTTTGGCATATCCTCCGGTAGTATCAACCGATGCAGTTCCCCAGAGGGTTGTGTCCCAGTAGATGTCGAGGGTCGAGCGAGTGTTTCTCGCGATACCGGATACGGTGAGTTTATCGCCGTAGGAGGCAATGACCGGATCAACAGAAATCGTGATGGACCCGGATGTATCCGTTGTGGTGCCTGAGGTTTCGGTGATGATGATGTTCCCTTCTGCATCAGTTGTGACGGTGATCTTTCCTGAGGTGGCAACGGTGATGACCTGATTGAGCATCGGTATGGAGGCCTGAAGCTGAGCCGGGTCCACTCCATAGGCTGCGGCGATCTGCATCATGATCTCGGCGGACCCTGCATAATTCTGAGCGGTCAGGGCGAGCTCGTTGTTGATGAGCGTGGTCTCTGCTGCGAGCTGATAAAGGCCGGCTGCGTTTCCTTCGATTATATACTGCTGTTTCAGCGCATTGATCTCGTCAAGGCGGAGCATGTCTTTTTGGACGATCTGGATGGAGGTGCCGAGAGAGGACGACTCTTTTCGATACTGATTGATGTCGGTCTGGGTTAGTTTGATCTTACCTAGGTTGGTTCCAAGCCGACTGACGGAGTTTTCATACGCGGCGAGATAGCGTGCTGCATACGCTGGATCATTCAGATAGAGCTGGTAGATTGCGTCATAGGAGAGGCTGATAATGTCGCCCATAAGCGGGAGAATGGTCTCGGCCTCTTCGGTGGTCATGACGGCGATAGTGGACGGGTCGGCATGGTCAGATGTGTTGGTGTTTCCTTCGGCAGAATAGAGAAGCGTGCCGCTCCCTGCAAGCAGTACGGCCAGAAGGACAAGGGCGATAACGGCAAGTACTGCGGCGGTGGCCGCGAGCTTTTGCTTCATTTTGCAATGATCTCCACGATTTTCATGATGATGATGACGGCAAAGATGCCGACCCCGGCGATCCCGATCAGGCGCTGCCAGCGTGCACTTTTCGGACGAAGTGTTGTTACCACAAGGAATTCGGTTATGATCAAAAATCCAATGAGCCAGAGAACGAAGAAGATCTCGATATTGATGGTCCGGGCGAGGATCATGATCGCAGCAATGGTGCCCATCCATGCAAGGAGGAGGAGTGCTGCGGTCTGAGTCTTCGCGGGAGCCATGGGTAGTTAAGTGGTTTTGTTTTGGAGAGAGTAATAGGTTTTGGTTCGCGGGGCGTGTCCGACGGACACGCCCTCAGCCGAGCAAACCGAAGGTTTGCGATTGCGGCTCATCGACTGCGTCGATGAGCTCAGCTGAGGCGGACCAGTCCATAGGACCGGTCGCAGCTGAGCAAGGCTTTGCCTTGCGACCAAATCTTTGCCTTGCGACCAAGTCGATAGACTTGCGATACATGCTTTGCGTAGGGGCGGATCGACGCCCAGGGGTGTATATACCTTGATAGAACACGCAACCTGATTTACGGAAAATCCGGCAGACTACCGTGAAACAGACGTGATATACCTATTTTACGCTGCCTGAGAGCATATTTTTACGGATTAAAATACATTTCCGAAAATATTTCGCCATTGGTATATGTCTACCGAACTGGCAAATACATACATAATGATTCTAACCACAGCTGAACGTAATACAGATTTATTCGAACCATGGGAGAGATGAAATGGCTATTTTGTCTAAAAATTTATCAAAACTATTTGATTATGCGGGGAGATTTCGTTATTTAACAATAACGTCCTGGATATTGTCGGCAGTTAGCGCTGTTCTCGCACTACTGCCGTTCATCTACATATGGAAAATACTTCAGGAGATATTTGCGGTTGCTCCAAATTACAGTGCGGCAGAACATCTCGTATTTTACGGATGGATGGCAGTATTGTTTGCATTGATTTCGCTGGCAGTATATGTTAGCGCATTAATGTGCTCTCATATTGCCGCTTTTCGTATAGCTTCCAACATAAGAATAAGCACGCTTCATCATTTAGCTACCCTTCCGCTTGGATTTATGGAAGATTTCGGCAGCGGAAAACTCAGAAAAATCATTGATGAATCCAGTGCGGCAACTGAAACATATCTTGCCCACCAGTTACCGGATAAAGCAGGGGCTGTTGCAACTCCGTGTGCGATGCTGGTCATTCTGCTCTTCTTTGACTGGCGCCTGGGACTGCTAAGTCTCATCCCGGTTGCCCTGTCTTTCCTGATTCTGAGGATGATGACCGGCTCAAGAATGAAAAAACAGATGAGAGAATATCAAAATGCGCTTGATACTATGTCAAACGAAGCTGTCGAATTCGTTCGGGGAATCTCCGTTGTCAAAACATTTGGTCAGAGCGTGTATTCCTTCAAACGCTTTAAGGATTCGATCGACCACTACGTAACGTGGGTTACGGCATATACCAAACAGCTTCGTCTTCCAATGATGTTCTATACAACGACCGTCAACGCCGTATTTGCGATATTGATCGCCGCAGGTATTGTAATGACGGCGGACGGAGTAACCCCTGAATTCCTGCTCAATCTCATATTCTATATCATCTTCACCCCGATAATCACCATTACTCTGACAAAAATCATGTTTGCCAGTGAAAATGCAATGATAGTTGAAGATGCCCTGAACCGGATTGAAAGTATTACAACCTATGCGTCGATGGAAGAGCCGAAGGTTCCTAAACACCCGATAGATGTATCCGTGGAGTTATCCGATGTTTCCTTCCGGTATAACGGGGCTTCTCACGATGCACTGTCGCATATGTCTTTAACGATCAAATCCGGCGAGCACATTGCACTTGTCGGACCCTCGGGCGGAGGAAAATCAACTGCAGCACGGCTAATTGCGAGATTTAATGATGTCAGTTCTGGTGAGATCCTGATCGGCGGAGTTAATGTAAAGGATATGTCAAAGAAGGAATTGATGAATACTGTTGCATTCGTTTTTCAAGACAGTAAACTGCTGAAAACATCAATCCTGGAAAATGTCAGAATGGGTAAACCCGACGCATCGCGTGATGAAGTTCTGAAGGCTCTTTCAGCAGCACAATGTGATGATATCCTCGAAAAACTTCCTCACGGCGTTGACACGGTGATCGGCTCAAACGGTGTATATCTTTCAGGAGGAGAACAGCAGAGGATAGCGATCGCACGGGTTATGTTAAAGGATGCACGGATTGTCATCCTCGACGAAGCCACCGCGTTTGCCGACCCGGATAATGAATACAAAGTTCAGGCTGCATTCGCCGAGCTTGCAAAAAATAAAACCATGATCATGATTGCCCACCGATTAAGTACGGTAAAAGATGCAGACAGGATATTTATTGTCAAAAACGGATGTATTGAAGCTTCCGGGAAGCATGATGAACTGATAAAGGCAGACTCCGTGTATGCTGAAATGTGGAAACAGTATCTCTCTTCCGTTCAATGGAACATCAAACAGGAGGTACAGGCATGACGCTCATGTCCAGACTTATGCGATCGTTCGCCTTGTCGGAGCAGGGAGCAAAAGATTTGATAAAGGGCTGCGCTTCGTGTGTCCTGGCAAATCTTGTACTTATGCTCCCTGTAGTTCTGCTCTATTTCCTTGTCCTTGATCTTATGGCAGGAGGAGTGCCGCAGAATCATGTGCTGCTTTATGCAGTCGGAACGGTAGTCGTTCTTATTCTCATCTTCATTACAACCTGGATCCAGTATAACGCAACATATTTTGCAACCTATGTTGAAAGCGGAGTCAGAAGAGTCTCAATTGCTGAGAAACTGCGTAAACTTCCGCTTTCATTCTTTGGAAAAAAGGATCTCCCGGATCTGACCAGCAGGATCATGTCCGACAGTGCAAATATAGAGCAGGTCTGTTCGCATTACGTCCCGGAATTGATCGGAGCATGTATTTCCACCCTTTTTGTGGCTGTCGGGCTGTTCTTTTTCGACTGGAGAATGGCTCTTGCGGCGGTCTGGGTTCTTCCGATTGCCTTCTTAATTGTGCTGTTCTCAACCAAGGTACAGATTGCTCTTTCACGAAAACTGACAGATGTGAAAATGACGTGTGCCGATGGGATTCAGGAATATCTTGAAACGATGCGGGATCTCCTTTCGAATAATGCGGAGAATACGTATCTTGGCGGTCTCGATGAGAAAATCAAGGCTGTTGAAAAGAGATCTATCATCAACGAACTTGGTGTTGCGGTCTTTGTCGTATCTGCACATATGATTCTCAAATTCGGCATTGCAACTACGGCTCTTGCAGGGAGTGTTCTGCTTGTCGGAGGGAATCTGAATGTTGTTGTGTTCTTTATGTTTCTGTTGGTCGTATCACGGATTTACGATCCGCTTCAGGGAGCATTGAATAATCTCGCAGCAATGATCGCATCGCGTGACAAAGTCGAGCGGATGAATGAGATCTTCGATTGTCCCGTTCAGTCGGGAACACAGGAGTTTCATCCTTCGAATTATGATATTGTTTTTGAAAATGTCGGATTTTCATATAAAAAAGGCGAACGGGTCCTTCATGATGTTTCATTTACGGCTAAGCAGGGTGAGGTCACTGCATTAATAGGACCTTCCGGCAGCGGAAAAACAACTGTTTCCCGTCTTGCAGCAAGATTCTGGGATTGTACAAGAGGCAGAGTAACTGTAGGCGGGATCGATATTGCAGCGATTGAGCCTGAAACGTTGTTATCATATTATTCAATTGTGTTTCAGGATGTGTTGTTGTTTAACAACAGTGTTCTAGAAAATATCCGTATTGGAAGAAAAGAGGCAACTGATGAAGAGGTCTTGGAGGCGGCGCGGTTTGCGCACTGCAGTGAATTTGCGGAAAAACTTCCCGACGGATGGAATACGTTGATTGGTGAAAACGGCTCGGAACTTTCGGGCGGAGAACGTCAGAGGATCTCTATTGCGAGGGCATTTTTGAAAAATGCTCCGATTATTCTGCTTGATGAGGCGACTGCGTCGTTGGATGTGGAGAATGAGACGCAAATTCAGGATGCTCTCTCGCATCTTATTGCAGGTAAAACCGTGCTTTTGATTGCACATCGTATGCGGACCGTTTCGGGAGCTGATAAAATCGTGGTTCTTGAAAACGGCAGAGTTTGTGAGACAGGAACGCCTGAGGATCTCTATTCGTTTGAGGGGGTATACAGGAGAATGGCTGATATGCAGCGTTGCAGCCCGGGTCGGCAGAAGCAGGGGGCAGTATGTTAAAGAGTTATTTTCAAAATACCCGCAAACCGGAAGGATTCGGGGGTAAGACGATGGTTATGATGATGAATAAAGGACATGCACGACTGGCTGAGTGGGGGTTCAAACATGTTGATCCATCCGATACTGATACGGTTCTTGATATTGGATGCGGAGGAGGAGCAAATATATCAGTATTATTGTCTATGTGTCCGAATGGATGTGTTACTGGTATAGATTATTCGCCGGTGAGTGTTGCCGCCTCCAAAAAACGTAATAGAAATGAGATTGATTCAGGACGGTGTACTGTTGTTCTCGGGAGTGTTGTCGATCTTCCATTCGAGGGACAGTCATTTGATCTTGTGACTGCTTTCGAGACGATCTATTTCTGGCCGGAGATCGGATCCTCTTTTCATCAGGTTTTCAATGTTTTGAAACCGGATGGGACTTTTATGATTTGTAATGAGCTCAGCGATGCAGCTGATGAGAGATGGACGAAAATTATTCCGGGGATGAGAGTGTACGGGAAGCATGAGCTTGTTGCTTTACTGAGGGAACAGGGTTTTACCAATATCAAAACCGATACTGTTGATAAAAAAAGCTGGCTCTGTATTACAGCGCAGAAACCGGGGTCTGATCGGTTCTGAAAGGAGTTGGGGGGTGGATCGCCGCATATCCCGATGTGTCTGTGCATCATGCAAAGAGGTATTTGCCGAAGCAGCAGTAATTATACCCGTCACGGTACCTATGCTATAAGAGAGAGCTGATGGTAGAATTTCAATACTGATACAGGTTTTATATTGGTGAACAGGTATTTTGGATACCGGATGCCTGCCGGCAGAGGTGAAATCACCTCTGCCCTGTAAGAAACCGCTCGCAAGTTTCCTTCAAAAACTTGGTCGCAAGGCAAATCCTTGGTCGCAAATCAGAGATTTGCTCCGCTAAGACCGGTCCTATGGACCGGTCCGCCTCGGCTGAGGTCTTCCGCTTTCAGCGTCCAACCCACAGTCGCAAATCAAAGATTTGCTTTGCTGAAGGCGAGCCTGTTCGCAAACCTTTGGTTTGCTCTCCGACTCGGGTCTACGACCCTCGCTTCTCGGCTCACCTCGCCCCTTCTACAAGCTTCCCAAAAAGCATGATGAGAAACCCGAGGAACACAAGGATCAGCTTCCGGAGGCGGCGGGAGATCTGCATCTCCACCTCCGGTTAGTTCAGGGCAGGCTTGGTGTCTGCCCAGGCATCGACCGCTGCAAGGGTGGCGTCATCGGCATAGCCGGAGACGGTCATCGACTCCCGGTTGAGACTGATCTGGAAGGTATCGGTCCCGAGCTTTGCCGAGATCCGGACGTTCCAGGTGGCGTCAGTACCGATCTCGGAGGTCTCGGCAGTACCGCCGTTCCCGAATGCGGTCTTGAGATCCGCACTGCCGGTAAGGGCGGTGATCGCGGCTGCGTATTCAGCACGGGTATATGCTGTGACCTGGACCTTGCCGTTCATCTCGGAGGTGTTCGGGTCAAAGTACCCGACATAGGTCTTGTAGGTCTGCTTCCCGAGCTCGACTTCGGCGAGGCCGAGGGGGTTTGTAACACCGGTAATTTCTGCGATGATCGCATCATACGCGGCGGCGTTCGTAAACTCTGCGGTGAAGATCCGCTTTGCGGACTTCGAGATTGCTGTCTGAATGAAATCTGCTGTCATGTTTTTTTCTTTCCCGAGATCAGTTGGGGCCCCGTCCAACCTCTAATTATATTCTTGGAGAGGGCGGGGGATAGCGGTAAAGTTTTTGCGGATTTTTCACAAAAAAGATGGGTTTATATGGGGGTATGTGGAGTGAGAGGGGGGCCTCTTTGCCGGGGAATCAGCGAGCTTCACTTCAAATTACTAATTTGAAATATATTAGTAATAGATTAGTAATTGGAATTCTACTCAGACAGCGGGCACATGTCCCTGATCTCTTTGATGAGACGATGTAAACGTGTACCTGGGCACATCTTCGATGGAGTGCTTATCCCATTTCTCTTATGCTCATCATATTTCCTTTCTGCACGCTCAATTGCTTTCATCTCATCTCCTTTCTTTAAGAGGTGCTCGTAAATTTTCTTATTTCCTTTTGTGTAGGCACATGAGGTGTGTTGTTTAAACACAGTCTTAAACGTATCCTGACAGCATTGTGATGACGTCTCCCCGCAAAGTTCGCCGAAATACGCAGAGAACCAGACCTCGATACACGGGTTAGACCAGCCGGCACAGAGTTTTTCCTTCTTTGCGTTCTTTATTATCTTATCAAACTCAGGCCTTTCATCATAATCAAAAACGATCCAGGTATGCTTTACATACGTAGGATTATTGTTCTGTTTTCTTTTGCACTCAGAAATGAAGTCTGCCGGGTCGTTCGTCTGAACAACATCGATGGTTAATTTGTTCTGCTGATCCGCCGGCAGACTCTTTTTCAGTCCGTTGAGATAATGTCGTTCTGTTCCCTTTGCATCGGTCATTATTAGATAGTGTTCGCACTGGATGGATTTCCAACCTGTCGTTCTCCGCTGTCTTCCCCCGTTTCTACTTGTATTCGGCATGCTTCTCCGATACAAGGTCGATTTTCTTCAGCTCCGGGATCGCTCCATACTTGCCCTGAAGATAATTCTTGGCGTAATTTTCATCTTTACGGATCGTTGCAGCATTCTCTCCCTTGAAATCAACGAGGGAATACAGGATTGAGGCACCGTTTTTATCCTTTGCCGTAAACCATATCTCATCACGCCTGAGAAGATCGTTAGAGAGCTGCCATGAATCATGCGTCGTGAAGACCAGCTGGGCATTGTTCGGATTGGTTTTTTCATCAAGGAACGTTATGATGAAATCCCGAACCAGAAGGGGATGAAGACGTGCATTGAGTTCATCGATGAAAAAGATCCCGCCTGAGTTCAGCACTTTCTGCAGAGGACCATACAGAGAAAACATCTTCTGTGTGCCTGCGGATTCCTGTTTCAGTGGAATTTTGACTGTTTCATCTGATCCGTTTACCCGGTGGACAGCATCTATACTATATTTTGGAGATTTGTTGGGTTCTGAACTTGGAACCTCTTCAACATTGAAATCTACGATCCCGTGATCGAATGTTGAGAGATATGTGGCAACTTCCTTTCTGACTTCCGAATCATTTTCAAATTCAGGCGGCATCTGGATTGAAAGGAGGAAATTCTGATCGGGGCTTCCAAAATTCAGGAAGTGCAGGTCATTGAACCAATTATAGATGCTTTCCAGTATCGGAACTTTAAGTTTTGATCCGAGAGAGACGATCAAGGTCTCTTCTTGTAGAGAGACCTTCAGATTATCCTGATACTCCTTAGGGATCTTGGGATATTCTATTTCACTCCCCCTTATTCTATACAGTATTGGGAAGTATTTGCGTCCGGTTTCAGATTTATAGTTGAGCCACTCCTCGGAAACTCCTTTGTCATCTACGGTGAATCCGTAATTGTATATTTTCCCGTCATATTTGTTCAGGGTAAAGTAGACCTCAAATAACGAGGGAATGTCTTTCGAGGAAGTGTCCAGAAGGAAAGGAAGAGGTTCTAAGTAGTTCCCCGCCTTGTCCATATCTTTAGCTCCACCAAAGTTGAAAGACCAATGAACATAATACGACATATATCCCAAAGCGTCATACACATTCGTTTTTCCAGAAGCGTTCGCTCCGTAAATTGCGGCAGTCTTGAGAATTTTCTCCTTTCCTATAGTTACGACATGATGAGGATGTTCCGTGACCTTGGTTGCGGATAAATCCAGAATCGTTTCATCTTTGAAGGATTTGAAATTTTTAAACTTAAACTGAATGAGCATTTCATGTACATCCTGGATTCACAAATAATGTATACAATGTTTACAATGTGTACATACAACTGAGACTTAATCTCACATAAATGTATTCTAAGAGATTCTTTTCAATAATAGCCGCCGCTCAATACATGACGCATTTCCTCTAAAAAATAGAAGCCCTAGAGCTTCAGCTTTCGCCGAAGCTCCTCAGACATAATGATCACGGGCTTACGAAGCGTGTGGCGCAATTCGGCCGTACGCACTGCCGACACGGGACACCCGACCACCTCCGCGATCTCCTCCCGCGTCATCCCTTCCCTGAGCATCCAAAGAAGTGTCTCTTTGTCACGCAATTCCGGATACTCATACCATTGCTTCATCGGGGGTGAACCCCCTCTTCAGCTCTGGTATGCGGTCGCAAACCTTCGGTTTGCTCCGCTGAGGTCGTCTGCTTCGCATCCGACCCGCAGTCGCAAGTCAGATATTTGCCCGCACGTCTATCGACGTGCTTTACTGAGGGCGAGCCTTGCGGCTCACCCCGTCGTCGCAAATCAAAGATTTGCTCAGCTAAGGGACCTAAAGGTCCCCGCTCATACCATATCATTCCGTGACCCGCACGACCTTCGTAAGACTCTCATGCGGCTCCTTCTTCATGTACCTCGCCGCCTCGCCTGCCGGGAGCACCTTCTTCAGATCCTGCAGATTTACCCGCTCGACTTTTGCCACCCGGTCGCGGCCCGCCGTCTCTACGGAGATCGCATACAGCGACTTCAGACCGATGAACCTTTTTGCATCCGAAGCCTTGATGAACACCAGCTCGTCATAGACATCCGGCAGTTCGTCCTTCAGGAGATCCGTGTTCACGACATCGTCCGTCGGGATCTCGAGGAGGAACTCCGCTGACGCGAGTCCTTCGTTTTGGATCACCGCGATCAGCTCCTTATGGCGTTCTTCGAACATCTTCGTCAGCTCCTTCAGACAATAGAGGAACTCCTGATACCGGTACGCAGCGGCGTATTCATCTTCAGACACCGGCCACCACTCCAAAAGCAGGGTCTCCAGAGAGGCAGGCGTCAGATCGTCTGTTCTGTATTCTGTCGTGTACTCAGTCATGGTCTCTGTCGTTTCTTCCGTCATGGGTTTCTCCCTGGGATATGGCCTTCGCATCTGCCGATCCAGACAGCCACTTTGGCCACCCGGTCTTTTCTGACGGTGAACCGGTGTCCGTGAACAGAGGTCCTGACCGAGCTGCCTTCCTTTCCGGATTCGAACACGAGCGGTTTTTTCGTGTTCATGCTGATGACATCGCCCGTGACGATGTTGTAGATCCAGGAGCCTGTGATGAGTTTGTGCCAGGCAGCAAAGTCGCCCGGCCCATCGCCGATCAGCTCAGTCATATGTCATCTCCTGTGAGTGCAGCGGTGAACTGTCTGGTGCGGTAATCGAGCAGCTCGGCGCGATGGAGGTTTTTGAAGAGCCGGAACCAGTCGTGGATCTCGGTGTCTTCGGGGACCATGCCGCAGCGTTCGTAGATGAGGTGTTTGATGTCTTCGCCGAATGCGTGTTCAGCGGTGGCGATGCCTTTCATGGCGATGACGGGGAGCGCTGTCTCACGGACGATCTCCATGAAGGTCCGCTGCATACAGCTGATCGCTTCGCTGTGATCATGGAGTCTCGTGAGCTGGTCGGCGGTGATGCTGTCGGGAGCCGGTTCACCGGCTGCGACCTTTCCATAGAGAAGGAGATGGGCACAGGAGGTGAAGAGTTCGGTCCGGCTGATAAAACCGAGTTCGTTTGCGATGCGGTCGAGGATCTTGAACTCCTCGTCTGTTATGTTGAGATAGATGTG
>Ga0265295_1000902_pt1 | contig 56166 bp, 54 predicted proteins | sample Munlansysbiofilm_FD_192503 | JGI IMG/M metagenome (GOLD analysis project Ga0265295, IMG submission 192503) | Leachate microbial communities from a municipal landfill in Southern Ontario, Canada - Methane capture system biofilm | ecosystem: Engineered > Solid waste > Landfill > Unclassified ... | reverse complement strand
TTTTTCAAAAACAAAAAGCTTGCAAAGAAATTTAGCGAAAGGGCGCGACTTGAAAGACTACACGGAGTTCAACGAGCTCGAAAAATTCGTCTGTGAATGGGCGAGTTTCGAGCTGCGGCTTGTCTCATGGATTTCTGGCCGCCCAAAAGTGGCCCCGGTCGATGCCACGAACTGGCGCAGGGCAAACGTAACGGTCAGCTTTCCGTAGATTTGGATCATTCCTATCGTCTGATTTTTTCTCCTGCCCATGATCCGATACCCACGCACGACGATGGCGGTCTGGACTGGTCAAAGGTGACCGCCATCGTAATTTTGGGAGTGGAGGATACCCATGAATAACGTACAAAATAACAAATTTATACCGGACTATCTGGTTACGCCTGGAGAGGTGCTGGCAGATTACCTTGATGATTTGGACATGACCCAGGCCGAGCTTGCGGATCGAACAGGCTTGACCAAAAAAACCATCAACGAAATCATCAAGGCCAAGGCGCCCATAACTCCTGAAACGGCCTTGAAATTCGAACGCACTCTGGGGCGCCCGGCCCACTTTTGGAGCAACCTGGAACGCCACTATCAAGACGACCTGACGCGACTTGCCGAGCAACGGCGCATGGCGTCGTATCTGGAGTGGCTCAAGCGGGTGCCGGTTTCCGCCATGGCAAAGCTGGGCTGGATTCCCAAGCTCAAGGATACGTTCGAGCAGCTCGACGCGGTGCTGTGCTATTATGGCGTGGCATCTCCAACGCAGTGGCAAACAGTCTGGAGCGAATATCAGGTTGCCTATCGGCAGACTGCCAGATTCGAAGGGTGCGCGGAGGCCGTATCCACGTGGCTCCGGCAAGGGGAAATCCAGGCTCAACGCATCGAATGCGCCCCTTTTGATCGCAAGCGTTTTCTGGAGGTTCTTGACCTCATTCGCGCCCTGACCACTGCCCCTCCCAATGTTTTCACGCCCCAACTGGTTTCCCTTTGCGCTTCCGCGGGAGTGGCCGTGGTTTTCGTCCCGGAACTGCCGAAGACAGGCACTTGGGGGGCCACCAGGTGGCTCGGAGATCGCGCGGTAATCCAACTCAGCCTACGCTATAAAAGCGATGACCATCTCTGGTTCACCTTTTTCCACGAAGCCGGACATATCCTCAAGCATGGCCGCAAGACGGTGATCATAGAAGGCAATGGGCTCGATGACGAGAAAGAAAGGGAAGCTGACGCCTTTGCCAGGGACAGACTCATCCCACCGGCCGAGATGCGACGGCTTGTCAAGGCTGACAGTCTGTCGGCATCGGATATCAAAACCTTTGCCGCAGCAATCGGGATCGCTCCCGGCATTGTCCTTGGACGCCTGCAACACGACGGGATCATTCCCTATAAGACGCATCTTAACAGCCTGAAAATGTTTTATCGGTGGAAAAGCGCGGACGATGAGTGATGAATCAGGCGGTGGGGTTCAGGAAGAAATTGAAATCCAAGGCCAGACATTGGTTCTTGGATTACTTAGCCCTGACCATTCCGGAAAAAATGGAGTTTATCGTTTAACTGACTCTAAAAATTCAAGATTCAAGGTTTGATCCCTGTTTCAATACCAAAAACGCCCTGCTGCACGTGGTGCGCAAAGCTCTGGCCACGGAAGCCGTGCACGAAAAGGAAATGGTGACTCTGCGCGGACTGGGGTGGAAGGACAGCGACATCCTTGGCGCATAAGCCCAAGGCACCGCCATCATCGGCATGTCGTACCTGATCAAGGCGTTCGAGAAGTAGGGCAATGCCTGGCCGAGCCGGGCTACTCGTCCTCCTGCTCCACCCCCAGCCGCTTCCACTGCTCCCGGGTCTCGGCCTCGGCGACGGCGATGCGCTCGGCGTCCCACGGCTCGATGACCAGGGCCTCGGCCACCAGCTGCCAGATGTATTTCACCTCGTAGGTGCAATCGGGGTAGAATTTGGGGATGCGGCGCATGATCTGGTCGCGGCAGTTGGAGCAGCCCACGACCACCACGTCCGCGCCCGAATCCTTGATCTGCTGATATTTGTAACGCGCGTGCCAGGCCGACTCCTGCTCGAAGGGCATGGGCCACATGCCGCCGCCCGCTCCGCAACAGAAATTCTTCTCACGGGTCGGGGTCAATTCCACAAAATCATCGACGCAGGCTGCCACGATCTCGCGCGGCTCATCGAAATAACCCTTGCCGTAATGCGCCGCCAGTTCCCGTCCGTGTTTGCACGAATCGTGAAAGGTGAATCGCCGTCCCTTGTGCACGCTTTTGTCTAGACGAATGCGGCCCTCACGGATCAGCTTCAAAAGGTAGTCATAGAGATAGACGAAATCCACGGCATTGTCCGGGTTCTCCGCCACAAGCGAGGACATGCCCTTGCGACAGCCATACGAACCGCCACCGCAGTCGGGCATGATCATGGTCTTTATGGCATTTGAGCGCATGTATTCGATCTTGCGGCGGGCAAGCTCGCGATTGCCGTCGTAGTTGCCGGTGAAGAGCGCCCAGTCCACGGCTTCCCAGCCGGTGGACGGCACGGTCCAGTTTTCGCGGGCGGCGTAGAAAATCTTCCACCACCAGAACTGGTCCTCAAAATCGCCGTAGACTTCCTTGGAATTGGGAAAAAAGAGGATGTCCGCGCCCTTATTGTCCACAGGCACATGAAAACCCGGACATTCTTCCGCCAGGTCCCGGCCCAGGTCGTACATGCCGCCGAGGTATTCCTCACGGCTGATGGCCAGGTTGTTGCCCGTGGCCAGGTTGTTGGCCATACCCTTGTGCAGGGAGCCGGGAACCGCCTCGCGCGGCCGCAGGCTCTTCATGTGGGCCATGACCGACGGGATGTCGATGCCCGCCGGACAAACTCCCGCGCAGCGGCCGCAACCCGTGCAGAGCCAGGGAAAATTGGAAGCCACGACTTCATCCGTCATCCCGTTGGCCAGAAGACGCATGACCTTGCGCGTATCCCATCCCGCCATGCCCGGCGTGCCCGTGATCGGACAACCATTGGCGCAGGATCCGCAGACCATGCAGGCTGAAAAATCGAACCGCTCCAAAAAGGAGCGCAAATCCGTACTCAGGAAACAAGTTGAAGTGCTCATGGCTACCCTTGCCCAAAAAAATTATCCCACACAATTTTGTGGCTAAAATTATCTTTCAGATATTTTCACAAGTCAACACAATATGTTCGTTTTCGAAAATGGCAATGTATCACGCAAATCTTGAAATCCGCCAACATTGGAGAATTATCAGGCTAGAATAAAACCAATTACTATAACCAAAAGAACAAAAATGAAAATACGTATAAATAAGTATCCTCCTCTTCGCACTCTTGAATTTTTAAGTATTTCAAGCTAGACGCGCAAAAAAAGAACGTCCACCACCAAATCCAAGGACCGTCTATGCGCATCGGACTCGCCACTGCCCCTGTTCCCATGTCGCTGGAGCATTCGCTCCGGAACATCCTCGATTTCATGGACCAGGCCGCTTCTTTCGACGTGGACCTGCTCTGTTTTCCCGAAGCGTATCTGCCCGGAATGCGCGGCCAGCATTTTTCCATTCCCCTGTGTGAACAAGCCGAGCTGCGCGAAGCGTTGGATATCGTGTGCAAGGCCTCGGCCGAGCATGGAATGGGGGTCATCCTGCCCATGGAATGGCCTTCGGAGCAAGGGCGCTACAACCTTGTTCAGGTTATTTCACCCGAAGGCAGGATCATGGGCCGCCAGTGCAAGACCCAACTCGATCCAGGCGAAGAAGGAATTTATGTCCCCGGCCGGGGACGGCAGATTTTCGAAATGAACGGAGTCAAGTTTGGAGTGGTCATATGCCATGAAGGGTGGCGCTATCCGGAAACCGTTCGCTGGTCGGCCTGCCGGGGAGCACAGATCGTCTTTCATCCCCAATGCACCGGCAGCAACACGGCCGGACGCACGTCCCAGGCCTGGGGAGACCCGGATGGCCCCTATTACGAAATGGCCATGGTCTGCCGCAGCGTTGAAAACGGCATCTTTTTCGCCAGCGTGAACTACGCTCTCGATTACCAGGACTCGGCCACCAGCCTGGTCGCGCCCGACGGCTCATGCCTGGCTCATCAGCCCTACGGGCAGCCGGGACTTCTGGTACAGCAACTGGAATTGGAACTGGCCACGGGCCTGCCCGCCAGGCGCTACTCGCCGGACCGCTACTAGATCGCGTCCTTCACGAATCGAGCCCGAACTTCTTCATCTTGCTGCGCAGGGTGACCCTGGTCACCCCCAGCACGCGCGCGGCCTCGCTCTTGTTGTTGCCCACCTGTTCCAGGGTGCGCGCAATTGCCTCGCGCTCCGCATCCTCCAGTGATTGGCCGCCAGACGGACCCGTGGCCGACTTCTCGGACCCGCGCAGAGTCGCGGGCAGGTCATTCTCCGTGACGAATTCGCCGGGCGAAAGGATGACTGCGCGCTCCACCACATTTTCCAGCTCGCGCACATTGCCCGGCCAGTCGTAATGAAGCATCAGATCCATGACCCTGGGCGAAAAACCGCGATAGCTCTTGCGGTTGCGTTCCGCGAAGCGGTGCAGGAAATGCCGGGCTAAGAGGGGAATGTCCTCAGGCCTCTCCCTGAGCGCGGGGACGCGCAGGGCGATGACGTTCAGGCGGTAGTACAAATCCTCACGAAAGCCACCGTCCCGGACTTCCGCCTCAAGGTCACGGTTGGTCGCGGCGAGAACCCGCACGTCCACGCGAATGGATCTGTCGCTCCCGAGGCGCTGCACCTCCCCCTGCTGCAAGGCGCGCAGGAGTTTGGCCTGCAACGCGGGAGCCATTTCACCGATCTCGTCCAGGAAGAGGGTGCCGCCGTCGGCCTGCACGAACCGTCCGTCCCGCTGCCGCTGCGCCCCGGTGTACGCGCCCTTTTCATGCCCGAAGAGCTCGCTCTCGAGCAAATTTTCCGCCAGGGCCGCGCAGTTGACCGTGACCATGGGCCTGGCCTTGCGCGGACTCCCCTCGTGCAGCGCCTTGGCCACCAGTTCCTTGCCCGTACCGGATTCGCCCAGAATCAGCACCGATGCTTCGGATGGGGCCACGGCCCGGATCATGGCCGCAAGCTCGCGCATGGGTGGCGAGTCGCCGATCATCTCCGACAACGGATCCGCCTCGCCGCCAACCTGCGCTGAACGCTGCGCCCCGCCCTGCTCCAGCGCCCGCTCAAGGCCCATGCGCAGCTCCCCGAAATCAAGAGGTTTGTGCAGATAGTCCAGCGCTCCGGCTTTCAGGGCCTGGACCGCGACATCCACGGAAGAATAGGCCGTCATGATCAGCACGGGCAGGTAGGGGTTGTAGCTCTTTATTTGGCGCAGGGCTTCGATCCCGTCCACCTCGGCCATGCGCACGTCGGTCAGAACCACGTCGTAGGCGCGCTCGCGCACCCTGGTCACGGCCATGGCCCCGTCATCCGCCGTATCGACCTCGTACCCCCAGCTGCCGAGCATGGCCACGAGCATGGTCATGTGGGCCCGGTCATCGTCAACCACCAGAATTCGCGCCTTCATCGATTTTCTCCCTTTACAGGCAGATCAAGAGTCACTTGCGTGCCCTGCCCCGGCTCGGACGCAATCCGCACCTGCCCGCCGTGGGCCTCCACCATGGTTCTAACCGTGGCCAGCCCAAGGCCGGTCCCCTGATTCTTGGTGGTGAAGTACGGATCGAAGATTCTGTCCAAATCCTGCGCCGGGATTCCGTGACCGGTGTCGCTCACGCGCAGTTCCAGCCGGTCCTTCACGCGCTGCGCGGAAACGGTCAGCACGCCTCCGTGGGGCATGGCCTGGATGGCGTTCAGGAACAGATTCAGCAGGACTTGCAGCATGCGGTCCGGGTCGAGAGTCTGTTTCTCAAGCTTTGCGATCCGGGTCTGCACGGCGATGCCCTTGCCCTGGCAATCATCTTCCACGAGTCTCAGGGCATGCCGGACAAGATCGGACACGTCGGTGGGCGCAAGACGCGGCTGCGCAGGGTGGGTCAGTTCAAGCAGTTCGGTCACGACGCGGTTCAGGCGGTCGACCTCGCCGATCATGACCTCGGCCAGTTCCCGATCCTGCGTCCCGGCTTCGAACTTGGCGCCGAAATAGGTGGCAAAGCCCTTGATGGAGCTCAATGGATTGCGGATCTCGTGGGCCACTCCGGCGGCCAGGGTGCCGAGCGCGGCCAGCCGCTCCTGCCGGGCCACCTCTCTTTCAAGCCCTGCCACCTTGCGTCGCCAGAAAAGCGTGACCGCCCCGGCAAAAGCCAGGGCCAGACCAAGACCACCGGCCATGGCCAGGGTCAAGACATCCTTGCGCACGGCACGCAGATAGAGCGAGGCGTCAAGGCCCACGGCAATGAGCGTGCGCTCATCGATTGAATTCGGGACGGTCTCGTGCATCATGCCCCCGTGCATGGTGCGCCGAGGCGGACGGGAATAGCGATAGACCACGAAGAGCGGATCATCGCCGGGCCGGATGATGGCCCACGCGGGCTCCGTGGATGCGGGCAGGGCGGACAGCGCCTCCGCCGTGACGCCGCTGCCCGGCTCGGCCTCGCTCAGGGCCTCGAAGCGCCCTGCCGCGTCGATAAGCCCCAAAAAGCGCAGATCCCCCTGCCGGATCATCTCGTCCATGAGAAAACGCAGGCGGAACTGCCGCCCATCCTGCCCGCGCATGCCCATGCGCCGGGCGGCCTCCACGGACCGGATCAGGGTCTCGCCCTGGGTGGTCAGAATGCGGGCGATGGTGCGCTGCTCCCGCGCGCGTCCCTCCACGGCGAGCCAGATCAGAATCGCGGCCGTAAGCACTGCGGGCACAAGCAGGATAAGGCCGCGCCGCCGCCAGAAGATGGATGTCGAAAGAGGTGCCTGATTGATCATTGCCCGTGCCGTCCTTGAAGCAAGGCATGCCCGGCACGCCTCGCGGTCTGATTGTCATCCTTGAACATGGAAACTACCAACGAAGCCCTCTTCTAGCAAATATCCTGCCTGCCCGGTCATGGCAGGCCCCATTACAAATCGCTGTTTCATTTCACGGTGACGGACTTCAAAACTCATCGGTCACGCGCACATTGCCACACAGGAAAGGATTTCGTAGGCAGGCCGAAAAGGAGCGCATCATGAGCCTTAACGAACTGCAGGAAGATGTCGATGCCTGGGTTAAAACAATCGGGGTCCGCTATTTTTCCGAACTGACCAACCTCGGCATTCTCATGGAAGAAGTCGGCGAAGTGGCCCGCATCATGACCCGCCGTTACGGAGACCAGAGTTTCAAGGACAACGAAAAAAACGATCTGGGCGACGAGTTGGCCGATGTCCTTTTTGTTTTGACCTGCATCGCCAACCAAACCGGGGTCGATCTGACGGAAGCCATGCGCCGCAACCTGGAAAAGAAAACACTGCGCGACAAAAATCGCCACAGGAACAATCCAAAGCTGCATTCGGCCTGAACCTGGTCAGATTCTGACCGAAAGCTTCAGGCAGGTGGTCAGATTCTATCCGCCTGCACGAGGTCCGAAGCGAAGCAATCGACAATCACGGTTTTAAAAACTCAATAAAACAGATAGTTGAGCAATAAAACCCACTCTGGCACGCCCCTTGATATCCTCTCTGGTACATTCGCTAATCAAAACCATTTGGAGGATCTCATGAAAAGAACGACAAGCATCGCAATCCTGGCCATTTTCGGCATCGTCGTACTCAGCACCCTGACTTTCGCCGGCCCCATGCGCGGCACCGGCGGCATGGGCGGCATGGGTGGCGCCGGGGACTGCACGGGCCGGAACATGAACCCTGCCATCCAGCAATTGCCCCAGGAAAAGCAGGACCAGCTCAAAAGCATTCTGGACGAACATCGCAAGGAAATGACCCCCATGCGCAATGCCATGTGGGAGAAGCACACCCTGCTCAAGGCCCTGTCCGGCAACCCCAACACCAAGCCTGAAACCATCACCGCCCTGGTCGGCGAATTGGGCGACCTGCGCGCCCAGATGCAGACCAAGCGCGAAGCCCTGCAGGCCCGGGTGAGCAAGGAAATCGGCATCGACCTGCCCATGGGCTTTGGCATGCATGACCGCCGGGGCAAGGGCGGACATGGCCGCGGCCACGGCGAATTCGGCCAGCGCGGGATGGGCCGGGGCATGAATCCTGGCATGAATCCTGGCACGGGTCCGGGCATGGTGCCAGCCCCGAACGCCGCTCCCGCCACTCCGGGCGCATAAGGCATACCTAGGAAATCCCTTCGCACTCAGGGCGACATCGCCTGCCGGGCGGCCTTCGGGCCGCCTTTTTTGTTCTTGCTCACTCGGGCGAGGGGGCCTATAGGCCCGAACCATGAGCCTTTTTTCCAGTAAATCCCTTCCCCAGCCCAAATTTCTGCCCATGACCCGCCATGAGATGGACCAGCTTGGCTGGGACGAACTCGATGTGCTTCTGGTCAGCGGCGATGCCTACGTGGACCACCCTTCCTTCGCCATGGCCCTTCTGGGCCGGACGCTGGTGGCGCAGGGACTGCGCACCGGCATCATCACCCAGCCGCGCTGGAGCGATTCCGAGGACATGCTCGTCATGGGTCGCCCGCGTCTTTTCGCCGGGGTCTCGGCCGGGGCCATCGACTCCATGCTGGCCCACTACACCGCCTTTCGCAAAAAACGCTCCGAAGACGCCTACACACCCGGCGGCAGGGCTGGAGCCAGGCCCAACCGGGCCTGCATCGTCTACACCAACCTGCTGCGACGCGCCTTTCCGGGATTGACCGTGGTTCTGGGCGGCATCGAGGCTTCGCTGCGGCGCATCACGCATTACGATTTCTGGACCGATGCCCTGCGCAAGCCCATCCTCCTTGATGCCAAGGCCGACGCCGTGGTTTACGGCATGGGCGAACGAGCCATCCTGGACATCGCGACCCGGTTGCAGGCAGACCGGGATTTAAGGGGCATCCCCGGCACCGTAATCGCCGACGGAGATCTTCCCGCAGATATCGAGCTTCCCAGCCACGAAGACATGCTTGCCGACCCCAAGGAATTGATGCGGGCCACCCTCCTGCTCGAAAAGCAGGTCCACGACGGTACGCAGTGGGCCGTGCAGCGCGTCGCGAACCGATCCATCCTGATCGCGCCGCCGGCCACTCCGCTGACCACGGCGGAAATGGACAGGGTCTACGCCCTGCCCTACGCCCGCAAGGCTCACCCCGCCTACAACCAGCCCATTCCGGCCGAGGAGATGATCCGCGACTCCGTGACCAGCCATCGCGGCTGCGGCGGGGGCTGCTCGTTTTGCACCCTGGCCCTGCACCAGGGCCGACGCATCGCCTCGCGCAGCCGGGATTCCATTCTGGACGAGGTCCGCCGCATGGCGGCAAGCCCTGACTTCAAGGGCCATGTCTCCGACGTCGGCGGCCCCAGCGCCAACATGTGGGGCGCGTATTGCGACAAGGAAGGACAGCCCTGCAAACGGGCAAGCTGCATGACGCCCACCGTCTGCCCGCATTTCAGCATGGACCAGAAGGCCCACCTCGATCTGCTGCGCACCCTGCGCCGCACTCCTGGCGTGCGCGGCGTGCGCGTGGCCAGCGGAGTTCGCTTCGATCTGGCCCTTAAGGACATGGTTGCCCTTGGCGGCTATCTGCGCGAATTCGTGGGCGGACAGCTCAAAATCGCGCCCGAGCATGTCTGCGACCACGTCCTGCGGCTGATGCGCAAACCAGGCAACCGCGTTTTCGAGGAATTTCTGACGATCTTCGCCCGCGAATCGAAACAGGCGGGCAAGGAACAATACGTCATCCCCTACCTGATGAGCGCCTTCCCGGGCACCACCGACGACGACATGCGCGCCTTGGCAGGATGGCTCGGCGCCCGCGGCTGGAAGCCAAGACAGGTGCAGTGCTTCATCCCCATCCCCGGAGCCGTGGCCACGGCCATGTATCATGCGGGCATCACGCCGGAAGGCAAACCCGTCCATGTGCCCCGCACAGACGAAGAACGGCTGCGCCAGCATCGAATTCTGCTCCCGCCTGAAGACAGGGCTCCCGGGCGTCCCATGGACGCACGGCGCGAACCTCGCCCGAAAAGCTGCGCGAACCGTTGTGCAGCACCCTCGCGAAGTGCCGGCCCCGCAAAGAAAAAATCGGGCCGCAAAAAGAAATAAAAAACTCCCTGTCTTCGGGCCATTGCCCGCCTTACGCCCGTCCTTCCCTGATGCGCAGGGCGTGGCGGACATTTTTTGTCCTTTGATTTTTAAGCACATTTTTCAAGAAGGGAATTGTCTTTTTCTAGATTTGACTGTAATATCAGATAGAAGAAGATTTTTACCGGAAGCCCGGGCCTGATCTGCAATCGGTCGAGGGCCAAACGTGGCCGAGAGCCCGGCGGAAGATAATTTTTTTTTAAGAACATGAAGAGAATAACTTCCCATAGTTCTTGATTTTTATTATGAAGTTCTGAATTTTCATGATGGACCGTATCTTTTGCCCCAAGCTATTGCCTTGGACATTGGCCGGTCTGCCTTGAACAAATGCCCCGGCGTCCATGAACCATCCCTTGAGGATCATGAGTTTTCCCGAATCGCAATCTGGAGCGAACAATGAACAAAAGCGAACTTATTCAGTCCCTTGCCGAAAAAATCAAGATTTCCAACGATGAAGCTTCCACCATCGTGGACAGCTTTTTCGACTCCATGCGCGACGCCTTGCTGCGCGGAGACCGGATTGAAATCAGGGGGTTCGGCAGTTTCAAGATCAAGCAGTACGAAGGCTATATCGGCCGCAACCCCAAGACCGGGGAGTCGGTGCAGGTCAAGCCCAAGAAAATGCCTTTTTTCAAGGCCGGCAAAGGGCTGCTGGACTATCTCAACGGTTAGGCCGTTGACATGAGGGGCCGTTTTGACGCAATTGCTCGCGGCACACCTTAAAGAAAGACTGCAACCTGTTCGTCCCGGACGGGTTGAACGTCTTTTCATGGAGCTTCGGCATTGCATTCCGTGATCCAACGCGTCGCTGCGATTCATGATCTTTCCGGGTTCGGAGGGGGGTCACTCTCGGCTGTGATCCCCATTCTTTCAGCCCTTGGAATTCAGGTCTGCAGCCTGCCCACAGCCATACTTTCCACCCACACGGGCGGTTTCGCCAACTTCCATTTCCGCGACCTGACCTCGGACATGCGCTACATCATTGACCATTGGCGCCAATTGTCGCTGTCCTTTGCCGGCATCTACTCCGGATTTCTGGGTTCGCCGGAACAGATCGACATCGTCAGTGATTTCATAAGGACATTCCGCGCCGATTCCACCCTGGTCGTGGTCGATCCGGTGCTTGGCGACGACGGTAAGCTTTACGACACCATGGACAGGTGCATGGTCGACGGCATGCGCAGTCTTGTCGCCTCCGCCGACGTGATCACACCGAACATCACAGAGGCGGCCCTGCTGCTGGGCAAGGCAGGCCCCCCGGTCATCTCGGGAACCAAGGAGATAAAGATCTGGGCCCGCGCCTTGGCTGATCTCGGGCCCCGCTGCGTCATCATCACCAGTGTTCCCGAAGAGCACGGCCGGGGAACGTCTGTCGTGGCCTTCGACAAGGACGCCAGCCGCTTTTGGAAGGTTGCATGCCCATATATTCCTGCGTGTTACCCCGGCACTGGAGATATTTTCGCCAGCGTGATAACAGGTTCCCTGTTGCAGGGCGATTCCCTGCCTCTGTCCCTGGACCGGGCCGTGCAGTTCGTCTCCATGGCCATCCGGGCCACCTTCGGCCACAATTTTCCGGAACGCGAGGGAGTCTTTCTGGAACGGGTGCTCCCGAGTCTGAACGCCCCCGTGTCCATGAGCAGCTTTGAACTGATATGACCGATCGATACCGTGGAATATTCGTCAGTGACCTCGACGGGACATTGCTGCGGGACGGCCGGATCTCCGATGGCGATCTGCGTGCCTTCAGAGGGCTGCGCGATCAGGGGATAATGCGCGTCATCGCCACGGGGCGGTCGCTGTATTCGGCCAGGGCCTGTCTTGCGGATGATTTTCCGGCCGATTATCTGATCCTTTCGACCGGAAACCAGATCGTGAACTGGCCGACGCAGGAGGTCATGCGTTCGTCCTTCATGACGGGGCCGGAAGTGCAGGATATCTGCCGTTTCCTGTCCGGACTCGGACTGAGCTTCATGGTGCACGAGGAATTCCCGCACAGCCATCGTTTCGAGTACCACCGGGGGCACAGGAACGTCGCTGATTTTGATCGACGCCTGGCCCTGTACGCAGACCACGGACGGGAAAACACAGACTCACGCGACATGCGCGCCGCATCCCAGATCGTGGCTATCGTTGACGGAAACGACGCGGCAATGCATGACCGCGTCAACCGGGAGCTGGGAAATCACAGCGTGATCAGGGCCACGTCCCCGCTGGATGGACAGTCCATGTGGATCGAAATCTTCGCGGCGGATGTCTCCAAGGCCTCCGGAATCATGCACCTGGTCAATCATCACGATCTGCACGGGGCGCCCAGTGCGGCCATCGGCAACGATCACAACGACAAAGACATGCTTGACCTGGTACAGATGTCTTTCAAAGTCGCGGATGCATTCCTGGATAAGGAAGGCAAATACATTACAACCCCGGAAAACAGCGACGCAGTGGCATTCGCCATCGCGCACTACATGGAAAGATTCCATGCCGGCATGACGGAAGCATGAAAAAAATATTGGCCATCCCCGCACTGCTCGGGGCAACATCGCTTGATATCGTCAAGAACGTGGGACAGTGGGGAGTCTTCTCCCTGACTGCTGTTCTGGGCATGATCCACATGCGCCGACTTCTGCCCAAGATTCTCCACGACATATATTTCATCGGCTTCAAGTCCCTGAACATCATCATTCTCGTGGCCTTCTTCACGGGCATGGTCCTTGGACTGCAAGGCTACTACACCCTGATCAAGTTCAGCGCCGAGGGAATGCTCGGCGTGGCCGTAGCCCTGTCCCTGGTGCGCGAACTCGGGCCGGTGCTGACGGCGATCATGCTCATCGGCCGAGCCGGTTCGAGCATCAGTGCCGAGATCGGAATCATGCGCATCTCCGAGCAGATCGACGCCCTCTCGACCATGGACGTGGACCCTGTCCGCTATCTGGTCACGCCCAAGATCATCGCCTCGCTGATCTGTTTCCCGCTCCTGACCGCGATTTTCGATTGCGTGGGCATCCTGGGCGGTTATTTTTCCTCTGTGCTCCTAAGCTCCCGGTCGGGGATATTCTTCAGCAAGATCCAGTCGAGCCTGCTCCTGTCCGACGTGACCGGCGGGTTCGTCAAATCCTTTGTCTTTGCCTTCATCGTCATCACCATATCCTGCTACTGCGGATATTACACGCACCAGAACCAATCCAGCGCCGGTGCGGAAGGCGTCAGCAACTCAACGACATCCGCCGTTGTCCAGTCATGCGTTTACGTATTGGTCTCCGACTACGTCATAACGTCTTTTTTGATGTGAGCACATGAGCAGCACAACACCTCTCATTCAACTGCGCAATATTTCGAAGGCGTTCGGCGGCAGGGAAATCCTACGGGGCGCAACCCTCGATATCCAGCGAAACGAGATCACCGCCATCATTGGAAAGAGCGGCGGCGGCAAGAGCGTCCTGGTCAAGCACATCATCGGCCTGATCACCGCCGACAGCGGGGAGATCATCTTCGACGGGATCCCCTATTCGAACATGAAGCGAAAGGATTTCTCGGCGATCAAGAACCGTTGCAGCTACATGTTTCAGAACAACGCACTCTTCGATTCCATGACCGTGTTCGAGAACATCGCCCTGCCCCTGCGGGAAAAATTCAAGCTCGGGAAAAAGGATCTGGAAGACAAGGTCCGCGCCCGCATCGAACAGCTCGAACTGACCGAAGTCGCGCAGATGTATCCGAAGCAAATTTCCGGCGGCATGCAGAAACGCGTGGCCCTGGCGCGGGCGCTGGTCACGGAACCCGAGATCATCTTTTTCGACGAACCGACCACGGGTCTCGACCCCATCCGCAAGAAGACGGTCTTCTCCATGATCCACCGCTACCATGAAAAGCTCAATTTCACGGCGGTGATCATCACCCATGACATCCCCGACATTTTCTACATCGCGCACACCGTGAACATTCTCGACGAAGGCCGGATCATCTTTTCCGGATCGCCCGTGGCCCTGGAACAGTCCTCGGACCCGGGGCTTTACACCTACACGCACGGCCACGAGATGCTCATCGACGAATTGACGGGCCTGCACAACAGGCTCTCGCTCATGCGCAAGATCGAGGCCTTCGGGGCCGAAGTCCAAGGCTCCGAGCAGCTTGTTCTGGCCACGGTCAGGCTTCTGGGCATGAGAACCATGATGGACTACAAGGGAGACCTTCTGGCCCACGCCTTCATCAGAAACCTGGCCAAATTCGTGAACTCCTTTCTGCCCGAGGGTGCCTGCGCGGGCATGTTTTCCAAAGAAATTCTGGTCATTGCGGCCAAAACCAAGGACGAGTCAACCCTTGAGCTGTTTCTAAGCCAGCTTGAGGCCTTCTTCACCAACCTGACCATTGAAACATATTGTCAAAAGCACAGACTTCAGGTCGAGATCGGCGGCGCGCTGGTAACCCCAGGATTGAGCGCCTATTCGGCCATTCAGGAAGCACTTGCGACATCCAAGAAGTACGTATGAAGACCAACAACTCCTCCCTGCATCTTTCCATCGGCCTTTTTGTCATCGTGGGCCTCGCCTGCACGGCCTATCTGGCCATGACCCTCGCGAACACGACGTTTTTCGCCGGTGACTCCTACGAGGTCACGGCCAAATTCACGGCCGTGAACGGACTCAGGGCCGGCAGCAACGTGGAAATTTCCGGCGTGTCGGTGGGCAAGGTTTCAAGCATCTCCTTGGACCAGACCCTTTACCAGGCCGTAATTACCATGAACATCGACAATTCCGTGGGCATTCCCGTCGACTCCACGGCCGCAATCAAGACAAGCGGACTCATCGGCGACAAGTACGTGAGCATCATCCCCGGCGCCGACGACGCGCTCCTGAAAGACAAGGAGATCCTCATGGATACACAGGCGGCCCTCGATATTGAGGAAATGATTTCAAAATATGTATTTGGAAGTGTCGACAAATGAGAATTCTGTTCCTTTTCCTTATCATGCTCCTTCCTGCTCCGGCCGTGTCGCAGGACAACCCGACAAGCTACATCCGCGCCAACGTCGACAAGGTGGTAAACATCCTGACGTCTCCGGAATACGAGGCGGAAACAAACAAAACCGAGCAATTGCGTCAGATCGAAGCCGTGGTCGACAATTTTTTTGATGCTGAAGAGCTCTCCAAGCGCTCTCTTGGTCAATACTGGAGAATCTTCACTCCCGAACAGAAACAGGAGTTTCAGCCCCTGTTCCTGAAACTCATCAAGCAGGTCTACCTCAAGAAATCCATCACCTACAATGGCGAGGTGGTGAATTACAACCAGGAGATCATCAAGTCGGACACCCTGGCCGAAGTCCATACCACCGTAACTTCCCCCGACCTGAACATTCCGATCATCTACTACATGATCAGAAAAGACGTTTCATGGAAGGTCTACGACGTCTCGGTTGAGAATGTGAGCCTCATCAAAAACTACCGCTCCCAATTCCGGAGCATCCTGCAAAACAATTCGCCCGACAAACTCATTGCCACTTTGAGGGACAAAACCAATGAATAAGCGCCTTCTCCTGCTCTGTCTGGCCTTGTGCATGATCCTGCTCCAGGGATGCGCCGGCAAGAAATCCAGCCCTTCCATGAACCAAGACGTAGCGGCAGGTCAGGAATACGAAGAAACTTACGGGGAAGAAGAAAACGGCCCTTACCCCGACCAGCTGGAAGGCTTCAACCGTGGAGTATTTTCGTTCAACGACGGTTTCATCACCTACGTGTTCACACCCATCGACACGGTCTACACCGGATTTTTCCCGCCGGACATCCGCGCCGGATTCGGCAACTTCTACCGCAACCTCGGGTACCCCGTGCGTCTCATCAACGCCCTCTTGCAGTTCAAGTTCGACAAGATGGCCAAGGAGACCGCGTCCTTTGCCCTGAACACGTTTTTCGGCGTGGGCGGCCTTTTCAACATCACCCACAACATGCCGAGCCTGCAATCATCCCCCGAGGATTTCAGCCAGACCCTGGCCTTTTACGGCCTGGACTCCGGCTCGTATCTGGTGCTGCCCATCCTTGGGCCGACCACCCTGCGTGATGCAGTGGGCTCCGTCGCGGACTCCTTTGCTCACCCGCTGTCCTTCGTGACCCCGGACAGCGCGAAATACGCACTGATCGGACATGACAGAGCCAATTCGGCCTCGGCCAAGCTCCCAGCCTACAAGAGCATCAAGGAGGAAGCCTTCGACCACTACACGAGCATGAAGGACGTCTATTTCCAGTACAGAATAGGCCTGGAGAAGGAATAAAGTCGGCTCTCATGTGACAATGAGGTCACGCGTCACGCGTGACCTTGACTTTCCCGGGTCCGGAATATCTTGATTGAGATGATCAATTGACCATAAATCCCGACACGAACCTGGAGGAAACATGTCCGACAAGAAGAAACTCGTTAGCGTAGAAGAAACCCGCCTGGCCTACATGACCGGGATGCTGCTCAAGGAAATCGCGGACGGCCTGTCCAAACGCAAGTTCGAATTCAAGACCGCTGACGGCCCCGTTACGGTGACCGTGCCCAAGGATGTGGATATCGAGTACAGCGTGGTGCAGAAAGACAAGGAAGGCGAAACCAAGACCAAGCTTGAAATCGAGATTTCCTGGTAATCCTGAACGAAACAAGCGTTCGGATAAATAACCTGACTCAAGAACTGTGCCCCCCGCCGAAGATTTCGGTGGGGGGCTTTGCTTTTGCTGCCTGCGCGATCCGGGACCTTGTGCCCGTTCGACCAAGACCGCGTGACCTCCCATGGCGAGGTCGACGCGGCATGGACGAACGGTGCTTCCCGAGCGTCACATGAGCGATGGCAGGAAGGTCACTATCTGGGGGATGAAAAACAGGAGGGCGATGCCGATGACCGTGGCCACCAGGAAGGGATAGATGCCGCGAAAAATGGATTCCAGGCTGATGTTCTGCTTCATGGCCGTGGTCACGCCGTAGACCACGTAGACGTTGATGCCCACGGGCGGCGTGATGACCCCCATCTCAGTGACCAGCACGATTATGACCCCGAACCAGATGGGATCGTAGCCAAGGTTCATGACCACTGGATAGAAGACCGGGACGGTCAGCATGATCATGGCCAGGGAGTCCATGAAGCATCCGCCGAGAAAATAGATGAACACGATGATGGCCATGACCGCCAGCGCGGGAATTTCAAGGCCGCCGATGTAGCTCGCCGTGGTGAAGGGGATGCGGGTCACAGCCAGGAATTTCCCGAACACCACGGCTCCGGCAACCAGAAAAAGGATCATGCACGAGGTGCGCAATGTCTCTTCCAGGGACTTGAAAATCAGCCGCACGTTCAGCTGACGCCGTACCAGTCCCAACACCAGTACGCTGAATGCTCCCACGGACGCGGCTTCGGTGGGGGTGAACCAGCCCTTGAAAAGCCCGGCCAGGACAACGGCGAAAATGATGATCGTATCGATGAGACCGGTCAATGATTTGATTCGTCTGTGCCATGAAAAGTGCTCAGCTGCGGGCCCGAAATCAGGATGGCGGCGGCACGTGATCCAAATCGCACACAGAAACAGCCCAGTCAGTATGAAGGCAGGCAGGATGCCGGCGACGAAAAGCCGTCCGATGGATTGTTCCGTAAGCACGCCGTAAATGATCAGCACCACGCTCGGCGGCATGATCATTCCAAGCCCACCACCCGCAGCCACCGCTCCCGCCGCCAGGCGATCGCGATACCCAAAACGCTTCATTTCCGGGATGGCCACAGTGGCCATGGTCGCGGCCGTGGCCGGACTGGATCCGCAAACCGCGCCAAAGGCGGTGCAGGCCGAAACCGTGGCCATGGCCAGTCCGCCTCGGATGTGTCCGAAAAAATGGTAGGTAGTCGTGAAAAGACGCCTGCTTATGCCTGCGTTGAAGGCCAGTTGCCCCATGAGAATGAAAAGGGGAATGGTCGTCAGGTCGTAGGAGACAAAAACCTCGTACATGCTGCGGCTGAGCATGTTCAACCCGCCCTGAACGGAAGTCAGCACGGAAAATCCCACAAAGCCGACCACACCCATGACAAAAGCCACGGGCATGCGCGTGGCGAAAAGCAGGAGCATGATCGCTATGCCCAAAAATCCGATTCCGGCCGGGCTCATGAGTTTCTCCTTTGCAGCACGAATTGCAGAAGGTCGACGAACATGGTCAGGGTTGCCACGGCGAAGCATGCGCCAAGCGCGTACAGGAAGAGATACTCGGGCAAACCCAGATTCATGGAAACCTCACCGGAAAGATGTTTGTCCCGGGCATACGCCAACATCATAACCGTAACCGTGGCGAAAAAAATGACGGACAGGGTTTCGCGGAATAGTTTGAGCCGACGGCGCACCTTGGTGGACATGAGCTGCACGAAGACCTCCACCCCAATGTGCGAACGATGTGAGTGCGCGTACGGCAGGGAGAGCCCCAACGCCAGAACGGCCAGAAAGGTGACGATCTCCTCGGAGCCGAAAATGGGGCTGCGATTCAACCTGCCTGTAATATCGGCCACGGTCAGCAGCGCCATTCCCAGAAGACACAGGCATCCGCCGATGCGCATCACGCTTCCGATACGTGCCAGAATTTTTTCAACGATCTCCACAAGCATTCTCCAGACTACATGACGCAGGGGCAGGAGCCTTGCGGCTCGTGCCCCTGCAACACCTTGGTATTTTGAAGACTATTTCAAATTGGCGCGCATGAAATCAAGCACGGCCTTGCCGTCCGCTCCGGCCTTGGCGCATTCGGCCTCGTATTCACCGAAGATGGGCTCCATGGCCTTGGTCCAGCGCTCGGCCTCGGCCGGTTCCAGGGTGACCACGGCGTTGCCCTCCTGGGCCAGGAAAAATTCCAGGCCTTCCTTGTCGCTGTCATCCCAGGCTTTTCCGTGCCTTGGAATCCAGTCCTGGCTGACCTCGGTCATCGCTTTTTGCACCTCGGGGGAGAGTGAAGCCCAGACATCCTTGTTGATGACCACAAAAAAAGTGGTCGTGTAGGCCACGGCGGTGGTGTCCGTTAAATAATCGACGACTTCGCCCATCTTCCAGCCCTTGTTGGTCTCGACGGGATAGATTCCACCATTGACGACGCCCTTCTGGATGGACTGGTAGGAGTCGGGCATGGACATGGCCACCGGATTGCCGCCCAGGGCGGAGATGACGCTTGCGCTGTTGCCGGTGGCGCGAATCTTCATGCCCTTCAGCTCTTCCATGGAGGTCACGGCCTTGCCGGCGGTATGCAGTTTGCCCGGTCCATGCGCATGAAAATAAAGGACATGCACGTCGTCGAATTCCTTGGGCTTGAACTGGTCGTACACTGCGTTGGCCAGCGCCGTGGCTTGCACGCCGGTCGTGTAGCCCATGGGCAGATCCACTCCGGACAGGACCGGGAAACGCCCCTTGGTGTAACCGAGGGCGGAGAGACCGATATCCGAGATGCGCTGCACCACGCCGTCATAGCAGTCCTTGGGCTTGGTCAGGGTGCCTGCCGGATAGTAGTCAATGACGACCTGACCGTTCGAGCGGGCCTCGACCTCGCGGCACCACTCCTCGGCCAGAATCGACTGGATGTGGGTCGGCGGGAAGAAGTTGCTGTAGGACAGCTTGGCGGGTCCCGCGGCGATGGCCTGCGCCGAAAATCCCAGAACGACGAAAGCCAGGGTCGCGACTCGTAAGAACAGCCTCATGACAATAATCCTCCGTGTGAAAAGTAAGACCGCGCACCATGCGCGAGCCTGATTATTCCTGGGTATCCAGGGCGTTGGCCAGAGCGAGTTTCATGGCTGCCCGGCGAAAATCCTTGCGGTCGATGGTCCCCGTCCCGAGCAGGGAATGGATCAGAAATCCCTCGAACAGGGCCGTGTTCAGGGCGCCGATCTTGCGCGCCGGATAACCGCTGCGCACATACGGCGCGACAATGTCATCAAAAATTTCGTTGGAGAGACGATACAGGGACTGGTTGAGCTGCGCGCGCAGATCCTCGTTGCGGGAGGCATGGATGGTGAATTCGAGAAAGATCGAACTCCAGTTGCGGTCATCGATCATGGTCACCAGAAAATCGAGGATACGGTCCATGACCTCTTCAAGGCTGCGCGCATCCTGCAACGCGGCATCGCGCATGGCGCGGTAGGACTGCATCTTGATGGCGATGATGGCCAGCATGATCTCGTCCTTGCTTTGCCAGTGCCGATAGAAATTACCCTTGGCATAGCCTGCGTCCGAAGTGATCTCGGCCACAGTGGTAGCGACAAAGCCCTTGGCGGCGAAAAGTTTTTCCGCCGAATCGAGCAGCTCGCGCTGGGTCTGGAGTGATTTTTCCTGCTGTTTTCTGGCCACTAGGCTTCCTTTTTTGGACAATGGTCATAAAGTGACCCAAAGTCATTTTGTGACCAAGTATTCTTGTAGCCTGAATCTGTCAAGCGCCCACCACCGAGGAGGATTTCTTGACAGCCCCCTGGGCCCCGACTAGCGTCTTTTCCACTTCGGATACCTTAGGGTGTAAAAGGGAATCCCGTGCAAATCGGGAGCGGACCCGCCGCCGTAAGTTTCAAAAGCCATCCTCCACGCTGTCCACTGGGATCAATCCTGGGAAGGACGAGGATCGGTGAAACGAGCCGGAAGACCTGTCCGAGGTCCAACCACAGTTTGTGCTGCCTGCAACGGGGGATTTTTGCGGGCCGCGCCCTTGGACGTCAGTCCTTTTCTCTTCTCACTGCCCCCGCCAAACCTGGAGGTCTCATGTTCAAAGCCTCGCATGTTTGCGGACTCTTTCTGTTCATTTTTCTGCTCGCCCTGTGCGGCCCGGCCCTGGCCGAACACAGGGAGCGGCCGCCCAAAAAGGGAATCCTGCTGGTGGCCTTCGGCACGACCGTGCCCGAAGCGCGCAGCGCCCTGGATCACCTCGGAGAGAAAGCGCGGCTGCGCTTTCCCGGCATTGAAATCCGCTGGGCCTATTCTTCGCGCATCGTGCGCGAGAAACTTGCCGCCCAGGGTCAGGACTTCGATTCTCCGGCCATGGCCCTGGCGCGGATGATGGACGACGGCTTCACGCACGTGGCGGTACAGTCCCTGCACACCATCCCGGGAGAGGAATTCCACGGCCTGCAACGCACGGTACAGGCTTTTTCCGGCCTGCCCAAGGGCATGGACAGCGTGGTCCTGGGCCTGCCGCTGCTGGCCGAACCCGCCGACGTCGAAGCCTGCGCCTCGGCCATCATGGCCAGTCTCCCGGCGGAACGAAACGCGGGCGAAGCCGTCGTCCTGCTGGGCCACGGCACCCACCACCCGGCAAACATCTATTATCCAGGCCTCCAGTACTCCCTGAACCGACACGACCCGCTGGTCCTGATCGGCACCGTCGAAGGCACGCCGTCCCTGGACGACGTGCGGCAGGTTCTGAAAGACCGCAAGATCTCAACTGTCTATCTTGCGCCCTTCATGGCCGTGGCTGGGGACCATGCACTGAACGACATGGCCGGAGACGAGGAAGACTCCTGGAAATCCGTGCTCACCTCCGACGGCCTGACCTGCATTCCGGTCCTGCGCGGAACGGCCCAGATCCCGGCCTTCGTCGACATCTGGCTGGACCATCTACAGGCGGCGCTGGAGCGCCTGCCCTAGCCCCATGAACGACAGGCGACACACAAGGGCATGGCTGGCCATGGCGGCGGCCGTGCCCCTTTCCATCTATGCAGCCCTTTTTTTCGGGTCCTACCCCCTGCCCGCCGAGGCCATCCACAACGCCCTCGCGGCCATGCTCCATGGCCAGATCGAGAGTCAGGAACTGGTCATCGTGCGCGACATCCGTCTGGGCCGCATCCTGCTTTCGTTCCTGACCGGCGCTGCATTGGCCGTATCCGGCGGCGTTTTCCAGGGCCTGCTGCGCAACCCTCTGGCCGACCCGTTCACCCTCGGGATATCCAGCGGCGCGGCCTGCGGCGCGGCCCTGGCTCTGGGCATGGGATGGACCGTGGCGGGGCTTTCGACCCTCCCGCTGGCCGCGCTTGGCGGAGCGTTCGCGGCCATGACCCTGGTCCTGGCCATGAGCAGACTGGCCGGAGACTTCTCCCGCGAGAGCCTTGTTCTGGGTGGGATCGTCGTCTCCACTTTTCTCGGCGCAGCCATCGCCCTCATCAAGTCATTGAACGAAGAGTCGGTGGCGGCCATCGTGTTCTGGATCATGGGCAGCTTCCAGGGGCGGGGGTTCGAGCACGTGGGGCTCATGCTGCCGTACATGATCGCAGGCTCCGCCCTGGTCCTTTTTCTGGCCCGGGAGCTCGACATCCTGGGCCTCGGGTCCGAGCAGGCGGCACAGGTCGGCGTGTCCGTGGGACGGGCGCGCATCGGCCTGCTCATCGGTGCCGGAATGCTGACCGCCGCGGCAGTCAGCGTCTCCGGCATCATCGGCTTCGTCGGCCTTGTGGTGCCCCATCTGGTGCGCATGCTCATCGGACCGGACTCAAGGCCCCTGCTTCTTTTTTCGGCCCTGGGCGGAGGAATCCTGCTGCTCTGGTCCGACGTTCTGGCCCGCACCATTCTCTCCCACGGAGCGGAATTGCCCGTGGGCGTGGTCACCGCCCTGTTCGGAGGCCCCTTCTTCTGCCTGATCATGGCCAGGGGACGCAGGCCGTGAGCACACCAATGATCGACATCCGGAACCTGAGCGCAGGCTACAAGGGACAACCCGTGCTGCGCGGCATCTCCCTTAACGTCGGGGAAGGCGAGTTCACGGGCATTCTCGGTCCCAACGGCAGCGGCAAGACGACCCTCATCCGCGCCCTGTCCGGAGTCCTGCCTTACGCTTCCGGCAGCATCCACATCGCGGGCCATGACGTACGTGCCCTTTCGGCCAAGGCCCGGGCCCGGCATTGCGCCACCGTGGCCCAGAAAAACCCGGGACTTTCCGGTGTGCGCGCCATGTCACTGGTGCTCATGGGGCGCTACCCGCATATTTCATTCCTTGGCGGCTACTCCAGGCACGACTACCTGCGCGTGCAGGCGGCCATGGAGGAAACAAGCAGCCTCGATCTTGCCGAGCGCAGCACCGAAGCGCTCTCCGGCGGAGAGCTGCAGCGGGTCATCACGGCCAAGGCCCTGGCCCAGGACACCAGACTCCTGCTGCTGGACGAGGCCGCGTCCAACCTCGACGTGGCCCGGACCATGGATCTCTACGAGCTGCTGCGAATCAAGAATGCCGCCGGGCTGACAATCCTGACCGTGGCCCACGACCTGAATCTTGCGGCCCTCTATTGCCAGCGCCTGGTCTTTCTGAAAAACGGTTCCGTCACGGCCGATGGACCGACCCGCGAAATTTTTACGGCCCAAACCTTGAGTGACATATATGAAACACCCCTCGCCGTGGCGGAGCATCCCCTCACCGGGACTCCCCAAGCTTATCTGGTGCCTCGTGCTTAACCTTTTCCTGTTTCAGGCGGCAGCGGGCGCAACATCTCTGGACGAGATCTCCGTCATGGACGATGAAGGCCGCCGGATACGCCTCGATGCGCCCGCGACCCGGATCATCGCCCTCTACGGCGCGTTCAACGAGATCCTGGCCGACATGGGCCGCGAAAACCTGCTCATCGCCCGCACCGCCAGTGACGACCTGCCCCCGTCCATCGCCGGCAAGCCGTCCATCGGAACACATTTGCGGCCCAACGCGGAGCTGATCATCGGCCTTGCGCCGGACCTTGTCCTGCAGCTCGGCGGCCGGGGCGAGGCCATGGAGCCGGTGCGCTTTCTGGAAAAACGGGGCCTCAAGGTCGCGGTCTTCGATCTTGAAAATTTCGACCAGCTATTTTCCGTCATGGAGCGCCTCGGCACTCTGACCGCAAGCACGGACCAGGCCACCGAGCGCATCCACTTCATGCGCTCGGAACTTGCGCGCATCGAAGCCCAAAACCGCCCACCCCGACCTAAAATCTTCTTCGAGGCTCGCTACCCCACGCTCCTGGCGGCAGGACAGGGCTCCATGGCGTCGGAGATAATTTTCAAGGCCGGCGGGGAAAACTGCGTCGCCGCCCCGGACAAGCTCGTGCGCCTGGGTGAAGAGGAGCTCCTGCGCCTCGCCCCCGACATCTACCTCATGCAGGCAGGCCCCATGAACCCAAGCCCCGTGCCCATGACCGATCGCAGCCTCTTTCGCACCCTGGAGTGCGTGAACTCCGGCCAGGTCCATGTCGTGGATCAGAAGGTCTTTTCCCGGCCCGGCCCGCGCAGCCTTGAGGCCGTGCGCCAACTCTCAAACATCATTTCAAACTGGAAAAAGGAGGTCCGACCATGAGCGGCCATCTCTACGGCATCGGCGTTGGACCAGGAGACCCGGAACTCTTGACCATCAAAGCGGCGGGAATCCTTGGCCGCGTGGACGTCATCCTCGCGGCGTCCTCGACCAAGAACGACGACTCACTGGCGCTGGACATCGCACGTCCCCATTTGAAGCCGGACGCGCGCGTCATCCGCCTGGGCTTTCCCATGAGCCGCGACGAGGGCACCCTGCAATCCGCCTGGGAAGAAAACGCCCGTCTGGTCCTCCATGAACTTGCCCAAGGACACGACGCAGCCTTTTTGACCCTGGGCGACCCGCTGCTCTATTCGACCTTCGCCTACCTGCTGCGCACCCTGCGCGGACTGGCCCCGGAGCAGGCGGTGACGGTAGTTCCCGGCATAACATCCTTTCAGGCCGTGGCGGCGGCCACTGAGACCGTGCTGGCCGAAAGCGCCCAGAACCTGCTCATTCTGCCCGGCATCCGCGACGCCGCCGATCTGCGCAGGAGCCTGGAGAGTGCGGACAATGCCGTCATCCTCAAGGCCTACACGAACTTTTCTGCCATCCGCGAAGAACTGCGCAATTTTCCAACCCCGACCCATTGCGTTTTTGCGTCAAGAATGGGCATGAAGGAACAGTTCATTACGCGCAGCCTGGACGAGGCGCCGGACAATCCGACCTATCTCTCGCTCATGCTGCTGACCAAAAACGAATCACTTTGAACCAAGGATAAGTTTATGCCTAAAGCCATCGTCATTGCCGGAACTTCCAGCGGGTGCGGAAAAACTTCCGTCACTCTCGGCCTGATGAAAGCTTTCGCCCGCAAGGGCCTGGTGGTGCAGGGCTTCAAGTCCGGCCCTGATTTCATCGATCCCGGCCTGCACCGCCTGGCCTCGGGCCTGCCCAGCCACAACCTGGACGGCTGGATGCTCTCGGCCGATGAGATCCATCGCATCTTCCGACGCAACCACGAAGGTTGCGACATCTCCATCATCGAGGGGGCCATGGGCCTCTTCGACGGCATCGGTGCCGTCAGCGAGGAAGGCTCGGCCGCGCAGCTGGCCAAGATTCTGGGCGTGCCCGTGATGCTGGTGGTCAACGCCCGGGGCATGGCCCGCTCGGCGGCGGCCCTGGTCAAGGGCTACGCCCAGTTCGACCCGGACCTGCGACTCGACTCCGTGCTCTTCAACATGACCGGCAGCCCCACCCACGAACAGATTCTGGCCCAGGCCATGGATAACCAGGGAGTGCGGGTGCTGGGCAGCCTGCAACGCCAGGCAGACCTGCCCCTGCCCTCGCGGCATCTCGGGCTGGTCACCGCCGAAGACCTGGACCGCCGCGAGGAGCGCCTGAACGCCCTGGCCGACTGGGTCGAAAAATCCATTGATCTGGACGCGTTGCTGGAGGCCCTGCCCGAATATTCGCTGCCGTCCCTTAGCGATGGCGGGGTCAGGATGCCGGAAATCCGCATCGGATACGCCCGCGACCGCGCCTTCTGCTTCTACTACGAGGAAAATCTGCGCATGCTGCGTCAGGCCGGGGCCGAGCTGGTGCCCTTCTCGCCGCTGCACGACACGAACCTGCCCCCGGCCCTCAAAGGGTTGTATCTGGGCGGAGGCTATCCGGAACTGCACGCGGCGGAGCTTACCGCCAACACGGTCATGCTCGGCAAAGTCCGCGATTTCTGCGCCAGCGGCAAACCGGTCTACGCGGAATGCGGCGGCTTCATGTACCTGATGCGCTCCCTGCGCACTCGCTCGGGACAGGAACATGACATGGCCGGGGTCTTTGATTTTTCCTGCTCCATGGAAAACCGTCATCAGGCGCTGGGATACCGCGAAATCAGGCTCACCGCCCCTACTGCGCTGGGCGCTCCCGGAGCACAGGCCAGAGGTCATGAATTCCACTATTCGCACATGAGCGGCAGCGACCCGGCCGCCGCCCAAGTCTACGAGGTTCATGACCGCTGCGGAAAGACCAATGCAAGCGGCGGATACAAAAAGGGCAACTGCCTCGGATCCTACGTGCATCTCCATTTCGGCTCCAATCCGGACATGGCCGCCCATTTCGCCGGAGCCTGCGGGGCATGACCCTGCGCCATGGCTTCACCACTGGCACGGCGGCTTCCGCTGCCGCCAAGGCTGCGGCCACGCATCTGCTCACGGGCCGCGCCCTTGAGAGTGTCGAGGTGCCGCTGCCCATTGGCGAACGCATGAGCATCGCCATCCTTGAGAGCCGGATCGACGGAGACGCCGTCGTGGCCGCCGTGGTCAAGGACGCAGGCGACGACCCGGACGTGACGCACCGCGCCGTGATCCGCGCGCGGGTGCAACGCGGCGCAGGATCAGGCGTGACCTTGCGCGGAGGGTCCGGCGTGGGCGTCGTGACCCGGCCCGGCCTGCCCGTTGCCATCGGCATGCCAGCCATCAATCCAGTGCCCCGCGAGCAGATCACCAAGTCCGTGACCGAGGCGCTGGACGACGCCCTTGCCCCGGGCGCCAGCGAAAGCATTGGCCTTGAGGTCGAAATCCGCGTGGACCGAGGGGAAGAATTGGCCCGCAAGACCTTCAATCCGCGCCTGGGCATTGTCGGGGGAATCTCCATCCTCGGCACCCGGGGCACGGTCAAGCCCTTCAGCAACGCGGCCTATCAGGCCACCATCCGCCAATGTCTGGATGTCATGCAAGCCTGCGGGGTGACCACACCCTGTCTGACCACGGGCGGACGCAGCGAACGCTTCCTGCGTCAGGCCCGCGCGCAGACACCGGAAACGGCCTGTGTCCAGGTGGCCGATTTTTTTTCCTACAGCATGCGCGAAGTCGGTCGGCGCGGATTTGGCTCCGTGCTCTGGGGCGTCTTTTTCGGCAAGCTGGTCAAACAGGCCCAGGGACACCGCTACACCCACGCCCGCAGCGCGGAGCTTGACCTTGGCATTCTCGCTGACTGGTGCGCGGATTGCGGCTTCGACCAACATGTCTGCCGGGAGGTCGCAGGCGCCAACACGGCCATGCAGGCCCTGGAACTGCTGTCCCCCATGCCCCGGAGCAAGGCGCTCTTCACCCTGCTTACAAACAAGGCCGCCGACGCCGCCCGCACCTTTTGCGGCCGCGATCTGCGCGTGGACTACATGCTCTTCGATTTCACCGGTCAAATCCTGCACCAAACCCGGGAGGCCGCATGATCCACGTCATCGGTCTGGGTCTGTCCAGCGAGCAGCGCTGCCCCCGAATCATGGAACTGATCCAGGCGGCGGACCTTGTGGCCTCGGGAAAACGTCTTCTGGATGAATTGGAGATCGCCGAGGATCGCCGTCTGCCCCTGACCGGCATGGATGCATTCGCGACCGCCATCCGCGCACGGGCTCAAAGCGCAAATGTCTGCGTTCTGGCCGACGGCGACCCCCTGCTCTACGGCCTTGGCGCGAGCCTGCTGCGCTACTTCGCCCCTGGCGAGCTGACATTTCATCCCAATGTCTCGGCCATGCAGACAGCATGCGCCCGTTTCGGCCTGCCCTGGCACGCCTGCCGGACCTTGTCCCTGCACGGCCGCGAAGACCTGACCCCGCTCTTTGCGGCCCTGACGCACGACAACCTGATGGCTCTGTACACGGACCAGAAGCACAGCCCCGACGCCATCGCCAGACTTTTGCTGGAACGCGGCGTCACGGGCTGGCGCATGAACGTGGCCGAGGCTCTGGGCGGCCCCGAAGAAAAGCTGACCACCCTCGCTCTGACCGAGGCCGCTCAATGTACCTGGCACGCCCTGAACATTGTTGTCCTCGAACGCACGGGGAACCCTGCCCTACCCCTCAGGCTGGGTCTTGATGAAGACGCGCTGGCCCACAGCGACGGGCTCATGACCAAGCAGCCCGTGCGCGCCTTCGCCCTGTCCCTGCTGCGCCTGCCCCCGGACGCCGTCATGTGGGATCTGGGAGCAGGAAGCGGAGCCGTCAGCCTGGAGGCCGCGCGGCTCCTTGGCAGGGGGCGCGTGGTTGCGGTGGAGCGTCAGGCGGAACGGGTGCGGCACATCAGGGAAAATGTGGAACGCACAGGGGCCTGGCTGGTGGAGGTGGTACACGGCAGTTTGGAGGAGTTTTTGGGGAATGGGAATTTTGGGAAGAATAGGACCTATGGGGCATACGGGACCTATGAAAAGGCAGCCAACGCCCAGAAAAGCGATTATGCCTGCCCTGAACATACGTCCTATAGGCCCCATATGTCCCATTCTTCCTATTCTTCCCATTCTTCCGCCCCCACCCACATTTTCATCGGCGGCGGGGCCTCGGCCCCCGTTCTTGCGCAGTGCGCCGCCCTGCTTTCTTCCGGCGGGCGCATGGTGATCGCCGCAGTGTTGCTCTCCACCCTGGAGACCGTTCGCACCGTCTTTCTTGAACTGGGTTGGCCCTTGAAGGTGCATCAGCTCATGCACCACGCCGGGTCCCCCCTGGCGGGCGACCTGCGGCTTACGCCGTCCAATCCCGTATTTCTTCTGGAAACCCAAAAACCTTCAAGCGACACATGAATATTTCCCCTCAGGTTTATTTTATCGGCGCAGGTCCCGGAGATCCGGACCTGATCACGGTGCGCGGCCGGGACCTTGTCGAACGGGCGGATCTGGTGCTCTATGCCGGTTCTCTTGTGCCCGCCGAGGTGGTGGGCTGCGCCCGGCCCGGAGCCGTGGTCGCGGATTCGGCGGGCATGAGCCTCGAACAGACCCATTCCCTGATGCTTGAGACGGCGCGCAAGGGCGGAATCGTGGCGCGGGTGCACACCGGCGATCCATCCCTGTTCGGCTCCGTGCGCGAACAGATCGCGCTGCTGGACCGTGACGGCGTGACCTGGACCATCATCCCCGGCGTGACCGCCGCCTTTGCCGCAGCGGCCAGGGCCGGAGTGTCGTTCACCGTGCCCGAGACCACTCAGAGCCTCATCATCACCCGCCTGCACGGCCGCACCCCGGTCCCGGAATCAGAAAGGCTGAGCGAACTGGCGCGGCACGGCTCGTCCGTGGCCGTGTATCTTTCAGCGGACAAGGCCGGGGATCTGGCCGATCAATTGCGTCAAGCCGGATCGCCGGAGAACACGGTCATCGTCATCGGGCACAAGGTTGGCCATCCCGGGGAAAAAATCATCCGCACCACCCTTTCGGAACTCGAAGAAAGCGTACAGGCTGCCAACATCACCCGTCAGGCCGTATTTCTGGTCCTGCCCGGAGAGACCGCGCCGCAGATCCAGTCCAGGCTCTATGACGCCTCGTTCGGACACGGATTTCGCGAGGCCCGGCGCCCCCGAACCTGGCCACGCATGGCCATCTACGCCATGACCAGCCAGGGCCTTAGCCTGGCCCGGCGCATCGCCGCCATGGCCCCGGCCGATCTTTTCGCCACCAGCCGCCTGGTCGAAGACCGCCACGGCCATGACCGGGTGCAGGGCTTTGAGCGCATCGCCGATCAGGTTCGGGTCAATTTCCCTCTCTACCACGCCCACGTTTTCGTTGCCGCCACCGGCATCGTGGTGCGAAGCATCGCGCCCCTGCTCCAGTCCAAGACAACAGACCCGGCCGTGGTCGTCTGCGACCAGAACGGCGAACACGTGGTCAGCCTCCTGTCCGGCCATCTCGGCGGGGCCAACGACCTGGCCCGGCGCATCGCCGCCCACATCGCAGGCCGTCCCGTCATCACCACGGCCACGGACACAGCAGGCAAGCCCGCCATCGACACCCTGGCCCAGGCCCGCGACTGCGTCATCACGGATCCTTCCCACCTGGCGGCGCTGAACAGCATGTTGGCCGAGAGCGGACGCGTCACGGTGCATGACCCGGAAAATCGTCTGGGCCTGTCCGGAAACGAGGATTTGAAAGATTCCTTCGAACTGGTGGAAGAAGCACATGCGCAGGTGCTGGTCAGCTGGAAAAACGCCAAAGCCTTGGGCCTGGTCCTGCACCCGCGTTGCCTCTGCGCCGGAATCGGCTGTCGTCGGGGCGTCTCCCGCGAGGAAATCCTGGGGGCCCTGAACCACGTCATGACTCTGCATGGCCTGGCTTTAGACAGTCTGGCCGCGCTGGCCAGCGTTGAACTTAAAGCGGACGAAGAGGGGCTGCTGGAAGCGGCGCAGGAGCTGGGCCTGCCCCTTGAATTCTTTGAAGCGTCGATTCTCGATGAAACAGAAGTCCCCAACCCCTCGGAGCGGGTGCGGGAAAAAATAGGAGTGGGGAGCGTATGCGAAGCAGCAGCCATCCAGGTCGCCCTGAAATCAAGCCCGGCGGTGCGGCTGATAGTGCCCAAGACGATAAGCGGAAACGTGACGGTGGCCATATGCCTGGCCGGTTGACCGTGATCGGCCTTGGGCCCGGCAGCTCGGCGCTGCTCGCCCCCATGGCCCTGTCCTGTCTGGTCCAGGCCGGAGCCGTTGTCGGCTATGACCGCTATATGGAGCTGGTCGATCCTGACCTGCTCAAGGGCAAGACCCTTTTTTCAAGCCCCATGAAGAAGGAAATGGAACGCACGGCCAAGGCCGTGGAATTCGCCCTGGCCGGACTCGACACGGTCGTGGTCTCCTCCGGGGACAGCGGCATCTACGGCATGGCCGGACTGGTCCTTGAATTTCTGGAACGCGAGGGGCTCCTGAACGCCGTCGAGCTTGAAGTCGTCCCGGGCATCCCGGCCCTGTGCGCGGCGGCTGCGCTGCTCGGCGCCCCCCTCATGCACGACTTCGCCTCCATCTCCCTGTCCGATCTTTTGACTCCACTGCCGACCATCATGAAGCGAATCCGCTGCGCGGTCGAAGGCGATTTCGTCATCGCCCTCTACAATCCCAAGTCCCGCAAGCGCGATTCCTATCTTGGACAGGCTCTGGCCATCGCGACCGAGCATCGCGGGGAGGGCACTCCCGTGGGCTTCGTACGCAACGCCTACCGCCCGGATCAGGACGTACGCGTCGCGACCCTTGGCACCTGCGATCCCGAGTGGGCCGACATGCTGACCACCGTCGTCATCGGCAACAGCGCGAGCCGCCTGGCCGGAAAGAAGATCCTCACCCCACGCGGCTATTTCGAAAAATACGGATAGCTGACTGTTGAAAAATTCAATATTCGCAAGCCGTTCATTCAAAAATGGTGAGATGCAAGAAAACGAAATAATTCACGGCGCGCGGTGTATTGCGCAGATGCGCGGTCTGGATTTTTTCGCTGACGCAGCAGATCGCCGTTTTGGGGCGGCCTGATAGCGCGTCGTCCACCCTGCGGACTCAGGCTTCCGGCCCCGCCGAGACGCGCAAAAGGTCACCCTTGAGCATCCACATCACGGTCGAAACCAGAAGATCCGCCGCCTCGGCCTTCTCGTGCAGGGCCGCCCACGTTAGCGGACGCCGGGCCCAGACCAGCACCTTGCGCATGAGCTCAAGGTCGATCCTGTCTTCGATACCCGCATAGACCACGGGAAAATCCTGCCCCCTGTACACGGCCCGGCCAAGCTCCGTGGCCTCCAGCACATCCCCTTCCGCCAGACGCCGCGTCGGGTATCCGGCAAAAATCCGTCCGTGGCGCATGAGCAGCGGATGGCCGTCCCCGTCCGGCCTGGGCGCGGACGATGCCGCCAGTCGCTCCCACAATTCCAGATAACGTTCGATGATCCGGGACCAGTCAAAGCCCAGGGCATGCTCCCGGGCCGCCCGACCCATGCCCTCACGCACGTCTTTGCGCAGCATGGCGTGCAGATGCCCGGCCAGTTCGCCCACATCCACGGCCACGTCCTGAGCCAACCACAAGTGATAGGTGCTGTCGTAAAGAAGCGGCGCCAGAAGCGAAATGTCGTCCACCTCGCCGCTGTCCAAAGTAGGCACCAGAAATCCCGTGAGCCCGTGACGAACCAGATCCCGGTAGCCGTCATAGTCCGAAGCGATGACGGGTTTTGAGGCGGCGGCCGCTTCCAGGATCGTCAGGCCGAAAGTCTCCTGAGGGTTGTCGGCCAGGGACACGACCACGTCGGCGCGATGCAAGAGGGCCGTCCTGGTCGCGTCGTCGGGACAGCGCACGACAACAAGCTCAAGTCCGATATTGGCCGCCAGATTGGTCAGGGTGTGCGGCAGGGATGCGCCCTCGTCCGGGCTTCCAGCCAGGACCAGACAGACGTCCTCAAGCTTGGTCCCGCCTTGGCGCACACGCTGGAAAGCACGCAGCAAGGGCAAGAGATCCATCTTGGAATACGGGCTGATCCGTCCCGGCACCAGAAAAACGGTCTTCGACTCCGGCACGGCGGGCACGGCACCCGGTCCGGGAGCGTCAAATTCAGAGCACCACACGCCAAGGGGCACGACAGCCACCTGGGGCACCGGAGCGCCGAACGCCTCGCCGAGCACCGCCAGTTCCTCCCGCACGACATCGGCCCCGGCGCTTGAGGTGGCCACAATGCAATCCCGGGCAGTGTTTCCGCTCCAGACGTGCTGGGCGAAGGACTGGCCGTAACGTGCGTAGGACAGGGAGTGGGTCACGCCGGTGATGGGGAAGATTTCAAGGGCCAGCCTGTTCCTGGCCGCAGCCAGAAAACCCTGCGAGGTCAGACAGTCGGAAAGATGAAACGCGTGGTATGGCGTCCGGGCCAGATGCTCGGGCAAGGCGGTGCGCGGCAGGATGCGGACTTTGCCAAGCGCCTGCGGACAGACGGACTGCACGTAGGTTTGCAGCGCCTCGCCGCTTTGCCGGTCCGCCAGAAAAAAATGATAGGCCGCGAAAGGATCGGCTTCAAGCAGGGCCCGCAGGAAACCGGTATTGGCAACCTTGCGTCCGATGATGGGACCGCCTTCGACAAATGGATCTAGTGTGCCCCAGACAGGGCCTAAGTGTTGCGCCATGCACAGCCAGAGCAATATCCGGGCCTGATGAACGTCCTTTGAAAAGGCGGCAAGAGCAGGCGGAAAAATGAGTCGAAACACAAGACGGAGCCGTAGCGGCCACCTTTCGTCAGGCTTGGCAGCAAACTTGCTAAGTTCCAGGAAATCGTCAATTTTTCGTTCCCCTGGAGGACTTCATGGACACCCCGACCCGCCCTTGCCTGGGCCTGGCTTTAAGCCCCGAGCTTGCCTCCCAGCTGAAAGGGCACCTGCCCCGGACAAGCGTTCTTGAGAATCGCCTGCCCGGTTCGGCGCTGGAATTCATGAGCGAAAGAAGCCAGGGGGGGCTTGTCTTCGTGTCCGTTTCCACCTGGAAAGACCTGCCCGCGCAGGACAGGGAGCGGCTGACCGCGCACAAGTCCTGGCAGTTCCTGCTCATCGCCGACAGACATGACCCGGAAGCTCTGGAGTTCATGTCTTCCGGGATATTCCTCACGCTCATGACCTGCCCCCTTGATGGGGAAAAAATTGCCCGCGCCCTGGAACAGGCGGAAGAAGTATCCAGCATGTATCAGGATATTTTCCTCATGGCGCGCGAAATCAGCCTCGAACGGGAACTCCTGGCCCGCAAGAACGAACAGCTGGCATTCCTCAACCAGCTGCTGACCAAAGCCAGCCAAACCCTTGATCCATCCGTCATCCTCTCCAACAGCGCCGAGGATCTGGCGCTGCTCCTCGATGTCCGTTCCGTGCTCGGCATCTTCTGGAGCGAGAACGAGGGCCAGACCGAGGCGGAACTCTTTCTGCCGGAAAACCTCACGAACACGAGCCAGGCGGAATGGATCAACCATCTGCTGAGCCTGGCCACCCGCCTCGGCAAGCACGAGGTACGCGGCTATCAGGTCTCGCTCCTGCAACACAGGGACGACGCTGAGGAGAGCCAGCCAGAGCTCGACCAGCTCATCACCCTGCCTCTGTCCCTGGGGCCGGAACCCTTTGGCGCCCTGGTCATCTGTTCGCGCGAGGCGTCGGCCCTCGGGCAGGATCGTCTGCGCATCCTCGGCTCGGCCGCCAACCATTTGGCCCTGGCCATGCGCAACAGCCTCGAATTTCGCAAGACCAAGGCCCGGGCTGACCATGACGGTCTGACGCGCATCTCCAATCGTCATCATTTTGACACTCGTCTGCGCGAAGAAATGAAACGCCACCAGCGCCATCAGGACGAACTCAGCCTGATGATGATCGATCTCGATTATTTCAAGTCCGTCAACGACACCTACGGACATCAGGCCGGAGACTTGGTGCTGCGGGAAGTGGGCAAGATACTGCACAATACCCTGCGCGAATCCGATTTCCCCGCCCGCTACGGCGGCGAGGAGTTCGTTGTGATTCTGCCGCAGACCCGGGAAGAGCAGGCCTGGATTCTGGCCGAACGTCTGCGCGCCCAGATCGGCCAGACCGTGTTCCGCTTCCAGAAGAAGCGCTTCCGGGTCACGGTGTCCATCGGCATCGCGGGCCTCAAGCCCGGCGCCCTGACCCCGCCGGAGGGCCTGATCCACAACGCCGACCTGGCCTTGTATCTGGCTAAAACCAGCGGCCGCAACATGGTCTGCTGCTCGGCCATCGAAGAATGCGAGGCTGATCAACTGGGCTGAAACCGCTGGCGCCGACCTCGGCAACAACAGAAAAACCGCATGAGGCAGCCCCCATGCGGTTTTTTTATTGTGCGAGAGTCTCCCGGCTATTTCAGAGCGAAAGGCAGCCAGGTGGAGATGACCGGGATATAGGTAACCATGAGCAGACAGACGAAGAGCAACAGCAGAAAAGGCATGACCGCCCGGGCGATATAGGTTAGGGGCTTCTTGGTGATGCCCATGGCCACGAACAGGTTCAGACCGAAGGGAAAGGTCAGGAATCCGATCTCCACGTTGACGATCATCATGATTCCCCAGGCCACGGGATCGATGTCAAAGTGGGCCAGCATGGGCAGAAAGATGGGCGTCAGGACCAGGATCGAGGTCACGATGTCCATGACGCACCCGACCGCAAGCAACAGAATGTTGACCAGAAACAGAAACACGTACTTGTTGCTGATGTGTGCGCCGATGAACTCGGCGGCCTGCACCGGAAGCTGCTCCCGGGTCAGCAGCCAGATGAAGGGCATGGCGCAGGCGATGATGAAGAGCAGAGCCGATGAGAGTACGGCGCTCTTGACCAGGATGACCCGCAACTTTTCCCAGGTCAGGGACCTGTAGATGAAGGTCTCGACCAGCAGGGCGTAGACCACGGACACGCCCGCCGCCTCCGTGGGCGTGAAGATGCCGGAATAGATGCCCCCGAGCACGATGAGCGGCATGGCCAGCCCCCAGGACGCCCGCCCGAGAATGCGCAAGGTTTCGCCCAAAGAATGCGATGATGTCGCGCCCCAGTTGAAACGCCTGGCCATGTACACGGCAAAGGCCCCAAAGATGATCACCCGAATCACGCCCGGAACAACGCCGGCCATGAACATGTCGCTGACCGAGGTGTTGCCCACCAAGGAGTAGAGGACCATGGGGATGGACGGAGGAATGAGAATGCCAAGGGTCCCGGCGCTGGTGATGAGTCCGATGCTGAATTTTTCGCTGTAGCCGGAACGGATCAGGGCCGGAATCATGATGCTGCCCACGGCGATGACCGTGGCCGGGCTCGACCCCGAGATGGCCGCGAAAAACATGCAGGTCAGAATCCCGGCCAGGGCCAGCCCGCCGCGAAAGCGCCCGACGCAGGCGTCCATGGACTGGACCAGATAATGGGCGATGCGCCCCTCGGCCATGATGTTTCCGGCCAGAATGAAAAAAGGAATGGACAGCAGCAGAAAATTGTCCAGCCCGCGAAAAAGCTGCTGCACCAGCGCGGTCAGGGGAACGTTCAGGAAAATGCTGACGGCCCCGGCCGTGGTCGCAAGGACGACAATGGCGATAGGCGTCGAAAGCAGAAGCAGACCCAAAAAAGTACAGACGATGAACCAGACCATCAGTCACGCTCCTCTGCGGTCTGTCCGAACATGATGCGCGCCTGTCCAAGGGCCCTGCCCAGAAAACGCAGGGCGATGCCCACCCCAAAGACGGGTATGGGCAGATAGGCCACCCACATGGGCATGCCCAGCGATGCCGTGGTCATGCCGTAGCGGGCCAGCAGCGTCGTCTGCTCCCATCCGTACCAGGCGATGACCAGCATCACCGCCGCGCTCAGCAGGGCGGCCAGGGTCCGCAAGGCTGCGGCGATGCGTGGCGGGGCATACTGGGTCACGGCCTCCATGGAGAAATGCGCTCCGTATTTGACGGCCATGCCTGCTCCGGCAAAGGTCACGAAAACGAGCAGATACCGACTGCCCTCGTCGAACCAGTCAAAGGTCATGCCCAGAAAATAGCGGGTCATGACCTGGATGGTGGTGCCCACGGCCAGCAGCAGAAGCAACCCGCCCACGGTCAATTCCTCGATATGCCCGAGGATGCGCAGAAAATTCTTCATCGTTCTCTCAAAAAAGGCAGGACCAAAAGGCCCTGCCGTTCTGTTTTAAGGCTTGCCTTGGCTCGCGGCGCCCGCATCCGGGTCGAGGCAAGCCGCGAACAGGATCTAGTTGCTGTACTGGTTCACCTTTTCCACGATCATGTCATAATAGCGCTTGCCTGCGTACTTTCCAAACTTGGGGTCGTCTGGAATATTGCCGACCTGATTCGCGAATTTCTCATGCACGGGCAGCACGGCATCATGAAAGGCCAGGCGCTCTTCGGGGGTCAGGTCCGCGATGGTCGCGCCAAACTTTTCCTGCGCCAGTTTTTCGAGCTCATTGCGCATGTTCGTGTTTTCGGTGCGGTTGATGTCCTCGGCGATCTTGGCGGCATCAAGAAAGATCCGCTGCTGCTCCGGAGTCAAGCTCTCCCAGACCGAACGGCTGACCATCTTGTAGAGGCAGGTCAGGGAGTGGGAGGAACGGGTCAGATACTTGGCCACTTCCGTGAACTTCATCATGACCGAGGTCGGAATGGGGTTTTCCTGCATGTCCACGGCGCCCTGCTGCAAGGCGGTGTACAGTTCCGGGAACGGGATGCCCACGGGGTTGGCGCCGAGCGCGCGGAAACTTTCCAGGAACACGGGCGAATCCATGACCCGCACGCGCACGCCCTTCATCTGTTCGGGCGAGGTGATGGTCTTGTCGCGCACGCCGAAATCGCGCATCTCGTTTTCGGCATAGCCAATGGGGATCAGGCCCATGCCGGGCATCAGCGCGTCCATGACGGTCTTGAATTCCTCGTCGGCCAGCACCTTGTAGGCAACTTCCTTGCTCGGAAAGAGAAAGAAGAGGTCCAGGAGGCCCACCTGAGGAATGAGATTCGACATGACGGCCGTGGTGCAATCCATCATGTCCAGGGTGCCGAACTGGACCTGCTCCAGCATGGAGCGCTCGTTGCCGAGCTGGCCCAGCGGAAAGACCTCGATCCTGATCTCGCCTTTCGTCTCCTTTTCCACGTGCTCGGCAAAGGCCAGGGCCGCCTTGTGCATGGGAAAATCCTTGTTCTCGATCTTGGTGGGCGCGATGTGCCCGAACTTGAGAACCCGCTCCGCCTGGGCCGACGCGGCGCAGAACATGGTCATGGCCAGAAAGATCGCCACCGAAACCTTCATCTTCATCAATGCCTCCGGGCTGTGCAGACGCCACGCGGAGCGAATGACACAAGCCTTTGTTTTTATTAAAATTTCAAAAAAGAGGACACAAAGCATAAACAATTATCGATCAGCAAGAAGCTTTGCAACCCTTTTCTGAGTATCGGGCCCCCCTTCCATTCAAACCAGTTCGTTTCGGTGCATCCCGTCACATTGACTTCGACACTGCACCCCCCTAGTGATTTTGTCCTTCACGAGCACGCCCCGTTCCGTCCGCCACGGTCCAGGGGCACCGACCCCACGGAGCGCCCAATGCCATTGCCGTCTTCCCTTGCCGCCGCCCTGGCCCGTATCGTCCCGGCGGAACGCCTGCATCTGGATGCCGTGCGGGCGCGCGTCTTCGCCCTCGACGCCAGCATCTACCAGCCTCGCGCCAAAGCCGTCATCGACCTGAAAAATGAAACCGAAATTCAGAACCTGCTGGCGACACTGCGCGAGCACGGCAGCGGCGTGACCTTTCGCGGAGCGGGCACGAGCCTCAACGGCCAGGCCACCGGCGAAGAAATCGTGGCGCGCATCCGGGGTCCGTTCTGGCGCAGGCATGAGATTCTGGACGAAGGACGCACCATCCGACTGCATTGCGGCCTGACAGGCGGAGAGGCCGACGCGGCCCTGGCCCCCCTCGGTCGCCGCATCGGACCTGATCCGGCCTCTGCATCGGCCGCTTCCATAGGCGGCATGGTCGCCAACAACGCCGCCGGCATGTGCTGCACCGTGGATCAGAACACCTTTGCGACCATGCGCCACATGCGCCTCATCCTGGCCGACGGCACGATCCTGGACACCGAAGATCCGGACAGCGTGGCCGCGCTGCGCATCAGTCATGCGCATGTGCTTGAGCGCCTCCGGGAGCTGCGTGGCAGGATCATGGCCGACCCGGCCATGGTGGAACGCATCCGGCGCAAGTATTCCATCAAGAACACCACGGGCTATGCCATCAACGCCCTGACCGAATTTGACGATCCCCTGGACATGCTGACCCACCTCATGATCGGATCCGAAGGGACCCTCGGCTTTGTCAGCACCGTGACCTTGGCCACGGTGCCGGTCCATCCCCTGCGGGCCACGGCGCTCATGATCTTTCCGGACCTGAACGCAGCGGCGCGAGCGGTCATGGCTCTACGCGGAGGCTGCCCGGTGCAGGCGGCGGAACTTCTTGACCGCACCTCCATCCGCGCCGTGGAAGGCCTGCCCTCGGCACCGCCCATCCTGCGCGAACTGGGCGATGAGGCTTGCGCCGTGCTCATGGAGACCCGCGCCGAGAGCAGCGACACGCTCACGCGCAATACCGAGGCGATCCTCTCGGCCCTGGCCGATATCGAACAGGTTGTACCGCCCCGCTTCACCACCGACCCGGCCGAATGCGAACGCCTGTGGGCCGTCCGGCGCAGCCTCTTCTCGGCGGTGACCAGCTTTCGCGCCGCCGACGAATTCGTCATCACCGAAGACATCAACATTCCGGTGGAACGCCTCGCCGAAGGCTGCGCCGCCTTCCAGCGCCTCTTCAAGCGCCACGGCTATGAAGCCGGAATCATGGGACACGCCTTTCACGGCAATTTCCACTTCACCCTGCCCACGCGCATAAGCGACCCTGCGGAACTGAGGCGCCTGCACGGATTTCTGGATGACCTGGCAATCCTCATCACACAGGACTTCGACGGCTCCCTCAAAGCCGAACACGGCACGGGCAGAGCCATAGCCCCTTACGTACGCCAGGAATGGGGAGATCCGATCCACGCCATCATGAGGGAGATCAAGAAGCTGCTCGACCCGCACGGCATCCTGAACCCGGGCGTCATATTCAACGAGGGCCCGAGCGCGCATCTTGAAGGCCTCAAGCTCCCTCTGACCAGCCATCAAAAAATCGACATGTGCGTGGACTGCGGATTCTGCGAGCCGGTCTGCCCCTCACGGCACATCGCCTTCACCCCGCGCCAGCGCATCGCGGCCTGGCGGGAAATCACCCGCCTGGAACAGGATGGGCGTGACGACGAGGCACGGCAATGGCGCGCGGCCTTCACGGAACTGGGCGAATCCACCTGTGCCACGGATGGACTGTGCACCACACGCTGCCCCTTGAGCATCGATGTGGCCTCCTTCATCCGGGACCTGCGCCATGATGCGGCCACTCCCATCGCGCGCACGGCGGCCGGCAGGGTGGCCGCACATTTCACCGCCGCCACATCCCTTGTGCGCGGAGTGCTGGGCGCGGCCGACCTCGCGCACCTGGCCCTCGGCGATCAGAAAATGGAGGCCGTGCGCCGCATCCTGACAAGGCTGAGCGGCAACAGGCTGCCCCTGTGGCAAAAACACCTGCCCCGCGCGGCGGCATCGATTCCCGGCAAGCCCGGCTGCGCCACTAATCGGGACGTGGTCGTCTATTTGCCATCCTGCGCCACACGGACCATGGGCGACACCCGTGAGGACCATCTGCCCCCCTTGCCCGAAGTCACGCGGCTTCTGCTCGAACGGGCCGGGTTCACGGTGCGCATCCCGGCTAACGTGAACGAACTCTGCTGCGGCAAGGCATTTGAGACCAAGGGACTTTTCGATCAGGCCCGATCGAAGATCCTGGAGCTTGAGATTGCGCTGCGTGAGGCATCGGATAACGGCCGTCATCCCATTCTCTGCGACACCAGCCCGTGTCTTGCGCGCATGAAAAAAGAGCTCAGGGGCCTTGCCCTCTTCGAGCCCATCGAATTCGCCCAGATATTCCTGCTTCCGCGCCTGCAACTCAAACCGGCGCGGCGCGCCATCGCCCTGCACCCGACCTGCTCCACCCGTCTCATGGGCCTGACAGAAGCCTTCACGGATCTGGCGCACCGCCTGGCCGCAAGCGTCGTCCTCCCCGAGGGCATCCTCTGTTGCGGGTTCTCCGGCGACAAGGGCTTTCATCGACCGGACCTGAACGCCTCGGCCCTGGCCGGGCTTGCCGCGCAGGTCGCGCAGTGCAGCGAGGGATATTCCACATCCCGCACATGCGAAATCGGCCTGAGCCTGCACGGGGGCATCCCGTACCGCAACATCCTGTATCTGTTGGAGGAATGCTCCAGCCCGGATGAATGAGCCGATTTTTCCGTGCCGTGGGAAAACGGATGCAATGAAATTTCAAACACCAAAAACGCTCCGAATGATCCTTTCACCATTTCAAAAACAGGCGGTACCATGAAGAAAACCTCGCTCCTCCTTGCGACCATGTCCTTTTTGCTCCTCTTTCAAACCGGCTGCGCGACGCGGCAAAAAGAGCACGATGCGCACGCCGGTCCCGCCGTCGTCAGGGAGCTCGTCAAAACCACCGCGAGCTGGAACAACCAGCCCTTGCCCGCATATCCAGGGGGCCAACCCGAGATCACCATCCTGCGCATCGCCATCCCGGCGGGAACCCGCCTGAAGACGCACACCCATCCGGTCATCAATGCCGGAGTGCTGCTCAGCGGTCAGCTCACGGTCGTAGCCGCCAACGGCGAGAAGCTGCTTCTCAAGGCCGGAGATCCCATCGTCGAACTGGTCGATACCGAGCATTACGGCGTGAATGAAGGCGACGAACCGGCGGAGATCATCGTCTTTTATGCAGGTACCAGCGGCGCTCCGATCACGCTTTCCGCACCCGAGTGATTGAAGGATAGGCGTCCGGCATACCTGGATGAATCGGCTCTGAACTTTACGCGGGACTTTTCCCCGAATCGTGCTTAACAGTATATGTTAATCAGGCACAATTCACCACGGGAACGATCATGAACGCTGAAGAATCAGGGCTCTCAGAAATACCGGCCCTCATGGCCATGCTGGCTCACAAGGACGGGCTGATCCGTAAAAAAGGGCGGGAAGGCCTGGAGGCGCTTGGAAAACCGGCGGTGGCGCCCCTGTGCGCTGCCCTGCTCACCGCCAAGGACCACCATGTGCGCTGGGCTGCGGCCAAGGCCCTCGGAACGCTACGCGATCCGGACTCCGCACCGGCGCTGGTCGATGCGCTTGAAGACCGAAACTCAGATGTGACCTGGCTCGCGGCCGTGGCGCTGGAAAATCTCGGGCAGGAAGCGTGGAGACCCCTTTTGCAGGCCCTGATCGACCGTGGAGTCGAGTCCGTGGCCCTGCGCGAGGGAGCGCACCATGTCTTCTCCAAGCAGAAGGCTCCCGAATTCGACGATCTGCTGGACACAATCCGCGAAGCTCTTGAATTTGGCGAACTGACGGAGACCGGGGGCATCGCCGCATCGGAAATGCTCAAACGCTTGCGGGACAAGGCCGCCTCACGATGACCAGACTGCGCCAATCCCCCCATCCATGCTGGGTGAAATCACGCAATCCAGCACAAACAAAATTTGCGGCGAAGCATCAATTACCACCAATACTTTGGAATAATTGAATTAAATTCCGCAGGATGAGCTGGCACGCATCCTGCCTATAGAATGCCAAATGAATTCACCCAGGAGGACATATGGGACCAACCCCAGAGGTTTTGGAAAAGTTTCGGAAAAAAGCGGAAATCGTCTCGGCCATTGTCTCGGAAGTGGACTCCATGGCGCAGGCCATTGCCTATACTGTTGATCTGTGCGCCCAGAAGGAAGCCTGTCAGCTGCTCATGAGCGGCTGTGAGGAAACCCTGTCCGACAAGGGCAAGGATCTGTGCGAACTCAAAGAATGGGGCAAGATCATCGCCGCCCCCGCCCTGAACGATGCTGACATGGCCGAACTGCTCAAGCAGGCCGCAGAGCGCCAGATCTCCGTCATCAAGGACGGAATGCGCAGCCACCTGGCCGGCATCGACATCGGATTCACGGTCGCGGACTACGGCATCGGCGAGACCGGCAGCCTGGTCATCAATTCCTCCAGCGAGGAATTGCGTCTGGCCACCATGGTCAGCGAAATCCACGTCGCGGTCATCCCCAAATCACGCATCCGCGCCACGGCCGAGGACATGTACGCCGAACTCAAAGGCTTTATGAGCCAGAAGCCCAATTATCTGGCCTTTGTCACCGGCGCGAGCCGCACCGCTGACATCGAACGCGTTCTGGCCCTGGGCGTGCACGGGCCCCTGGAACTGCACATCCTGATTCTGGAGGACAAATAATGCAGAAGGCCAAAAATCTTTCCGAATATAACGAGGAACTGCGCGAAGCTCTGGACAACACCTTCCTGCGCGGAGCCATGGACAAATTCGCCACGGCCTACCCCGTAGGCCGGGCCAATGCCTTTCGCGAATACGACGTGGAGGCCCTGATCGAGGAAGTGGTCAAGGCCAAGGACGCAGGCCTGACCCGCCTGGACGAGCTTTATGCCGAATTCAAGGCCAAGGCCGAAGCCAACGGCGTGAAAGTGCACATGGCCAAGGACGGCGACGAGGCCAACGAGATCGTGGCCCGCATCGCGGCCGAGAACAAGTGCAAGATCATCGTCAAATCCAAGTCCATGACGGCCGAGGAAACCCTTTTGAACCACCGTCTGGAAAAAGACGGACTCGAAGTGGTCGAGACCGACCTTGGCGAATGGATCATCCAGCTGCGGCACGAAGGGCCCAGCCACATGGTCATGCCGGCCATTCACCTGTCCCGCTATCAGGTTGCGGAACTCTTCTCGCAGGTCACCAAGCATGACCAGTCATCGGACATTCAGCGTCTGGTCAAGGTCGCCCGCCGCGAGCTGCGCCAGAAATACGCCGATGCGGACATGGGGGTCAGCGGAGTCAATTTCGCCATCGCCGAAACCGGCACCATCGGCCTCATGACCAACGAGGGCAACGCTCGACTGGTCACCACCCTGCCCCGCGTGCATGTGGCCATCACCGGCATCGACAAGCTCTGCGGCAGTCTTGAGGACGCCCTCAAGATCCTGCGCGTTGTTCCCAAGAACGCAACGGGTCAGGCCATCACCTCCTACGTGACCTGGATCAGCGGTGCCAACGAGTGTCAGCCCGCGCCCGGCGGCAAGAAAGAGATGCACATCATCTTCCTGGACAACGGCAGAAGCGAGATGGCCAAGGATCCTCTCTTCGCCCAGGTGCTTCGTTGCGTGCGCTGCGGCGCCTGCGCCAACGTCTGTCCGGTTTACCGCATGGTCGGCGGCCACCAGATGGGACACATCTACATCGGCGCCATCGGCCTCATCCTGACCTACTTCTTCCACGGCAAGGACAAGGCCAAGAACCTGGTTCAGAACTGCATCAACTGTCAGGCGTGCAAGCACATCTGCGCGGCGGGCATTGATCTGCCCCTGCTGATCAAGGAAATCCACGCCCGCATCCTGGACGAAGACGGCCATCCGCTGCCCTCCATGCTGCTCGGCAAGCTGCTCAAGAACCGCAAGCTCTTCCACGCCTTCCTGCGCACGGCCAAGATGGCCCAGCGTCCGCTGACCGGGGGTACGCAGTACATCCGCCATCTGCCGCACATCTTCTCCAAGGATCACGGCTTCAAGGCGCTGCCGGCCATTGCCGCCAAGCCCTTCCGGGATCGCTTCGCGGCGCTGAAACCCACTGTTTCCGCACCCAAGTACCGCATCGCCCTGTTCTCGGGTTGCGTGCAGGACTTCGTCTATCCGGAACAGCTGGAAGCCGCGGTGAAAGTTCTGGCCGCCCACAACGTGGCGGTGGACTTCCCCATGGACCAGTCCTGCTGCGGCCTGCCGCTGCAGATGATGGGCGAGAAGAAAGCGGGTGTCGATGTGGCCAAGCAGAACATCGCGGCCATGAGCGGCGACTACGATTACATCATCACCCTGTGCGCCTCCTGCGCATCGCACCTCAAGCACAACTACCCGTTCCTGCTTGGTGAAAACGACGCCGAGGCCAAGGCCTTTGCCGAAAAGGTCATCCCCTTCTCGGCCTTCATGACCGATGTGCTGGGCGTGACCGCCGACGGCTTCAAGCAGACCCAGGAACGCGCCACTCTGCATGCCCCCTGTCACCTCTGCCGTGGCCTGGACGTGGTCGAACAGCCCCGTCAGCTTCTTGCCCTGGGCGGCTATGAATACGCCCAGGCGGAGCAGGAGCAGGTCTGCTGCGGATTCGGCGGCACCTACTCGGCCAAGTTCCCGGGGATTTCCGAACAGATCCTCAAGAACAAGCTGACCGACGCGGGCCGTACCGGAGCGGAAGTGCTGGTCACCGAATGCCCGGGCTGCATCATGCAGCTGCGCGGCGGCGCTGAAGTGAACAAGTCCGGCTTCGCCGTGCGGCACATCGCCGAAGTGCTGGCCGACCATCTGAAATAACAAACGGGCCGGGTTTTCCCGGCCCGAACTTTTCTCTCCTTGCGCACCGGGAGTCTTCCACTGGAAGGCTCCCGGTATTTTTTTTCCAAGAATAGGTTCTATGGGTCGTATGGGACCTATTCTTGCAATCAGAAAACTTCATCCGAAGAAATATGCTCTTCCCGTCCTTGCTTCGTGTGCGCAAACCTCTTAAAACTATCAATTCAGCGGCGCGTTGCCGAAGCACACTTCAACCCCCAAGAGACAATGATATTTCAGTCCAGGTTTTTCCTGATTTGCCTCGTGCTTCTGACCTTGGCCTCTCCAGCCGGAGCGCGGGCCGATGAACCGTATCGGATTTCACTACAGGCCTACCGCACAGACAACGTAATGGCTCCCGTGCTCGCCGTGCTGACCCTTACACCCAGTCCCGAATGGCACGCCTACGGAAACATTCAGGGGCCTTCCGGATTTCCCACGGAAATTTGGGCGACACGGGACGGGCAGGTCCTGTCACCTCTGTACCCGACGCCGACACCGGGGCCGGATCCCCTTGATCCCAGCCTGATCGTTGAACTCTACGACGGCCCGACGCCCTTTTTCATTCCCTTGCCCGACGGACCCGCTACGGTCATGGTCGGGATAAAGGCCCTGCTCTGTTCCTCGACCACCTGTCAGCCGATCAAAGAAGAGCTGGAGCTTGTGATCGCGACGGCAACAGTCTTGCTGCCCGCCGAGGAACAGGATTGGTGGCCCCGCTTTCTACAGGCCGCCCCGGGGCCGGACTCGGGCCTTGACCTTGAGCCTGTCACCTCCGGCGACGTGGCACAAACACCCGCCGCACGGGATTTCTCACCCCGCTATTTTGCTCCGGGCCTTGAAGTCCACACCCTCTCCAAGGCCGCCGCGCTGGCCTTTCTGGCCGGTCTGATCCTCAACTTCATGCCCTGCGTGCTCCCCGTCATCACCCTGAAGCTGCGCTCCTTCATTCCGGCGGCGGACAGCGTGCCCAAAAGCCAGCGCCTCGCCTTTCGCACTCACAACCTGTTCTTCGCCCTCGGGATGATGCTCTATTTTCTGATCCTGGCCGGGATCATCGCCGTCACCGGCATGGCCTGGGGACAGATTTTCCAGGAACCGGCCGCCATCATCACCCTGACGGCCATTGTCTTCGCGCTTTGCCTGAGCCTGTTCGGCGTCTACGATCTGCCGCTCATCGACCTCAAAGGCAAGGCCAAGGGAGTCGTGCACCATCCGCGCCTGGAATCTTTCACCACGGGCATCCTGGCCACGATCCTGGCCACCCCGTGCAGCGGTCCGTTTCTGGGCGGAGTCCTGGCCTGGGCCCTGATCCAGCCCCCGGACATCATCGCCCTGGTGCTGAGCTGCATCGGACTGGGCATGGCCTCGCCCTACCTGGCCATGGCGCTCTTCCCCGGCCTGTACCGCTTCCTGCCCAAACCCGGCGCCTGGACCCTGCATCTGGAGCGCATCCTCGGCTTTCTTTTGGCCGCTACCTGCGTATATCTCTTCGGTCTTTTGCCGACCTCGGAGTACGTGAACGTACTCATTCTGCTGTGGACCATCGCCCTTTCGGCCTGGATCTGGGGAAATTGGACCAATCTGAGCCAGGACCGTACGCGCAGATGGTCCATTCGCGGCATCGCCATCGCCCTGGTCGTTCTTGCCGCCGCATTCCTCTTCCGCCAGGAAGGACATCCGGACCCCTGGAAAAACTTCGACATGCAACAGTTTGAAACCCTGCGCGGACAGGAAAACCTGATCCTGGACTTCACGGCGGACTGGTGCCCCAACTGCAAGTTCCTGGAAAAGACCGTGCTCACTCCGGAAAAAAGCGCCGCGTTCGCCAAGGAACATGACGCCATCCTGATGCGCGTGGACCTGACCCGCCACGATCCCGAACTGATGGCATTGCTTGAAAGCCTGGGCTCCAAATCCATCCCCATCCTGGCCATCTTCCCCAAGGCCAATCCAGACAGTCCGCTTGTGCTGCGGGACCTCTTCACCGGCGGTCAGCTCAAGGAAGCCCTGGACGCAGAGCTCAAACCATGAACGGGGCGCACCCGCGCCCCGTTCCCCCGCGGCTTCTCCAGGGAGCCGTCTCTGACCTGCCTTCGTAATTTCCCCGGCCCCAGGCCCTCCCCAACATTATCCTGGCTCTCATCGCGCAAAACGTGGTAGATTTCTCATAAAGATCGATTACGCGCGGCGTATCGCTGTTAGAAATTATCCCGACCGTTTCTGAACATGACCCGGTGCAGCATGAAAAAAAGACAATATCTCCTTGTACTGCTGCTATTCAGCGTCTTCTTCCTCTGCTTCGCCAACCCGCGAAGCGGCCTCGACGTCTATCTCTTTTACGGAGACGGATGTCCGCACTGCAAAAAAGAAGAAAAATATCTCAAGATGTATGAGGAGAAGTACGCCGATCTGAACATGCACCGCTTCGAAGTCTATTTCAGCGACGAAAACATGAAGCTTTTCGGCAGGGTGGCGGAGAGCATGGGAGCCGACGTGAGCGGCATCCCTTTTTTGATCATCGGAGACGAATACATCGTAGGGTTCGATGAAACCCTGACCCCAGGCAGGATTCAAAGCAGGATCGAGGAATGCCTGACCCGCAAATGCCCCGATCCGTCCCGAAGAATCATCTTCGAGCACTCCCGGGACATGCTGACCGACGAGGAGTCAGGATCGGTGGGAAACGAAACGGAGCAGGCGGCAGGAGAACGCGAAAGGATCATCACCCTCCCCCTGCTCGGCGACATCGACGTCCGCACCTTCTCCCTGCCTGTCCTGACCGTGGTCATGGGCTTTCTGGACGGCTTCAACCCATGCGCCATGTGGGCGCTCATCTTCCTCATCGGCCTGCTGCTGGGCATGAAGGACAGGAAGAGGATGTGGACTCTGGGCATGGCCTTCATCGCCGCGTCGGCTTTTGTCTACTTTCTGTTCATGGCCGCCTGGCTGAACCTGATCCTGCTCTTTGGGCTTGTACTCTGGATCAGGATAGGCATCGGAATCCTGGCCCTTCTGAGCGGCGCCTACAGCATTCGGGACGCCCTGACGACCAGGTCTCTTGAATGCACGCTGGCAGGTAGCGAGAAGCGGCAGGCATTCCGCGAGAAACTTAAAAATATCATCAGCCGGAACAGCCTGATCCTCTCCCTGTGCGGGATCATCGTCCTGGCCTTCATGGTCAACCTCATCGAGATCGTCTGCTCGGCAGGGTTCCCGGCAATCTACACCCAGGTCCTATCCCTGAGCCACCTGCCCTCATGGCAGTATTATTCCTACATACTGCTCTACATCCTGTTTTTCATGCTCGACGACATGTTCGTCTTCGTGGCCGCCATGCTCACGTTCGAGATCACCGGGATGACCACCAAATACGTACGCATTGCACGACTGGTGGGGGGACTGCTCATGCTGCTGATCGGCACGCTGCTGATCTTCAAGCCGCAATGGCTGATGTTCGGATGAGAGGCCGCAGGCGTCCGGGCCGATGCGCAGTCAGCTCAGCCCTGCCCAGGCCACGAGAGCAAACCGGTGACGAACAGTTCCTTGCGCCGCTTCGGCAACCGCTTGATCCACCCTTCCAGCGACAAAGCTGCTGACTTGCCGCCCACCGGAACCGAAAAGGCAAGTTCCAGCGGCCCGCGCCCGCGCAGATATTTGGCCGCCCTGGGCCCGCCGGAGGCGTGTTCGGCCAGGCGGCGGGCCACGTCGGTAGTGATGCCGGTGTAGAGGGTCCCGTCGCCGCAGCGCAGTACGTACACGAACCAATCGGACACGGACTATGACGGCAGGGTGTTAAGAACCGAGAAGAAATGCATGGTACTGCCCGTGATGACAAAAAGGTGCCAGATAGCGTGATTGTAGGGCAGACGATCCCAGACATAGAAAATGACACCCAGCGTATAGGCCAGTCCGCCCAAGGCCAGAAAGACCAAGCTGGTGCCGGACAGGGTCGCGTACATATCCCGCCCGATGAGAACGCAGAGCCAGCCCATGCCGAGATAGATGGTCAGAGACAGGCGCTTGAAACGATACACGAAGCAGCACTTGAGCACGACTCCGGCCACCGCAAGAAGCCACACCACCCCGAACACGGTCCAGCCCACGGTTTCACGCAGATTGACCAGCATGAAGGGCGTGTAGGTGCCGGCGATGAGCAGGAAAATGGCGCTGTGATCCAGGGTCTTCAGAATGCGCTTGGCCCGTGGCAACGGGATGGCGTGATACAGGGTGGACGCCATGTAGAGCAGGATGAGCGTGGTGCCGAAAATGGAAAAACTGACCACGTGCCAGGCGTCGCCCTGGGACACGGCCCGAGCGATGAGCACCACCAGAGCGGCGATGGACATCCCGGCCGCAATGGCGTGGGTAATGCTGTTGGCGATTTCTTCGCCCTGGGAATACTGAGAAACGGACCTGTCCATGTTCATATACTCCTCCATCCCCAGGCCTTGGCCCTCAGGGGTTATCACCGTCTCCTCCCGCATCGCGAAAGGAATTGTCCACTTCGGACGCGAAATCGTTTATCCAGTAAATCCGGTCGGCCCGGCATTGCAATTCCGAGGAAACCCCGTCCCTGAAAACCACGAGCTCTATGCTCTTGCCCTGCTCCGAGAGGTGCTCAACGGCGTCAAGTAGATCAGAATCGCCGGAGGACAGCATGAGCGTATCGTAATTGCGCTGATGAATGAGCGACAGGGTGGCGATGGCCACATCCACGCCCTTCTGGATCTCGTTGAAGACCCGATGGGTGAAATCCCCGATCTGATTCTGGCACCTGAGCGACACCTTCTGGCCGCACTCCTCGCAATAGGCCTTGTCAGCGCGCTGCTGCTTGAGCGTATAGAACTTGGTGATGATCTTGGGCCCAAACGGCGGCCCGCTGCGCAGCCAGCGATGAAAATTGTCCTGCCCGTCCGAAGGCGGATTGGGCGTGGAGTTGAGATAGTAGGCCCTCCAGATGAGGCCGTCCTGCTCCAAATGGTTTCTAAGGCGCAAATAGCTGAATTCATAGCCGCTACGCACGCTATGCCGAGCGTTGAAAAGATAACCTGCGTCGATAAGCCAGAGTCTACGTTTTTGGGTCATGAATCCTCGTACTTATGTTCCAAAATATGCTTATAAAAATACCTAGCATACTATAAAAACGTTCGCCACATGCGTTAAGCCGGAAAAGTCGGGCCGAAACGTTCGCCGGTCAGGCATTCGCCGCCCTTTGGCGTAACAACGAAAGTATTTTCCACCCCGACCATGCCAAGCCCCTTGATGCCGATCTTGGGCTCCAAGGCCAGGACCATGTTCTCTTCCAGGGGGCGGTCGAAGGTTGGGGCGATGACCGGCCACTCGTCGATGGCAAGGCCAATGCCGTGCCCCAGAAATCCGACCTTGTTGCGACCAAGGCCCATGAAGCCCTCGCCCATGTTATTGGCCAGCACGATGCGGATGCAGTCGCGGTACAACTCCGCCGGGATAGCGCCGGGCACCAGGCGGCTGTTCAGGTGTTCCTGGATCTGCAGGCAGAAATCCTGGGCGCGATCCGCCTCTTCGGGGATCACCGACTCTTCCGCCCAGTACACCTGGGTCTTGTCCGTGTGGTAGCCTTCAAGGCAAAATCCGCAGTCGAGGGCCAGTGGCTCCCCGCGCTGCCAGACCTTACCGGCATAGCCCAGGAAAGGGAGCACCGGATGCGCCCCGCGAAGGCCCAGGGGACCGTTGAACACACTGGGATAGTTGGCGGAATCTCCGGCCGCGACATGCCCCAAAAAAATCTCCTCACCCGCGTTCTGCATGCGCATCATGCCCTGGTGGCCGTGCCGATAAAAGGCGTCCCACACGGCCAGGGCGATTTCCCGCTCGGTCATGCCGGGACGGATAAGGTCGGGCAGGGTGTCGTTCAGCGCCTGGTCGTGGCGCGCTCCGGCCAGGCGCAGCTTGGCCAGCTCCCAATCGGTCTTGACGGCGCGGGTCCAGGCCAGGGCCCTGTCACCGGGAACCAGCCTGACCCCCGGCAGCTTCGATCGCAAAAGCTCCCCCATGGACCAGCTCAGGCCCGTCATTTCAACGGCCGCCATATCGCCAAGAGGAGCTTCGGCCTCCCGCAGCAGACCGGGCAACTGCGAATACGACTTGAACTCCATGATGCGCTCGAGCGGCGAATCGAGACGGGCACGCTCCACGCCTTTGCGGCACAGCAGCACGGGCTCGCCGGTCATGGGCACCCACAACGCGCCGCTGGCCCAGGCTCCGCTCAGATGGTAGATGCCAAGACGCGAAAAGACCAGAATTCCCGACGCTTCGGGGCAAGCCTCAGCCATGTGAACCCGCAGGCGCGAGACGCGTTCCCGGGTCTCGGACAGGGGCATTTGCTCAAGGGAAACAAAGCTCATGCGACCTCCTCGCACAGGGTGTAGTCCATGGTCCTCCGCCGGGGAGTGAATCCGGCGCGCTCGACCAGCCCGCGCAGCCGATCCTCGGGCAGCAGAAAATGCACGCCCGTGGCCGCGACGACATTCTCTTCGAGCATGGTCGATCCAAAATCATTGGCGCCCCAAAAGAGGGCCAACTGCCCGATCATGGGCCCTTGAGTGACCCAGGAGGCCTGGATGTTGTCAATATTGTCCAGATACAGTCGGCACAGGGCCAGAAATTTGAGATACTCGTGCGACGAGGTTTCGGGCATGACCATGCGCGTGTTGCGGGGCTGAAAAGTCCAGGGGATGAAGGCCGTGAATCCGCCAGTGCGGTCCTGCAGGTCACGCAGCCGATCAAGGTGCTCCATGCGCTGCGCAAAGGTCTCTCCCTGCCCGAACATCATGGTCGCCGTGGTGCGCATGCCAAGGCCGTGGGCTGTCTCCATGACATCGATCCACTGATCCGCCGTGCACTTGCGCGGAGAAACGCGATCCCTGACCTCGTCATTGAGAATCTCGGCTCCGCCTCCGGGCATGGAATCAAGACCCGCGCGGCGCAGCTCCGTCAGGATGTCGGCCACGGAGCGCCCTTCCTTCTCACTCAGGTACCAGACCTCGGAAGGCGAAAAGCCATGCACGGCCACGCCCGGAAAATGGCTCTTGAGCGTGCCCAGAAGATCGGTGTAATACCCTAGGGGCAGATCAGGATTCATCCCCCCTTGCAGCAGAATCTGATAACCGCCCACGTCCACTGTTTCCCTGACCTTGGACAGAATCTCCTCCGTGGGCAGGACGTAACCGCCCTCCTCGCCCGGGCCCTTGAAAAACGCGCAGAATTTGCAGGCGGACACGCAGACGTTGGTGTAATTGATGTTGCGATCGACAATATAGGTGACGATTCCCTCCGGATGCATTTCCATGCGACGCCGGTGGGCGAGCTTTCCGAGGGAAAAGACGTCGTTCATGTCCCAGATGTAGCGGGCCTCGTTCTTGTTCAGGCGGGTGTTCATAGGCATTCCTTGGATGATGGTGGGATGGCGAAGTGCTAGCTTTTGGCCGGGCGGAAGGTCAAGGGTTTGCAGAGCGCCACGGCGTCACGCGCCCCCTTTTCGGAGCCCGGCGAGCCCGTGCCCGAAGCCCTTGCCAAACTCAGCGCCTTGTGGTTCAAGTCGGGCCCAAGCAAGAGGTGATAATGACCGAATCCGTATTTGACTGCCGCATGTGCGGGCACTGCTGCCAAGGCCAGGGAGGCATTGTCGCCTCGGCCCCGGAACGTGAACGCCTGGCCGCACATCTGGGCATGGCGGTCGAGGAATTTTGCTCCCGCTACACCGAGCCCCAGGGAAAAAAACTGGTCCTGCGCTGTGGCGAGGACGGCTACTGCGTCTTTTTCGACCCCAAAACCGCCTGCACCGTACACCCGGCCAAGCCGGACGTGTGCCGCGCCTGGCCCTTCTTCCGCGGCAATCTGGTCGATCCCGTAAGCTGGGAACTGGCCCAGGAATACTGCCCGGGCATCCGTCCCGAATGCGGCCACGCCGAATTCGCCCGTCTGGGCATCGCCTATGTAAGGGACAACCACCTGGCCAAGACGGGCCACGAGGACGAGGCCAACGCCCTGCGCATCGCGGACCTGATGGACAAAATCTGATGCGTCTGTCCGAGTGCTATTCTCTGCTGGAAGTCTCCCCCGGGGCAACCCTGGACGAGATAAAGGCCAGCTACCGCAAACTGGCCTTCAAGTACCATCCGGACCTGAATCCCGGCGATGCGCGCGCGGCCCAAAGTTTCAGCCGCCTGAACGAAGCCTACGTGCTGCTCAAGAAAAATCTGGAGACCGAACCTTCTGACAAGCGGCGCTTCAATGCCGAGACCATCCGTCAGGAAGAGGAAGCCAGGGTCAAGCGCGGCAGAAAACCCTCCGGCGGATTCTCCGCCAAGCAGGAAGAGGTGCTCCGGGACATACTCAATGACCCCTTCGCCAAGCAGGTCTTCGAGGATATTTTCAGCAAGCTCAAACGCGGGGTCCAGCCTGAAGAAGCCAGCTCACAGCCGGTCACGACAAAAAAGCTGGACCTCAAGTGGGGAGAGCGCGCCCTCAGCATCGATCTCGGCAAGGGCATTGTCCAAAGCATCAAGGACTGGGCCTCCGGGCAACTCGACGACCGCCAGACCGTGCGCATGCCCGCCCGCGACCTCATCCCCGGCACCACCCTGCGAGTCCAGATCCGGCACCGCTTCACAGCCGAACCCCGCACCATAGACGTAACCCTGCCCCCGGACTTCGTGGTCGGGCGGCCCATCCGTCTCAAGGGCATGGGCCGACGACTCGGCCCATGGCGCGGCGATCTTTATCTGCGCTTGCTAGCTGTTTAAAAAGAAATGGGTCGTATGGGAACCATGGGACGCATAAAAAACAAGCGCCCCTGCCTTTCCACGGACATGGGCCAGCGACCCGGGGCATTGCGGGGCTATATTTACCTGCGATCACTGGCTGTCCAAGAAAATGGGGCGCATGGGCCCCATGGAACGCACAAAAAACACGCACCCCTGTCTTCCAATAGGTCCTATAGGTCCCATAAGCCCCATACTCCCATAAGCCCCATTCTTTTCACTCCCCGACCAACCCCTCAATAACTTCCGTACCCTTGGGCGGATCCAGGGTGAATTCCTTGTCCGACACCTCCACATCAAGCTCGATACCGGTCAGTTCAAGTTCGTTCACGTTTCCAAAGAAATCCACAAGCTTGATCTTCTCAAGCATGTCCTGTCCGGGCCGGACCCAGAGTTCTCCCTCGACCAGATTGGGCTCGGGTTCACGGGGGATAATCTTGAGGTGCCTGAATTCCCCGTCCTCTCCCAGATCCTGAACGATGAAGTCGTCCTTCAAGTTGGCCTCACCGGACAGAAAACGGATCATGGTCTTGGAACTCAAGACCTGCTCCACCGAATAACGGTAAACAGTCTCCTCGGCAGGGAAATATTCCCAGACCGTATCCTGGCCGATGATGAGCAGCTCGTTTTCAGGACTGGTCGTTTCCCAGCGAATGAAGCGGGGGCGTTTGAAGGTGATGCTGCCCAGCCGTTCCTGCACCTCTCGGCTGGAGGCGTTGGTCAGTTTCTGCAGAAAAAAGCCCCGAAAAGACTGCAAAGTATCATATCGCTTTTGGATCTGATCGCTCAAATCCGCAGCCTGTGCGCACCAGACGCTGGTCAGGACGATAAAAAGCCCCATAAAAAAGCGCGGCACACGAACCTCCTGGTTGATGTTGCTTTCACGATTCAATGGACGTATCGGATGATCCCTTTACGCCACTTGGGCAAATACAGAGTTTCCTCACGGTTGTTAAGCGATGAACCCAGACCAGAAAAAAAATTCCCCCGCGCCATTCGCCCCGGCCCTGCCTGCCCTGGCGCTGCTGACAACGGTCTTCCTCGCCAATTTTCTGGCGCGGACCATGTTCGGCCCCCTGCTGCTCCCAATCAGCGAACATCTTGGCCGCAGCCTTGCCGCCAGCGCCAACCTCTTTGTCTGTCTCGCGGGCGGATACAGCGCCTCCGTCCTCTGCGCGGGATTCGTATCCCAACGCATCGGGCACAAGGGCACCATCGTCGCATCGGTGGCCGGCATCGGCATTGGCCTTCTGGGACTGGCGGGAAGCGACTCGTTCACCGGCTTTTCGATCTGGATCACCCTCATGGGCATTGGAGCGGGGCTGTACATGCCATCAGGCGTGGTGACCATCACCGAGATCACCCCAGCGGCCCATTGGGGACAAGCCTTCTCCATTCATGAACTGGCTCCAAACCTAGCCTTCATCGCCGCACCTTTCATCAGCGAACTGTTCCTTGGATTCCTTGGCTACCCGGCCCTTTTCCGCCTGCTCGGAGCCGCGTGCCTGATCCTGGCCGTGGTCTATGCCAAGCGCGGACCGCGAACCGTGCGACCGGGCATGGCGCCCGTGCTCGGCAATATAAAAACCATCGTGACCAGGCCGGCTTTCTGGATCATGGCCCTGCTCTTTGTCCTGGCCGTGGGTGTGGAAATGGGAATCTACAATCTGGTGCCCGCATTCCTGGTCATGGAAAAGGGAACTACCCGTGAAATGGCAAACATCATCCTGGGCTGTTCGCGCACCGCGTCCCTTGTCTTTCTGCCCGCCACGGGATGGATCATCCGGCGCATCGGCTATCGCCGCACCCTGGCCCTTTGCCTGCTGGGCACGGGGTTTACGACGTTCCTGTCCGGATTCGGCCCGCTGTGGTGGACAGTGACCATGCTGACCCTGCAACCGATATTCGTGGTCTGCTTCTTCCCGGTGGGATTTGCGGTCCTGGCCCTGGTCTGCCCCAAGGCCACCGGCGATCTGTCCGTGTCCCTGACCGTCACGTGCACGTCCATCATCGGAGCCGGGCTCATCCCCGCCGTGCTGGCCTGGACCGGGGAACGGTTCAGCTTCGCACTGTCCTTCTCTCTTTTTGGCGCGGCCTTGTTCGCCGTGAGCCTCATCGCCATCCTGAAACTACGCATCCCCGAATCCTGAATAATTCCGCACCCCCTGAA